>Ga0102589_1000188_pt1 | contig 165095 bp, 130 predicted proteins | sample AraplaMF_Col_mLB_FD_76858 | JGI IMG/M metagenome (GOLD analysis project Ga0102589, IMG submission 76858) | Arabidopsis root microbial communities from the University of North Carolina, USA - plate scrape MF_Col_mLB | ecosystem: Host-associated > Plants > Roots > Endosphere | place: USA...
GCCGTTGATGTAGCCCGCCTGCTGGGTGTTGGTGATGACCGGCGAGTTGTTCAGGATCGCGCCGCCCTTGTTGACGTCGAACTGGGAGTAGTGGTTGGTGGACACCCCCGCCCCGGACGGGCGCGTGATGTTGACCTGCGGCAGCCCATTCGGCGTGTTGATCACCGTGGGACGATTGGCGCCGGCATTCGGGTCGGCCACGATCTGGGCGCCGGCCACCATTGGCAGCCCCATGCAGGCCCAGACGGCCAGCTTGACCGCCGGCACCCCGAGCCATGCCACCCCGGGCGGCGCATGCCGCGCGCTGCCGCTCCGACCGCGCGGCTTGCCGCCTGCATGGCCCGAAGCCGTCTCCGCCACGGCCATCACCATGGCGCGTGTCCGGTTGAAAACAATGCGATAACAATGCCGATTCATCGTGACCCGTGGCTCCGGCATGGACGCGGCTTCCTGCGCCTATGCCCTGCGAACCCCGGACCTTCATGACCCGAAAATCTGCCTACCGCATGCGACGCCGCTTGTAACCGGATGTAAAAATTCAAAAACGGCCCGCAGGGTAAACCATGAGTGGAAGTGATGAATACCCCCCTTCCTGCCTACGCGCTTTGCATTTCCGATCACATATCGGTTACGCCCGCAAGCCCGCCGCCCGGAATGCCGCGCCGGTCAAGGGAGAAAGGGAAACGACCCCGCAGAATGGCCAGAATCGAATACCGGAAGTGCCTGATATAAGACTTTTTTAATTCTGATTTCGGTGATGTGCCGGGACAACGGAGTGCAACGATCTTGCGACAGGCGTACCCGTTTCTGCGGACGCGGAAACGCTGTATCCCAGTGGAGGGCGGGGTGAGGCAAGCGTGAGGCCAGGCTCGCTGGGCCAGCCTGCGTGGCCGTCCCGCCCCATTCGTCCGCCTGGCCGGCAGGGACGAATGGAGCGCGGGAGGGAGGGGGCTGGTGCTTCGGGCTTATTCGGGCTGGATGTTGGCGGCCTTGATGATGCGGCCCCACTTGTCTGATTCCTGGGTCTGGAACTTGGCCAGCTCGGCCGGCGTGCTGGTAAATACTTCGGTGCCGGTCGACTTGTAGAAGTTCGATGCCGTATCGCTCTTCGCGGCCTTGACCAGCATCTGGTTCAGCTTCGTGACCACTGCGGGCGGCGTGCCGGCCGGGGCATAGGCGGCGAACCAGTAGCTCATCTCGTAGCCCTTCACGCCGGCTTCGTCGATGGTGGGCACGTCCGGCGCCAGCGGCGAGCGGGCCTTGCCCGACACGCCCAGCGCGCGCAGCTTGCCCGTCTTGACCTGCGGCAGGCCGGTGGCGGTGTCCGTGATCATCATCTGGATCTGGTTGCCCAGCAGGTCGGTGATGGCCAGCGGATTGCTCTTGTACGGTACGTGCAGCAACTGGACATGGGCCATCTGCTGGAACAGCTCCCCGGCGATGCGCGACGACGAACTGCCGCTGCCGAAGCTGAGCTTGCCCGGTTCCTTCCTGGCCAGCGCGATGAACTCGCCGACCGTCTTGGCCGGCACCTGCGGGTTCACGACCATGATCTGGCCGCCGCGGCCCAGCGCCGACAGCGGCGCATAGTCCTTCACCGGGTCATAGGGCAGCTTCTTGAACAGATGCTCGTTGGCGGCGTGGGTAGTGTTGGTGGTGATCAGCACCGTGTAGCCGTCCGGCGCGGCCTTGGCCACGTCTGAGGCGGCAATGAAACCGTTCGCGCCGGGCTTGTTGTCCACCACGACGGTGGCCTTGCTGTCCACCGTCATGGCCTGTCCGATGGCCCGCGCAAGCTGGTCGGTGGCGCTGCCGGCCGCAAACGGCACGACAAAGCGGATCGGCTTGTCCGGGAACTCCGCCCATGCGCTGCCAGCGGGCAAGGCCAGGCACGCGAACGTGGCGATAGCGGCGGCAAGGGCCTGCGGCCTGCGAATTCCGTACATCTGTGTCTCCTCGAATCGTTTTGACATATGGGACGGCTCGGCACTCATGCGGCGCCGCCGGCGAGCCGCGGCGGCAAGGGGATCGGCAAACCCAGCAGCAGAAAGGCCAGCGCCTTGCCGTGGGTATCGAGATTCAGTGCATCGTTGACGCCGCCGTCCAGCACGCCGTCTATCACGAAGTTCATGGCCTGGATGGACGGCACGACGTGCCGCTTCACGGCCCGGGGCTGGCGCGCGGCGAACAGCGCGCGCACGGCGTCTTCGGTGACATGGGCCACCAGGTGGTCGAAATCGCGCGCGTCGTAGGCAATCACGCTGATGTTGGAACGGTCGCCCTTGTCGCCGGTACGGCCATGGGCGAACTGGTAGAGCGGCGCTTGCTGGGTTGCGGTCATGGCGGGCTCCGGTCAGGCAGTCACGAACGAATGGGACGCGGCCACTGCCTGGCGCGGCACCAGACACGACGTGGCGTTCAGCCGCGTGCGCAGCGCGGTGCGCACGCCGCCACCGCCGGCCGGGCCGCAGGTATAGAGCGCGTTCACCTCGCGCAGCAGCGCCTGCGCCACGGCCTTGTCCTCGTGCGCCAGCGCAGCGCGCATGCGCACGTCGCGGGCTTCGGCCTCGCCGGGCTGGGGCGCGGCCAGCATGGTGCCGGCATCGTCGCCGAACACGCTCAGCACGCCGATCAGGTCGAAGCGGATCGACACATCGAACCCCAGCCCCAGCATGCGCTTGCGAACGATGTCGGCAGCCAGGCGCGCCCGGGCGGCGGCATTGGGGCCGGCGTAGGAAATCTCGCCCTCGGCAAACCAGCCGCCCAGGTGAAACAGGTTGGCCTTCAGTTCCGCCGGCCGCGCATGGCCGCGGATATTGCGCACGGCCACGCGATCGGGGCCGATCTGCTCGACGGTGACCTGGCCGATATCGGCCACCACGTCGGGCGTCAGGTAGGCGCACGGGTCGTGCACTTCGTACAGCAGTTGTTCCTTGACCGTCCGCAGGTCCACGCAGCCGCCCGTGTTGGCCGCCTTGAAGACCTCGATGCCGCCGTCGGCGTCGAGCCGGGCAATCGGGAAGCCCACGTCGTGGACGTCGGGCACATCCTTCATGCCGGGGTCGGCAAAGTAGCCGCCGCTGACCTGCGCGCCGCATTCCAGCAGATGGCCGGCCATGGTGGCGGCGGCCAGGCGGGTCCAGTCGTCCCAGGCCCAGCCGAAATGGGCCATCGCCGGCCCCACGGCCAATGCGGGGTCGGCCACGCGGCCGCATACCACCACCTGCGCGCCGTCGCGCAGCGCGTCGGCAATGCCCTGGGCGCCGATATAGGCGTTGGCGCAGACAAAGCGCGCTTCGGGAAACGCGTCGCCGACGATGCCGCGCAGCATGGCGCGGCCGGCGTCATGCGACAGGTCGTCGCCCTCCACCACCGCCACGCGCGGCGCGGCCAGGCCCAGTTCGGCAGCCAGCGCCAGGATGCGGCGGGCGGCGGCACGCGGATTCGCGGCGCCGAAATTGCCGATGATCGGGATGCGGTTGGCCAGGCAAAGGCCCAGCACGGGCGTCAGCAGGTGGTCCAGCAGCGGCTCGTAGCCGTGCTCGGGGTTATCGCGGCGCGCCAGTTGCGCCAACGCCAGCGTGCGCTCGGCCAGCGTTTCAAAAATCAGCGCCGCCGGACCGCCGGCGGCAATCAGCGTACGCACCACCGGCAGGGCGGCGTCGGTACGGTCGCCGGAGAATCCGGCCCCGGACCCGATCAGCAGGGGAGCAGTCATGGGCGTTGGCAACGTCTGGAGGAATGACTCTTCGGCAATGGGTGCTGGTCAGACTGACCACGGTGGCCGGTTGGCAGCGGTCTCATTCTAGGGCCGGGTTCTGCCACGCGAAAACGGATTATTTGGATTAATCTATCGACTTCCTGGATGAATCCGCCACACTATCCCGCCATGCTGTCGAATCTCTCGGTCAAGCACCTGCGTGCCTTCGTGGCGCTGGCCACGCATCGAAATTTCACCCGGGCGGCGCAGGCCTGCCACCTGTCGCAATCGGCCTTCAGCACGCTGATCCAGACGCTGGAAGACCAGGCCGGCAGCCGGCTGTTCGAGCGCACCACGCGCCACGTGGACCTCAGTGCCGACGGCAAGCGGTTCGAGGAGGTGGCGCGCCGCCTGCTGGCCGATTTCGAGAGCGCGTTCGAAGACCTGCGCGACCACGCGGAACGCCGCAAGGGGCGCGTGGCCATTGCCGCGCTGCCTTCGCTGGCGGGCGGTGACCTGCCGCCGCTGCTGGCGGACTTTCATCGGCGCTATCCGGGCATCTCGCTGGAACTGTACGACCAGCTGGCCGACGGCTGCATCGACATGGTCCGGCGCGGGCAGGCCGACTTCGCGCTGGCGCCCGCCCCGGCGCAGGACGCCGACCTGCGTGTGGAATCGCTGGTCCACGACAGCTTCCACCTGGTGTGCCCTGCCGACCATCCGCTGGCCACCAGGCGGCGCATCGCCCCCCAGGCGCTGGCCGGACTGCCGTTCATCCAGCTGTCGCGGACCAGCAGCGTGCGGCAGCACCTGGACGCCGCCATGCATCCGCTGAAGCTGCACGGCGTGATGGAGGTGGAGCACCTGGCCACGGTGGCCGCGCTGGTCGAGGCGGGCCTGGGCGTATCGGTGGTGCCAGCGCTGGCGCTGTTCCAGTTCCGGCGCGCGGGCCTGGCCATCCGGCCGATGCAGATGCCCGCGCTTGTGCGCGAAATCTGCCTGGTGCGGCTCAGGGAGCGAAGCGATTCGGCCGCCTCGGCGGCCATGATCGATTGCCTGCGCGCGCACTATGGCGCGGGCAAGCCGGTCTGAATCGTCCGGGAGACCGGCAGGTTGACGCAGTCAGAAATGACCGAGGTAGCCGCCATCGACGGCCAGCACCTGGCCGGTGACGTACGACGCCGCAGGCGAGGCCAGGAAGACCACGGCGCCCGCCACCTCGGCAGGCTGGCCCCAGCGGCCCAGCGACGTGCGATTGCGCAGCCATTCCGCCACGGTTTCATCGTCCACCATGGCCTGGTTCGGCTCGGTGGCAAAGTAGCCGGGGGCCACGGCGTTGACGGTGATGCCGTGCCGGCCCAGGTCCGCGGCCATCGCACGCGTGAGCGCGTCGAGGCCGCCCTTGGTGGCGGGGTACAGCACGTCGTTGGCGCGCGCCACCTGCCCGGCAATCGACGTCACGTTGACGATGCGGCCGTACTGCCCCTGCTGCATCAGCCGTGCGGCGTGCCGGCACAGCGCGTAGGGCGCCACGAGGTTGGTATCGAGCATCGCCCGCAGGTCGTCGGCATCCAGGTGCGCCATGCTGTTGCGATTGCGCGCGCCGGCATTGTTGACCAGGATGTCGAGCCGGCCATGCCGGGACGCGATGTCTTCGAAGGCCCGCGCAACGGCGGCGGCGTCGGTGATGTCCAGCACGAGCGCTTCGGCCGTGGCGCCCTGTGCCTGCAGTTGCGAGACGGCATCGGCCACGCGCTGCGCGTTGCGCGCGCAGACCAGCACATGCGCGCCGGCATCGGCCAGCGCACCGGCCATCGCCAGGCCAAGGCCCTGCGCGCCGCCCGTGACCAGGGCCACGCGTCCGGCCAGCGAGAAAGGATGAGCTGCGGTAGAAGTCGCCATGGCGGCAACTATACCGCAGCCCCCGGTCGCATTGGCGGCCTGCGGGGCGGGTGAAAGCCGGTCAGCGGATCAGCTTGCCGGTCGACGAAACGATCGACATTTCCACGAACGACGACCCCGTATGGCGCGCGGGGCTGTAGCTGATCAGGATGCCGCCCAGGTCGTAATCGCGCAGGCCTTCCAGCGCGGCAACCAGCTTTTCGCGCGTGGGCTCGGGGCCGGCACGGCGCAGCCCTTCTACCAGCACCTTGGCCGACATGAAGCCCTCCATGCCCGCGTTGCTGGGCTCCAGCTTCTGGGCCTTGGCCAGGCCGCGATATTCGCTGGCAATGCTCATCTGGCTCGAATTCATGCCCGGCACCACCTGGGTGATGATCAGGCCCTTGCCATCGTCGCCCAGCTCCTTGATGAACGAATCGGCCGCGTTGTTGGACAGCGTGACGAACTGCGCCTGGCTGCCGGCCTTCTTCATCTCGCGGATGATCCGCGCGGCCTCCGAGCCGGAGCCGATCACCATCACGGCCTGCGGGTTGGCCTTGTTGACGCTGGCCACGCCCTGGCTGATGTCGCCCATGGGACGGTTGAACGAGGCCGCGCCCGCCGGCTGCACGCCACGCGCCTGCAACGCCGTGTTGAAGCCTTCGAAGACGTCCTGCCCGAAGCCGTCGTTGGCGTAGAAAATGGCGATGCGGCTCATGCCGGACGTCGCCAGGTGGTTGATGGCGCGGGCCACTTCGTCCTGGTACTTGGCGCGGACGTTGAACACGTAGCGGTTCACTGGCCGGTGCAGCGTGATGGCCCCCGTCAGCGGCGCGATCAGCGGCACCTTCTCGGCCCCGATGATCGGCAGGATGCTCTCGTTCTGCGGCGTGCCGCGCACCATGAACAGCGCGAACACCTTGTCCTCGCCGATCAGCTTGCGCACGTTGTCGGGCGTGCGCTTGGCGTCGAATCCATCGTCGTAGGTCAGCAGTTCGATGCGCCGGCCGGCCACGCCGCCATTGGCGTTGACGTGGTTCAGGTACACCTGGGCACCCGCGATCTGTTCCTTGACCGACCCGGCCACGGGTCCGCTGACACCGGCCGACTGGCCGATCCGGATGGCTGACTTGGTGATGCCGGGTTCCGCATGCGCCGCCATGGACGTGACAAACCCGAGCGTGACGGCAAGCATGCCGCACGCGATGTATCGTGCGTTCCTCATTGTTGACCCCTCCTGAAGCTGCTGGCTTGAATAGTTGTGTGCCGCTGCCCGCCGCGCGGCCGGACGCATCGTCACGATGCACCACATGGCGGCATGGCGCAAAGTACCTCATCAGAGGTAATTGTTCAAACGCAGGGACAATCGAGGGCGGGGAACTGTTGCTGCGGCATCACACCAGGGCCTGATTGGTCCGGTGGCGGTCCGGTGTGGCCGCAGCGTGGCGCATGGGGGAACATGCGCCGGGGCGCGCCACGTGGGGCGCGCGAGAAAAGCGGGATGGCAGCCCGGCACGGCGTGGGCGGGACTGCCGGCGCACGGATCAGGGAAAGGCCGGCACCGCGGGATCGAGCCCCGCGAAACGGGCTTCGGGATGGGCCCGCTGCAGCAGCGTCTCGACTTCTTCCACGCGGCCGCGCGGCACGTCCACCATCAGCAGCAGCTTTCCGGCCTCGATGTCCTTCTCGAAGCCCCGCAGGCGGCTGTTGGGCGCCGAACTGCCGATCATGCTGGCGGCCCAGGCGCCGAACACCGCGCCCAGCACGGCGAGCACACCGACCAGGCCCCATTGCGGCGTATCGCTGACGATCGGGAACATGGCCACCACGACCCCGGCCACGATGCCGACGCCGCCGCCCACCATCAGGCCCATTTCCGCCGCGTGCACGATGTCCGAGGTCTGGAACAGGTTCGCTTCGTGCAGGCCGGTCATGTCAGCGCCATCGCGGCCGACGAAGTGGATGTGACTGTTCTCGATACGGGCCAGCAGCAGGTCGTCCATGGTACGGCGGGCGCTTGCCAGGTCCGGCAACAACCAGAAGATCCGTTTGCGCATGACTTGCCTCCTCTGTCAGGCCGCCCCGGTATTCGGGTCATCCGTCCGGGACGGTTTCGTTCGTTCTACTCTCTCCGCAGGGACTGCGCAAGGTACCGAACGGCTGACTTCCGGACGAGGTGCGCCGGAAGAATTCGGGGCGTCACCTCGCGCTGCATCATGCGGTCAGAATGTGATCGGCAGGCGCACCGTCACAGTGAGGTCGGGGGTGTCGCGGGTCAGGCCCGCACCCACCGAGAGGTTCAGCGTGTAGCGGTTGTTGAAGCGATAGGAGTAGCCCACCAGCAGCGTGCCCTGCGTAATGCGCACCGAACCCGGAACGGTCTGTCCGTTCTGCTTGGTCGGCCAGATGATGCTCTGGTCGTAGCCGATCGAGAACGAAGCGTGCTCGTTCAGCGACAGCCCCATGCCGAAGTTGAACTGGAAGATGTCGCCCGGCGCGATCTTGCCGAGGTTCTCGGTCTGGCCATTGAGCACCGTGCGGCTGACATTGTCGCGCGCGAAGTTGTGCAGGTAGCTGAAGGTGCCGAAGAACACCGCGGGGTCGGTCGGCAGCAGCCAGGTCACGCCCGGCTGGATCGCCTGGAAGCCCGTGCCGGTCGGCATGCCCAGCGGCAGCCCGGTACCCGTGGTGTTGCTCACGCAGCGGGTCACGCAGTCGGTCACCACCTCGAACGGATCGCGGCCCGTGTTCGACTTGTAGCGCAGCCAGCCGATGAAGAACGGCATCTTCTCGTTGCCGTAGTTGAGCTGGTAGCGCAGCGTCGCTTCCACGTCGCCCAGCCCGCTGCCGCTGGAATTGAACACGTTGTCCACGGCGGTGCCGGTGAACACCTCGCGGCTGACGGTGTCGCTGCTCGAATGCACGTACGGAATCTTGGCTTCGATTTCAAGCCGCTTGGTGATGCCGTAGCGGAAGGCCAGCGCGCCGACGTAGGTGGACGTCTTGACCTGGCGCACGTCCACCAGGCCGATCAGGATGGCGGGGATCACCGTGTAGCCAACCAGCGCCACGCGGTCGCTGGACGAATAGCCGTACTGGAGGCTCGGTTCGACGATGATCTTGCCGGCGGGCGTCAGCACGCCAGGCTGGTCGAAGATCGGCGCGATCTCCGGCGGACGCGTGTCGCGTTCCGGCGGCTTGCCCACGGGCTCCTCGACCCCCGCGGCCGATTCGCCAGGCTGCGCGGCCTGGCCCTGCGGCGGCGCGTCAGGCGGCGCCGCTTCCGGGGCCTGCTGGGCCTGCATGCCCTGCTGCGCCGTGTTGTTGATCTGCGTGGCGCTGGATGCGGCGCCTGCGGCGGCGGCGTTGGTCGCCATGTTGCCGCCCGTCACGCCGGTCCCCTGCCCGCCGCGCTTGCGCTGCAGCGTCTCGCTGTCGACGGTGCTGCGCAGTTCGCGGATCGTGGCCTGCTGCTCGGCCAGCGCCCGCTTCATTTCCTCCAGCTGCCTGGCCTGGTCCGCCAGTTCCTTTTGCAGGGATTCGAGCCTGGCGGCGGCGGGCGGCCCCGCATCGGGCGGCGTCTGGGCCTGGGCCATGCCACCCAACAGCAGCATCGAGCATCCGGCATAGCCGATGCCCTGCAGTGAACGCTTCTTCATGACGTCTTCCTCCCCCGGGACGGCGGGCATACAGCAGGGCCCGCACCTGTTCGTTCATCACTACACGCGACTACCTCATTGCGGCTGACCTTTGAAGAACGCTGTTCAACGCGGTGTTGGCCATTTGTGTACGGAATGCGGCCAGGGTATTCACGCTTGCGTTGAGCGTCATCAGGCTCTGGATATTCTGGTTGTTGAGATTATTCTGAATCACAGTACCGGGCATGTTCGATACCGCACCGAGGTTGGCCGTGTTGCCGGCTCCGTTCTGAATCACCGTCAGCAGCCCGTTGGTAACGACCGTGCCCGCTGCGTTGGCCACGGCCTGCTGCGCCACGCCAGCCGCCCCCGACGCCATGCCGGAGGCGCCGGTAGCCGCTGCGCTGGCCGTGCTGCTGGCTACGCCTGCCGCGCCCTGTGCGTTGGCTGCCGCGCCCTGGGCGCCGGCCACCGCGGGCTGACCGGCTTGTCCGGCGGCGGCAGCCGCCGCCTGCGCAGCGGCCACGGCTGCGCTGGCGGCACTGTTGGCCGCCGTCACCGCCACGGTCACCTGCCCCAGCGCCTGGGCCAGCTGGCCGGCCTGCGCGGCGGTGATGCTGCTGACATCGGGAATGGTGATGCTGGTGGACACCGCGAGCGCGCCGTTGACGAACACCGCGCGGTCGATGCCAAAGCCCACCTGCAGGCCCCCGGCATCGAAGCCGCCGCGGGATTCTTCAAGCCGCGCCTGCGCGACCGGCTTCCACTTGGCCATCTGCTTGCGCGCATCGGCCACCGGCGCACCGGGATCCCGCCCGGCCAGTGTCATGGCCACCGCGAGCGGATCCTCAGGGGGGTGATGCCGGGCCACGCTGGCCTTGTCTACCGGAACCACTCGCGCAGGCGCTTCGGCGACCGCTGCGGCTACTACAGGTTCTGAAACAGGTTCGGAAACGGATGCTGCCCTGGCGGCGACGCCGTTTGCGACAGTCGGCACGCCGGGTAATCCGGCCACCACGGAAGGCGGATCGGCCGCGCGCTCCGACAGCGCCGCCAGTTCGGTGGCGGCCGGCAGCGCGGTCATGTCGATCGCGGTCGGAATCGCCACGGCGGCGCTTTCCGCGACTTCGGTGTTTTCCGTGGCCAGTGCGTCGGCGCCGGCATGCGCATTGCCAGCGCAGGCCAGGCCCGCGCCAAGCAGCACGGCAGCGGTGGCTTGACCGGCTGTGCGTCTGGGCGCGTTGGAATTGCTTGTCTGGGCCATGATGTTCCTCAACTCAGAAATCAGAGGCGCCATGCTTGGGCATGACGGTGAAGAACAGATTGTCTCGGGGTACTCCCATCCAGTAAGGGCCGCTCGGCGCGACGCGCCAGTCGGCAGCCACGTTGAATCGCGCCTGCTCGGTGCGGTTGTGGATCACGAACAGCAGGCTGCTGTCCCAGATCTGTTCGAAGTGCGCGCGCTCCAGCGCGCGCGTGCCGCGCGCCGGGTCGCCGATCAGCACACGGTCGCCCTTGACGCCCTTCACGACGACGAAGTGGTGATAGCCGTTTTCGACGATCAGCACGATGGCCGGAATCTGCGCCTCCTCCAGTTTCGACAAGGGCAGTTCGTAGCCGTCGGCCTGGAAGCCGCGCGACTCCAGGAAGCGCTTCATGTCGAGCAGCGAAAAGCCCTCGGCGCGAATCTTGGCCTGGTCGCCGTTGACGTACATGTTGGCGAAGACCGTCTGCTCCGACGTCGGGACGTTGTACTGGTACGTCAGCAGCGTGGCCACTGCGGCCGAGCCGCAGCTGAAGTCGTACTGCTGGCGGATCGTGGTCCGGAAACGCGCCTCGCGCAGGCTCGTGACCGGCACGTAGTACGAGTTGCCCTGGTCGCCCGGTACGCGGATCGTGTCGGCGTGGGCGGCCGCAACGCCGCCCAGCACCGCCATCGCGCAAGCGGCCTTACACAGCAGGCTGCGCATGATCATTTGAACTGGACGTTAAGAATGGTCGCGTTCTGGATCAGTACGTTGTTGCCCGTGTTCTGGATCACGGTTGGCAAGCCCGCAGCGTTCGAGAACGATCCTTCCGACACGATATTGCTGCCGGAGAATGTGTTGATGGCCGCGTTGTCGCCAACCGTGCCATGCAGGCGCATGTCGTTGACCACCACTTCGGCGCCACCGCGCACATCGTCGAGTTTCTCGGTCGCCACGGCGGCTGCGGCCGTGCCGAATATGTTCAGTTTCGGACCTGTGGCCGGCGCTGCCGCCGACACACTGGCCACCGCGCCGGCCACTGCCGTGGCTGCGCCCGTGTCACTGCTTGCGACCGCTACGGCCGTGGCGGAAGCCTCGGCGCTGGGCGGCCCTGCATTGGCCTGCATGAATGGCCAGGCCAGTAAGGCTGTCGACAGTGTCACGACAGCTGGGCGATGCGATCGCATGGTGCGTCTCCCCTTGTGCTCCGGGACATGGCCTCCATCCGGGCCATGACTTCGGACCTGCAGGCTTTCGACATGACAGCGCAAACGCAAGCGGCGCGCCGCGCTGTCCTGTCATTCAATCCTGGCGGGCCGTGCCGCTCCGTGCGGAGCGGCACAGACCACGCTTCAGGACGGCTTACTTCCCAACTTGCATGTTGGCCTGCACATTGACGCTTTGTTGCACCAGCGATGCCATGCCGCTGTTCTGGTTGGCGATCATGATGCCCGCGGCCGACTGACCGACACTGGTCATGGCGTTGGACATGTTGAACGTGCCGGCGTCGACATAGTTGGTACCGCCAGCGCCGCCAGCGCCACCGACCGCACCGTTGCCGGTACCGCCCGTGCCGCCCTGGCCAACACCGCCGGCACCACCCACGCCGCCAGCGCCCGAGGTCGCGCCCACGGCACCGTTGCCGGCCGTGGCGCTGCCATTCGACGCGGAGGTCGATGCACCACCGTTGGTGGCACTGCCGCCCGCGCCGCCATTGCCGGCTACGCTGGTTTGCGCACCGCCGTTGCCGCCGGTACCCGAGCCAGCACCGCCCGTGGAGGCACCTGCCGTGGCCGTGCCCGCACCGCCGGCGCCGCCCGTGCCAGTCCCTGCACCGGCGCTGGCCGTTGCCGCTGCGGCGCCACCTGCTGCGCCTGCACCGCCCGTGGCCGTGCCCGTTGCGCCAGTGCCAGTGCCAGTGCCCGAGCCGGAGCCCGTACCGGTGCCGGAACCTGCGCCACCAGCGCCGGCCGTTGCCGTGCCGGTGCCCGCATTGCCTGCGCCGCGGTCATTCGACTGGTTCGATGAGCCGCTGCTGCCGCCAGCGCCCAGGCCGCCGCCCAGGCCTGCGCCCAGACCACCACCGAGGCCGGAGCCGCCGCTGGCACGGCCGGAGCCGCCATCGCCGCCCGAACCACCACGCGACCCGGAGCCTGCGCTGCCGCCGGCGCCCAGGGCAGAACCGCCACGGCCGCCAGCACCGAGGCTGGCCGACAGCGCATCGCCGCCATAACCACGGCCACCGCTGCCGTCGCCACCATAGCCGGAAGCCGCGCCGCCGTAGCCGCCAGTGCCGGCCGTCGAGCTGCCATTGCTTGCGGCACCTGCGGATGCGCTGCCGTTATTGGCTGCACCGCCGCTGCCGCCAGCGCCGCCGTTGCCGCTCGCACCGCCATTGCCGCCATTGCCGCCCGAGCCGCCTTGGCCCGTGCCGCCCGTGCCATTGCCGCCTGCGCCGCCGGTCGCACCGTTGGCGTTGCCGTGGTTCGTGGCGTAGTTGCCAATGTTGGAGATGGCATTGCCTGACACTGCACCGCTCAGCTTGCTGATGGCCAGGGCCCGGCTGCTGTTGAACGAATTGGTGAAGGTGGCGGTAGCGGTACTGCCGTTGGCAGCCGCCGCGTTACCGTAGCCGCTCATGTCCTGGTCGGTACGATTCCGCGAGTTCGTGGCGGTCGACGTCCTGGTGGACGTCCGGTTCGACGTCAGCGTTGCCGTCCTTGTGCTGGTGCTGGTGCTACGGTCGGAGTTGTCCTGAGTCGCAGTGGAATTCTCGTTGGCGGCATTTCCCGGCCCCGACTGCGTCGAGGTTGCGGTGGCGTTCTGTTCGTTTCCGCCTCCGGTGGTGTTGTTGTTCGTCGGATTCGCCCATGCAGTGCCTGCAAAAACCAGGGTAATCGCCGACGCGAGTAAAGTCTTTTTCATACGAAGCTCCCAGGAAGTTTGTACTGCGGCTCAGCCTCCGGCCGGCGCTCTCGAGAACATCGGCTGGAGGTTCAGGTCCGGCACGGTTGCCAGACCAGCCTCCCCTTGCGCATATTCAGTGCCAGCCCGCACGCACACGGCGGAATTCCGTTGAAATACAATGGCTGCCGGGCTCGCGGGAGGGAACTTTCCGGATGGATTTGCGCCCATCGGCCCGCGCGGGTCTGTGCTTGGCAGTAGACATGTCACAGGGCTGTGACACAGGTTCCGGCCGGTTGTCGGCCAACAGCCAACACTTCGCCAAAAAGCCGCCTGCATTCAATGAGTTAGCACGCACCTCCCCGCAAACCCGCATGGCCGCGCGGCGTAACGGCCATGAAACAGAAGCCCGGCAATGAATGTGTATGCCGCTTTCCGGGCTGCGGTCTTCCGGAAGTCGTCCATGCGTGGCGCATGGATGAGGATGCCGGCGCGCGTCCGCCCGGACACGGCGTGAATCGCGGGGATCAGGCAGCGTTTCTTGCGGAAGCTGGATGCTCGGTCGACAGGCGCCGTTAAATGTGTCGTAACACAGTGGCCGGGGCGCCGCAGCCGTGTTTCATGCTAGGCTCTATGTCTGATTTACAGTACATTAGTCGCGTCAACACTTGTTAGCGCATTCGCCAGGGCAAACCATGAGTGAAGCCGTCGTCCCCCTGTATCACCAGATTTACGTGGTGCTCCGCCAGCAGATCGTGGAAGGCCGTTTCGGCCAGGGTCCGCTGCCTGGCGAGATCGATCTTGCCAAGCAGTTCCATGCGTCGCGCGTGACGATGCGTCGCGTGTTCGACCGCCTGGTGCAGGAAGGCCTGGTCCGCCGGCATCGCGGCCTGGGCACCTTCGTGAACCCGCACCCGGTCAAGCCGCAGGCCGCCGAGGAACGTGTCACCAGCCTGCTCGGCACCATCATCGACATGGGCGAGAAAACGGCGGTCAAGGTCATCTCGATCGACGAAGTGCATGCCACGCCCGAAGTGGCCGAGGCACTGCAGATCCAGGTGGGCGACCCCGTCATCAAGATCGTGCGCGTGCGCCACTACAAGAGCCGGCCGCTGTCGCACATCACCACGTACCTGCCTGCCGACCTGGGCCGCCCGCTGGCACGCAAGGACCTGGAGTCCACGCCGATGCTGCGCCTGCTGGAAGCGGCCGGTGTCGAACTGGGCCGCGCGTCGCAGGTGCTGACCGCGCGCCTTGCCGATGTGGTCGTGGCACCGCTGCTCGACGTCCCCGTGGGCGGCGCGCTGCTGGCGGTGCGCCGCGTGGTGCTGGACAAGGCTGGCCGGCCGGTGCAGCTGCTGATGGGCCAGTACCGTCCTGACCGCTATGAGTACCGCATGGAACTGTCCCCCATGGGTGGCGGCGACAGCGCGAACGTGTGGGTGGAAAACGAAACCCGCACCGGCCTGCGCGACTGACTCGCGGCGCAGGGATTTCCCTGCGCCCGAAGCCTTTTCCGGGCCAGGCATTTCGGGCCATACTGCGCACTCCAGATCACACTGAGAGGAGCCTTTGTCATGCCAGTCGTTCGCCCGGGCGCGCATTATCCGGCCCGCACCTCCACCCGACCAGGCCGCCGCCGCGCGCTCGCCCTGCTGGCCCTGGCATCGATGCTGGCCGTGCCAGCAGCCCATGCGGCCATTGCCGGCGGCAAGCCGATCCGCATTCTGGTGGGCGCGCCGGCCGGCGGCACCACCGACACGCTGGCCCGCACCATCGCCCAGGAACTCTCGCAGACGCTTGACCAGCCCGTGGTGGTCGAGAACCGTCCCGGCGCCGGCGGCAACATCGCGGCCGACCTGGTGGCCAAGAGCCCGGCCGACGGCACCACGCTGCTCATGAGTTTCACCAGCCATACGATCAACGCCACGCTGTACAAGAAGCTGCCGTTCGATCCGATCGCCGATTTCACGCCGATCACGCTGGTGGCCAATGTGCCCAGCGTGCTGGTGGCCACGCCGAAGCTGCCCGCCAACAACATTCCCGAGCTGATCAGGCTGGCACGCGCAGAACCCGGCAAGCTCAATTTCGGCATCGGGTCGGTGGGCTCGTCGGTGCATCTGGCCGGCGACATGTTCAAGATGATGACGGGCACGTACATCGTCAATATTCCGTACAAGGGCACCACCCCCGCCATCACCGATCTGCTTGCCGGCCAGGTGGATCTGATGTTCGCCAGCACCATCAACGTGGCGCAGCATGTGAAGGCCGGCAAGCTCAAGGTGCTGGGCGTGACCAGCCCCGCGCCGCTACCGCAGTTTCCCGGCGTGCAGCCGATCGGCGCGACCGTGAAGGGTTTCGAATCAAGCGCCTGGTTCGGACTGTTCGGTCCGGCCAACCTGCCGCCCGAGATCACGCAGACGCTCTATCAGGCGGCACGCCACGGCCTGGAACAACCGGCCGTGAGAAAGCGCCTGGAAAACGACGGTGCCCAGCCCAGCGCCATGCCGCCCGCCGAATTCGCGAACTTCGTGAAACAGGACGTCAAACGCTGGGCCACGGTGGTGAAGTACTCCGGAGCCCAGCCGGAATGACCCTGTCCAGCGGCAACGCCGTCGACCCCCTGCAGTTGCCGGCCACGCTCGCGCAAAAACTCGTTGCGCGCGCGGCCGGCGCGGCCCATGTCACACCGGGCAGCATCGTGATGTGCAAGGTCGACCTGGCGATGTCGCACGACTCCAGCGGGCCGCGCCGCGTGGCGCCGCTGTTGCGGGAACTGGGCGCCCCGGTGTGGGATCCGTCGCGCTATGTCGTGGTCACCGACCACTACGTACCCGCGGCGGACCCCGATGCCGAGGCCATCGTTCGTTTCACGCGCGACTGGGTACGCGAGGCGGGCATCCCCAATCTCATCGACAGCCAGGGCATCTGCCATCTGGTGCTGCCAGAGCGAGGCTTCGTGCTGCCGGGCCGCTTTATCGTCGGCGGCGACAGCCACAGCCCCACCGGCGGCGCCTTTGGTGCGTACATGTTCGGCGTGGGCGCCACGGAAATGGCGGGCGTACTGGCCACGGGCGAAATCTGGCTGCGCGTGCCGCAGACCATCCGTCTGGACTGGCAAGGCAAGCTGGCCGATGGCGTCTGCGCCAAGGACATCATGCTGTTTCTGTGCGCCACGATGGGCCTGGCCGGCGGCCGCTACGAGGCCATCGAATTCACCGGCACGGCAATTACTGCCCTGCCGATGCAGGAGCGCATGACGCTCACCAACATGTGCGCCGAGCTGGGTGCGCAGACGGGATTGATCGCGCCCGATCCCACGACCATGGCGTGGCTGGCGGGAGCCGGTGTCGACGCAGCCACGCTGGCGGGCATCGACCCCCGCCAGTGGCGCAGCGATGCCGATGCGCCGATCCTGCTGACGCAGCGTTACGACGCCACGACGCTCGCGCCTTACGTGGCCGCGCCGCACAGCCCGGCCAATGGCGCGCCCGTGACGCAGGCTGCAGGCCAGGCGATCGACATCGCCTATATCGGCGCGTGTACCGGCGCCAAGCTCGAAGACCTGCGCATGGCGGCACGGGTGCTGCGCGGTCGCAAGGTGGCCGCCGGCATGTCGCTGCGCGTGGCGCCGGCATCGGCGCGCGACCAGCAACTGGCCCAGCACGAAGGCACGCTCGGCGTGCTGCTGGATGCTGGCGCGGAACTGCTGCCGAACGCGTGCAACGCCTGCGCCGGTTACGGTGCCAGCCGCTTCCCGGCCGGTAGCCGGGCGATAGCCTCGACTGCACGCAATTTCGCCGGACGCATGGGCGACGCCGGCAGCGCGGTCTGGCTGGCATCGCCGATGACCGTCGCCGCCACCGCCGTCACGGGCAAGGTCACCGACCCCCGAACGCTGCTCGCATGACCGTTGCCCCCGATTTCTCCCATCCGCCCGCAGGACGCATCTGGCGCTTCGGCGACGATGTGGATACCGACGCCATGGCGCCGGGTCTGTACATGAAGTCCGGCCTCGACGAACTGGCGCGCCATTGCCTGGAAAACCTGCGTGCGGACTTTCCCACGCATGTCCGGCCGGGCGACATCGTGGTGGCGGGCACCAATTTCGGTATGGGATCGTCGCGCGAGCAGGCCGCGCAGGCGCTCCGGCATCTGGGCGTGGCCGCAGTGCTGGCACGGTCGTTTGCGGGCCTCTTCTACCGGAATGCGATCAACATCGGCCTGCCGGTGCTGGTCTGCCATCAGGCCGATACGCTGGTCGATGCCATGCGCGTCACATTCGATCTCGACGGCGCGCACGTGCGACTGGAGGACGGCTCTCGCGTGGCATGCGATCCAGTGCCTGACTTCCTGCGCGCCCTGCTGCATGCGGGCGGCCTGGTACCTCACCTGAAAGCGCGCCTCAGCGGGCAAACGGGCCGTCCCTGAGCGGCAGATCGGCACGGGGCCATGCCGCGGGGTGCGGCAGCGTGGACGCGCACCGGGCCTCGCGCAGCAGCGTCATGGCCTCGTCGTCCGAAGTCTGGGTGAAGTCGAGATAGAACGCACCGACCGCACCGAAGCTGACGGGCGTGTTGAGGCAGACGACTTCGTCCGCGACTTCGCGCAGCGTGTCGAGTCCCTGCGCGGAACCCACCGGCACGGCGGCCACGATACGGGCCGCCCGCGCCATGCGCGCGGCATCGAGCGCGGCGCGCATCGTCGCGCCCGTCGCCACGCCATCATCGACCACGATCACGCATCGGCCCGCCATCGCCACCACAGGGCGCCCCTGGCGATAACGCTGCTGGCGGCGGCAGATCTCGCCAAGCTGCCGGCCGCGTTCGGCATCGAAAGCGCCCGATTCCACCGCTCGCTGCACCCAGGGGTCGTCGTTGATGACCGTGTGCGGGCCGTGGCCGCTGTCATCCCCCTCCACCACGGCTCCGAGCGCCAGTTCGGGGTAGCCCGGTGCGCCGATCTTGCGGACCAGCAGGATGTCCAGCTTGCCCTCGACGGCCAGCGCCACCTCGTGCGCGACAGGCACGCCGCCACGCGGCAATGCCAGCACCAGCGGCGGATCGCCGTCGGCGCGACGCGCGTAGCCAAGTTCGACCAGACGGCGGCCAAGATACTGGCCTGCCTCACGGCGGTCGGCAAAGCAGGGCGGCAGACTCATGGCGGGCTCCCGCATCAGGTAGCGTGAAAGTGAATAACCGCTTACGAATGCTTGCGGCGCGCGTTCCACAGCCACTATAGACCCGGGCGCGCCGGCGGCGGGGGATTTTCTCTGTCGGTGTTGCGGCGAGCCGGCCGCGCGGTTTGTTGCGCATGCGCCGCTATCAGGGCGATAGGCGCAGGCGATTGATCCTCGAACTGAAACAGTCTTTTCAGCGGCTGCCCGATGATCTCGTCACGATCGTTCCGTAGGATTGCTGCGTGGCGACAAATTCCGCCCGACGACACAATCCCGTGCAACGCGACGGCCCCCCGGCCCGCCGCCCTAGACTGAGTGAGCGTTATCGTGAACCCGCAACACACCTCCCGCCCTGACGACGTGACCGATCGCCCCGAGGCCGATTTCGACATCCCGTTTGGTTCGCTGGAAGCGGCCGCCATGGCCGAACTGCCCTACACGTTCCGCCCGACGGGCACGTGCACGCGCTACTACCAGGAATACTTCGGCTGAGGCAGGGCCGGCCCTGCGCCGGCAATGAGGCAAGGCCGCAGCAAGGCGGCCGCCCAGGCTTCAGTAGGTCTTGTACGGCAGGAACTTCCCGGACATCTCGATGCGCACCCGGTCCCCGTTGGGATCGGCCTCGCGCTGCAGGTCCATCCGGAAATCGATGGCGCTCATGATGCCGTCGCCGAATTCCTCGTTGATCAAGGCCTTGAACGTGGTGCCGTACACGCTGATCAGTTCATAGAACCGGTAGATCAGCGGGTCAGTGGGTACTTGCGTCGGCAGAGATCCTTTGTAGGGAACGGTTCGCAGCCACGGCTCTGCCTCGGCGGGCAGGTCGAAGATATCCATCACGGCGCGGGCGCCCGCCTCGTCGAAGGTCATCTGCCCCAGGCAGGCGGCCGTCGTCCATTCCTTGCTTTTGCCCACGCGGTCGGCCACCTGGGCCCACGAGATGCCGCGCGTTACCTTGGCTTCGATGATGAGGTCGGTCACGTCCTGGCGATTCATGTCGGTTGCTCCGGTTTGGTGTGGATGGTGTTTCCCGGAGAACCTGCGTGCCGGCGCGGCTAGGGCGACTGCGTGCGCTCGATGACCGCTACGGCATCGGCCGCGCCATCGTCGAACCGCGCCCGTGCGAACTGGGGCACGGTAAGCGGGCTCAGCCCTTCAAGTGCCTGCAGAACCAGCACGATGAACATGACCGGCATGACGTCCTCCCTCCGGGAATACGGCAAACAGACTCGCGCAAGCTTCGTGCCATCGCTCCGGCACGCACTTTGGGATGTTCGACGGGTTGCGATGACGCATCGTGGGGCGTTCGACATCGCGCCGCCACACCGATAGCCAGTTCGCGCACCGCCAAGGGGAACCGGCAAGTGGCCCGGCATGCCCGAAGCGTACCCGTTTCTGCGAAGAACGTCGCGGACGCCGCTTGCGATGACAGGAGCAGCGCGGGCGGGGAAGGCGCCTCGAAAACGGACTCGACATCGGCCGGCGAGCGCCCCAGACATCGCCGAATCTTTGCAGGACTCATTTCCGATGTAACGCCACATTACCTGCCGCTGACCCGTCAGACATCTTTACGACGCCTACGTCACATTCCTGCAAACCCTTGCGCAGCAAGGCTTCGCGGGTAACGTCGGAGCGCGCGGAAAGCCCTCGCCGGGCAGGGCCGCATGTGAGACAGCCTTACAAGTGCAACCGGGTTGGCGCAGTGCGCGCCGCTAGAGTGAAGCCGTGTTCAACGCGAACCGGATACGGAGTCCCTCTCATGAAACGCGCAATCGCCCTGGCCATCCTGCTGACCACCACCAGCGCCCTGCTGTCGGCGTGCATCGTGGTGCCGCCGCGTGGCCCGCACTACCACCACGACTACTACCGCGGCGGTCGCTACTGAGCGAATCGCGCCTGACGATCGACCGCCTGCTTCCCTAATTTCCGGCGCCCACGCCTCAAGGAGATCCACATGAAACGCCAGATCCTGCTTGCTGCCACCGTCCTTGCCACGGGTGGCGTCTTTGGACTGCTGTCGCCTGCCGCGCAGGCCCACGGGTACTACAACAACCCGCCCCCCGCCCCGCGCCACGAGGTGCGCCCGGCACCGCGCCCCGGCCAGGTCTGGGTGCCGGGACACTATGACCGGGCCAGCAACGGGTATGCGTGGCGTGGCGGCTACTGGCAGTCGGCGCGACCCGGCCAGCGTTATGTGCCCGACCGCTGGGTGCATGGCCCGCACGGCTGGTACAAGCGTCCCGGCTACTGGGGACGCTGATGTCCGGCAACGCCGGGTAAGTCAGCGCACGCTCGTGCTCGGCCGTTGATGCCACGGGCAATCCGGCAGCCAAGTGTGCGGCACCAAGACAGCGAAGCGGGCCGGACCCACGGGCATGGGGTCCGGCCCGCGACGCTTTCAGGGGCGTGTCGAAGCATCCGCCACCGGGCGGTTGAAGGCCGGGAGACCGCATCGGTACAACGCGATTTTCTTTCGTGCCGAGGCACGATCCGCGCTTCATCCTTTTGCACTAGTCCGCCGGAATCCCCACGAAAGTCGCAGCCGAAAATACTGACATCCGGAACATTTTCGAAGGGTTTCAGCAATGCGCCACCAAACACCATTTCCGTTAATGCCACACCCCCCAAGCGGGTGAGTTTTTGATATTCGCCGCGCCATTTTCATTCCAATCGGTTGCATGCGTGAAACAACCGCGAGGCACGCTGTATCAATCGTGAAACCCCTATGGCGGGGCCTGCCGGATGGCTTTGCAAATACTTCTCCAGCCAAATGCACGATGCCGGCAATGGATTATGAGGTGGAGCAGATTACATCCCCACATCAACCACAACCCATGCGCTTGCATTCGTACCAACCAGCCCATAAGATGAATTTAAGTTTCGATTTAGGAGCGAGATTTTCTTTCGGGTTAGGGTACGGGTCATACTTCTGGTCGCGCGGACAAGCCCATCTAACAAGCGGGCATCGACAGACACGGAAGCACGGGGTTACAGCTGAAGTACGCGGTGCCATCCACGGTGGTCCGCACAGTCCAGCGGTGTAGTTCCCACACGCAAAGCGTCCCGCATCTCACCCACAAACGGGGAGTCAAGAAGAATGAACGCCTTGCTGATCGAGGAGCATCCGCTGCTCCGGCTCGGGCTGCTGCAGATGCTCGAAACCATCCAGGAATCCGGACATGTACTGGCGCTGGCGCCGGCCGACATCAACCGCCTGGAGATCCCGCACCGAAACGCCGACCTGCTGGTATTCGGCATGCCCGCCGACCAGGCCACCGGCTGGGAACAACTGGAACAGGCCCGCGAACGGCTCGCGCCGCAGCGCATCCTGGTACTCGCCGATAGCCTTCCGCTGCATGTGCCGTCGCCCGACGCCGCGCGCGGCATCTGCGGCTGCCTGCCCAAGTCGGCATCGCTGGCCGTGATCGAGGCCGCGATCCGCCTCGCCATATCCAGCGTGCAGGGGCTGATGTTCGCGGGTGATGCCGTGGCCACACCCGTCGCCTCGCGCTCGGCCATGCCGGCCGCGACATCGCTGGCGTCTGCGGCCCCGCTGCCGCTGTCGCCGGCCACACCGCAGGACGCGGTATCGCCATCCGCCTGCGCGAGCGCCATGCGTGCCGCGGTGGCAGTGCGCGACCTGACCAGCCTGCGCCCGGGCCAGCCCATCGCCGCGGCGCCCGTCGCGCCCGCCAACGGCCTGCCGATGGCGGGGGAAGAGCCCAGCTACGACGAGGCGGAGATGCTCAAGATCACGCCGCGCCAGTACGAAGTGCTGGTGCTGCTGGCGCGCGGCTATCCGATCAAGACGGTCAGCCGCATGCTCAATATCTCCGTGGCCACGGTGAAGAGCCACGCCTGCACGCTCTACCAGCGACTCAAGGTGCGCAACAAGGGCGAGGCGGTCTATGCCGCCCTGCAGCGCGGGGCCACGCTGGAGTGGGTCAATGGGGACGAGCACGCGGCCCGCGACGGCAACGCGCGACGTGTATTCACACGCACCGGCGACGCGCCGTTCGACACCAACGGCCTGTCGGTCTGAAGCGCCGCCGGACCAACCCGCTGCCTGCCACGGGCGCCTTCACCGGAAGGCGCCCGTTTCATTTCGCGCACGCCGCTGCCCGCCCTGCCGCTGTGTGGGCTACCAGACAGTGGGTACGGTGCAGCACCCCATACAGTCCGCATTACCGCAAACCAACATGTGACTGTCATGGGCGCAAACGAACTGGACAACCTCCTCCACACGGAAGACAAGGCCGGCGATTCGCAGGTCCCGCAAGGCCGCAACGGCAGGCGCCGGGCACTGATCACCGGCATCACCGGACAGGACGGTTCGTACCTGAGTGAATTCCTGCTCGCGAAGGGCTACGAGGTCCATGGCATCAAGCGCCGCAGTTCGCTGTTCAATACCGAGCGCATCGACCATCTGTACGAAGACCCGCAGGCGCCGCGCCGCAGCCTGATCCTGCACCACGGCGACATGACCGATACGGCCAGCCTGGTACGCGTGGTGCAGCAGTCGGCGCCGGACGAGATCTACAACCTCGCGGCCCAGAGCCATGTCCAGGTGTCGTTCGAGGAACCCGAATACACCGCCAACACCGATGCCATCGGTTCGCTGCGCCTGCTCGAAGCCGTCCGCATCCTTGGCATGGAAAAGGACACGCGCTTCTACCAGGCATCCACATCGGAGCTGTACGGCCTGGTGCAGGAGATTCCCCAGCGCGAGACCACGCCGTTCTATCCGCGCAGCCCCTACGCGGTGGCCAAGCTCTACGCCTACTGGATCACCGTGAACTATCGCGAAGCGTACGGCATGTACGCGTGCAACGGCATCCTGTTCAACCACGAGAGCCCTGTGCGCGGCGAAACCTTCGTCACGCGCAAGATCACGCGCGCCATTGCGCGGATTGCGCTGGGGCTGCAGGACACGCTGTACCTGGGCAACCTGTCGGCACTGCGCGACTGGGGCCATGCCCGCGACTATGTCGAGATGCAGTGGCTGATGCTGCAGCAGGCCGCGCCGCAGGACTTTGTCATCGCCACCGGCGAACAGCACAGCGTGCGCGACTTCGTCACGCTGGCGGCGGGCAAGCTGGGCATCACGGTGAAGTTCGAAGGCACCGGCGTCGACGAGGTGGGCATCATTACCCATATCGAGGATGCACGGCGCCAGCTGTCTTCGCGCTGCAAGGTGGGCGACGTGATCGTGCGCGTGGACCCGCGCTACTTCCGTCCCACCGAGGTCGAAACGCTTTTGGGCGATCCAACCCGCGCCCGCGAACAGCTGGGCTGGTCGCCGCGCATCACGTTCGACGAACTGGTGCACGAGATGATCGAGGCCGACTTCGCCTCGGCGCGCCGCGACGCACTGGTCAAGATGGCGGGCTTCAGGACCTACAACTACCATGAGTGATTCCCAACCCAACGTCTTCGTGGCCGGGCACCGCGGCATGGTGGGGTCGGCCATCGTGCGCGCGCTGGCGGCGCGGGGCGACGTGAACCTGGTGTGCCGCACGCATGCCGAACTGGACCTTACCGACCAGCAGCAGGTGCGCGCCTTCTTTGCATCGCAGCCGGTGGACGTGGTCTACATGGCCGCCGGCCGCGTCGGCGGCATCCACGCCAACAACACGTACCGTGCCGAGTTCATCCAGCAGAACCTGGCAATGGCGACGAACGTGATTCACGAGTCGTACCGGGCCGGGGTGCGCAAGATGCTGTACCTGGGATCGAGCTGCGTCTATCCGAAGCTGGCGCCGCAGCCGATCGTCGAGGCATCGTTGCTGACCGGCGAGCTGGAATCCACCAACGCGCCGTACGCGCTGGCCAAGATCGCCGGCATCATGCTGTGCCAGAGCTACAACCTCCAGTACGGCACCGATTACCGCTGCCTGATGCCGTCGAACCTGTACGGACCCGGCGACAACTACCATCCCGAAAACAGCCATGTGATTCCGGCCCTGCTGCGCCGCTTTCACGAGGCCCGCAAGAACGGGACAGGCGAGATCGCCATCTGGGGCACCGGCACCCCCCGGCGCGAATTCCTGCACGTGGACGATCTGGCACAAGCCTGCCTGCACGTAATGGATGCGGACCGCGCGGTCTACGACGACTGCGCCGGCCCCTCCGGCACGCATTTGAACGCCGGCAGCGGCTACGACGTCACGATTGCCGAGCTGGCGGGCATGGTTGCCGAAGCCGTGGGCTATCGGGGCGAGATCACGTTCGATCCGTCCAGGCCCGACGGCACGCTGCGCAAGCTGCTGGACAACAGCGCCATCACCAGTCTGGGCTGGCGGCCGCGTATCGCGCTGCCGGAAGGCCTGCAATCGACGTATCGCGACATCGTGCGCGACGGCATCGTCGGCTGACCACGGCCGTTGGCCGCCTGTATGGAGACGCGCACCATGGCAAACGCATCGCGCATGCTCAGGAAGCCCGCCGCGCAGTCGCATGTACTGGTGGCGGGGCCGGTCCGGAACTGCAGCGCCACCATCGAGAAAGAGACGGAACGGCTGGCCCGCGCCTTGTCGCCGTTCGCTTCGGTCAGCTTCCTGCTGGCCGAAAGCGATTCGTCGGACGACTCGATCGAGACGCTGCAGCGGCTCGCCCGGACGCGCCCCGGTTTTGCCTTCATCTCGCTGGGGCACCTGCGCGACCAGCATCCGGTGCGGTGCGACCGCATCGCCATCTGCCGCAACCGGTACGTGGACCTGATTCGCTCGGCGCCCGAGTATGCACATATCGACTATGTGATCGAGGCGGACATGGATGGCCTGAACACCGCGCTGGACGCCGCCGGTGTGCTGTCCTGCTGGGACACCGATATCGACTGGAGCGGCATCACCGCCAACCAGCGCCTGTGCTACTACGACATCTGGGCGCTGAGGCATCCGTACTGGTCGCCGGTGGACTGCTGGAAGGCTTACCACGCGGTGGTGGAAAAGGTGGGGCCGCGCCAGGCGTTCGACATGTGCGTGGGCTCCAAGCAGATCCACATCCCCGCCGACACCGGGCTGATCGAAGTGGACTCCGCTGGCGGCGGCTTTGCCATCTACAAGCGCGAGGCGTTCGTGAAAGGCCACTACGCCGGCGTCGACATCAACGGCGACGAGGTCAACGAGCACATCTCGTTCCACGACGACCTGCGCGCGGCCGGCCATCGCATCTACATCAACCCGGCGATGATCAATGCCGAGTACACGGACCACACCTACTACAAGACGCGCATGGGCCATCTGCGCGCAAGGCTGATGTGGACGCTGCGCGACACCGCGGACCGGCTGCGCTGCCGGCACGGCCTGGAATCGGTCGTCCGCTCGCTCAAGCGCGTGGTCGGCTAGGCGCGGGCCGGATTCGTGTGCGGCGACGCACAGATGCCGCAGCAGTCCGATGGGAACCTGCGGACACGGTGTCTGACGGCTGGGTCGGCGTGGCCGTCCGGATGACCTTGTAGACCTTGCAACCAAGACAGGATTGCGGATGCGGCAGCTCTATACGACAAGCCGGCGGCCCTGGGCCGAAGGAGACCACGCGATCTTCTACTTCGCGCTGGGCGCGATCTCGGCCATCCGCGTGGTGATGCTGGGCGAGATCAGCATCGGCGAACTGCTGGCGCTGTTGGTGACCGCCTACCACCTGGCATCGTTCAAGGTAGACCGCAAGCTGGCTCCGCTGCTGGCGCTGACGCTGATGTGGTGCGTGGCGCAGACCCTGTCCGACATCCAGAACCACAGCGACCTCGTCACCTCGCTCAAGGGCGTGCTGGCGCCGCTGGTGTTCTTTGGCACCGTCTATGCGATTGCCATCCACTTCAATCACGGGCAGGAACGGCGCATCTGGTACTTCCTGGCGGGCACGACCATGTTCCAGATGTACGACACGCTGGCAAATCCGGTGGAGGCGGCGCTGCTGAATCCCTGGAAGTGGGGCTTTGCCACGCCGCTGCTGGTGCTGCTGCTGGCCTACCTGTCCGCGCGGCGCGCCGGCAAGGTGTTCACCGCGTGCTGCCTGCTGGCGTTTTCCGCAATGTCGATCGTGTTCGACTTCCGCAGCCTGGCTGCCATGTCGGTGCTGGGTGCGATCGTGTTCCTGTCCCGCAACTCCGTATTCATGCACAAGCTCGGGAAGCTCGTGCGCAAGGCCGGCGGCGTGCTGCTGATCTTTGCCGTGCTGGCCTTCGTCATCTTCATCCTCAACATGGTGTTCACGCTGGTCTTCGCGCATTCGGCCGACTTCGGCTTCCTGTCGCCGGAGGCGGTCCACAAGTACACCGTGCAGGCCAACAGCGAGTACGGCATCCTGTTCGGCGGGCGTTCGGAAGTCGTCATCTCGGTCAAGGCGTTCCTGGACGCCCCGCTGCTGGGTCATGGCTCCTGGGCCGTCGACCGCCACGGCTACGTCGATGAATACAACCGCCTGACCCACCAGATGGGCATGGCGCTGACCGACAAGTTCGACGAACTCGAAACCACGATGATTCCCACGCACTCGTACCTGATGGGCGCGATGGTGTGGTGCGGCATCGCCGGCGGCATCTTCTGGCTGAGCGTGGTGGGCGGCTGCCTGCGCATGTTCCTGGCGCAGGTCAGGCAAATGCCGGTCTACTTCTGCGTGGCACTGCCGCAGTTCATCTGGGACGTGTTCTTCTCGCCCTTCGGTGCCGCCAACCGCTGGCAGGCTGCCGTCTTCGTCGGGGTCATGTTCGCGTTCAGCGCCATGCAGCAGCACCGTGTCCGCGTCCGCACCCCCGCAGAAACGGGTACGCGGCCGTCCAGATTCAAACTCGCGAGGTCCGTGTGATCAAGATCAGCGTCGTCACGATTTCCTTCAATCAGGCCAAGTATCTGCCCGCCTGTATCGATTCCGTCCTCGACCAGCACTACGGCAACCTGCAATACATCGTGGTGGACCCCGGCAGCACCGACGGCAGCCGCGACATCATCGACGGCTACGGCGACCGGATCCAGCGCGTATACGAGCGCGACCGCGGGCCCGCCGACGGCCTGAACAACGGCTTCCGGCAGGCCACTGGCGACGTCTTCTTCTTTCTCAATGCCGACGATGCGCTACTGCCGGGTTCGCTGGCCTACGCCGCGGCGGTCTTCGAGGCCCACCCCGACATCGACGTCCTGTGCGGCAGCGGCTTCAAGATCGACGGCGACGGCAAGCTGCTGCGCGAAATCCGCGCCTCGACCATGTCGCGCCTGCGTCTGGTCTACGGCGCGGCCAACCTGTTCCAGCAGGGCGTGTTCTTCCGCGCCGGCTGCTATCACGCCGTGCAGGGGTTCAACATCGAGAACAGCACCTGCTGGGACGGCGAGCTGCTGCTCGACATGGCCGTGCGTGGCGCGCGGTTTCGGGCCTCGCGACGCCACGTCGGCCTGTTCCGCATCCACGACACGTCGATCTCCGGCACCAACCGCCTGCTCGAACAGTTCTACCGCGACGGGGCCCGCATGTTCCGCAAGGTCATGAACCGCGAGCGGCGCCCCTACGATGTCATCCCGGCCTATCTGCTTCGGGCCGAAAAACACCTGACGACCCGCCTACCCACGCGCTGGAGGTAATTTCCATCATGCAGACGAGAATCGCGATTCTGTGGCCCCAAGGCTCGGGCTATCTGAATGCGGCCATCAACGCCGCCGTCGACGGCGGCGCACAGGTGCTCTATTCGTGCTTCGTGCCGCACCCGGTGTCACCGTACACCCGGCTCGACGAAGGGCGCCGTGAAGGCGTGCGGGTCATCCAGTGGCAGCCCGACCAGATCGACGAATCGCTTCTGCAGGCGGAGGTGGCGCAGTTCGCGCCGGACATCATGATCGTCTCCGGCTGGCATATTCCCCAGTACATGCGCATCTGCCGCGCCATGGCGGGCCGCACGCTGCGGCTGCTGGCCATGGACAACCAGTGGGAAGCCCGCCTCAAGCAGATTGGCGGCTCGGTGCTGTCGCGCGTGATGATCACCCCATACTTCGATCGCGCCTTCGTGCCCGGCGAGCGCCAGTTCCAGTTCGCGCGGCGCCTGGGGTTCTCCGACAGCCAGATACTGGATGGCCTGTTCACCTGCGATCCCGCCTTCTTCGAGGCAGGCGAGACACGCGACCCCGCGCGCGGCGACGGCTTTGTCTTCGTCGGCCGGCTGGCTCCGGAAAAAGGCCTCGATACGCTCCTCGCGGCCTATCGCATGTACCGCCAGCACGCCGCCGATGCGTGGCCGCTGCATATCTATGGCGCGGGCACGCTCGATGACGCGAATGTGCCCGGTGTGCACGTCCACGGCTTCCTGGAGCCGGATGAACTGCCGGCCACCATGGCCCGCCACCGCGCGCTGATCATGCCCAGCCGTCGCGAGCCATGGTGTGTGGCGCTGCAGGAAGCCGCGGCCGTGGGCCTGCCGATCCTCTGCACCACATCGTGCGGCGCCGCGCCGCACCTGGTCAAGAACGGCTTCAACGGCTACAAGTTCGCCGCCGACGACCCCGCGATGCTGGCGGCGGCCATGCAGGCGCTGACCGACACCGACGATGCCGGTATCGTCGCCATGTCGCGCGCCAGCCGTGCGCTGGGCGCGCAATACCATCCGTCGCTCTGGCTGCGTAACCTGACCGACGCACTGCGCTGGTCCGGCGCACGCCAGACGGCATCGCGGCCGGTTTCCACTTCCTCGGCCGCTCTGGGCGAGGCCACCATCTGAAATCCGCGCGGGAATCGCCGCCCTGCCGCCTGCGCGGCCGGGCGGCTTCGGCATTGACGAAAGCGTCGGGAAGAATCCGGAAGACCGCGTCGCTCAGGGCGCCGCGTGAGGTGCCGCATCGGAGGCCGCAGTGGAGGACGCCGTGGAGGCCACACTGGATGCCGGCTTCGGCACCACCATGCCGCTGCGCACAAAGACCCGGATGCGCGGCAGCAGCGCCAGGAACAGCACCACTTCGGTGGCCAGCACGCCGAGGGCCACGGCGGAACTGCCAATCGACTTGCCGGCCAGCCAGGCCACCAGCAGACCCGCCGCGTTGGCGCCGAGGTACAACAGCGAATAGCGCGTGTGGTTATTGGTCGACGTGAACATCAGCGAGCCGGTGTACCACAGCGAATTGACCACGGCGGCCAGCAGCAGCCATTCGTAGTCCGGATGCTCGGGCAGCAGCTTGCCGTGTGTCCAGAAGCGGCAGATCCAGTCGCCCAGCACGTACAGCGCACCGCTGGACAGCACGGCCAGCGCAATGCAGCCTGCAGTGGAACGACGGTAGAGCGATCGCAGCGCCAGCGTCTTGCCTTCGCCATAGAGCCGGCCGATTTCCGGCGCCAGGGCCAGATTGACCAGCTGCGACAGCTGGTACGGAATGCGCGCCAGCGTGCGCATGGCCGAGAAATGCGCCACCACCACGGGTCCGAACAGCGTGCCCGCCAGCAGCACGATGCCCTGCAGGTTCAGCGCGTTGCCGAAGGGAAAGGCCAGCATGGCGATGGCCGGCAGCAGCATCTCGCGCAGGTCATGCAGCGAGGCATGCCTCAGACCGACGCGCGCCCACGGCGCGAACTGGCAGGCGTGGGTGTACATCGCCAGCACGAGCCCCAGGCGTGTCAGCGCAATCACGGCCAGCAGTTCCATGAAGCCCGCCTTCAGCCAGACCGCGCCGGCCGACACCAGCGCAAACTCGATCAGCCGTGCGGTATTGGTCCAGATCGTGGACTGGGCGTAACGCTGCTCGGCCTGGTACACGCCGCACAGCAGCACCACAAGCATCTGCGCGATTACCTGCATCACGATCATCAGCGCGGCGGGCAGAACATCTGCCGCGTCGATGCCGAGCCACCCCGCCACGGGCGCCGCAATGCCGATGCCGACCGGCACCGCGACCGCCGACAGCACCACGCCAACGCCTAGGATCAGCACGAACGCCGACTGGTAGCTCACCATCGCCATGTCGGCCTTGCCCGCCGCAATGCCCATGATCATGCGGTTCATGGCCACGCCGGTGAATCCGAATTCGAACAGGCCCAGATAGGCGGCAACGGTCAGCAGCATCAGCCACGTGCCATAGCGTTCGGGGCCCCATGCCGTCAGCAGCAGGGGCACGCTCAGCAGTTGGGTGGCAACGGTAGACGCCTGGGCATACACATTGGCGCCAATACCGCGAGCAATCCGGTTCATGATGGTTCCTGACACAGGCCGACTGCAGCAGCATCGCGCGTGAATCATTCGCCCTCTGTTCGGTGGCACACACCATGCGCCGCAAGGCCACGCGCCCGGCGTGCGTGTGTTGCCACACAGTTGTCACGGCGCAAACCGGGGACACTGGCATCGTGCGCAGGCCGTACGGCTTTCGCCTGGACCCGCAATGCGTCCGCAACCCGCCCGCAGCCTGCCGCTCCCAGCCAGTCAAGGACATGGCGCGACCAGGTGCCGGAATCCGTCCGTACGCGCCTTTCCGACCTCGATCGCGACATGAAGCTGCTGCTCTACTGCCTGAACTACGCCCCGGAGATCACCGGCATCGGCAAGTACGCCACGGAACAGGCGGAATGGCTCGCCGCACGCGGCCACGACGTGCGCGTCATCACCGCCCCCCCCTACTACCCCGCCTGGCGCATCTCGGAAGGCTACGCCGGCTGGAAGTACCGCCGCGAAGATCTCAACGGCGTGCGCATCTATCGCGCCCCGCTGTGGGTGCCGCACCGGCCTTCGGGACTGAAGCGCCTGATCCACCTGGCCAGCTTCGCCGCCAGCAGCCTGCCGGTCCTGTGGGCGCAGTGGACGTGGCGGCCCGACGTGCTGATGCTGGTGGAGCCGCCGCTGGCCTGCGCGCCCGCTGCGCTGCTGTTCGGGCGCTGGCGCCAGGCGGCCACGTGGCTGCACATCCAGGACTACGAAGTGGACGCCGCCTTTGCGCTGGGGCTGCTCAAGCACCCCGCGCTGAAATGGCTGGCCAACCGGCTCGAGCGCGGCGCGCTGGCACGCTTCGACCGCATCTCCACGATCTCGCACGCCATGCTGGCGCGCGCACGTCAGAAGGGCGTGCCGCCGTCGCGGCTGGTCATGCTGCCAAATGCCGTCGACCTGCGCGCCATCCGGCCGCTGGCCGACCACAAGTACCGCGAGATGCTTGGCATTGCGCCCGACGCCGTCGTGGCCCTGTACTCGGGCAACATGGGCGCCAAGCAGGGCCTGGAACTGCTGGCGGAGTCCGCGCGCCTGCTGGCGGGCCATCGCCACATCCATTTCATCTTCTGCGGCGATGGCGCCGGCCGCGCCGACCTGGCCGACCGCTGCGAAGGCCTGGAACGCGTGCATTTCCTGCCGCTGCAGTCCACCGACCGCTTCCCGGCCCTGCTGGGCTGCGCCGACATCCATCTGATGCCGCAGCGCGCCGATGCCGCCGATCTCGTGCTGCCCTCGAAACTCACTGGCATGCTGGCCAGCGGCCGTCCGGTGGTAGCCACGGCCCACGCCGGCACCGAACTTGCCACGCTGGTGGCGCAGTGCGGCGTGGTGGTCCAACCGGGTGATGCACCGGCGCTGGCGCACGCGATTGCCACACTGGCGGAGCAACCGGTACGGCGCGGCATGCTGGGCGCCGCAGGCCGCGCATGGGCCGAACGGCACCTCGACCGCGAAGCCGTGTACCAGGACATGGAAGCCACGCTGCTGCAACTGGTGCTGGAACGCTCGCGCGACGAAGCCGCCGCCGTAGGCATCGGCAACGACTGAGACCGCGTGCGTTGGCCGATGCCGGCCAGGCGAACGCCAGCCGCGGCGCTACGCCTTGCGCGCCACGAAGTGGAACCACATGATGTCTTGCAGCGGCTGGTCCGGCCTCAACGGCTGATCGTCTAGGTTGCCGTACACCGCGGCCGTCTCGAATCCCAGCGCGTCCAGTTCGCGCCGCTGGTGTTCCAGTTCCGTGTAGACGATGACGATGCCGAACTTGTGCGCGGCGCAAACGCGCACGGCGTAGCCGTCGAACTCGCGGTTCAGCCGCGAATTGCGCCGGTAGTTGATCGCCGCCAGCGGCAGGTTCACCACGATACGCGCCACATTGAATCCCAGCCGCAACGGGTTGTTCGACCACCGCGGCACCTGCAGGAAGCGGGTCAGCGTCTCGCGATACGAAGGCCCTGCCATGTTGTGCGTCGAAAAGACCAGCCACCCGCGCGGCCGCAGCACCCGCGCGAATTCGTGCAGGATGGCCTGCCGGCCCGGGTAGTCCACCGCGTCGATGCCGTTGAAGCTGAACATGATCAGCCCGAAGCTGTCGTCCGCAAACGCCGACAGGTCGCGCGCATCCATCTGCCGTACGCGAACGCCCGGATGATTGCGGCTGCAGATCTCCACCATCTCGGGCATGTAGTCGATGGCCAGGTAATCGTCGCTCACGCTGCGCAGCAGCGGCACGGTGCGTCCGCCGCCCACGCCCACGTCGAGAATCGGTGCGCCGCGCACGCTGTCGGCCACCAATGCCACCGCGGCGGCCTCGCCGGGATCGGTCCAGTCGCTGAGGATCCGGAACCAGCGCCTGGCTCCCCAGCTCCTCCATGCCTTGCGATTGATGACATCCTGCTGCATCACTGGAGAATTCATGGCTACCCCGTCCCATTCCTTCCAATGCGATCCCGCCGGATCGCCGCGACCACCGCAGAGCGGACATTGCGCCGTCACTACACGTACAACGGTACGATACCGCGCGCGGCGTGCTTCGGCTATGTGGGATGGCGTACCGAGTCCGCAAGCCGCATGCAGCACCCTGCAACCGGGTGCATTGCGCAAGCCCGGACCATGTATTCAAGGCAGGACATCCGATGATCATTCAGCGTGTAGACCGCTATTCCGGCCCGTCCTTCTCACTGGAAAACCGCATTCGGCGGCAGATCTGGAACTGGCTCTGGCTGCTGCTGTTCCGCCCGAGCCCGCGCACCTTCCACCGCTGGCGCGCCGCGCTGCTGCGCCTGTTCGGCGCGCACATCGGCCAGCACGTGCACATCTATCCCTCGGTGAAGGTCTGGGCCCCGTGGAACCTGTCGGTTGACGATCACTGCGCCGTGGCCGACGGATCCACGCTCTACAACATCAGCCCGATCCGTCTGGCCGACCATGTGATCGTGTCGCAGGGTTCGCACCTGTGCACGGGCTCGCACGACTACAACGACCCGACCTTCCAGCTGATCTCCTCGCCCATCACGCTGGAGCGCCATGTCTGGATCTGCGCCGAGGCGTTCCTGTCGCCCGGCGTGACGATCGCCGAAGGTTCGGTGGTGGCGCCGCGCTCCGTGGTCACGCGCTCGCTGGGCCAGCCGTGGACCGTCTACGGCGGCATGCCGGCCAAGCCTATCGCCCAGCGCACGCCGCAGGCATAGGCATCCGGCCGCGCGGGCAAGGCCGTCCGCTAGCGCGTCTCGACGGGTTGCGATTTCACGGCGTGGGTGTCGCCATCCGTGACCGGGCCGCGCGCTTCGGCGGCGGCGGCATCGGCGGCCATGCGCATTTCGCGCGTCTTCAGCACGATCATGTACTCGTAGATCGATTGCAGCAGCGCATAGTGCAGGCTGATCGGGCCATCCAGGCAGCCGCCGCGGAACAGCAGCACATAGAGGAACTTCAGCAGCGGCCGGCCCGGCATGCGGTAGAACAGGCGCTTCTGGTGCATGCGCCGCTCATGCGGATCGCGTGCGAAGAACGCCTTGGCCAGCGACGGCTTGCCGACGCGCCGCGAGGCGATCAGCTCGGCCTCCATCGTCGAATACAGGTTGTGCTTGTCGAACCAGTGGGACATGCCCTTCGAGAACGAAAAATGGTCAAAGTGATGGCGCATGTCGGCAATGTCGCCGTCCACGACCAGCACCTCGTTGATATCCCGTTCGTAGTGCACACGCGACCGTCGCACCAGGCGGATGCTCAGCGGCGAGATGATCGAGTGCTTCAGGTGCTTGCCCATCCAGTAGTCACGCCGCCGGATGCGGCCAGCGGCCACGTTGTCGGGCGCCTGCCGTACCATGGCCAGCGACTCCTCGATCAGCTCGGGGCTGGCGCGTTCGTCGGCATCGAGGATCAGAACCCAGTCGTTGCGCAGCGGCAACTCGTGCAGGCCGAAGTTGCGCTGCGCCGCGAAGTTGTCGAATGGGCGCACCGTCACGGTGGCGCCATGCGCGGCGGCGATCTCGCGGGTGGCGTCGGTGCTGGCCGAATCCAGCACATGCACGTCCTGCAGCCGAGACACCGCGCGCAGGCACCCGCCAATGTCGAGGGCCTCGTTCTTCGTGAGGATCAATACAGAGAGCTTGTCCATCGGTTCTGGCTAGTAGGGTTCGCCATGCAGCGATGCATCGGGCGCCGGCATGGCATCCTGCCGATCGCCGAGCAGATGCACCAGCCGCGCGGCCACGCGCTCCACCTGGAAGCGTTTCTGGAAGCTGGCAAGCGCGGCGGCGCCCATGCGCGCCCGCGCATCGGGCGCCACATCCAGCCACTGGCGCAGCACGGCCACCGTGCCGGCCACGCTGTCGTCGCCGGCCAGGCCCGCCTCGTCCTGCACGATCTCGCGCCAGATATTCACCTTGTCCGAAATCAGCACCGGCACGCCGCACGCCATGGCTTCGGCCACGGCCACGCCAAAGTTCTCCTGGTGGGACGGCAGGCAGAAGGCCTCGGCCGTGCGGAACGCCCCCCACTTCAGATCGCCGGCGAGCATCCCTGTCCAGATCACGCGGCCGTGGATACCGGCGTCCTCCGCGATCGACACCAGCGCGCGGCGCGTGGCGTGATCGCAGGGACCGGCCATCACCAGCTGCAGCGCGGGGTCCTGGTGCGCCACTTCGGCAAACGCCCGCAGCAGCAGGTCGCATCCCTTCTTTTCGTGCAGGCGGCCCAGGAACAGCAGGTTGCGCTTGCCGGCGGCCGCCGGATAGGCCGCCAGGAAGGCATCGCGCTGCCGTGCCGCGTCGTCGGGCGGCGCCGACGTGCCATACGACACGATTTCCTCCTTGCAGCGGTAGAGCGCGAACGACTCCCGGGCGCGCAGCCGCTCTTCCTCGCAGGTGAACAGCACCGCGCGCGCGTGGCGCAGCACCCAGTAGTCGCCAATGGGCCAGTACAGGCACTTCTTCAGATGCTTGAGCGGGTAGCGGCGCTTGAACCATGGGTCCAGCATGCCGTGCGTGAAGACGAAGTAAGGAACCCGCTTGCCGCGCGTGGCCAGCCACAGCGCCACGCTGTGGAACTGCCAGATGCCCTCCACGATGATCGCGTCGTAGTCCTCGCAATGGTCGCGCAGCCACCTGAGCATGGGCAGGTTCAGACCGTAGCGCCCCTTGCCGGGACCGAGCGCGATCAGCGGATATTCGTTATCGCGGATATGCGGCGCATCGGGCGCGTCCCCACAGCAGACGTGGACCTCCACGCCATGTGCCTGCAGCGGCTTGCGAAGCTGACGCACGCCCTCGATCGGACCACCGCCCGCGGGATGCATCGATGGAATGACGTGGAGCAGCCTCATTGTCGGCCTTCGGCAAAAACTGCAATGCGGGCCCGCCCTCCGGGCCTTGCTTGGCCGCAGGATAAGGCGCAACCCGCGCCGCGCTATGTTCGTTCGGCCACCTACGCGAAGCGCCTTGTCTGCCACAGTCGGCGCCCTGTGCCCGCTCGCACATCGGTCGCGCCAGGGCAGTGCACAGCGGGTCGGTCAGTGTGCGAAAACGCACCGATTCAGTACCCCGCACATTTCAAGATGCTGACATCCAGGGGCGTGGCGCGCCGGTTCGTGGTTCGCCCGCACATTGCAGGAGGAGGATGCCGTGAGCATGAATCAACATCTCAGCCGTAGCAGTCGTTCCGCAGTCGATCGTTGCCGCCGTGCGGGCCTGTTCGCCGCGCTGGGCGCAGCCCTGCTGCTGGCGGGCTGCGCAGCATCGCCAGGCATGTACTTCAGCCCCCAGACCACCGTGACCGCCGTCGGACCGGACGCCAAGGCCGACGTCACGCCGATCACGATGGAACTGGTGCAGGAAATGCGCTCGAAGACCAAGCCGGCCAACCTGAACGTCGAGGAGCTGTACGGCACGCCAGCGCCCTATCTGATCGGTGCCGGCGACATCATTTCCGTGGTGGTGTGGGACCACCCCGAACTGGTGTTCCCGACGCAGACCTACAGCATTGGCGCCGCGTTCGAGATTCCCACGTCGTCGGGCGGATCGAACATGCCGGGCTATGTGGTGAGCCCCAGCGGCGATATCCAGTTTCCGTACGCCGGGGTGATGCACGTGGGGGGCAAGACCGCCAACCAGGTGCGTGACGAAATGGCGCGCATCCTGTCGCGCGTGGTCCGCGATCCGCAGATGACCGTGCGCGTGCTTGGCTTCCGCAGCCAGCGCGTGTACGTGGACGGCGAAGTGAAGACGCCCGGCATGCTGGCCATCGACGATGCGCCGATGACGCTGGTCGAGGCACTGAACCGGGCCGGCGGCGTGCTGAACCTGACGGGCGACAACAGCCGCATCCGCGTGACGCGTGGCGAGCAGAGCTGGTACGTCAACATCCCCGCGCTGCTGCAGAAGGGCGTGGACCCGGCGCGCATCATGCTGAAATCCGGCGACATCGTGCGCGTGGAGCAGCGCGAGGACAGCAAGATCTTCGTGACCGGCGAAGTGGTCAAGCCCACGTCGCTGCTGATGCGCAACGGCAAGATGTCGCTCAACGAAGCACTGGGTGACGCCGGCGGCGTGAATCCCGGTACGGCCAATGCCGAGCAGATCTTCGTGATCCGCCGCACGTCGGAGGACAAGCCCAAGGTCTACCACCTCGATGGCACCTCGCCCGCCGCGCTGGCCGTGGCCGAGAGCTTCGACCTCGAACCGAAGGACGTGGTCTATGTGGATGCCCGCAACCTGGTGCGATGGAACCGCGTCATGAGCCTGCTCGTCAACCCGATCATCGGCATCAACAGCCTGAAACCCTAGGCCCAACACGCGAGTTTCCATGGTTCGCACCATTCTTGTCGTCTGTCTTGGCAACCGCTGCCGCAGTCCCATGGCTGCCGTCCTGCTGCAGCGGGCGCTGCCTGACTGCCGCGTGATTTCCGCCGGGCTGGCGCCGCCGGTGGGAGCCAGCGCAGATCCCCACGTGATCCGCCTGCTGAAACCCGAAGGCATGGACCTGGGCAGCCACCGGGCGCGCGCCGTGGATGCCGACCTGATGACGCAGGCAGACCTGGTACTGGTGATGGACAACGAACAGGGCGACGAACTGGCCGAGCAATATCCGGAGGCCCGCCACCGGATCTTCCGGCTTTGCGAGCACGAACACACCGACATCCCCGACCCGTTCGGCGGATCGCACACGATGTTCGTGATCGTGCTGGGACTTATCAGACAAGGCGTCGACTCCTGGTCGGCGCAGATTCAGGCAGACATTCAGCGCAGTACGTTGGCTATTGGTTACGGGGAGGCATCATGAGCAACGTCAAGAACATGCGGGACTACGAGCAAGACCTGGTGGATCCGCATGACAATCCGGTGGACCTGACCGCCTACCTGGACATCCTGGTCCGCTACCGCTGGACGTTCCTGAGCATCGTGCTGACCGGCGTGGTGATCGGACTCATCTACGCCATGGTGGCCAAGCCCGTGTATCGCGCGGACATCCTGGTGCAGGTGGAGGAACCGAATCCGGCGAGCGGCGCCACCAAGATGGCGGCGTCCGTATCGCCGGTGTTCGACGTCAAACCCGCTGCGGCCGCCGAAATCGAACTGCTGCGCTCACGCATGGTGGTGGGCAAGGCGGTGGATTCGCTGCAGCTGAACCTGGTGGCGTCGCCGCGCTATTTCCCCGGAATCGGATCGGCCGTGGCCGGGTTCAACCGCGAACTGTCGAAGCCGGGGTTGTTCGGCATGGGCGGCTTCGCATGGGGCAGCGAATCGATCACGGTGGCGCGGCTCGAAGTTCCGCAGGCCATGGACGGCCGCAAGATACTGGTCACGGCGCTGGGCGACCACAAGTACCGTCTGTCGTTCGCCAGCGACGATGCCAAGGGCGAGGGCGTGCTGGGCGCGCCGCTGACGGTGGCCACGGCCAGCGGCAGCGTGACGATCCAGATCGACCAGCTTGAAGGGCGGCCGGGCGCGGAGTTCAACGTGATCCACCTGCCGCGCGCGGCGGCCATCGCGGACCTGCAGGACCGCCTGCAGATTACCGAGAAGGGCAAGCAGAGCGGGGTGATCGGCGTGGCGCTGGAAGGCGGTTCGCCGGCCATGACGGCCGCAATCCTGAACGAGATCGGCACCGAGTACGTCGACCAGAACGTGCGCCGCAAGGCCGCCGAGGCGGAAAAGTCGCTGGCCTTCCTGGAAACCCAGCTGCCCGAGTTGAAGCAGCAGGTGGAAACGGCCGAAACGCGCTACAACGCCATGCGCAACCAGCGCGGCACGATCGACCTGAGCGAGGAATCGAAGCTGATCCTGTCGCAGTCGGTGGCCATCCAGACCAAGCTGCAGGAACTGCGCCAGAAGCGCACCGAGCTGATTGCGCGCTTCACGGGCAACCACCCGACCATCGAGATCCTGGACAACCAGATCGGCAACCTGCAGGCCCAGCTCAACGGCGTGACCGGCCGCATCCAGAAGCTGCCCGACGTGGAGCAGAACGTGCTGCGCCTGATGCGTGACGTGAAGGTCAGCACCGAGATGTACCAGTCGCTGCTCAACGACGTGCAGCAGCTGAAGCTGGTGCGCGCCAGCAAGGTGGGCACCGCCCGCCTGGTGGACGCGGCCGACGTGCCGCTCAAGCCGGTACGCCCCAACCGCCTGCTGATCGGCGTGGGCTCGCTGGTGCTGGGTATCGTGGCCGGGCTGGCTGCGGTGATCCTGCGCCGCGTGCTGGACGGCGGCGTGACGGACGCGGACGAGATCGAGCAGCACACCGGCATGACGGTGTACGCCACCATCCCGTTCAGCACGCACCAGGCGCGCCTGCATAGTGACGGCAAGTCTGGCGGCGACCTGCTGGCCCAGCGGATACCCGACGATCCGGCCATCGAGAGCCTGCGAAGCTTCCGCACCGCGCTACAGTTCGCGCTGGCCAATACCGACAGCAACGTGGTGATGATTACCGGCCCGGCCCCCGACGTGGGCAAGTCTTTCATCTGCGCGAACTTTGCCGCGGTGGCAGCCAGTGCGGGCCGCCGGGTGGTGCTGATCGATGCCGACCTGCGGCGCGGCAGCCTGAATCACCGTTTCGGCACCAAGCGCACGCCGGGGCTGACCGAGTACCTGACCGGCGCCCCGCTGGACCAGGTGCTGCAGCGCGATGTGGTGCCCGGCGTGGACTTCATCGCCACCGGCTCCGAACCGCCGCTGGCAGCGGACCTGCTGCAGAACCCCGCGATGGACAGCCTGCTGGAACTGCTCAAGCGCCGCTACGACATGGTGCTGCTCGATACGCCGCCGGTGCTGGCCGCATCCGATGCCGCGATCCTGGCGGGCAAGTCCGGGGCGGTGTTCATGGTGGCCCGCGCAGACCGCAGCACGACCGGCGAACTCAAGGCCGCCCAGCGCATCATCCATCAGGCAGGCAACCAGATCAAGGGCGTGCTGTTCAACGGCCTGCAGGTGGATGGCCGCTGGTACCGCGCGCACTACCGGTTTGGCAAGTACCGCTACATCAACCAGTACAGCGCGGACCAGGCAAGGCGCGCCTGACAGCACACGCACCCGTCTTCGCAAACCCGGCCGCTGGCCGGGTTTTTCATTGGGCCGCGAGGTTTCTGGACTTTCCCGGCTTTCCCGGTTTCCCGGCTTTCCCGGTTTCCCGGTTTCCCGGTTTGCCGGTTTTCGGCTTTCGGCTTTCGGCTTTCGGCTTTCGGCTTTCGGTTTTCGGCTTTCGGTTTTCGGGGTTTCGGGGTTTCGGCTTTCGGGGTTTCGGCTTTCGGGCTTTCGGGCTTTCGGGCTTTCCGGGGCTTCGTGGGATAGCGGCTTGCGGCCGCGTCATTCGGCTGGACGGCTGGACGGCTGGACGGCTGGACGGCTGGCGGGCAGGGATGTCGGGTGCTACACCGCCACCCGCGCCTCGGGGGGCTGCCCGGGGCCGCCGAGGCGGTTGCGGGCGCCCTGGCCCCCCGCATCGGCCATCGACTCCAGATGCCGTTGCAACTGCTTGGTCAGCCGGTCGCCGAACTGCTCGCGGCCATAGGCCAGGAACAGGCTGTGGTCGATGCCGTCGCGCAGCGACACGGTGATCTGGTCCAGGCCGGCCAGCGCCTCCAGGTCGCGGCCGAAGCGGAATTTCGCCTCGTCCAGCCCCACGTCGCTCGCACCGAACAGGAATTCCGTGCGCACGCCGCGACGGTTGAGCGCCTGCATCGCGGCGTTGGCGAAGGCAGTGACCGATTCGCCGTGGCCGGCCCTGCCATTCGCGGTGCCGTGTTCGCGCAGTCGCGCCATGCCGATCATGGCCCGCTCGCGCAGGCGGCGCCCCACCTGCTGCGCCATGCCCACCACGATCGGCCAGGCACGTCTTTCGCCATGCAGCAGCCGGCGCCAGTTGTTGGTCCTGCACGCGGCGTCCAGCAGGCCGCGCCAGGTGCGCACCCCGTTCTTGAGCTCGGCCTCGTCGGCGCGGCCCCAGCGGAACTTGACGATGTTGGCCATCAACAGGCCGTCGACGCCGGGATTGGCCAGCGCGGCCTGCAGCGACAGGAACGCGCCCGAACAGACGCCGGCCAGCACCACGCGCTCGAACCCCTGCGCGCGGACCCAGTCCACTGCGACGGAGACGTCACGGCGCGGCCCTTCCGAATAGATCGCCGGAATGCTCATGGTGCGGCAGGCCCCCGGGCTGTCTCCCAGCGCCGCCACATCGAGGCGCAGCGCCGCAACACCCTGCGCCGCCAGTTGCCGCGCCAGCGTCACGAACATGCGGCCATCGCCGACATGATGGTTGCCGCCGGTATTCGGAAAGATCACGGCCAGACGCGGTGCGGTCGGCTCGGTCGGCGTGCTCAACACGCCGAACTGCCTGCCGCCGTCGAGCCATACGGCCTCTTCCACCACGCCGTCGACCACGGTGGCCGGCGGATGCGCTGGCAGCAGTGCCGTAGGCGCGCCCTGCTGCGCCTGCACCGATGGTGCCAGCCATGCCACGATCTGCCGGTTGGCGGCCTCGGCCACCGCGGCATATTCGGACGACTGCATCAACGCCGGATATTCGGGAAACGGCGCCATTTGCACCTCGGCGCCGGCGCCTTGCCAGGTCTGAGCCAGCGCCGCCACGGCCGATGTACTGCCGGGCCAGGCATCGAGCATCCATACCCTGGGGGCCGGGCTGGCCGGCATGCGGTCCAGCCGCAGCGCGGCAATCTCCTTGACGGCATCGGCCGGCATGCGGAACGCCAGCACATCCTGCGCGCCATCGTCCGGGGCCGGCGGCCGCTCCATGGGGCCGGTGCTGTCGAGCCAGTTCAGGTGCAGCGCCCTGAGTTCGCGCAGATAGGCGCGGCCATTGACCACAGGCGCCAGCATCACCAGCCCGGCTACGGCGTTGTTCGGATTCGAGCGCATCGCGTCCGCCGCCAGCGCCGCCAGGCCGGCCCCCAGACGCAGGCCGCACAGCACGACGTTGCGCACGCCGGTCCAGGCGCGCAGCTTGTCGGCGGCGGCGATGATGCTGCACACGGCACGGGGAATCTGGTCGGGATCGTGACAGCGGCCCGATGAATCGCCGGTGCAGGGATAGTCGAAACGCAGGGCAGGCATGCCGGCTGCGGCGAGGTCATCGGCCAGGTGACGCCAGGCGCGGTGAGACCACATCATTTCGTGGCCTTGCGGTGCGCAAAGTACCACCCCGGTATCGCCGGGGGCTTCGTGCAGCCAGCCGGCGCAGCCTTCGAACATGACCCGTTTCATGCATCCTCCCCGATGCGATGGAAAGGGGGCCGTCCCCGCGCTTGCGTCGCCTCGGGGACGGATGCGGGCATGGCCCGCTATGCGGCCTTGCCCTGCACCGTGCGCACGTGCGCGATCTGTTTGACGGACGGCGCGATGATCGGCATGCCGAGATACGGATTCATGGTACCCAGCTCCGCCTGGTTGCTGCGCTTGGGCGTGACGCCGTTCAGGATGCCACCCGACAGGTTGGCGTGCGCACGCGCCAGCCGCTTGAGCGACTCGTCCACCTGGTCAGGCAACGTCGAGTCGGCGCGCAGCACCATCAATGTGGTGCCCACGATATTGGCGACCAGGGCGGCATCGGCCACGGCCAGCACCGGCGGCGTGTCGATCAGCACCAGGTCGAACCGTTCCGCACAGGCCCGCACGCATTCGGCGAAGGCCGGATGCATCAGCAGTTCGGACGGATTGGCCGGCGGGATGCCGGCCGGCAGCACCGACAGCCCGTTGACCACCGTGCGCTGCACCGCTTCGGGCAGCGCCACGTGGCCGGCCAGCAGGTCGGCCAGACCCACATCGGTGGGCAGGTCGAACCAGCTGGCCACCTTGCCGCGCCGCAGGTCGGCGTCGATCAGCAGCACGCGCTGGCCGGCTTCGGCAAACAGTACGGCCAGGTTGACCGACGCGAACGTCTTGCCCGCACCGGCCGTGGGGCTGGTGACGGCCAGCACGCGTTGCGGCGCGTCGCGCAACATGAAATGCAGTGCCGCGCGCACGCTGCGCAGACCTTCCACGGCCATCGAGTGCGGCGCGTTGCGGGCCAGCAGGAACTGGTCGTGCAGCCCCAGCCGCAACAGGCGTTCGGCGCCGTCCACGTCGTCGTCGCGGCGCTCCGCGAGTTCGTCCTGGGACACCAGGGCCTGCCCTGGCTGCTGGGCCAGCAGCCCGGCAACCTGCGAGTGCGAATAGGCGGCATGGGCGCGCGCATCGACGAGGCGCTCCAGTTCCATCTGTTCCTGACTGAAAACCACATCGCCGAGCATCGGCAAACCAAGGCGCAGTTCGGCTTCGTTGGCGGAATCGAGCGTGGGCCGGATGCGCTGACGCACCGTCACGCAGGCCATCGCCAGGCACAGCCCCATCAGCGCACCGGCCGTGGTGGCGGGCCAGGGACCAAGTCCCACCGGGCGCATCGGCACCAGGGCGCTGTCGAGCACGCGCACCAGGCCACTGCGGTCAAGCTGCACCAGCGAGAGCTGCTCTGCTTTCTGGCGCAGCGTCATGTACATGTCCTCGGCCACCTTGACGTCGCGTGTCAGCCCAACCGACTCACGCTCGGTCGACGACAGGTTCTGGTAGCGCGACTCCATGTCCTTGCGTTCGCGTGTCAGCTGCTGGATCTGGTTGTCGATCGTCTTGACCTCGTTGGCTTCCTCGGTAAAGCGCTGCAGCGTCTTGGTGCGTTCCAACTTCAGTTGCGCGATCTGCCGCTGGTAGTCGATGCTGCCCGTCAGGTACGACTGCGCGTCCTGCGTCGGCGCCATGGTGCCGGCCTTCGAGCGATAGCGCGTCAGCGCCGCCTCGGCGCGTTCCAGCTCGGCCTTGACGCGCGGGATCTCGTTGGTCAGAAAGGCCAGCGTCATCGCCGTATCGTCGCGCCGCTGCGACGCCTGGTTGCCGATGAACGATTCGGTAATGCCGTTGACCAGCGCCGCCGCAGCCGTGCGATCGGTGGTACGCCACGAGATGCTGACGGTACTGGCATCGCCGGGCTGCATGTCGATGCGCAGCGCGTTGGACACGTCGTCGATGGTCTGCACCAGGTCGCGGCGTGTCAGCACGAAACGCGTGCCGGGGCGCGCGTCCAGCCGGGCAACCCGCACGGCCACGCCATTGGCGTCGGCCACCTGTCCCACGGTGCCGGTCAGCAGTTCGGTGTCGCGGTCGTAGAGGCGATAGCCGTTGTCGGGCAGCACTTCGAGCGTCAGCGGCACGTTGAGCAGGCGATCCGGCACGGCGAGCTTGTCGACCGTGATCTGCTCGCCGCTCCACGCGTAGCCAAGGCTTGCCGGCCACGGCGTCACCACCCGGCCGGGCGTGGCGAAGTACGCCACAATGCCGCCGATCAGCGGTGCACGCAGCGGCTGGGCCGTGATGTCCAGGTGCAGGCGCTCGACCACGGGCGCCACCACGGTACGGCTGCGCAGCATGCCGGCGTCGAGCGGCACCGCCGGTGCGGACATGCCCGGCACCGGGTTGCGCGTCGCGCCGGTGGACTCACGCGGCTGCAGGACCTGGACGAGTGCGCTGGCGCTGTACACCGGCGGCTGCGACACCGCACAAAGCCATGCCACGACCGCGCCCACCAGGCCAGCGCCCAGGATCCATCCCGCGTGATCGACCATCGCCCGGCGCGCACTGCCGTTACCCACCGCGGGCATGGCCGGGTCGGCCGTTCCCACTCCACCCGCAAATGACATCTTGCTCACGACGTCCCCCTTGCCTTCGATTGCTGCTTCACCCGTGCGGACGCGCCTGACTACTTGCGCCCGTAGTTGTCATCAAACCTGACGATATCGTCCTCGCCCAGATACGAACCCGACTGCACCTCGATGATTTCCAGCGGCGTCTTGCCCGGATTTTCCAGTCGGTGCAGCGTGCCGATGGGGATATACGTGGACTGGTTTTCAGAAAGGATGCTGACCGTCTCGCCACACGTCACGCGCGCGGTACCGCGCACCACGACCCAGTGTTCCGCGCGGTGGTAATGCATCTGCAGCGACAGGCTGGCGCCCGGTTCGACCACGATGCGCTTGACCTGGAAGCGGTCGCCGTGGTCGATCGAGTCGTAGCAGCCCCAGGGCCGCTGCACCTTGCGGTGGTTTACCACCTCGCTGCCGTGCTCGGCCCGCAGGCGCTGCACCACGTTCTTCACGTCCTGCACATGGGCCTTGTCGACCACCAGCACCGCATCGGCCGTTTCCACCACCACCACATCCTGCACGCCGACGCAGGCGATCAGCCGGCCTTCGGAATGCGCGAGGCACGACGTCGCGCCATCGAACACCACACGGCCGCGCGCCACGTTGCCGGCGGCGTCCTTTTGGGCGATGTCCCAGATGGCCGCCCAGGAACCGACATCGGACCAGCCGGGATCCATCGGCACCAGCATCGCCGGCACGTCGGACAGCATCTCGATCTTTTCCATGACCGCGTAGTCGATGGAGTCGGACGGGCAGGCCTCGAAGGCTTCCTTGCACAGGCACAGCGCGTTGCCCTTGGCGGCACGCTCGGCGGCCTCGTAGGCGGCGCGGCACTGGCGCGCCATGTCGGGCTGCAGCTGGGCCAGCGCCCGCAACCAGACCGATGCGCGCACGACGTAGACGCCGCTGTTCCACCAGTAGTCGCCCGATGCCACGTAGGCTTGCGCCAGTTCCAGATGGGGCTTTTCCACGAAGCGTTCGAGCGGCAGCGCGCCTTCCTGCGACACGCTGCCGGTCCGGATATAGCCAAAGCCGGTCTCGGGCGCGCTGGGCCGCACGCCCAGCGTGACAATGGCGCCGCGATCGGCCTGGCGCACGGCAACGGCCAGCGCCGCGCGGAATGCTTCCGGATCCATCACGGCATGATCGGCCGGCGTGGCCACCAGCACCGCATCGCCGGATTCGCCGGCATTGGCCATCGCGTGCAACGCGGCCATCGTCAGCGCGGGGGCGGTGTTCCGGCCGCATGGCTCGGCCAGGATCTGCACGGGCTTGCCGCAACGTTTCATCATCGCGTCGATCATGAAGCGATGCTCCTCGCCGCACACCACGATCTGCGGGGCTTCGATGCCGATGCTGCGGCCGGACAGCGCGGCAAGGCCCTCAAGCCGGCGCGACGTGGCTTCCAGCAGCGTGTTGTCTGCCACCAGGTTCAGCAACTGCTTGGGATGCTGTTCGCGCGACAGCGGCCACAGCCGCGTCCCCGATCCGCCCGCCAGGATCACGGGCTGGATCAGCGCCTGCCGCGTCTGCGCGGCCGCGGCACCATGGCCCGTGTGCTCGATCATGTCCGGGACGGCGGCAGAGGGAAGGTTCTTCCCTCGGGTCGGAATTCTCATCATGCCTCCTGCTGGTTCCTGCGTATCGGCGAGGCTCCGGCTCCGAGGTGGTGCACGGCAGGCGCGGCAGACGCACGTACACGTACCCTGGCCAGAGAGGATGGAGCCAGTGTAGGAATCTGCGCAGGCAGGACTCTGTTCGATTCCGCACACGCTGGTGGCCGCACCGGGCGTGCCAGCGCTGACTGCCGGCTTTGTTGGGCAACGTACCGAAACGGCGCGCCGGAGCGGCTCCAATGGCATTGGCCACGCACGCGCCTGGCCGGCCGGCAGCACGCCGGCTGCCATCCGAACACGGAGGACGGGAGATGGAGCAAAGCACTGCGAACGCCCTGGCATATACGGCGAATCCCCTGGCCACGGACCCCCATGTGCCGGCTGCTGCCGTCCAGCAGGCGGCGCGCCCCGTGGTGGCCCCGCCGCGCCTGTTGCATGGCGAGGCGTCGATCTGGCAGGAGACCAACTGCTACATGGACCTGTGGATCGAACTGCTGTATGGATGGCACCTCGATCCGCGCGCCGCACTGCCGTTCACCGTGGCGCAGGACTACGAGGGCGACCACTTCACGTTCTTCAAGTATCCGCAGGCCGACCTCGAACTGCTGTATGGAACGGTGGTACAGGAAAGCGCCATCTACGACACGCTGGAGGCACACATCGCCGAACAGGTGCGTCGCGGGCACGCCATGCTGGTGGAGATGGACAGCTTCTACCTGCCCGATACGCGCGCCACGGCCTACCGCATGCACCACGTGAAGACCACCATTGCGATCGACGGGATCGACCCCGCGGCGCAGACGCTGTCCTACTATCACAGCCTGGGCCGCTACACGGCCGAGGCCGACGACTATCGTGGCCTGATGCGGCTCACCGCCGAACTGAGCGGCAACGGCAATATCCTGTTCCCGTACGTCGAATGTGCCAAGCGCGTGCGCGATCCGCTGCGCGGCCGCGAGCTGTCCAATGCCGTGGCGCAGCTGCTGCGCCGGCACCTGGGCCGACGGCCGGGCCAGAGCCCCATCGCACGCTGGCGCGCCGATTTTCCGGCGCAGGTCGAGACCATCCTGGCACGCGGCGACGCGTACTTCCATCACTACGGTTTCAACCTGCCGCGTCAGCTTGGGGCGAATTTCGAGATGCTGCATCACTGCCTGAACTGGCTGGGCGAACACGGCCACACGGTGTCGCCGGACATTCGCGACGCGGCCGCCGCCATCGCGGCCGAATGCAAGGTGCTGCAGTTCCGCCTGGCCCGCGCGATGGCACGCAACCGTCCAGACGCCTGCGCCGACTGCATGGACAATCTGGAGTCGGCCTACGACACCACCATCACGGGCCTGCTGGCGTCCTTCGGGAGCATCGATCCGGCACATGGCTGATGGCTGTGCGTGCATGAAGACAAACGCCCCGGCTGCCACCGCCTGGCGGCGTGTGGCGTCCGGGGCGTTCGGCATCGGTGCGGCTGCGCTCAGGCGTGTGCCAGCGCGAGGGCCGGCAGCAGGCGGTCGTATTCGCGCTTGACGAGCTTGTAGCACTCGCACGAATGGTGCTCCAGGCCGCAGCGGTCCAGCACGGTGATATGGCCGCGGCTGTGGTGGATCAGGCCCAGGTCCTCCAGCTTGCCGGCCGCTTCCGTCACGCCTTCGCGCCGCACGCCGAGCATGTTGGCGATGACCTGCTGCGTGATCACCAGTTCGTTGGTGTTCATGCGGTCGATGGCCAGCAGCAGCCAGCGGCACAGCTGCTTGTTCAGCGAGTGATGGCGGTTGCAGGCAGCGGTCTGCGCGATCTGCGTGAGCACCGCCTGCACATAGAGCAGCGTCACGCGCTGCAGCGCCGGCAGCTGGGCCAGCTCCGCACGCAGCACACGCGCCGGAATGCGGTAGGCGAAGCCGGGGCTGCGCACTTCGACGCGGCTCGGCATCGTGTCGCCGCCGGTCACCACGGGGATGCCCACCAGCCCTTCGTTGCCGACCGCTGCGAACTCCACCGTGGCGCCGTCTTCGAGCAGCGACAGCAGCGAGACCACGGAGGTGGTCGGAAAGTACACGTGGACGATGCGCTGGCCCGAGTCGGTCAGCAGCTCCCCTGCACGCAGGCGGACGAGTTCGAAGTGGCGCGACAGCGCGTCCCATTCATGACGCGGCAATGCGTTGAGCAGATGATTGACATGCAGGTCCGACCGATGCGTAATCATTTTTTCCTCCGTGTGACCCAGGAGCAATGACATCGGAACGCCGCAGTACCTGCGAGACGCGTGACCCGACATCGCCGCTCCGCTCTTCTATCAGCAAGCTTGCTGGCGAATGCCCGGCGGCCCTGAGGCCGCCACCCGTGAACCCTGCCGGAGCGAATTGCCGTTGTGCTCCGGTTTCCTCTTCGTTGTTGACTGTATTAAGTGCTATGCAGCACAGAACGGACAGTAGGCAGACGGATAGGTCCTGGCGTCATGCTTTGGTAGGTTGGATGTAGGAAAACGGGTGAGTCGCGGCGGCGGCGGGGTAGCCCCATGGACCAGCCGGTGGAAGGAGGGATATGTGTCCTGCCGCGCCAGACGTGGTCTGGCGGGCAGGTGGAGAAGGATGAGTTCAGCCGTCGTAGCTGACGGCCCGCGGCGCGTTCAGCGCCCACACTTCACCCGAAGGGATGGCCCCCGTATGGGTCAGGGCGGCCGCATCGTGCATCAGTCGGATGCGGCGCGACTCGCCGGGACCGAGGTGGAACCAGTCGGTCTCCGGCAGCCAGGCGTGATCCTCGACGTGGACCCACCGCGCAAAGCGCCGGGTGCTCACGGTGAGCCACCAGACGCCGTCCTCGCACGCCGCGCTGGCGCGCAGGCCCGGATCCTGCAATGCGTCGGCGCGCCGGTCGGGCAGGTACACGGCCTGGCTGAGCAACGCGTTGCCTGTTTCGTCGGCGCTTCCCGCCGGAGACGCGTCGTGCAGCGTGGCCAGCACCACGTCGTGCCCGGGCGGCCCGAAGCGGTAGGCGTAGGTAAAGTCGAAGAAGTGATCGAGCAGTTCCGCCGCCACCAGACGCCGTGTCTCGCGCGGCGCCAGCGTCAGTGTCTGATCCGCCTGCGCGGCCACGGCCTCGCCGTCGCGCAGGCAACGCAGTACCAGCCGAACTGTGCGCGGCACGGCGGTCTCGTTGACCAGATGGATGTGGAGCCCGTTGAGCCCCTCATCCGTCAGGATGACCTGCAGCGGCTGCCAGACCTGGCGCAGGGCATGCCACGCCGATTTGGGCCGCGCATAGGCATCGACGATGCCCCATCCCGCGCCGGGCAGGAGATCCTGCAATTGCCAGACCAGCCCGCCCCGACACGTGGACCCGGCGCGGCGCCATTCGCCAAACACCTCGGTCACGATCTCCGCCACCACGGCGCGCGACAGCTGCAGGTAGCGCGCCGGCCGTTCGTACCGCAGGCGCGGCGGATCGACGTCGAACAGCGCGCGCAGGTAGAAGTCGCGAATGTCCTCGAAATCCCAGCCGGCGCCTGCATCGCGCGGCACGCGCGCCTTCCAGCGCGGATCATGGTACGGCTGCGACATGGCCGCGTCGGCCAGCGTGCGCGTGCACGGCACGTTGGCAAAGGCCAGGCATTCCGAGGTGAACCGGACATTGGCCAGGCGCGCATCGCTCAGCGGACGCTGGTACGCGCCCACGCCGTAGTAGTGCGACACGCCGGTATCGGCCTGGAACGGCCAGGCGCCTTCGCTGGGCGAATTGCGCACGTAGATCACATCGGGCCGATGCTCGGCCACCAGCGCCGGGATCAGTGTGTCGAACAGCGGCTGGCGCCACGCGCCGCGCAGCACGCCCATCATCGCGGCCTGCTGTTCGGCCTCGCTGCCGCCGCACAGCACGGCCAGGCTGGGGTGGGCGCCAGACGACGCGAGCCATTGCGAGACTTCGCACCGCGCCTCGTCCATCCACGCCGTGCCGGTGTCGCCGCCATAGTCGAAGTTCGCGAACATGAAGTCCTGCCACACCAGCAGGCCCAGTGCGTCGCACTGCCGATAGAACGATTCGCCCGGGTAACAGGTCACGCCGCTCACGCGCACCATGTTGGCCCCGGCGTCGCGCGCCAGCCGCAGCCAGCGGGCCACGGCCTCGTCGGTGTCGGCCAGTCCGGGCAGGTCGTGGCTGGATACACACGCGCCCCGGCAGAACACGCGCTCGCCGTTGACGCGCAGCCCGAACGCGCCGGGGTCGCCATCGCGGTCCTCGGTGATCGTGCGGAAGCCCACATTGCCACAGGCCAGGACGTGGCCGGCCATGCTCGCGTCCACGCGATACAGTGCCGGATCGCCGTGGGTATGCGGCCACCAGCGCCGTGCGTCGGGAATGCGCAGCGTGCCCGCCAGCGTGTGCGGGCCGGTGCGATGCAGATCGCCATGCCAGATGGCATGGTCGGGACCGACGGCCGAGAACGTGCCTTGCGCGGGCGCGGCGCCCGGAAAGTGAAGCTGCAGGTGCACCACGCCATCGGTGCCGTCGATCCGGCCCGACATCTCGGCGCGGACGCCATGCGTGGGATCGGAACCGACCGGGTCCAGCAATTCGATGTCCCGCCACGGCCCCACCGCGTGCACCGGCGGGCACCAGCCGGGCATGTGCCCGAGCAGCGTGGTACGCACGGTGCGCAGCGATGGCGGCTGGATCATGCGCGGCTTCCAGCGTACGGGCCCGCGCTGCGTGCGCAGCCACGGATACAGCGCGCGAAAACAGATATGGAGCGCGTTGTCGTCGCCGGCCAGTTCCACCTCCACCTGGTGGGCCGCGAACATGTGGTGCGTGGTCAGTACGTGCTGGCCGTTGAGCCAGACCTCGGCAATCGTCGCCAGGCCGTTGAAGCGCAGCAGGCGGCGGCCGCTGCCCGAGAAATGCAGCCGATACCAGTAGTCGTGCTGGTGCAGCGGCGGCGGCGATGAATCGTCCCAGCGCCCCGCCGCGCCCAGCGCGCTGGCCACCGTACCGGGAACCGTTGCGGGCAGCCAGTGCCCCGTCTCCGACAGTTCGCCCGGATGGGCGGCCGCGTTGGCGAAGGTTTCGAGGAAGGTCCAGTCGCCTTCCAGTCGCGCCCGGCCCACGGCCACACCGGGCCGCAAGACGGGCAGGAGTGCCGGTTCCGGATCGCGTGCGGTCATGTGACGGTTTCTCCGAAATGGGCGGCCAGCGCCGGAACCGTGCCCTGGTAGGCGAGTTCTAGCTGCTCCAGGCAGTCCTCGCAGCTGTCGGCCTTGTGGCTGATCACGGCGCGCATCAGCCGGAACTGCATCACCATGGCCTCGGACGCCATCGTGTAGCACGCCTCGGCCACCGAGTCGGGCAGGTTCTGTCCCTGCATGACCAGCCAGCGCACATAGCGACCGAGCAGTTCGAAGTTCGCGCCAAGCTGGCGCAGCACGCTGGCCGCGTAGATCTGGAAGTTGGGCTCGCCGCGCGCCATCAGTTGTTCCAGATGGGCCGGAAACGCGGCCCGGAACGCCTGGATCGGGTTCTCTCGCGGGCGCCGCGCCAGATGGCCGCGCAGCAGATCCAGCGACGCGCGCAGCAGCGCATCGTCGGTCAGCCCCGGAAAGCGCCGGCGCACGACCTCGGCTTGGGGAAACGTGGCCACCCCCCACATCGTTTCATGCGCCGGCATGCGGAAGATGGCGAGGTAATCGTCGCCACTCGCGGTGTGATAGCCGTCATGGTGGTAGTAGCCCACCGCAGTGGCCTCCGGCACCAGTACGTCGATCGCGATGCACGCGCGCGCGTGCTGCCGGCGGTAGGCGCCCGCCGGCTGCGGCAGCTGGAAGCTGTCCACCTCGAGCAGCACGGCGTTGCCGCGATTGGTCTGCGCGGCAACATGCGATTCCAGCCGGCCGTAGGTCGACAGTTCGTCCTTGACGATGCCGTAAAGACGCTCCAGGTCTATCGACGGGATGTTCGAGGACGTGAACTGGTCGCCCTCGAAGTCAAGCGTGGTAGTGAACGGCAAGGCGGCAATGGGCTCGAAGTCCCATCCATGCAACAGTTCGACCCACAGGTCGATATGGCGGTTGGCATGCGACCACACCGGATTGCCACCGTGCAGCGCATGCGCGCCGCCGCGCGCGCGTACAGCCTTGCCGTCTCCGTACATTTACACGCCTCCCAGCGTCTCGCGCACCGCTTGCGGCCACTGTGCCGGGTCCAGCCCGTGGTGCTTGAGCAGCGCCAGCGTCAGCCGCTCGATGCCAAAGCCCACGCAGCCCGTATGGGCCACGCCGCCATCGGCCAGGCCGATGTGCCACAGCGCCCCGAAATGGTCCATGTGGTAGTTGAAACTCATGCATGCGGTGGGTGGCGCGCCGTCGTTGACCGGAATCAGCAGTTCGAACTTGAGCTTCAGTTCGCGCTGGCTGTCGGCCACGATCTTGCCGCCACGCCCGAAGAACGGGTCGTTGGCCACGTCCACTTCCACGGGCAACTGCAGCGCCTCGGCCAGTGCCTGGCCGCGCTCCATCCACAGCTGTCGAAACGCGACGATGCGCTCGGGCGATCCCAGGCACACGTACTCGCGTTGCCGGAACAACTGCATGCGCGTGGGCTCCAGCGACGGCTCGTGCCGGTAGCAGTACGACAGCACGTCCACCACCTTGCCGTCCGGCGGCAGCGGGCCGCGTTTGGCCACGACGGGGTAGATCGGATAGCAGGCGGCCGGGGTCAGCACCACGCCCGTGAATTCCTGCTGGTCGGTCCAGTCCTCCCTGTCTTCCACGCGCGCCAGCAGCCGGCGGTGCGCGCGGTCGTCGCCGCAGAAGCTGTGGATCGTGCCGGCCAGTTGCGGAAAGCTTTTCAGGTACTCGCTGGCTTCGAAATCCTGCTGCCCCAGCGCCGGCGGAAAGCGCAGCACTTCGGCGCGCTGGTCGGCGCCGATCCGCGTGATGGCCCGGTTCAGGCCGTCGGCAATCGCCTCGAACTGCGCACTGCGGCCGTACAGGCCCTTGACGCCGGTTTCGATCAGCAGGCCGGCACCCAGCAGTTGCTGGAGATAGGTGGGCGCGGAGGTCAGTTCGCCGGCGCCGCCTCCCGCGACGGCGTCGGTCAATGCGTGAGCATCCATCGATGGCTCCTTACGAACGGTCGGCCAGCAACAGGTTGGCCGTATTGGTCTGGATGCGATCGTTGTTGATCATCAGCGGCGCCGACCACAGGTCCCGCAGGTGGCGGCCCAGGCTGAACGGCGTGCCTTGCTTGTAGCCGGCCATGCCGCACACCAGCAGCGCCTGCTGCACGACGTCGAGCGCCATCGTCGACATGGCAGTCTTCAGCCCGTTCATCTCGGCGGCCAGCGCGAAGGCGGCCGATACCGAAGCACCGGCATGGCGCGCCCGCTGGCGCTCCAGCGCCATGTCGACACGGGCTTCCATCATCTGCAGCATGCTCACGGCCTCGGCCACGCGCGGCGCCGACGGCGGCAACTGCCCGGGCCGTGCCCGCGCCTGGCCCTGGAAGAAGGTCTTGGCGCGCGACACGGCGTCGCTGGCGATGCCCAGCCACAGCGCGCTCCACAGGATGTGCGACACGGGCGTCATGGTGGCGTCCGCGATCTCGCCGAACGGCACCGGCAGCACCTGGTCCACCTGGCCGGCGGCCTCCAGCCGGAATCCGTTGCTGCACGTGCCACGCATGCCCAGCGTGTCCCACGCGTTCAGGCTCTGCAGCGTGTAGTCGTCCTTCAGCGCGCAGACCAGCACCTGGTCCGACGGCGATGCATCGGCGTGGCGCCGGGCGGTGATCAGGATGCCGTCGGCGTGCGCCCCGTAGGAGATCGTCGGTGCCATCTTCAACAGGTGAAAGCGGTCGCCTTCCACGTTGACCGCGCAGCCGCTGCTGCGCAGCGCGCCGCCAATGGCTTCCTCTGACGTGGCAGAGGCCAGCAGCAGCTGTTCGCCCGCCACGCGCGCCATCATCTGCTGATGCCACGGGCTGCCCATGCCATGTTCGAGCAGGCAGGCCACCTGGATCTGGTGCATCGCGTAGATCATGCCGGTGGACGCGCACGTCTCGCCCAGCACCCGGCAGATGGCCGCAATGGTGGCCAGCGGCGCCCCACTGCCGCCCAGCACCGCCGGCACCATCGCACCGAGCAGTCCCTTCTGGCGCAGCACTTCGAAGGCCTCGTGCGGAAAGCGCGCCTCGTGGTCCACGGCATCGGCAAACCGCTGCGCCACCCCGCCGGCCTCGCGGGCGGCCGCGATCAGTTCGTCGCCGGCCATGGCGCTGCCCCCGGCCGGGTTGGCATGCGCCAGCGCAACCTTGGCGGTACTCATGCTGCCTCCTGCTGCCGGCGAATGGTTTCGACCGCCGCCGCAAGCGAGTCCACGCTGCGGAAGAGTTGACGCGTCAGCATCTGATCCGGAATCTCGATATCGAACGCATTCTCCAGCGCCAGCATCACATGCACGGTGGCCAGCGACGACAGGCCTGCCGCGTACAGGTCGTCGTTATCGGCGAGCGTGGCCAGCGGCACGTCGAGGCGGGCCACTTCTCCCAGGATGTTGCGGATGGTTGTTTTCATTCGATGTCTCCGATTCGGAAGCCTTGATACGGGCTCCATTCCAGTTGTTTTGGACGTCGGGCTCGGTGCGATGTCGCACCAAGCGGACACCGTTGCGCGGCCCCCGACCCTCAGTAGGCGGCCGTGCCTGTCCAGCCGTGCAGGGCCGTACGCAGGATGATTCGAAGGTCGAGCTGGAACGACCAGTGCTGGATGTAATAGATATCGAACTCGATGCGCTTGCGCATCTTGTCGATCGTGTCGGTCTGTCCGCGCAGGCCATTGATCTGGGCCCAGCCCGTGATGCCAGGCTTCACCCGATGGCGCAGCATGTAGCGATCGATCAGTTCCTTGTAGATCTCGTTGTGCTCCATCGCATGCGGGCGCGGGCCCACCACCGACATCTCGCCGCGCAGCACGTTGAAGAACTGCGGCAGCTCGTCCAGGCTGGTACGGCGCAGGAAGGCGCCGATGCGGGTCACGCGCGGGTCGTCGCGGGTGGCCTGCGTCACGCCATGGTCCTGGTGCATGCGCATGGTGCGGAACTTGTAGACGTTGAACGGGTGCCCGTCGATGCCGAGCCGCTGCTGGCGGAACAGCACCGGCCCCGACGACGACAGCTTGACCAGCAGCGCGATCAGCAGCAGCACCGGGCTCAGGCCGGCGATCACCGCCAGCGCGAACACGCGGTCGAAGCTGGCCTTGACGATGCCGGTCACGCCCGACACCGGCGGGCTGTTCAGGTCGATCACGGGCAGGCCCATGAAGTCGGTGAACCTGTGCCCCAGCAGTTCGACCGCCGCCACATCGGGCACCCAGCGGATGTCGATCAGTTCGTTGCGGAACTGGCGCACCACGTCGGACAGGTCACGGCAGGCAGCCATGGGCAGCGTGAGCCAGATCTCGCGCACGCCCTGGCTGCGCACCATGGCGCTGACTTCCTCCATGGTGTGCAGCGGCTCGACGCCGGGCGGGATGTTCTGGCCGTCTTCGTCGTAGATGCCCACCACGCGATAGCCGGCGGCGCGAATCTGCTGCACGCGCAGGTACATCTCGCGGCCCAGCGGTCCATAGCCGCAGATCACCACACGCTTGGCGTTGATGCCCTGCTCGCGCACATTGGCAAGCATGCGGAACATGATCGCGCGCGACACCAGCAGCAGCACCATGGAGCTGATGAACCAGCCCATCGACCACACCCGCGAGACAGCAGCAATCTGGTGGATCAGGAAGGCGCCCATCAGGCCGGTCAGGAACACCGTCGCCCACGCGGCGCAGGCGCGCAACGCCAGCACGGCCTGGCTGCGGCCGCGCCAGGATTCGTAGAGGCCGAACGCCGGAAACACGACCAGCGCGCCCAGCGCGCACAGCATCGTCAGAAAGCCGTTGACGGGCGCTGCCTCCCGGATGCCGCCGGGAAAGTAGATCGCGCCCATGCCGATGCCGGCTGCGGCAATCAGCAGCGCATCGCAGAGTCTGTAGAGATAGTGAAGCGCCGAATTACGCTCGGCAGCGACATTCCAGTTCGACGCCATGACCACCCCATGCCCCTTGCGGGAAGCTGTTTCGGGTCATGGTTGCGCAGCAGGTTGACAACGTCTGTTGGGCGGCGCACACAGGTCCGGCGCGCCGCCGGCGGCCTACCGGGGCGCGTGCTGGAACACGCCGGCGGCACGCATGCGGGGGCCGGACAATGCCGCCCACTCGCCACGGTGGTACGGGCGATCGCGGCCCGAAAGAAACATGGCAAGCTCCTGCACCATCACGTGGGTGGCGCCGGCCAGGCCGCCGGTGGGCAACACCATCAGCGCGGCCAGCATGACGCACATCGCGAGCATCGTGCGGGGGCTCCGGGGCAAGCCGTGCCGTACCACGATCGGCAGGCTGACCAGGAAACCGAGTGCCAGCCCGCTGGCCACCTCGGAAAGCGAATGCGCATGCAGCGCCAGCCGCGACACGCCCACCGCCAGCGCCAGTAGCACGCCGCCCAGCGCGGCCAGCAGGCCCAGGCCGGGCCGCCTGTCGGGCATGGCGATGTAGCAGGCCACCGGCAGGATCGACGCGGCCATCATCGCGTGGCCGGAGAACCCCGTGAAGTTGAGCGATGCGCTGCCGATGCCCCAGCCCATGAACGCGAGCTTGGAAGCCAGCACCACGAGCGCCGTGGCGGTGAACGCGAGCATCCAGTGCCGCGCCACGCCGGTGGCGCCGTGCCAGCGCATCCACGCGTAGAGAAAGCACGCGCATGGCAGCAGGAAGGCGGATTCGCCAAAGTGGGTGATCAGTTCCCAGCGGTTCATCGGTGTCTGCGGCAGTGCCGCGAAATTGCGGTGGCAAGGTGCGTGGCGGCAGCGTAGCACCCCTGCGGCCGCTGCGTACGCCAAATCATTCGATGGATCATCCCCGGTGTCCATCCCGAAGCATGAGGGCCGCATGCGGCTCCCGGATGCCTGGCGCCGGGTGCCGCGGTCCGCACTGGCGCGCCAGCACTGGAACCGCCCTCGCGCGCCGCCTGCAAACCCAGGGATGAGATGCCGGGTTGGCATGCGTCTTCTGGTTGATACTGTCCCGCACGACGATTCGATATGGTCGATGCAATGGTCGCGCACCACGTGTGCGGCCATTTCAAAGCCCGCATGGTCCCCCGGTCGGCGGGCTTCTTTTTTGGAGCCGGCGGTTCGACCGCACGCGCATCGGGCAGCATCGCTGTCGCTGGGCGGCACGGTGTCAGGTGGGCGGCGGCGTGCGCGTCAGCGCGACGAACAGCGCGCGTGCGGTGTCAAGGTGGCGGCTTGCTTCGCGCTCGCCGATTTCGCGCGCGGCGACGATGGCGGCATCCTCGGTGGCAAAGCATCGGCCATGCAGTTCGCCCCGATACAACAACGGCCCGCCGATGATGGCGAGCCGTATCTCATAGCAGCATGCCCACTTGCCGCGGCCTTCGCGCACGGCGAACCCGTGGACAATCAGGATATCCAGACTGTGTTCCATACGACCCCCTGCTCTCCGCGGCGGCCGGCCTCTCCAAGGCGCCGGCTTCTGACCGTGGGCAAATCCAGCATAGTCGTATCAACGCGCGGACGCCTTCATCCGATGGCAGTAGACCCATCCGGACTTACCCGCGCCGCAGGGATGAAGCGGGGGGCTGGCGCGGGCGCGCCGTGCGGATGCAGCGATCTCAGCAGCGTCAGCGCGCTGCGCGGAAAACACTGCCCGCCCGCCCACACCAGCGTGGCGGCAGCGCACACCAGTTCCACCGGCGCGGGCACCGCCAGGCATCCGTTGGCCCCAAGCAGCGCGGCGTGAGCCATCAGCGTGGCATCCAGCGCATCGGACAGGACCAGCCAGCGCCGGGGTGCGAGCCGCTCGCGCACACGGTCCAGCAGCTTGCGCGGGTCGCCCGGCACCCCGCTGCAGTCTACAAGCGCCATTTCCACCGGCTGTTCCGGCAGCGGTTCTGATGCATCGGGATTGTCGATCGACGGCATGCGCGCCGGGACGGGATCGCCGTCGAGCAGCCATTCGGGGCCGTGCCAGCGCACCGGTGTCGGAATGTCCTGGCCCTCCATCCGGCGCGCCAGGATACGGCACATCATTTCGTTGCTGGCGATGAGATAGGTCGTCATCTATTTGCCATCCGCGCATTGTTGCGCGCGTGTGTCCGCAGGGTGTGGTGCCCCAACGGGACGCCCTGGTGGGGCGCATCGTATTCTTGTGGAAATGATGGCGATGAGGAGTTCTTGCCGAAGATTCTGGTGATCTCCGCGGCAGCCCCCGGCACCGCGCCTGAACTTACAACCTAGCAATCGCGGCCGGCCGCCGCCTCATGCTTTTGGATGAGGGGCGGGCGGGCGAATGGTGGAAGCGTGCCGTTGTCCGGCAACGCGCAGTGATTTCCCTTATGCAGCCTCACAAGCCTCCCGTGCGCTCAGCGACGACATCGGGATATGCGTGGGCCTGGCCGGCGTGGGGCCGGGCCAGTTCAGGGTGGCCCCGCGTTGCAGTGCCACGTACACCGCCTCGCCCTTGTTGCGCACATGCAGACGCTGATAGAGCGTGCAGGCGTGGGTCTTGGCGGTGGCCACCGAAATGTTCAGCAGCCGGCTGACGGTCTTGACCGGGTAGCCGCGCGCCAGCAGGGCCAGCACTTCGTACTGGCGTTCGGTGATATTGAGCAGATGCGCGCCTGCGGCCGGCGTTTCCAGCGGGGCCGCCTGTCCATGCGCGGCGGCATCGGTCAGGTGGGCCGGCACGCCGTGCAACGGCACCACGATCGGCGCGGCATCATGGCGCGCTTCGGCAGCGCCGGGTTCGGCGTGGCGCGTCGTGGGCAGCTGGGACGGAAAGCATTCGCCGCCGGCCAGCACCAGCCGGATAGCGGCTTCCAGCGCATCGGCCGAACAGGTCTTGGCCAGCAGGCCGCGCACGGCCTCGGGCATGCCGGCCTCGGGCATGCCGGCCTCGGGCAGTGGCACCGGCAGCTGGTCGGCCAGCACCAGCACGCGCAGCGGCGTCAGGCGTCGGCACAGTTCGGCCAGCGTGTGCCAGCCCTGCTCCGCATCGGCCGGCAGGCCGAACACGAGCAGATCCGCGTGGTGAGTCCACGGGTCGGGGTCGTGCAGGGCGGCGGGATCGAGATCGACGAGATCGCCTGGAACATGCGCCTGAGCCAAAAGGTGGCGCAAACCGAGACGCAACAATGGATGTGGCTCGAGCAACAGAATGGTGGCCATGGCCGCTCACTTCTTCCTGGCGCGTCGGTGCGATGTCTGGCTGTCCGCATGGCGCGCTGTTGGAAGCGCTCCGCTTATTGGTGCGGTTGCACTTCCATACGGTCTGCATCACCTCCCGAGCCTTCGCAGCGTTTCCCGTCCTGGCTTGCTGCCGACTGCTACCGGCCCTCCCTCGGAGGATGTCAGACCGCCCCGTGTGCGTATGTAACGCGTTAGATCCTTCTGAACTCAGATTCAAATTAAATCTAATTCTGGTGTTCAGCATAGGCAGCACGCCTTTCGATTGCAAGTCGATGTTGCGGTGCAGCGGGTTTTCCCTCGGTTGTATGGCAAGTGCCTTGTATCGATATGGCAAGCGGCCGACAGACCTCGAACGGTCGTTCGAGCGGGTGGAAAGTGACTCCAAAATCTCTATGCTGCGGCGCACTAAAGTCGGCCCCGTGCGCGCCGTCAATGCGATGGCAATTCAATCGCCCAAACCCGGGCCAACCTGAGAGAAGAGTTCATCACATGCTTTCCTCGCTTCGCGCGCGAATCGTGGCCCTATCGGTGGCCATCGTCATCGTGGCGCTGGCAGCCAATGCCATCGTCAACCAGTTTGTCGCCCGTGCCTATAACAACGAGGCCATCGACAACAACCTGGCCGCCGTGCAAACCGGCCACGTGGACGCCATTGCGGAATGGGTGTCCAGTCACACGCAGATGATTGCGTCGCTGCAGGACGCTGCGCTGCAGGACGATCCCATTCCCGCGCTGCGGCTGGTTTCCGGCGCAGGCGGCTTTATCAAGACGTACGTCGGTTATCCGGACAAGAGCCACCGCTTTTCTGACGCGGCCGGCCTGAAGCCCGACTACGATCCCACTGCGCGGCCCTGGTACAAGCAGGCCGTGGCGGCGGGCAAGCCCATCGTCACGCCGCCCTACATCGCGGCCAGCAGCGGCAAGCTGGTGGTGACGTTTGCCGTGCCGGTGATCCGCGACGGCGCCGTCAAGGCCGTGATCGGCGGCGACGTGGCCATGGATGCCGTGGTGGCCAACGTCCGGTCGATCCATCCCACACCCGCAAGCTTTGGCATCCTGGTGGCGCGCGACGGCAGGATCGTCGCCCATCAGGACGACAAGCTGACGCTGAAGCCGATTGCCGATCTGATACCGGCGCTGGACGGTGACAAGCTCGGCGCGCTGGTATCCGCGACCGTGCCGCTGGACGTCAGCGTGAGCGGCGCCAGGAAGCTGCTGCGCGGGCGCGAGATCGCCGGCACCGACTGGGTTGCGGTGATCGCGTTGGACAAGGCCGAGGCCACGGCCGGCATGCGGTCGGTGCTGATCGCATCGATGATCTCGCTGGTCATCGTGGCCTGCGCGGCGGCGCTGATCGTGGCAGGCGTGACAGCGGTCTCGTTCCGGCGGCTGTCGGGTATTCGCGATGCCATGGTGGCGATCGGGTCCGGCGATGGCGATCTCACGCGCCGGTTGCCCGCCGAGGGCACCGACGAGGTGGCGCACATCGCGCGGGCCTTCAATGCCTTTGCCGACAAGCTCGTGCACGTGATGCGCCAGATCCGGGACGCAAGCGAATCGGTACACGTCGCCGCCAACGAGATTGCGGAAGGCAATGCCGATCTGTCGCGCCGTACCGAATCGGCCGCCGCGAGCCTGGAGCAGACCGCGGCATCGATGGAACAAATCACTGCCACCGTGGGCCAGTCGGAGAGCGCTGCGCGCCAGGCCGACGATACGGCGACGCAGGCGCAGCAGGTGGCCACGCAGGGCGGCAGCGCCATCGCCGGGGCCATCGACACGATGGGCGACATCGAGCGCGCGGCCGTGAAGGTTTCGGACATCATCGGCGTGATCGAGGGCATCGCGTTCCAGACCAATATCCTGGCGCTGAACGCCGCCGTGGAAGCGGCCCGCGCCGGCGAGCAGGGCCGCGGCTTTGCCGTGGTGGCGGGAGAGGTGCGCGCGCTGGCCCAGCGCAGTTCGCAGGCGGCCAAGGAGATCAAGACGCTGATCGAATCGACGGTGGGCAGCGTCAATGCCGGTTCCGGGCAGGTGCGCCTGAGCGGCGAAACGATGCACGAGATCGTCGGCAACGTGGGCCGCGTCACGCAGATCATTTCCGAGATCACCAGCGCCGCGCGCGAACAGACGCGCGGCATTCAGGAGGTGAACGTGGCGGTCAGCCAGCTCGACCAGATGGTGCAGCAGAACGCCGCCCTGGTGGAACAGTCCACCGCTGCCGCTGCGGCGCTCCAGGGCCAGGCGGCCACACTGGCGGACGTCGTGCGGACCTTCCGCCTGGACTGACGGCACCCAACGCAGCCCGGCTCTCGGCCGGGCCCCATCCTCGCGCGGCCGGGCGCGCCCCGCCAGGGCGCGCCGCAGGGTCCCTTCGCGCGACTCTCTGGTACGTCGCGTATCGGAGTTATCCCCCCTTCGCACTGAACGCTCCCACTTGCGGCCTGCCCGGCGTGGAAGCGGGATCGGGCCCAGCTCTTCGATTCAATTATTTTGAATAACTATGACGACGATAGCCCACTTTCGCCGGGGCGGCGGTCGCTATAGTTCTGCACATGGACAGCGCAGCAACGCAGCGAAACGAACGAAGCGAAGCCAGCGCCGCCCGATAAAACCTCAAACTTATTGAATCATTCCTTATACCGGAGAGCATCATGTCGAACGCCAAACTGCAAGTCCTGACCCCGCGCAACAGCCAGCTGATCATCATCGATCACCAGCCCCAGATGGCCTTCGGCGTGCAGTCGATGGACCGCCAGACCATGAAGAACAACGTCGTGGGCCTGGCCAAGGCGGCCAGGATCTTCGACGTGCCGACCACCATCACGACCGTCGAGAGCGAATCGTTCTCCGGCTACACCTACCCCGAACTGCTCGACGTCTTCCCGGGCAAGGAAACGCTCGAACGCACGTCGATGAACTCGTGGGACGACCAGAAGGTGCGCGACTCGCTGGCCGCCAACGGCCGCAAGAAGATCGTCGTGGCCGGTCTGTGGACCGAGGTGTGCAACACGACCTTCGCCCTGAGCGCGATGCTCGAAGGCGACTACGAGATCTACATGGTGGCCGACGCCTCGGGCGGCACCACCAAGGAAGCGCACGACTACGCCATGCAGCGCATGATCCAGGCCGGCGTGGTGCCGGTGACGTGGCAGCAGGTGCTGCTGGAATGGCAGCGCGACTGGAAGAACAAGGAAACGTACGACGCGGTGACGGGCCTGGCGAAGGAACACTCGGGCGCCTACGGCATGGGCATCGACTACGCCTACACGATGGTGCACAAGGCCGCCCAGCGCACGCAGAGTGCCCATCCGTCGATCGCCCCGGTGCATGCACCGGTGATCGAGTACTGATCTGCCACCCGCCAACACACCCAACAAATCACGGCACCGAGCGCCAGCCCCCATCGCGGCGGCGCTCGCGTGCCCGTGTTCGTTGGACGCAATGTATTCGGTGGATTAGTGATGTGATCGCTCTGGAGCCAGTGAAAAATCATTCGAACGAATGATGCGTATTTTGGGGATTTGTCGGCTCCGTGTATCGTCGCGGATCTGGGAGGCGAGAGGGTACTGGAATGCGTATACGCGTATACGTATACGCCCATTGCGTTTCGAGCGGCCCGCACAGCATCCGCTTCCACACGCGTCGAACCATGTCGCCGAACACAAAGCGTACTCACTGCTGCGTATGAAATTCCTTTTAAATCAATGCTGCAGAATGACGGGTGCAACGACGCGTTTTTCTCGCTGGAGCGCCCCTGGCATCCTGTACGCCGAGTACCGCCATAAGGCTGCTCAGCGCTTGCAGTGACCGGGACGACGCGCGGGTCCGAGATGAGGAAAGCGCTTTGAGCCACCGATGTCTTGCCCCTGTCATCGGCCCAGTCGCACATGGCACGAATGAAGGGCCCTGTTGAAACCCGGGTCACATTCGTTCGCTGGATTGGGGGCGGCATGCGATATGCCGAAGTCCATCGGCGGAGGGCGGGCGAGCCAGGCGCGTCTTTCCCAGCGCGCTATCCGAGGGCCCTGAGAGCCTGCCCCGTTGTTTCTCACCGCGTCCGCCGGACGTGCATGTACTCACTAAGGCGCCGGAAGCGACTTGGCTCTGGTATCGTCCACCCCGGGGCCGGAGCTTCGGCCATATGGCGCAAACCCCGAATTCACGTCGCCATGCTGCCATCCCCCCTGATTCCGCCAAGTTTCCCCATGTGAACCATCTTGCATTAAAATAATTTGCATTGCACTTTGATGTGCAGAATGGGCCGGTATGGAACGGGGATGGTAACTTTCAGTTGTAAATCAGTCACTTACGAGAGTTTGGACGCATGCGGCGGGTTCGGCGCACAGCCGAGCCACAAACCAGCGGCGGGTGCCGTTGGAAGCCTCCCGCAGGGACATATTTCTGAGCTTTACCGGACGGTGACAGCACAAAATGTGGAGGACGAGCGTGTCCGATGATCGCGACACGCTGGCGGCGACCAAGCTGACCCGCACCGAATTTGCGGTGGTGCGTGCGTATGCGCAGGGTATGCGCCCGGTCGATATCGCCAACCGCTATCTGTTGGACCCCGATGACGATGACGACTTGACCGAGCATCAAGCCGTCCAGCGCATTCTGTCGCTGCGCGATCGTCTGGTGCAGTTCGCCCTCCAGCACAATCGCCCGGATATTGCCGAGATGTTCGAGGCACTGCGCGGCCGGTCGGACACGGGCATGTCACGCCGGGTCGAGGCGCTGTCGTCGATCGAGCAGCTCGGTCAGGGCCGGCCGCTACCGTCGCACCGGGTGACGCTGTGGTTCGGACCCAGCCTGGCCCGACGACTGATGGCCGCGAACATCCATACCATTGCCGATCTCGTGGCATTGGCCAACCGGCGGGGCAGCAGTTGGTGGCGTTACGTACCCCGGATCGGCAAGAAATCCTGCGAAACCGTGGTGCGCTGGCTGGCGGGACAGCAGGCGGCGTCGGATATCAAGCTGCGTGATTTTGTGCTCCTCCCTGATGATTTTGTTGCGCGAAAGCCTCTTTCGGCAGCAGCGTTGGGCCCCGGCATGCGCGTCCCAGTCCCATTGGAATCGATGCGCGTGGACAGCGGGGGAACGCCCCCGGAAAGGGAACTAGCCGAAGATCTGCGCTCGGTAAAGGATTGGCTCAAGGCGAAAGAATCATCGCCGAACACCTGGAAGAGCTATCGGCGCGAGGCCGAACGTCTGCTGCTATGGGCCGCGCGACGAGGCCGTTCACTTCGGTCATTGGCGGCAGCGGACCTGGTGGCCTACCAATCGTTTCTGGCCGATCCCCAACCGGCGGACTTCTGGTGCGGCCCGGCGAGCGCGCGCGACAAGGTGCATTGGCGCCCATTTGAAGGGCCGTTGCGTGCCAGTTCCCGCGAGGCTGCCCTCCGCGTTGTCCGGTCGCTACTGGGGGCGCTTCACAACGAAGTGCCGCGCAAACTTGGCCCTCAGCTCCGCGATCCAATCCCTCGGCGTGGGTACGATGCGCTGACTCCGCCTCACGCCTTGTCGATGCAAACCTCCGTAGTGGAGGCGCCGCTGAATTCGTCGGCACTACCGCACGCTGTGTCGACGATTCCGGTTGACCGCTTCCTGGACTGGCTTGCGAACGATACGCCGTCGCCTCAGCAACGCGCAGCGCTTGCCGCGGCCTTGCTGATTGCGCGGCATGGGCTACGCGTGACCGAACTGTCTACGCTTCGCATCGCGCATTTGGCACCGGGGATCGCCGCTGTCCATCTGGCACTGGAGGCAAAGAGTGCTGCAAGGGCGGGGAATATCTCGCTGGACGCCGATGTCTGGCAGGCGCTGTTGATGCACTGGGGCGATCGCGAGCTGGACTGGGACGGCAGTTTTTCAGCCGAGCGTCCGGATGCAGCCTTGCTCGCGCCGGTTGATTTTCCTGACACCGAACGGGGTCGGGCGAAGCGTTCTCAGACGGCGGCGGGCTACTCTTCCAGCGGGCTCGAGCGGCTGCTGCGCGTCAGTTGGCGGCGCTTCGCCGCCGCGAATGACGATGTGCCGACGGCGTTCACACCCCGCCAGCTCAGGAACCTTTGAGATCAGAGTAGCGTCTTGTCCAGACCGAAGCGCGCCTTGAGGACTTCCAGGAGATCTTCGCGCGCGTTGCGGTCCGTCAGCTGGACATCGAGCATGATTCGTCCGGAATCCCATTCCTTGATCGTCCCAAGCAGCTGACCTGCCTCGGTGCGAATCTTGTACTGGCGGCTGATTTCCTTGACCTTGCGCGACTTGCCTTCCTGCGCGTGTTTCCGGATCGATTCCACCTCGCGGCTCGACAGGCCGTCGTTCATGATGCGCGTGGCCAGCTCGCGCGTGCGATCCTCGCCAGCGATCTTGCAATAGAGGGTCAGCTCGTAGCCGGCCGAAATGCCGATGGCGCTGGGCCGCTCGCGCATGACGGCAAGCACCGATTCAGGCAGCTTCAACAGTGCCAGCGTCTTGTTGACCGTGCCGGCGGACATCCCGGTCAGTTCACAGATCTCTTCTTCTTTCTGAACCTTGCCTTCATCCAGCAACTGGCGCCACGCAATGGCATTGTCCAGTGCGGACTGATCCGATCGCTGTTCGTTGAGCAGGAAGGAGAGGCGGTAAAAATCGAGGTCGCTGAGGTCGTCCTCGATAAAGCACTCCATCTCCAGCTTGCCGGCCGAGGCCAGGGCGCGCTTTCGATAGTGACCGTCGATCAGGATGTATTGCCCTGGCCGCGCGGGATCGGGGGCAGCCAGGCCCGGGGTCTTCTGGCCGTGCGTGGCGATCGACGCTGCGCGCTCCTGCACCACGGCAGGATCGTAGATGCGTCGTGCGTTGAATGGGTTGTCGTGCAGGTTCGCGATGGGTACGCGAATCAGCAGGCGCCCTTCCGTATTGGCGACGGTACTTTCAGCGCTGAAAGTCGCCGTCGTCTGCGGGGGGCGCTGGTTCTGCAGAAGGCCATTCGGGTGCTCGGATAGGGCAGCTTCCGCACGTGCGAACCGGTCGATCGCATCGCTGCGGGTCTTTTCCGCGGCCATGCCGGCGAGCATGCCGGCCTTTAGACTTTTCAGTTTTGTTGCCATTCGGATTACTCAATCAAGGACAGTACCTCGTCCACCATCATGTCGACTTCCTGGATCGCTTCCCGCGCGCCGGGAACCCCGTGAACCGTGCAGCCGATGGCTTGGCATTCGCGAAACGCAGAGCGCGAGCCGATCATCGAATTCAGCAGGGGCACGTCCCCGTCGTCGCCGAGAATCTCGATAGCCTGTCGCGCGATGGAAACGCGGCGTTGGACCATGTTTGCCATGACGCGAATCTGCAGGGTCTCGTTCTGTACCTGCGCATGCTGCGCCAGCGTTTTGGCTGCCACGGCGGCCCACAAGTCAGGCGGCGACGGCACCACGGGAATAATCGCAAGGTCCGAAATCAGCAGCGCGCTGGAGGGCGCCGCCGAATGCACAGCCGGTGGGCAGTCGACCAGAATGTAGTCGTAGTCATGCACGAACTTGCGCACTTCCCGATGCATTGCGCCACCCGACGGTGCGAGTCCGATGACAGAAGCCGGGAAGGGCCGCTCATCGCTGGCCTGGGCTGCCCACCGGGTCGCAGTGCCCTGCTCGTCCATGTCGACGAGCATGGAGCGTGCGCCACGAAGTCCCAACGTGCCAGCGAGATGCATGCTAACGGTGGTCTTGCCGCAGCCGCCCTTCTGGTTAAAAACGGTGATGATTTTTGCTGCCACTTGGGGCCTCACTTTCAGCGCTGAAAGCGCGAATGATGGTGTTCAATCAAGGCGAAACTTTAGCCAATCCCACAGTGCGCTACAACCCATTTCCGAAAATTTAAATTAATTGGAAGCGAGCGCAAAAAAGGGACTGAAACCCCGATAGTGCGGAGAAGTGCCAACGGTGGGAGAAACCGCCTATATCAACTTTTGGGGATTCTTCTTCTTGAAAAGCGGTACAGAATCCGCCTAAAGTAAAGGTAGTGCGCATTAGGGCGCACATGACACCGCAACACAATGTGGTTATGATGCCCGTTACAGTCGAGTCAAGTCGTGTCAACTCGTTGACTTCCGTTCGGTATCTACGAGACCCCAGCGTGCTTGAACGGTTGTTTGCGTTGTGTAAAACGAACTTGCTTCGAAAGGACTTTCTTATGGCAACCGGTACGGTCAAGTGGTTCAACGAGACCAAGGGTTTCGGCTTCATTACTCCCGACGATGGCGGCGCAGACCTGTTTGCCCACTTCTCGGAGATTCAGGGCTCGGGTTTCAAGACCCTGAAGGACGGTCAGCGCGTGACGTTCGAAGTCAAGCAAGGCCCGAAGGGCCTGCAGGCTTCGGCAATCAAGCCGGCCTGAAGTGAACCACTGCAGTTTCCCGGCGGTCGTCGAGATGACTGACCGGTAAGCAAGAAGGGCAAGCACATGCTTGCCCTTCTTGCTTTTCAGCCGACGCGTGCCGCCGCTGGTACCACGCCTTCCTTGCTGGCTCCTGGCTGTCGGCTTACCCGAGCTTGCGCACGCTGGTACGCGAAGGCTGCAGGATCAGGGCCTTGGAAGAGTCGGCGTCGACCTTCGCACCAGGATAGACAACGAGCACGTCCTTGAGCGCCTTGCGGAACAGCGCCCGGAACTTTCGTTCGCTCTCCGTTTCGGTCCCGAACTGCATCTGCAGCGCTTCCCACGGGATTTCCGTCCGCCGTTGGATCGTGAAGAAACGATAGGTGAGCCAGGAATACACGTCGAGCGCGAACGGCGACTGCTTTAGCGCCTTCAGGGCGCGCATATCGACCGGCACGGGCCGGTTGACCAGTTCGTTGAAGAACGGCTCAGACAGCACCACAAAGCTCTCGAACATCGAGCCCTGCCCCGGCTGCATCGGGTCCCACCAGGTCGACAACTGATCGGCCAGCAGGTAACCAACCCGATCAATCGACAGTGGCTCATGGTTGGGTGCCTGATTCGGCACCGGCACAGACTTGTTCTGGACGATGGCGATCGTCGCAGAAAACAGCCGGATCATTTGCTGGCGAACCAGCGTCATCGTGCCGCGCTTGCCACCCGTGGCCATCGGAATGCCAAGGTTGTACATGAACTCCGACAGCGAGTTGCCAAGCGATATGCGACGGTCTTCCACAGTACCGGTGAACTCGCCACGCTTCTTCTTGGCCATGATTTCCTTGCCGATCCAGGCAAGCATCAGGCGCGGATAGGAGCCGTACGGATACCCCAGCGACACGGTTTCGGAAACGAGCTTCTGCCGACCGTTCGACGCGCGCTCGGAACGTTGCTGTGTGAAGTAGCCAGGCTGAATCATCAGCGAGATATTCCCGCTGGTGCGTGTCCAGACAGGCGGCGCGCCCTTCGGCGCGCGATACGGCAGGGTCACCTGCACGCTGGCACGGCTGAGGAAGCCTACTTCGCCACTTTGCCACGCGTCTTCGCGCTCCATGGCCTGGGCTTCGTCGAAAAGACGCTGGAATTTCTCGGACGGCGCGAGGATGTTCTCGTTCCCGGGAATGATGATGCGGGACGGTTCCGCGTCCGATTCCAGGACGGCACGTTCTCCCTCGGAGGCCATAGAGCGTTTGATCGACATATTGATGGGCTTCGGATTACCCGCCTTTTTACGCGATCACGTATACGTTGTCACGCAGAAACGGGTACGTATACGCGTTTATCTGGCGACGATGCCGTTTGCCGTCCACAGCGAGTCGGAAGCTGCGCCGGTTCGGCAGCTCGTGGCTTGTCCTGCAAGCCGGCTGTGTTGAAGGCGGGGTATCCGGCGACTGATGAGATGGCGGCCGTACGGTGGGCAACCCGGCAGGGTTGTCCACGGTTGGCTGCTTATCCACTACAAGTAAACGATACCGATACGGGTTAACTACTCGTAAACCGTATACGGAGCGCCAACGCCCTTGATTGCAAAGCGCTTTTTGAGCATCTCTGTACCCGTTTCTGCGGCATGCCGTACTCGTTTCTGCGTAGGCCCGAACCCGAATCTGCGGCCAACCGAACCCGTTTCAGCGAAAACGCCGTACCGGAATCTGCGGGGATAAGTCACTGATCCCACAGGCTTTTCCACAGAAATCCGAGGCCAAAGCGTACCCGTTTCTGCGCGGCCTGGCTAGAAACGGCAGTCACAGGCCTTACTGGGGTCGATTCGGTGCCTTATCCCCGCAGAATCAGGTACGCCTTGGTGGCCGCACGCCAAACCGGAGCCGCCTTACGTACCCGTTTCTGCGCCCGGACGATCCAAAAACGAACCAGATTCTGCGTATACACGGTTGGAGGACCCAACAACGCCTCGCCGAACCCGTTTCTGCGGCGTACCCAAATCTGCGGACGTCACCCTACAGGCCCACCATCCGCCGAAGCGTACCCATTTCTGCGTTCCGAAAAGCGGATCGTTTCAACCCGGCCGTACCCGTTTCTGCGAGCCGGCAGCATCGGGATACGGCGACAGCGCCTATGCGCTGCCGCTACATCAAGACGTATACGTGGAGCCAGCCCACACTTTGCGCATTGCCGATGAAGCATGCCGCGCCACCTCGCGTACCTGTTTCTGCGTAGCATGGCGTCACTGGCCGAACGCGGATGGACGGTCGGGCCAGGCTTCCACGCCAGGGGCGTACCCATTTCTGCGTCCGGCGATACCCGAAAACCGTACCCGTTTCTGCGCGGCGCCGACGCCCAAACCATGTATACATGCCCAGCTGGACGGGCGAACCAAATTCTGCGGGGAAAACCACGTTGCTCAAACATTAGGCTGGATAACTGCCCGCGCCGCACGCGGCCGGCGACTGCGGAACGTAAAAGCGTACCTATTTCTGCGTTGCACAAACCTGTTGTAATCAGGTGACAATCAACCTGCGGTGGCGGATGCGCCGTACCCGTTTCTGCGTGGGCGGGTCCGACTTGCGTACCCGTTTCTGCGACGGCAGACCAGCACACTTACGAAAGGCGTACCCATTTCTGCGAATCGAGTCGCCTGGAGCGCGCCAGAACAATACGGAGCATTTTCGAGACGCGGCGGGGGGAGAAAGCCCGCGTTCTCGCGAGGGAGGCAAGAGGGGAAGCGCCTATGGCGGGTACGCCATATCGGCAAAGCGGCCCTGACAGGCCGCTGCGAACGGACGAAAAAAAACCCGCCGATGGCGGGTTTTTTGGTGCGACGCACGCCGAAGCGCGCGTGCAGCCGGACTTACATCGGGGTGATGTTAGCCGCTTGCAGACCCTTCGGGCCGTTCTTGACTTCGAACGACACGCGTTGGTTTTCTTGCAGCGACTTGAAGCCCTCGGCGCGAACTTCCGAGAAGTGCGCGAACAGATCGTCACCGCCGGCGTCCGGCTTGATGAAACCGAAGCCCTTGGCGTCGTTGAACCACTTTACGATACCGGTTTGCATGGTATTGCTTTCCAAAAAAAATAAAAAAGAAACCGATGGTGCGCACACCACCGTATTGCCAACTCAAGGAAAGGACACCATGGACAACCGAAGTACCAAGACGTTGGCTAACGAATGAACTGTTGCCTCGTCGCTTGAATCTAGCGGAGATTTATACGGGGGAATGCCGATCTCGTCAAGGCAGGGAATTCCCCGGCGTGGGCTGGATGCGCCTGGCGGCTTGTGGGATGATCCCGCCTTTTCCGCATTGTCGGGTCAACACGGCACCTGGTGACGCTCGTGGCACGCGTCGCTGGAGCATCTGGAGACACCATGTCTACCCCTGAACAGGCCCCGCGGCCAAGCCATCCATCCGCCGCTTCCTCCTCAGCGAGCCTCGTAGAGCGCATCTTCCGCCTGCGCGAACACAACACCAATGTGCGCACCGAAGTGCTGGCCGGCGTCACCACGTTCCTGACGATGGCCTACATCATCTTCGTGAACCCGAGCATCCTGGGCGATGCCGGCGTGCCGAAGGATGCCGTCTTCGTGGCCACTTGCCTGGCTGCCGCCATCGGCACCCTGATCATGGGCTTCTATGCCAACTACCCGATTGCCATGGCGCCTGGCATGGGATTGAACGCCTACTTTGCCTATACCGTGGTCAAAGGTATGGGCCTGCCCTGGCAGGCTGCGCTGGGGGCCGTGTTCATTTCGGGCTGCCTGTTCCTGGTGGTGACGCTGTTCCGCGTGCGCGAAGCCATCGTCAAGGGCATTCCTCTCGCCATCCGTGGCGCCATCACCGCCGGTATCGGCCTGTTCCTTGCCATCATCGCATTGCACAGTGCGGGCATCATTACCGGCAATCCCGCAACGCTGGTTACGATCGGCGACCTGCACCAGCCGCAGGCCGTGCTGGCCATCATTGGCTTCTTTGCGATCGTGGCGCTGGACCGGCTCAAGGTGAAGGGCGCCATCCTGATCGGCATCCTGCTGACCACGGTCCTCAGCTTCATTTTCGCGGGCAACCAGTTCCACGGTGTGGTGTCGGCGCCGCCGTCGATTTCGCCCACGCTGTTCAAGCTCGATATCTCCGCCGCGCTGTCGATCGGCATCATCAACGTCGTGCTGGTGTTTTTCCTGGTGGAACTGTTCGACGCCACCGGCACGCTGATGGGTGTGGCCAACCGTGCAGGGCTGCTCAAGGCCGGTAAGATGGACCGCCTGAACAAGGCCCTGATGGCTGACAGCACCGCGATCATGGCGGGTTCGCTGCTGGGCACGTCTTCGACCACTGCCTATATCGAAAGCGCCTCGGGCGTGCAGGCGGGCGGCCGCACCGGCCTGACCGCGGTCACCGTGGCCGTGCTGTTCCTGGCGTGCCTGTTCATTGCGCCACTGGCCGGCACGGTCCCGGCCTATGCCACCGCCCCGGCGTTGCTGTACGTGTCGTGCCTGATGTTGCGCGAGCTGGTCGACATCGACTGGAGCGATGTCACCGAAGTGGTGCCCGCGGTCCTGACCGCGCTTGCCATGCCGTTCACCTACTCGGTGGCCAACGGCGTGGCCTTTGGCTTTATCTCGTATGCCGTACTGAAGCTGCTGACGGGCCGCGCCAGGGACGTCCCGGTGATGGCATGGATCATCGCCGCGGTGTTCCTGTTCAAGTTCTACTATCTGCCTGGGCATTGACCGGCTCGGCAACGCGCGAAGGTTTCATGAAACAAGTGGGGATGGCGGGAACGCCATCCCTTTTTCATTGGCTGGCGCGGTTTTTCCACGTTCAAAATGAAAACGATGACATCCGACGTGGCCGGTGAATGTACGCGTACCCGTTTCTGCGTATCAAACGGACGTGTGGTAACGCCACGGCGTACCCGTTTCTGCGGAGAATGTAAGCACTCATTAACCTAGCGAGCGTGTTGAAATGCCGCTTCCAAGTCTCATACAAAAGTATGAGACTTGGCTGAAAGCCAACATTCCGGGCTGGACAAAAGGGGTGAAATGCACTGAACTAGAGGCGTGGCAAAAATTTGAGGGCGCGCAAGAGCGCCCTTTGTTGACTCCGGGATCCGGGGGCCGTCGACGAGCATCGACCGCACCGAACGGCAAGCGGCGAGGCCCGCCGGTAGCACCAGAAAGGGGCCAGCCGATCATGAGACCGTCCTCGCAGGACGGCTTCGCCACCACGAAAGAAAGAGTGCGCGGCATACACGTGCACCAGACAAAACAGCTCAAATCCAGAACAGAAAGTGGTAAACGCGAACGTGTAGTGCCGGGGGATGTTGTTCAACGGGGAACAGATCATGACCGCAGGAGAAATCCGGCGTCCCGCCATCGGGCCCATCAGCCAGCCTGGCAGCCAGCCGGCGCATGGCAAATGGAAAGCCCTGGGAGAAGCCTCCGCAGGAATCGCGCTGCATGAAGGGAGCGATGCAGGGCACGAGGACTACGCCATCACCGACGTCGCCACCGTGCTCGCCGAAGACCACGAAATCTCGCCGCGCACGCGCGCCGCAGTCGACGGGCTGTTGCAGCGCCATCGTCTGCTGGCCAACGAACTATGCCGGCAGCGCCTGCTGTTGCAGGAATGGATCCTGAGCCAGCTGACGTACAAGGCGCTGTACTACCAGTATTCGGGCCAGAAACCGGAGTCGCCCAGCATCGAGCTCATGCGCGAGAAAGACATGGTGCGCCGACGCATCCGCGACGAACTGTGCGCGGCCGGCGATCGTGCCAGCGTGCTCGAAGACCCATCACGCAGTTTGTCCACGCCGTGATCCCACAGACGTTGCGCGCGGGCCAGCCCGCGCAGCCAGCGGAACCGGACCGGGCCGAATGGCCCGCGGCCGCGCGTTCCGCCGGTTCCGTTGCTACCAACAAGAAGCCCAACGTCAGGGAGAACGTCATGGACCGACTGTGCAAGGCGCCCGCACGCACCGCACAGATCGTGCTCGTGTCGCGCTATGAAGATTTTGGTTTCAGTGCATCCCAGTTTGGATCAGGCTGGGAAATCCGGCGCGTGCAACAGGTGCGAGACCTGGAGCGCGCGGTGCGCGGCAGCGCGCCGATGGCCGGCATCATCGACCTGCAGGCGCCGTACACCGACGCCGAGCTGACCCAGCTCGAGCAGGGACTGCAGCATCTGCATGTCATGTGGGTGGCCATCACGTCGACGGTCATGCTCCAGGACGAACGCGTACGACGGTTGATCCGCGACTATTGCGTGGATTATGTGCGCACGCCGTTTTCGTTCGACGAACTCCTCTACACGCTCAAGCACGCCCACGGCATGGCCTGCCTGCACGGCGCGCGCATTCCCGAACAGAACACGCGCGGACCCATGATCGGCGAATGCCAGCCGATGCGTGCCATGTTCCGGTCGCTGGCCAAGGTGGCGCACAACGATGCTCCCGTGTTCATCTCCGGCGAATCGGGCACCGGCAAGGAGCTGGCTGCTCAGGCCATTCACGAAGCGTCGAGCCGGCGCAAGGGGCCGTTCGTGGCCATCAACTGCGGCGCCATTCCGTCGCACCTGGTCCAGTCCGAACTGTTCGGCTACGAGAAGGGCGCCTTCACCGGCGCCAACCAGCGCAAGATCGGCTGGATCGAGCAGGCGCAGGGCGGTACGCTGTTCCTGGACGAAATCGGCGACCTTCCGCTGGAAAGCCAGGTGGCGCTGCTGCGGTTCCTGCAGCAGGGCACCATCACGCGCCTCGGTGGCCACCAGTCGATTCCGCTGGACTTGCGCATCATCTCCGCCACGCACGTGGATCTGGTGGCGGCGCAGGGCGACGGCCGCTTCCGCTCCGACCTGTTCCACCGGCTCTGCGTGCTGACGCTCACCATCCCGCCACTGCGCGAGCGCGGCGAAGACATCCTGCTGCTGGCCAACGCCGTGCTGGCCGAGCATGGGCACGAGGCGCACCGGCGCATCCGCGGGTTCTCCACGTGTGCGACGCAGGGCATGATGCAATACAGCTGGCCCGGCAATGTGCGAGAACTGATCAACCGCGTGCGGCGTGCGATCGTGATGACCGACAACCGCAAGATCACCGCCGAGGACCTGCAGTTGCATGGTGGGGTGGAAGTCCCGCGCAAGACGCTCGATGCCATCCGGGAAGAAGCCGAGCGCGAAGCCATCCGCACGGTGATGGCCAGCCATGGCTTCCACGTGGTGCCGGCCGCGCGCGAACTGAACGTGTCGCGCGTGACGCTGTACCGGCTGATGCACAAGCACAATATCCGCGTGGATTTGCAGCCAGGCGCGTCGGGAGACTAGCCCGAACGTCGCAGAAGACCGGCAAAGGTAAAACGCCACGACCTGTACGTGGCGCCAAGGGGGATCCGGCGACGTCCGCTCGCCGGATCCCCTTCGTCCTTTCGCCCGGACAGCGGCGAAAGGCTGGCGCGGCTTGGCCCGCGCATACTGCCGGCCAGCGGCCTCAGCTCATGCTGACCTTGCCGCGGCGCCCGCGAGGGGGCGGGCTGTCGTCGTGCTGCAGACGCCCCGGCGACACGTCGTGGGGGTCGGTGATGTAGTCGCGCGCCTGCCGTTCGGCCGGCTGCGCGGGCTGTGCCGGCGTCTGGTCGGGCTTGAAGCGCACGTCGCCCCAGGCCCAGCCGAAGGCCCGCACGTAGATATCGTTGCTGACTGCCGCGTGATTGTTCAGGCTTGCATCGTCCGGCCGGTCGAAATAGGCGTAGTTGCCCGCCAGTGCGGACGTGGCAGCGGTCGAGAGCAATGCCACTGCGATGGTGGCGAAAACTCTGGCGTACATGGGTGGCTCCCTCCCTTGCTGGAAAAAGGTGCCCGCCGGGGGACGGAGCACGTAAACCTGTTTAGGTGCAGGCGCGCCAAAAAGCAACGGGCGCGTGCCCGAAAGCCTGTTTCACGCCATCTGCCAGGCCAAATGCATCGTCCAGGCGACCGTCAGCAGCCAGGATGTCCGTTGCGCTGCCGGCTGGCCGGCGCGGCCGAACTGCGCTGGGCGGTGGCGCAAAACGACGTGACTGGCCGCGTGGCCTGCCGTGGAGACGGAAGCAAGGGCGGCGAGAGCAATTCCCTGACGGACGGGGGCGGGCCTGCAAGCCGATAGGCGCGGCGGCGCGCCGTCATTCGGGCGGGTGGATGACGCATGGCAGTGTCTTCTCCTGCGTTCTGACGTCTTTGTTATTCGACTCGTACTTCTCCCAGCCGAAACAGAGCGACAAGTGTGCCAATCGGGTGCAAACGCTTGTTTTACAAGGCTTGCCGGCCAGCGCGGCGCTGTATGTCGCGCGCCATGACCGCCCGGCGGCGGCAATCGGTTACGCCAGTGTTACGACAAGCGGACGGCAGATCGCGTGGACCCGTCACGCGCGACACTCAACTTGCCGGATGCAGGGGGCCGGCCGCGCCCGCGGCGGGCCTGGAGGGGGTGCCAAGGGGGCGCCAAGGGGGCGCGGACGGGCGCGAAGGTGGGAGTGGGGCAATCTGCAGGCCGCCAAACCCGCAGGCGCGTCTGCTTTTCGGGCCAGAACCGCCGCGCGCCGAGAGAAATGCCGCAAGTCCGGCCGCGCCGGATTTTGCCCGCCGATGACGCGTGCATCCGGTTGCATCACTGAAACCAGCGACAGTCCGCAGAAATGGGTACGCTGCCGAATGCTCGCCGCCGGGTTGCGGCAGTGCGCGCCGGCAGCGGTTCGCGCGTCAGCGCGGCGCGGCCTGCGCGCCGGAGGCGCCGTTCGTGGCGGGCGCGGGGGGCGTCGTCGCGGTGCTGCCCGATATCGGCTTGGGGCCCGGCCCCGGCTGCTGGTTGCGTTCGCAGCCGGACAACATTGCCAGGCCAAGCAGCATCAGGCACGGCATCAGCCGGGCCGCAACGCGGCCGGCGCAAGCGGTGGAAGGCTGGCCGTTCTTGGTGAAGATCACGTATGGCTCCTGTTAGGGCCCGACTCGCTGCGTGCCGGGGGGACGCACCGGTCGCGGCCGGTACGGCATGTGTGCCTTGATCAACTGTAGCAGGCAGACGTGTCGGCCGCGGCCCGAGCGCACTATGATGAACGCACGCATCAGACTTCAGCTGACAGACAGCAAGCGCCACACGGGCGATGCTCGGGGCCAGGGTCCAAGGCTCCGGGCCAGCCTCGCCGGTCTGCTCGAACCTGCCCGACGCCAGCCCACTCAAGGACGCCCCCGGCATGCCTTCAGAACACGTGCCCGAGAAGCCCGACCGCTCGCCGCCCAGCCCCCAGCGCGGCCGCTGGCTGCCCGATCGCCATACCGGCAGCCGCACCGCGCGCGTGGTGTCGGCCGCCATCATGTCGTGGTTCGATCACCGCGCCGCCAGCAAGGGTGCGGCGCTGTCGTTCTACATGCTGTTCTCGATGGCGCCTATCCTGGTGCTGGTCATCTCCATTGCCGGCCTGTTTTTCGGCGCCGAAGCCGCGCGCGGCGAAATCTTCTCGCAGCTCAACGGCCTGGTGGGCGAACAGGGCGCGGCAGCCATCCAGGGCATCCTGGCCGCGACGCACCGGGCCGGCGGCAGCGGCATTGCTGCGACGATCGCCTTCGGCATCCTGATCGTCGGCGCCACGAGCGCCTTCGCCGAGCTCAAGAGCAGCCTCGACGATATCTGGCAGGCACCGCCGCCAATCGGGGCTGGATGGAAGAAGCTGCTGCGCGCGCGCATGCTGTCGTTCAGCATCGTGCTGGCGCTGGCGTTCATGCTGCTGGTGTCGCTGGTGGTCAACGCGGCCCTGGCCGTGGTCAACCGGTTCTGGGGCCAGCTCTGGACGGCCTCGTGGTTCGCGCCCGTGGCCGACGCGATTTCCACCGCCTTCTCGTTCGCCGTGGTGACCGCACTGTTTGCCACGATTTTCAAGATGCTGCCGAACGTGCGGATCGCGTGGCGTGACGTGCTGATGGGCGCCATCATCACGGCGCTGCTGTTCTCGGTGGGCAAACGCCTGATCGGGCTGTATCTGGGCAACAGCGCGGTGGCGTCGTCGTACGGCGCGGCAGGCTCGGTGGTGGCGCTGATGCTCTGGGTGTATTACTCGGCACAGATTTTCTTCTTTGGCGCCGAACTGACGCGGCAGTATGCGTTGCAATTCGGCAGCCTGCGTGGGCGCGATCCGGCGCGAGAAAACCGCCCTCCGGCAACACACGCCCCCGGCCGGCACCGCGAACCGGTAAAATAGCGCCCCAATCCGATCCCGGGACGCGTCCCGGGTTGCTCCCAGGCCCCTGGTGCCCGCCCGAACCCGTCGCGGCGGCGCCGGCGCCCCGCCCGGGCGCCTTTCGCCCATCGCCCCTTATCCGATTCCAGAAGCCGTGAGTTCGCTCGTTTCCGAAATTGCGCGTCGCCGCACGTTTGCCATCATTTCCCACCCGGATGCGGGTAAGACCACGCTGACCGAAAAGCTGCTCTGGTTCGGCGGCGCCATCCAGGTGGCCGGCGAAGTGCGCGCGCGCAAGGCCGATCGCCACGCCACGTCCGACTGGATGGAGCTGGAAAAGCAGCGCGGCATCTCGGTGACGTCGTCGGTGATGCAGTTCCCGTACCAGTCGCGGCCGGACGTGCCGGAAAACATCGTGAACCTGCTCGACACGCCGGGCCACGAGGACTTTTCCGAAGACACGTACCGGACGCTGACGGCGGTTGACTCGGCCGTGATGGTGATCGACTCCGTCAACGGCGTGGAAGCCCAGACCATCAAGCTGCTCAACGTCTGCCGCCTGCGCGACACCCCGATCCTGACGTTCATCAACAAGCTCGACCGCGAAGGCCGTTCGCCGATCGAACTGCTCGACGAAATCGAGGACGTGCTCAAGATCCAGTGCGCGCCGATGACCTGGCCGATCGGCATGGGCAAGGCCTTCCGCGGCGTGTATCACATGATCGACGACAAGGTGCAGCTGTTCGATCCGAAGGGCGAGAAGGGTACCGCCGCCATGCTCGACGGCCTGGACAACCCCGAACTCGACCGCATCCTGGGCTCGCAGGCCGACGAACTGCGCATGGAGATCGAACTGGTGCGCGGCGCGTCGCACACGTTCGACCGCGAGGCGTTCCTGGCCGGCAAGCAGACGCCCGTGTACTTTGGCTCGGCGATCAACAACTTCGGTGTGCAGTCGCTGCTGGACGCCTTGTGCGAACTGTCGCCGCCGCCGCTGGCACGTGCGACCGAATCGCGCACCGTCGAACCGCAGGAAGGCAAGTTCAGCGGCTTCGTGTTCAAGATCCAGGCCAACATGGACCCGCGCCACCGCGACCGCATCGCGTTCGTGCGCGTGTGCTCGGGGCGCTTCGACCGCGGCATGAAGCTGCTGCACGTGGCGCAGGGCAAGACCGTGGCCATCAACAACGCCATCACGTTCATGGCGCAGGACCGCAACACGACCGAGGAAGCCTACGCCGGCGACATCATCGGCGTGCCGAACCACGGCACGATCCGCCTCGGCGACGTGTTCACCGAAGGCGAGCCGCTGCGCTTCACGGGTATCCCGTCGTTCGCGCCCGAATTCTTCCGCCGCGCGCGCCTTAACAACCCGCTGAAGGTCAAGCAGCTGCAGAAGGGCCTGCAGCAGCTGGCCGAAGAGGGTGCCACGCAGATGTTCCGTCCGCTGATGTCGAACGAGCTGGTGCTGGGCGCCGTCGGCATGCTGCAGTTCGACGTCGTGGCGCACCGCCTGGAGCACGAATATGGCGTGGATGCGATCTTCGAGTCGCATGAATGCGCCACGGCGCGCTGGCTCAAGGGCGATCCGGCCGAGATCGAGAAGCTGATCGACAAGAACGGCCACAACGTGGCCATCGACGGTGCCGGCGATCACGTCTACCTGGCCCCGAGCATGGTCAACCTGCGCCTGACGCAGGAGCGCTTCCCGAATATCCGCTTCCTCGAAACGCGCGAGATCGCCTGATCCGACCGAGGCGGGGCCCCGAGGCTGGCCCGACTCCGCGACGGCGTCGGGCCAGCCTTGGCGTGCTGTGTTGATAACTTCATTGTGTCGGCAACGATACAACACCGGCGCGGCGCAATGCTGGCGTCTGGGCTAGAATCCTGAGCTTTGTACGCGAATGCGTACATTGCCTGCCTCCTGCGCCCTCAGGGCGCTTTCAGCCCCATGTCCAACGCCTCAGCGCTGCCGGCCGACGAGCCGGATTCCGTCTTTCGTGACCCCGCCTTCCGGCATTTCTGGTTTGCCCGGCTCTGCACCACCATTGGCTATCAGATCTTCACGGTCGCCGTGGGCTGGCAGATGTACGACCTGACGCGCGATCCGTTCATGCTCGGTATGGTGGGGCTGGTGCAGTTCCTGCCGTCGATCGTGCTGATGCTGATGTCCGGCCACGTGGCCGACCGTTTCGATCGCCGCATCATCGTGCGGACCTGCCAGATGCTCGAAGCCGTGATTGCGGCGTCGATGGCCGTGGCCAGCTTCTCGGGCTGGGTCACCAGCGAGCACATCTTCTTCTTCGTGGCGGCCATCGGCGGCTGCCGGGCGTTCGAGACGCCTACGCTGCAGGCACTGCTGCCCAGCGTGGTCACGCCCCGCCAGTTGCCGCGCGCCGTGGCGCTGGCCAGTTCGGCTGCGCAGACCGCCATCATCATCGGCCCCGCGCTGGGCGGGTTTGCCTATGTGGCGGGCGCGGGGGTGGTCTACGCGATCAGCGCCGTGCTGTTCGCCATCGCCGCGGTGCTGGTGTTCACGCTGAAGCTGCGCCAGGCCGCGCAACGCCTGACCGCGCCGGTCAGCATCAAGACGCTGTTCGCCGGCTTTGCCTATATCCGCAGCCACCAGGTGCTGCTGGGCGCGGTGTCGCTGGACCTGTTCGCGGTGCTGCTGGGCGGCGCCACGGCCCTGCTGCCGATCTATGCGCGCGACATCCTGCATACCGGCCCGTGGGGCCTGGGCCTGCTGCGGTCCTCGCCGGCCATCGGGGCGCTGGTGACGGCGCTGTGGCTGGCGCGGCATCCGCTGAACCGCCGCGTGGGCCGCGTGATGTTTGGCGCGGTGGCCATTTTTGGCGTGGCGACGATGGTGTTCGGCGTGTCGACGTGGCTGCCGCTGTCGATGGCCGCACTGGTGGTGCTGGGGGCGTCGGACATGATCAGCGTGGTGGTGCGCCAGACGCTGGTACAGCTCGATACCCCAGACGACATGCGCGGCCGCGTAGGCGCGGTCAATTCGGTGTTCATCGGCGCATCGAACCAGCTTGGCGAGTTTGAATCGGGCGTGACGGCGGCGCTGCTCGGGCCGGTGGGCGCGGTGCTGCTGGGCGGCGCCGGCACGATCCTGGTGGTGGCGGCATGGATGAAGCTGTTCCCGATGCTGACCAACCGCGACCGCCTGCACGACCATCCGGCCGGCCCCCAAGGCGCGGACGCGTCCGCCAACAAGGCGGCGCCGGCACGCTGATGCAGCACGGCGCGAACCTTCGGAAGGGCGGCCTGGCCGCCCTTTTTCCATGTCGGCGCGCACGAACGAGCGTACCCGTTTCTGCGTCGCCGCCATCCGTCCGCAGGGAAGCCGGATTGGATTAGAGTCACGCCATGGCAGACACCTCCCAGCCGCTCACCGACAACGCCGTGTTTTCCGCGCTCACGCAATCGCGTGCGTCGCTGGAGCGCGCCTGCGTGCTGGGCGATGGCCTCGGGCTGGCGCTCTGGCGCAACCGCCACGACGACACCGCCTACGCCCGGCCCGGGCACCACACGATGTCGATGTACCTCCAAGGCGGCTATTCCACCTATCGCCGGGATGCCCCTGATCGCAAGGGCGGCCCGGACCGCCTTTGCCTGCTGCCGGCCGGACACGAATCGGCCTGGCATGTGGGCGGCGCGCAGCGATTCCTGCATCTCTACTTCCAGCCGGAGCACCTGGCCTGGCACTGTGTGCGCGTGCTCGACACCGAGCCTCGCGCGCTGCAGCTGCAGGACCTGCTTTTCGTCGAGGATGCCGGGCTGGCGGCCCTGTCGCGCCAGCTCGTGGCGCTGGACTGGCAGGACCCGGACAGCCGTATGGTCGGCAACGCCATGGCGCACCGGGCCGTGACCCATCTGCTGTTGTCGCATGGCGCGCGCAAGCCCGCGGCGGACTGGCGCGGCGGGCTGTCGGCGCAGGCCAGACGCCGCGTGGCCGACTGGATCCACGCCCATCCCGCCCAAAATCCGACTTTAGGTGAACTGGCCGCATTGGCCGGCCTGTCGGAATTCCACTTCGCGCGGATGTTCCGGGTGTCGTTTGGCATGGCGCCGCACGCCTGGGTCATGCGGTCCCGGCTAGATCTCGCACGTGCGATGCTGGACGACGGCCGGCTGTCGCTGCAGCAGGTGGCCAGCCGCGCCGGCTTTGCGTCGGCCAGCCACTTCAACAACCGCTTTCGGGCGGCCTACGGCGTCACGCCGGGCCAGTGGCGCACGGCGGCAGGAATTTCAGGCGAGTTGTAAATCCTGCACACCGACGGCCCGACGGGCACGCTTGTGATGCCCGAGGCGCGTCCGGGGATGTCGTCACCGCAACCGTTGTGCCGCCGGGAATCACGCAGAAACGGGTACGCTTTTGCCGCCGGTTGTGCTGCAGCTGGCACGTCCTTCGCAAGTCGTGCGGGGTTTGACACCCGGAGCCCGACGCATGGACCTGAACCTTATCGATCACGCCAAGCTGGAAGCCACCTGGGCCTATCTGACCCAGTTTGCCGTCAGCCAGGGCCTGAATTGCCTGGCCGCCCTGACCATCCTGATCATCGGATGGTGGCTGTCCGCGCGCGCCGCCCGGGCGCTGCGGCAGACCCTGCAACACACCCATGTGGACGATACGCTGCGGCCCATGCTGGCCAGCATCGTGCAATGGGTGATCCGTGTACTGACCGTGGTGCTGGTGCTGTCGCAGTTCGGCGTGCAGACGGCCAGCATTATCGCGATGCTCGGCGCGGCCGGGCTGGCTATCGGCCTGGCACTGCAGGGCACGCTGCAGAACATCGCCGCGGGCATCATGCTGGTGCTGCTGCGGCCGTTTCGCGTGGGCCAGTACATCGACGCGCAGGGCGTGGCCGGCACGGTGCGCGAGACCGGCCTGTTCATGATCGAGCTGCAGACGTTCGATGGCGTCTGCCTGCGCGTGCCCAACGGCAAGATCTGGGGCAGTTCGATCATGAACTACAGCGAGAACCCCACGCGCCGGATGGACATGGAGGTCACGGTGACCTTCGACAGCCCGATCCAGGCCGGACTGGACGCGCTGGCGGCCATGCTCGACGGCGAGAAGCGCCTGCTGCCCCAGCCGAAGCGCGAAGTCATGGTGGTGCGCTACACCGAGCGCGGCGTCACGCTGAACGCGCGCTACTGGACGTCGAACGACGATTTCTGGAGCGTGCAGTTCGCGCTGTACGCGAAGCTCAAGGCCACGGTGGAGGCGGCCGGCTGCCGCATTGCCGTGCCCGTGCAGGAGGTGCGCGTGCCGTCCACCGACGAGGCGGACACGGCCGAAGCGGGCCAGGGCGACGGGCGTGGCGACGGGCGTGGCGACGCCTATCGGGCCCGGCTGACCGGGTCAGGGAAGCCGAACTAGCGCCTGCGACGGGTACGCAGAAACGGGTACGCTTTGAGCTTCCCGATGGCTTCTTCCCGGCTCCCGCTTGCAGGAGCCGGGAAGAAACCACGCCGGCGGAAACGGGAAGCCTCAGCCCTCAGCCCTCATCCGCAAACAACGAACAGGCCCCGGTTTCGGCCGTCCCGACATGCTTGCGGAAGCCGGCGAACAGGTCGCGGCCCACGCCATGGCGGTTGGCCGTCAGGTCGGGCACGTCGTGGGTGCGGGCGGCCCAGTCGGCATCGCTGACCTTCACGGTAAGCACGCCTGCCGGCGCGTCCACCCGCACGATGTCGCCGGTGCGGACCCTGCCGATGGCGCCGCCCGACAACGCCTCGGGGCATACGTGGATGGCGGCGGGCACCTTGCCCGATGCGCCGGACATGCGGCCGTCGGTGACCAGCGCCACATGGAACCCGCGATCCTGCAGCAGCGTCAGCGTGGGCGTGAGCTTGTGCAGCTCGGGCATGCCGCAGGCGGCCGGCCCTTGCCACGGCAGCACGGCCACGAAGTCGCGCTCCAGTTCGCCGCGCTTGAAGGCGTCCAGCACGTCGTCCTGGTGATGGAACACGATGGCCGGCGCCTCCACCACCTGGTGCTCGGGCTTGACTGCGGACGTCTTGATCACGCACCGGCCCAGCTTGCCGTCGAGCAGCTTGATGCCGCCATCGGGCGCGAACGGCGCATCGGCGGTGCGCACGATGGTGTCGTCGAGCGATGCTTCGGGGCCGTCGACCCATGTCAGCTTGCCATCGCGCAGGGCCGGCTCCCGCATGTAGTGGGCCAGCCCGGGGCCGGCTACCGTGTTCACGTCGTCATGGAGGAGCCCCAGCGACAGCAGGCCGCGGATCACCAGCGACAGACCGCCGGCCGCCTGGAACTGGTTCACGTCGGCCTTGCCGTTCGGGTACACGCGTGCCAGCAGCGGCACGCTGGCAGACAGCTCGTGGAAGTCGTCCCATGTCAGCTGGATGCCGGCCACGCGGGCCATCGCAATCAGGTGCAGCGTATGGTTGGTGGACCCACCCGTGGCCACCAGCCCGACGATGCCGTTCACGAACGCGCGTTCGTCCAGCACCTCGGCAATCGGCGTGTAGCGTTCGCCGCCATGCACCAGGCGCAGCGCCTGGCGGGCCGATTCGCGCGTCAGCGCCTCGCGCAGCGGCGTGTTCGGATTGATGAATGCCGTGCCCGGGAGGTGAAGGCCCATGATTTCCATGAGCATCTGGTTCGAGTTGGCGGTGCCGTAGAACGTGCACGTGCCGGGGCCGTGATAGGACCGGGTCTCGGCCTCCAGCAGCCCCGCGCGGTCGATCTTGCCTTCGGCATACAGCTGGCGGATACGGGCTTTTTCGTCGTTGCTCATGCCCGTGGTCATCGGGCCCCCGGGTACGAACACGGCGGGCAGGTGCCCGAACGACAGCGCGCCCATCACCAGGCCTGGCACGATCTTGTCGCATACGCCCAGGCACAGCACGCCGTCGAACATCTGGTGGGACAGCGCCACGGCGGTGGCCATGGCGATCACGTCGCGCGAGAACAGCGACAGATCCATGCCGTCCTGGCCCTGCGTCACCCCGTCGCACATGGCGGGCGTACCGCCCGCGAACTGCGCGGTGCCGCCAGCTTCAAGGGCAGCTTCCTTGAGCCATTGCGGATAGGCCTGCAGCGGCTGGTGGGCCGACAGCATGTCGTTGTAGGCCGAGACAATGGCCAGGTTGGGCCGCTCCTGCGCCTTGAGCCGGATCTTGGCTTCGTCGGGCATGGCCGCCACGCCGTGCGCCAGGTTGGTACACGAAATGTTGGCGCGCTCGACCCTTTGGCCGGCCATGGCGCGGGTGCGGTCCAGATAGGCCTGACGGGTGGGGGCGCTGCGGGCCACGATGCGGGCCGTGACCTTCTCCAGTACGGGGTGGCGGGGCATGGGGATATCTCCTGTAGGGCGCTTTTCAGCGTAGCCGAAAAATCCGGACGTCACCGTCATTGCGGTGTCATCGTCATTGGCTATCAGCAGATGGGATCGATGATCGGCCAGGATGTTCCGCATCGGCTTTCGGTCACACCGGCGGCACGCAGAAACGGGTACGCCGGTTCCGCCTGGCGGCGCCCGTGCCTGTCCAAGCGGCCATGAGTGACGTAACATCACTGGAACCAATGCGCCGCCCGGCGCCACTGAGTAGATGCCGGGGCGCGCATTGCCCCATGCATTCCGCACGCATTCCGCGATACCCCGCAAGGAGCCCAGGGTGAGCATGCCCGATTTCGACATGGTGCTGTTTGGAGGCACCGGAGACCTGGCGCGGCGCAAGCTGCTGCCGTCCCTTTTTGACGCCCACCGCTGTGGCGTGCTGCATCCGTCGGCGCGCATCCTGGCCACCGGCAGCCACCCGCAGACCACCGAGCAGTACAAGGCCACGCTGGAAGACACCGTGCGCCCCGGCCTGGAACACGCGCCGCCCGAGGCCTGGGCATCGTTCCTGGACCGCATCTGCTACGTGCAGGCCGACGCGCGCCAACCGGCCCACTTCGACGCGCTGGCCGAGAAAGTGCTGGCCCGCAAGCCCGAAGTGGTGGTCTGCTACCTGGCCACCGCGCCGCACATCTTCGTGCCCATCTGCGAGCAACTGGCCCGCACCGGCCTGAACACGCCCAACGTGCGCGTGGTGCTGGAGAAGCCGCTTGGCCACGACCTGGAGTCGTCCGAGGCGATCAACGCGGCCGTGGCGCAGTACTTTGCCGAGGACCAGATCTACCGGATCGATCACTACCTGGGCAAGGAATCAGTCCAGAATCTGATGGCCATCCGCTTCGGCAACGCATTGTTCGAGCCGCTGTGGCGCCGCGAATGGGTACAGGACGTGCAGATCACCATCGCCGAGGAACTGGGCGTGGAAACGCGCGGCGACTTCTACGACCGCACCGGGGCGCTGCGCGACATGGTGCAGAACCACCTGCTGCAGCTGCTGTGCATGGTGGCGATGGAGCCGCCGGCCAGCCTCAGCGAGGACGCCATCCGCGACGAGAAGATCAAGATCCTGAAGGCGCTCAAGCCGATCCTGCCGGCCGACGTGGCCGAGAAGACCGTGCGCGGGCAGTACCGCTCGGGCGCCATCGCCGGCAAGCCGGTGGTGGGCTATCTGGAAGAGCAGGGCATCGCCCCCGACAGCCACACCGAGACCTTCGTCGCCATCAAGGCCGAGATCGCCAACTGGCGCTGGGAAGGGGTGCCGTTCTACCTGCGCACGGGCAAGCGCATGCAGTCGCGCGTGGCCGAGATCGTGGTGCATTTCCGCGACGTGCCGCACGCCATCTTCCCCAAGCCGCTGGGTTTGTCGCCGCAGAACCGGCTGGTGATCCGGCTGCAGCCCGAGGAGAGCATCCGCCTGTATTTCCTGGTCAAGCAGGCCGGCGACACGCTGGAACTGACGCCCACCTCGCTCGATCTGGACTTCGCCAATTCGTTCAAGACGCGCCGTGCCGGCGCCTACGAGCGCCTGCTGCTGGACGTGATCCGCGGCCGGCTGGGTTTGTTCGTGCGGCGCGACGAGCAGGTGCAGGCGTGGCGCTGGGTCGAGCCGATCATCGATACCTGGGACGCCAGCACCGTGCCGCCCAAGCAGTACACGGCCGGCACCTGGGGCCCGGCGGCGTCCACCGCGCTGATGTCGCGCGACGGCGCGCTCTGGCACGAGGAAGTCTGACGCGTGCCAGACCCAGGCCCGATCCACCTGTTGACTGACAAGGAGCCCGCGCCATGCGCCAGTTCGAACATGCCACGCTGATGGACCAGGCCGAGTCGCTGGCGATTTCGGTCAGCCATGCGCTCGACCTCGTCATCAAGGCCAGGGGCTGGGCCGTGCTGGCGGTGTCGGGCGGAAAATCGCCGGTGCCGATGTTCGAGCGGCTGCGCTATCGCCCGATCCGCTGGGAGGCCGTGACGGTCACGCTGGTGGACGAACGCGCGGTGCCGCCCGACCATCCCGACAGCAACGGCGCACTGGTGCGCCGCCACCTGCTGCGCGAAGGGGCGGGCGTGGCAGGGTGGGTGCCGCTGATCCGCGACGAGGCCGAGGCCGCCGCGCCGCTGCAGGCGGTGCAGCGGCTCAATGCATCGTTCCAGCAGCCCGATGTGGTGGTGCTGGGCATGGGCGAGGACGGCCATACGGCGTCGCTGTTCCCCGACGCGCCCGAGCTGCAGACCGCGCTGTCGGAGCCCGATCCGGGTTACCTGGTCACACATCCGACGATGGCGCCCCACGCGCGCGTGACGCTGAACCTGGCCGCGCTGCTGGCGGCCGAGCGCACGTTCCTGGCGATCACCGGCGAAAAGAAGAACGCCGTGCTGGAGCGCGCGTTGCAGGCGCCCACGCCGGCGCTGCCGGTCAGCGTGGTGCTGGCGCGCTACCGGCGCGGTGTCGATATCTTCCGGACCGAGGCGCAATGACGCGCCATCCCGCAACCCAGTCTCTTCCATGACCTATCCGCGCCTGCTTGCCGACGTCGGCGGCACCAATGTCCGCTTTGCCCTGGAATCCGCGCCGATGCGCATCGGCGAGGTCACGGCCTACAAGGTGGCCGACCATGCATCGCTGGAAGCGGCGATGCGGCTGTACATGTCGACGCTGGCACAGGGCGAGCGGCCCGGCCACGCGGCCATCGGCCTGGCCAACCCGGTGACCGGCGACCACGTCAAGCTGACCAATCACAACTGGGCGTTCTCGATCGAGGCCATGCGCCAGGCGCTGGGCCTGGACACGCTGGTGGCCATCAACGACTTCACCGCGCTGGCGCTGGCGCTGCCGTACCTGCCCGCGGCCGATCTGGTGCAGGTGCGCCCGGGCAGCGCCATGGCCACCGCGCCGCGCGCGCTGATCGGGCCCGGTACCGGCCTCGGGGTGTCGGGGCTGGTGCCGGCGCCCGGCGGCGGTGCCGTGGCGCTGGCCGGCGAGGGCGGCCATATCGAGGTGATGCCCGCCACCGATGACGAATGGATCGCATGGCGCGCGGCGCATGACCAGCTTGGCCGGGTGTCGGCCGAGCGGCTGTTGTCTGGCATGGGCCTTTCACACATCCACGCCGCCTTGTCCGCAGAAATGGGTACGCTTCTGGCCGAACCGCTGACGCCGGCGCAGGTCACGGAGGGCGCCCTGAAGCAGAACGACCCCCTGTGCCGCCGCGCATTCGATGCCTTCTGCGGCCTGCTGGGCTCGGTGGCCGGCGACGTCGCGCTGGTGCTGGGCGCGCGTGGCGGCGTTTATATCGGCGGCGGTATCGTGCCGCGCTTTGTCGATGCCTTCCACGCGTCGCCGTTCAACGCGCGCTTTGTCGACAAGGGCCGCATGGGCCAGTACCTGGCCGATATCCCGGTCTATGTGATCGCGTCCGAATTCCCGGCGCTGCCCGGCCTGGCCCGTGCCCTGGCAGACCGGCTCGAAGGCGATATGCGCCACGCCCAATCCTGAATCCCGACGAACATGCGTGTATTGCTGGTGGAAGACGACGCCATGATTGGCGAAAGCGTGAAGGTGGCGCTGCGCCAGGAGGGCTTTACGGTGGACTGGGTCACCGATGGCGACGCGGGGCTCGACGCCGCGTCCGACCAGCACGGCCCGCGCGCCGATGGCGGCTATGACCTGGTGCTGCTGGACCTGGGCCTGCCGCGCCGTTCGGGGCTCGACGTCCTGAAGACGCTGCGGGCGCGCAATGTCCGCACGCCGGTGCTGATCGTCACGGCGCGCGACGCCGTGGCCGACCGCGTGGCCGGCCTGAACGCGGGGGCCGACGACTACGTCATCAAGCCGTTCGACCTGCAGGAACTGGTGGCACGCATGCACGCGATGGCGCGCCGCGCGGAAGGGCGGGCCGAACCGGTGCTGCGCTATGGCGACATCGTGCTGAACCCGGCCACGCGCGAGGCCTCGCGGGCCGGCACGCCGGTACGGCTGTCGGCGCGCGAGTATGCGCTGCTGTCGGCGCTGATGGCCCGGCCGGGCAAGGTCTGGTCGGTGCCGCAACTGCAGGAGCGGCTCTACGGCTGGGACGACGAAGTGGGCAGCAACACGGTGGAGGTCTATATCCACGCGCTGCGGCGCAAGTTCGGCGCGGCATTGATCCGCAACATCCGGGGCGTGGGATACCTGATGCCGCAGCTGGACGGCCGGGACGGCGCTGAAGGCGCCGCCCGCGCGGAAGGAACGCCGGACTGATGCGATCGATTCAACGTACGCTGCTGTGGTGGCTCGCGGCCGGCCTGGCGGCCGGGATCGCCGTGGCCACGGGGCTGATCTACGGCCAGGCCCGGCAGGAAGCCAACGCGCTGTTCGACTACCAGATGAAGCAGGTGGCCGCCGCGCTGCCGAGCCAGTTCAGCGCGCCGGTAGCGCCGCCGTTCACGCCCGACAGCGCCACCGGGGCCGACCTGCTGCACGCCGACGAGGACGTGGTGATCCATATCTGGGATGGCTCGGGGCGCAGCCTCTATCTGTCGCATTCGCACCCGGCGTTGCCCCAGCGCGCGGAGCTTGGCTTTACCGATGCCCGTACGGAATCCGGCGAATGGCGGATCTACAGCGTGCAACTGGGGCCGGCGGTGGTGCAGATTGCGCAGCCGCTCAGCGCGCGTCGCACGCTGGCCGCGCATATGGCGCTGCGCACCGTGGCGCCGCTGCTGCTGCTGTTGCCGCTGCTGGCGTGGCTGGTGTGGATGGCCGTGGGGCGCGGATTGCGGCCGCTCCGCGAGATTGCCACCGAAGTGCGCGCGCGCGATGCCAACACGCTGGCGCCGCTGGCCGTGCGCGACATGCCCGATGAGATCGCCCCGTTGTCCGATGCGCTGAACCAGCTGCTGGCGCGGCTGGCCCACGCCATCGACACCCAGCGCGCGTTTGTGGCCGATGCCGCGCATGCGCTGCGCACGCCGCTGACCGCGCTGCAACTGCAGGCCCAGCTGGTGGAGCGGGCGCCCAGCGTCGAGGCCCGGCAGGCGGCGATGGGGCAGTTGCGCCAGGGGCTTGAGCGGCTGACGCACCTGGTGGCCCAGTTGCTGACGCTGGCCCGGCAGGAACCGGGCGCCGCGCCGCCGCCGCATGAGCCTGTGGACCTGCGGGCGCTGGCGGGCGATGTGGTGGCCGAGATGTCGCAGGCCGCCATCGATCGCGATATCGACCTGGGGCTGGAGGACAGCTGCGCCAACGGGCCCGTCACGATCCGGGGCGATGCCGACGCGCTGCGCATCCTCCTGACCAATCTGGTGGATAACGCGCTGCACTACATCCCGCGTGGCGGCCGCATCGACGTGGACGTGGCGCACACCGCGCAGGGCATAGAGCTGGTGGTGACCGACAACGGCCCCGGGATCGCGGCCGACGAGCGCGCCCGCGTGTTCGACCGTTTCTATCGCGTACCCGATGCACCGACGGGCGGCAGCGGGCTGGGACTGGCCATCGTTGACGAGGTGGCGCAGTCCCATGGCGCCCGCGTGGCGCTGGAAGACGCGGCGCCGGGCTTGCGCGTGCGCGTGGTCTTCCCGGCCGTAGCCTAGTTCACGGGTGCGACCAGCGGCTCGCCGGCAAAGTGCCGGCGGGCGTTTTCGATGAACTGGGTCACCGACGCCAGCACCGCCTCGGGCGACCAGCCGCCCACGTGCGGCGTCAGCACGACGTTCGGGCAATCGAACAGTTCGACCGGCGGCTTCGGCTCGCTTTCATAGACATCCAGGCCCGCACCCCCGACTTCGCCGGCGCGCAGCGCATCGGCCAGCGCCGCCGTGTTCACCACGCTGCCGCGAGCGATATTGACCAGGTAGCCCGACGGACCCAGCGCGCGCAGCACCGGGGTATCGACCAGATGGCGCGTCTCTGCGCCGCCGGGCGTGGCGATGACCAGATAGTCGGCCCACTCGGCCAGCGCCATCACATCGGCAAAGTACTGGAACGGCGCGTCGGCACGCGGACGGCGGTTGTGATAGCCGATTTCCAGGTCGAAGCCCTGGCCGCGCTGGGCGATGCGCCGGCCGATGGTGCCCAGGCCCACGATGCCCAGCCGCTTGCCCGACACGTTCGGCGGCAGCGGAATCGTGTTGCGCCAGACGCCGTCGCGCGTGGCGCGGTCCAGTGCCGGCACGCGGCGCACGGTGGCCAGCAGCAGCGCCATGGCGTGATCGGCCACGCAGCTGTCGTTCGTGCCCGCGCCATTGCCCACGGCAATGCCACGCGCGCGGCAGGCGGCGATGTCGATGTTCTCGTAACCGGCGCCCAGCGCGCAGACCAGTTCCAGCCTGGGCATCGCGTCGATTTCGGCGGCGGTAATGCCGGTGGTGCCGTTGCTCAGCACGGCGCGGAAGGTGCCGCCGGCACTGGCGACGGCCTCGGCGCGCTGGGCGGCGCTGGGTGCGTAGACAACGTCGTATTGCTGGGAGACAAGGGCGAGATGGTCCGGTTCGAGCTGGACCAGGACGAGCAGGGCGGGCTTCATGCGTGACAGCGGGACGAGGAGGTGTTGTTGTTGGAGGTCGGCCAGGCCGACGCCACATTCTATGCCTGCATGGGGTAGCGTGCTTGGGACCGCCTGGCGGTTCCGGGCGATTATCAGATGCCAGGCCACCGTGTGGCGGCGTACGCAGAAACGGGTACGCTCCACGATTTTTCGCTGGGGCAATCACGCAGAAATGGGTACGCTTTGGGCGTGTTGGTGATTGACCGGCCCACCCTCTCCCCCAACCCCTCTCCCGCGCGGCGGGAAAGGGGAGCAAACCGTCGGAGACTGTGATGCCCCTGGCGTTCTCCCCCCCGCCCGCCTGCGGGAGAGGGGCCGGGGGAGAGGGCAGCCGCATCCACCGCCCATCAGGCCAATTTTTCACCCCCAATGCCGTCGGAGACCGTTATGCCCCTGGTGATCTCCTCTCTCCCGCCAACGGGACAGGGGCCGGGGGAGAGGGCAAACGCCTCCACACCACTACGCCTAACTTCAACACGCATGCGACTGCCCATTCCCAACACCTGGCCATACCACGCGCTGCTCGGCGCCGCCGGCATGCTCGTGCTCGGGCCGCTGGGCGGCATCGCGGCGGCCTATATGAACCTGTCGCTCGGCTTCTTCGTGGGCGGGCAGGTGCTGGCGGGCATCCACGGTTCGGCGGTCACTGCCGGGTACGGCGCAGCGGGCCGTCATGGTGCCAACTACATCCAGACCGCGGCCGCATCGGTGGCCGGCATGGGCGGCATGGTGGTGGTGATCCAGGCCATGGGCTGGATGGGGATGACGCAGCCGCCGTGGTGGCAGCTGATCGGCTACATGCTGTGCATCGGGATGTATGGCGTGGGGGTGGGCATGCTCTACACGCCGTTGCTGGTCGATCGGATGCAGCTCACGTTCCCGTCGGGCCTGGCGGTGGCCAATATCCTGCGCGCGCTGACAGACCCCGTGCTGCTGCGCCGGTCGATTGCGCGGCTGGCCGGCGGGATGGGGCTGGGGGTGCTGGCCAGTGTGGGCACAGCGCGCATCGCATGGCTCGGTGCTATCGACCTGTCCGCGTCAACGGTCGGCGCGGGCATGATCGTCGGCGCGCGCATCGGCATCGCCGCGCTGGTCGGCGGCTTGGCCGGGTGGGCACTGACGCCGTATTTCGTGTCGATCGGCTGGCTCGCGCCCGGTGACCCCTATCGCAAGATCACGTTCCTGTTTGCGCTGGGCATGATCATGGGCGCGGCGGCGGTTGATGTGCTGCGGTTGCTGCGGACGGCGTGGCAGCGCACCCGACAGCCGGCGAGCAGGGCGCCGCACGCCCCTGGCCGTGCGCCGGCGCAGCCGCAACGCTGGATCGTGGCGTGGGTCGTGGTGTGGGGACTGGCGGTCGTGGCGGCGGGCGCCGCGTGGTTCGGCCAGCCGGTGGGCTACCAGCTGATGGCCGTGGTGCTGGTGCTGATCTTCGCACTGGTCAACGGCATTTCGGTCGGCATGGTCGACCAGAATCCGATCTCGTCGGCGTTCGTGCTGACGGTGATCCTGATGGCGGCCGTGGGCCTGCGCCAGCCGCATATCGGCCTGATCGCGGCCACGGTGCTGCTGGTGTCCACGGCGCAAGCCTGCGACATGCAGCAGGACCGTTCCACGGGCTGGCGACTGGGCACCCACCGCATGGTGCAGTTCGGCTATCAGGTGGCCGGCGTCGTGGCGGGGGCGATCCTGGCGGTGGTGCTGGCGCGGCTGTTCATGGACGCCTATCCGGTGCTGCGGCTCGACCAGACCGTGTTGCCTGCCGATCAGCAGCCCGCCCGGTGGACATCGGCCATGACCTACAAGATCGTCGGCGCGCTGCGCAGCATGACCGAGGACCGGCCCTACCAGCGGCAGGCCGTATGGATCGGTCTGGTCATCGGGCTGGTCACCGAGGTGCTGCGCAAGGCCATCTTCGCATCGGCGCGCTACCGGCGCTTTGCCGACCACAGCCGCACCGGCCGCGCGTGCGATTTCATGCTCGATGCGGTGATCCTGCCTTCGCCCTATGCATCGTCGTTCGGCGGCTTTGTCAACCTGCCGGCCGCCGCGTGGATGGCCGCCGGCGGTGTGGTCTCCAGCCTGGTGGAAAACCGCGAGCGCCCGGTATCCAACGACGCCGCCATGCCCGACGACATGAGCACCACGTCGCTGATCGGCGGCGGTCTCATCGCCGGCGACGCGCTGGCCGCGCTCGGGTTCGGCGTTGCGGGGTTGCTGGCGGTGGTGGGGTAGGCTGCGGGTGGTGTGGGCGCCATGCCTCAAATCACCGGCATCGAGGCGTTGGGCGGCTTGCGCGCCAGCAGGCCGGACAGCTTCTTCAGGGCCATCGACAGTTGCGCGCGTTCAGCCACGCCGCCAAGCGAGATGCGGATGGCGTTGGGCGGAGTGGCGCCGTCGTAGAACACGTCCGATGCGGTGACGCGCAGCGATTCGTCCTGCGCCGCGCGGCTGAAGCCGGCCGATGACCAGTAGCTGGGCAATGGATGCCAGACGTGGATGCCGGACGGCGCATACGGGCCGCTGGGCGCCAGCCATTGCCGGGCGATCAGCTGGCGCGCGGCGGCTTCGGTGCGGATGCCGGCCAGCAGGTCGGCCGCCGAGCCGTCGCGAATCCATTGCGTGGCGAGTGCCGTGGCAATCGGCGACGCCATCAGCGTGATCGCGCGCAGCGCGGCCAGGATCGACTCCTGCAGGTCGCGGTCGGGTGCCACCACGTAGGCGGTGCGCAGGCCCGGGCTCAGGCACTTGGCCAGCGTGGCGATGTAGACCGTCTGCGCCGGGTCGATGGCCGCCAGCGGCGGCGGGGCGTCGGGCGTCAGCAGCCAGTAGGGATCATCCTCGACGATCAGCACGCCGTGCCGCCGGGCCACGCGCGCAATGTCGTGGCGGCGGGCATCGCGCATCGTGTGCGTGGTGGGGTTCTGCAGCGTCGGGTTCAGGTAGATCAGCTGCACATTGCCGGCGCTGCACGCGGCGTCCAGCGCGTCGGGGCGCATGCCGTCGGCGTCGGTGGCGATGGTCACCACGTGGCGCCCCAGTTCAGCGGCCGCGCCGCGTACCCCCGGATAGATCAGCGGCTCTGCGGCAATCGCCGCGCCCGGCGTGGTCCGGCACAGCATCAGCGCCGCCAGTGCCGATTGCGCGCCCGGACTGGCGATCACGCGGTCGGGCGGGACATCGCCCAGCATCGGCGCCAGCCACTGGGCGCCGGCCACGCGGTCGGGCATCGTGCCGCCGCCAAGCTGGTACGTCATCAGCAGGTTCGCATCGGCGCGCAACGTGACTTGCGCCAGCCCGCGCCGGAGCATGTCGGCGAAATCAATGCCTTCCGGTGGCGGCGGCACGTTCATGCTCAAGTCCACGGCCTGGGCCAGCTCAAACGCTGGTGCCGCTATGAAAGTGCCGAGAGATCCACGTGGCTCGACCAGCCCGCGCCGCCGGGCCTCGGCCAGTGCCCGCGTCACAGTGGTTAGATCCACCCCAAGGAGTGCCGCCAGTTCGCGCTGGGGCGGCAGGCGATCGCCGGGGGCCAACACGCCGTCCGCCATGGCGCGCTCCAGAAATCCGGCGATCTGGACGTAACGCGGGCCGCCGGCGGTGGCGAAGGTGCCGATCCAGCCGGGTTTTTCTTCCAGGTGCGAAGGCATCGACGGATTCGTTGTACGCAAGACTCGCCTCATCTTGTATGGGTGTTGTCTTACCTTAGCATGCCGCGCAACTCAGGCAAATCCATACAAATACCGGGATGTTGTCTGGGCCCCCGCCTGTGCCCCTGTAAGAAGGTGTTGAAATGCGTGAGCAACCGGCCGACCCCAGACCTCTGCGTCGGCGCCCCCCATCCCTGCGTTCCCCCCGTGCGTGGCTGTATGCCATCACCCCCCTGATCCTGACCGGCTGTTCGTGGGACTTGCTGAACCCCAGCGGGTCGATCGGTGTGCAGACGCGCAACCTGATCGTGCTGGCCACTGCGCTGATGCTGCTGGTGGTGATCCCCGTGATCATCCTCACGCTGGTATTCGCCTGGCGCTATCGCGAGACGAACACAAAGGCCGAGTACGCGCCGCGCTGGTCGCATTCCACGAAGATCGAAGTGGTCGTGTGGGGCATCCCGTGCGTGATCGTGGCGCTGCTCGGCGTCATCATCTGGGACACCACTCACAAGCTAGACCCGTTCCGGCCGCTGGAATCGAAGGTGACGCCGGTGGAAGTGGATGTCGTCGCGCTCGACTGGAAATGGCTGTTTATCTATCCGCAGTACGGCGTGGCGTCGCTGAACGAGTTGCCCATCCCCGTGGGTACGCCAATCAATTTCCGGATCACGGCCGAGTCGACGATGAACGCGCTGTTCATCCCGCGCCTGGGCAGCATGGTCTATGCGATGGCCGGCATGCAGACGAAGCTGCATCTGATCGCCGACGAAACCGGCGTGTTCGATGGCCGGTCGGCCGCCTATAGCGGGTCGGGCTTCTCCGATATGCACTTCCGCACCGTGGCCACCTCGCGCGCCGACTTCGACGCGTGGATCGAACGCGCCCGCGCCTCGGGCAACACGCTCGACGAAGCCACCTACCGGAAGCTGGAGCAGCGAAGCAGCAAGGACGCCGTCACGGTGTACGCCAGGGTCGAACCGCGCCTGTTCCAGGGGGTGGTGGACCAGTACATGGCCAGCAACGGCGAAATCTGCCGTGCCGACAGCCCCGTGACCCTCGGCGCCATTGCCGGCGCCAACATGCCGCCGCTCCCGGCGCAGCAGACGACCCTGGAGCGTTAATCATCATGTTCGGAAAACTCTCTCTCGACGCCATCCCCCTGCACGAGCCCATCATCATGGGCACGCTGGTGGTGGTGATGCTGGGCGGCGCAGCGCTGCTGGGCGCCATCACGTACTACAACAAGTGGAGCTACCTCTGGCGCGAGTGGATCTGCTCGGTCGATCACAAGCGCATTGGCGTGATGTACATCATCCTGGCGCTGGTCATGCTGCTGCGCGGCTTTGCCGACGCCATCATGATGCGCACCCAGCAGGCCATTGCCGTGGGTGAGGCGGTGGGCTACCTGCCGCCGCATCACTACGACCAGATTTTCACCGCACACGGCGTGATCATGATCTTCTTCGTGGCCACGCCGTTCATTCTGGGCCTGATGAACGTGATCGTGCCGCTGCAGATCGGTGCGCGCGACGTGGCCTACCCGTTCGTCAATTCGCTGAGCTTCTGGATGTCGGCGATGGGGGCGGTGCTGGTCATGATGTCGATGTTCGTCGGCGACTTCGCCGCCACGGGCTGGGTTGCGTATCCGCCGCTGAGCGGGCTCGGATACAGCCCGACGGTCGGGGTGGACTACTACATCTGGTCATTGCAGATATCGGGGCTGGGCACCACGCTGACCGGCATCAACTTCATCGTGACGATCCTGCGCATGCGCGCGCCGGGCCTGAACCTGATGAAAATGCCCGTCTTCACGTGGACGGCGCTGATCACGAACATCCTGATCGTCGCCATCTTCCCGGTGCTGACCGCCACGCTGGCGCTGCTGGCCGCCGACCGCTATCTGGACATGCATTTCTTCACCAGCGAGCTGGGCGGAAACGCCATGATGTACGTGAACCTGATCTGGATCTGGGGCCACCCCGAGGTCTACGTGCTGATCCTGCCTTGCTTCGGCGCGTTCTCGGAGATCATCTCCACGTTCTCGCGCAAGCCGCTGTTCGGGTACACGTCGATGGTCTACGCGACGTCGTCGATCGGCGTGCTGTCGTTCTTCGTCTGGCTGCACCACTTCTTCACGATGGGCTCGGGCGCCAGCGTCAACGCGTTCTTCGGCATTATGACGTCGATCATCTCGATCCCCACCGGCGTGAAGCTGTTCAACTGGCTGTTCACGATGTACCGGGGGCGCATCCGCTTCCATTCGTCGACGCTGTGGACCATCGGCTTCATGGTCACGTTTGCCGTGGGCGGCATGACCGGCGTGCTGCTGGCGGTGCCGGGCGCCGACTTCGTGCTGCACAACAGCCTGTTCCTGATTGCCCACTTCCACAACGTGATCATCGGCGGCGTGGTCTTTGGCTGCCTGGCCGCGATGACGTTCTGGTTCCCGAAGGTGTTTGGCTTCACGCTGAACGAGTTCTGGGGCAAGGTCGCGTTCTGGTGCTGGCTGATCGGCTTCTACCTGGCCTTCATGCCGCTGTACGCGCTGGGGCTGCAGGGCATGACGCGCCGCATGAACCACTACAACAACCCCGACTGGCAGCCTTACCTGATCGTGGCGCTGGTGGGCGCCGTGGTCATCGGATGCGGCATCCTGGCGATCCTCTGGCAGCTGTTCGTCAGCGTGCGCGACCGCAAGCAGAACATGGACGTGACCGGCGACCCATGGGACGGCCGCAGCCTGGAATGGGCCACGGCTTCGCCGGCGCCGTTCTACAACTTCGCGCACGTGCCGCGGATCACGTCGCTGGAACAGCACTGGGACAACAAGGAAGCGGGCACGGCCTACATGCCGCCCGCCCGGTACGAGGACATCCATATGCCGCGCAACACGTCCACCGGCTTCCTGGTGTCGGTGTTCGGGCTGGTGCTGTGCTTCGCGCTGGTCTGGCATATATGGTGGCTGGCCGGCTTCGGCCTGGCCGCGATGATCTTCACGTTCATCGCCCGCGCCTATGACCGCGACGTGGACTACTACGTGCCGGCCGCCGAAGTGGAGCGCATCGAGCGCGCCCGCTTTGCGCTGCTGGGCACGCAGCCCGCCGCGAACCTGACGGGGGCCAACTGATCATGACGACGACCACCCTGAAACTGCGGGGCGACGCCGCCGCACCGCCGCCCGGCGCCGCGCCGGACGCTCACGCGCACGACGCCGCCCCCGATCACGACCACGCGCATCACGCCCACCAGACGGAATCCACCCTTAAGCTGGGGTTCTGGATCTACCTGATGAGCGATTGCCTGATCTTCGCGTCGCTGTTTGCCACGTTCGGCGTGCTGCTCAACGGGACGGCGGGCGGCCCCACGGGCCGCGAACTGTTCGACCTGCGCTTCGTGCTGGGCGAGACCATGCTGCTGCTGACGAGCAGCCTGACCTTCGGCGTGGCGATGCTGAAGCTGCACGAGGGCCGCGACGGCCAGGGCAAGCCGCGGGCGGTGATCCGCTGGCTGGTACTGACGTTCGCGCTGGGCGCGGCCTTCGTGTGCATGGAGGTCTACGAGTTCCGCGAACTGCTGCACGAAGGCGCGGGCCCGAACCGCAGTGCCTACCTGTCGGCGTTCTTCATGCTGGTGGGCACGCACGGCCTGCACGTCAGCGCCGGCCTGCTGTGGATCATCGTGATGGTCAACCAGGTGCAGGTGTTCGGGCTCGACGCCGTGGTGCGCCGCCGCCTGGCCTGCCTGAGCCTGTTCTGGCATTTCCTGGACCTGGTGTGGATCTTCGTGTTCACGGTCGTCTATCTGCGGGAGTTCCTCTGATGTCCCATCCACAACACGCCCACGCCCACGCCGACGCCCAAGTGGACGCCCATGGGCATGACCATGGCGCGGCGCACGGCAGCCTGCGCAGCCATCTGATCGGCTATGCGCTGTCGCTGGTGCTGACCTTCCTGTCGTTCGGTGCGGTGATGGGCCGGGTGCTGACGCCGCGCGCGGGCCTGGCGCTGATCGTGGCGCTGTGCGTCACCCAGTTGCTGGTGCAGCTGGTGTTCTTCCTGCACCTGGGGCCGCGCAAGGGTCAGCGCGGCAACACGGCGATCTTCGCGTGCACGGTGTTCCTGATCGCTATCGTCGTGTCGGGATCGCTGTGGGTCATGCACAACGCCAATCTGAACATGATGCCGATGCAGTCCGTGCCAGCCGGGGCCGGCGCGGGCCGCTGAGGCATCTGTAGCCGGACTCGGGCTGGGGCCGGTTTCTTGACAGGACAGACGTGCCCTGCGCACGGTCTGTCCTTTTTTGCGTTCCGCGCCAGCCGGCGCGGCGGCGCTTCGGCCCGATCAGGCCGGCGGGGCGCCTTCCTTGAACAGGGTCTTGAGCTGCGAGCGCAGTTCGGGAGTGTCCTGGTGCTGATGCACCTGGACGGCGTGCTGCACGGCGGCTTCCAGCAGTTCGTCCTCGGTGTCGGCGCTCAGTGCGACCGTACAGTTGGTATCGCTGGGGTAGTCGCGGCAATCGATGTATTTGCGTCCCATGGCAGGCCTCCTGGCGCGCATGGAGGGCGCGCCTGATCCAGTATAGGGCGCAGGGTGATTGCGCGGGCGCCTGCAGCCATCGGCAAATCGGGCTACCCTGTCGGCCTTCAACCTGATTGTCCCCCTACCCGCCCACTGGAAGAAAGCCATGACTCAATCACTCCGGATCGACTTTGTGTCGGATATCGCGTGCCCCTGGTGCGCCATCGGGCTGTCGTCGCTGATGCAGGCCGTCGAGCGCACGCGCGACGTGGTGGATGCCGAGGTCGTCATGCACCCGTTCGAGCTTAATCCGCAAATGGGGCCGGAAGGCGAGCCGGTGCTCGACTACATCGCCCGCAAGTACGGCCGTACGCCGGAACAGATCGCCGAGACCCAGAAGATGATCCGCGAGCGCGGCGCCAGCGTAGGTTTCACGTTCGGTCCGCGCAACTTCATCTACAACACGTTCGATGCCCACCGCCTGCTGCAGTGGGCGGCCACGCAGGGCAAGCAGCTGCCGCTGAAGCAGGCGCTGCTGCAGGCCTATCACGGCGACAGCAAGGACCCGAGCAACCACGACGTGCTGATCGAGGCCGTGCAGTCGGTGGGCCTGGATGCCGCCGAGGCCCGCAAGGTGCTGGACAGCGAGGCCTATGCCGACGAAGTCCGCGAAGAAGAGCGCGAATACCAGGGCATGGGCATCCAGTCGGTGCCGTCGGTGATCTTCAACAACCGCTACCTGGTCACGGGCGGCCAGCCTGTCGAGGCGTTCGAGCAGGCCATCCGCGAGATCGCAAAGGAAGCAAGCGAGAAGGGCACCCAGGGCGCCTGAGCCGGATCCTCAGAAGTGGTGGCGCATGCCGATCATCGCGCCCACCCGCGTGCTGCGGCTGACATCGGTCACCGGAGTGCCGGCCCAGTATTCGGTCTCGCGGCCCACCGTGCCGCCGCGCGCGTGCACGATGTCGGTCTCCAGGTACAGGCTGGTGCGCTTGGAGAACGCATAGTCGGCCACGAAGGCCACGCTGTCCGCATTGCCGCCACCCAGGTGCACCGGCGCGTCCTGGAACTGCGTGGTGACGTCGCCTGACTGCTGGTAGCGGTAGTAGGCGCCCGACAGGTGCAGCGCCTGCGTCAGCTGGTAGCCCAGACCGACGAACGAGATGTTGTAGCGCGCCTGGCCGGTCGATTCGCGCCGGCCCATATGGCCGATGTAGCCCGTTGCCTTGCCGATCGTGTAAGAGCCGCCCACCGAATAGTTGCGGACCGTGTTGCTGCCGTCGTCGCTGCGACGCTGGTCATACGCCACGCCCAGCGCCAGCGGCCCCTGGCTGTACTTCACGCCGCCACCGAGCGTGGTGCCATGGGTCATGCTGCCCGGCTGCTCGCCTGCGCCGTAGTCCAGCTGCACCGAAAACGGCCCCACCGTGCGCTGGTAGACCACGCTGTTATTGATGCGGTAGTCCTGGAAGAAGATGTCGCCGCCGATGTAGAGCGGATCGGACCAGAAATTTCCCCAGCCCTGGTCCAGCGGATCGAAGGCCCAGCCGATGTTGTTCAGCGCGTTGTACTGCCGGCCGAACGTGAGGCTGCCCCAGTCGCCGCTCAGGCCCACCCAGGCCTGGCGGCCGAAGAAGCTGTTGTAGGCCGCCTGGCCGGTATCGCTGCCGAAGCCCGATTCGAGCTGGAAGATCGCATGATTGCCGCCGCCAAGGTCTTCGGAGCCCTTCAGGCCGAAACGGCTGCCCACCATGCCGCCCGACACCAGCGCCAGTTGGTCGTGATGACGTGCGTCGACATTCGACGTATAGCGCACCGCCGAGCTGACGATGCCATACAGGGTCACGCCGGGGTCGGCGTATGCGACGCAAGGCAGCAGCCCGGCCGCTAGCAGCCAAAGGCTGGCTGGTTTCTTCACGAATTGTCCTCCGGAATACGGATCCGGCCGGCGCGCACAAGCGTCGGCAAGGGTCGGTTCAGGCAACTACCTGAGGGGGTTCCAGTCCCGCGCGGAAGCCCTTCTGGCGAAGGCGCACGGGGCGTTATCCGGGTTACGGCCGCCAGATGCAGCCAGGGGCGCAGGGCCCTGAGGAATCCGATATCCGCCGCACCACTTCGACAATGGCGATGGCCGGAGTGCCTGAAAGGCATCAAACGGCCGGGCCCGTACGACGGAAGGGGCGTAGTTTACAGCATGGCGCGTTGACGGCTCAAATGCAGCGTTCGACGCACATCGTCGGACGGACGCAGGCGTGCCGGGCTCGCCGAAGATTCATCGCGGATTTTGGAAGTCGTTCGATGTCGGACGTGCCGCCGCCCAGGTGGCCTTTGCGTCGAAGGCCCTTTCGGCCTTTGGCATCACGGGCTGACCCCTCGACCGCGTATCCCCTTCCCACCCCCGGGCCGGTCCATCACGGCTCGGGGTTTTTTTTGAAGCGGCACTACTTTTAAGAAATCGGCTACGCCTTGAGCCCATGCTCGATCGCGTAGTCGAAAAGCTCCGCATCGTTCTTCACGCCGATCTTGCGCAGGGCGCTGTGTTTCTGCGTGCTGACCGTGTTGATGCTCCGGTTCAGATAGCGGGCAATGTCGGAGGTGGTCATCCCGCCGACGTAAAGCCGCAGCACCTCGATCTCGCGCGGACTGAGCCTGCCGATGGCAAGGGCTTCCGCACTTGCCGCGCCGAGCTTGGCCAGTGCCTTCCTGACCGATGGACTCGAATGCTCGCGGCCCTGGAACGCGGCAATGACGGCTTTGGACAATTCCTGCATCCCGTCGCGCTTGTTCAGCAACGACAGCGCCCCGGCCTTGCGCATGCAGCCAAGCAGGGCGGGATTATCGAGCATGGTCAGCACCACGATCCTGACCTTCGGAAATCTCGTACGAATGGAATGCAGCAATGCAAGGCCGTCCGGCGCATTATCACAAGGCATCGAGAAATCGGTTATCAGGACATCGCATTCGTTTTGTGCCAGGTTTTCCAGCAGCATTTGCGGGTTGGTGGCTTCGGCCACCACATGGAAGCCAAGCCGTTTGCCGAGCATCTCGCGCAGGCCGAACACAATGAACGGATGATCGTCAGCCAGCATGACGCGAATGGTGGTCATAGTGCGATTTCCCGGAATATGCCGGTGTGATTTGGCCGGGCGACAGCGCACCGCCAGCCGATTGCATTACGGGGCCGGCAACTGCAAGCGCCGATATATCGCCGCAAGTATTCGATCTTTCAGATCGCGACTTTCAAATCTCGGCGTGTGAGGCCACTGCCCAGACAGCGCAAATAAGAGCGTAGATTTCCGGCATCCCGTGCAGGATGGAAGAACTTCCATTTCCATTTCCTGCTGAATCGGATCGCCCGGCCCGTGCGCCATATCCAGAAATGGCTGACTGCGAAAAGGCAATCTGACGAGTCTGCTGATCAGACGGATATCCGCCTATGGAACTAACTCGAATTTGGCGCAATGCAGTGGCATTGGGCCGAATTTCGTCGAATTACTATTCACGTTCTGCGGCTTGTCCTTTGAGCAAGGTCCGCATGGCTGCGGTGTTTTTTCCACACGCCCGCACTTTAGGAAATCTGCGATTACGCAGCGAAGGCGTCTTCCATACGATCCGAAGCGAGGAATCGCCAAAAAGCGTTCTGGCGAATTCGCCAGAAGGCCACGAACGCGGCAACCACCAGACGTGTGCGCCCGCGCTCCCGACTCCCGGAAGCGAGATATCGCAGGGCTTGCCTGCCGAACATCGCCGTAGCGATGCCCGCCGCAATGCCTGCGCTCTCATCCGTCGCCGCGCGATGCGGGACGGATGCCGTGCAATCAATTTTTAGGATCAGTCCATGAACAAGAATCGGTATCGTCGCGTATTCAGCAAGCGACTCGGCATGCTGGTGGCCGTTGCGGAGAACGTGAAGAGCCAGGGCAAGCGCCCCGGCGAGGGGGGTGGCGACGCAAATGGCGCCCAGTTCGGCGTGGTGTCCGCGATGACCTCCATCGCGCTGGCCATGCTGATTCTGGAGTCGGGCCAGGCCTTCGCGCAGGCCCTGCCGACCAACGGCAACGTGGTGGCCGGGCAAGCCACGATCTCGCAGCCGAACGGCAACACCATGCACATCGATCAGGGCAGCCAGCGCACCGTGATCGACTGGAACACCTTCAACATCGGCAAGGGCAACACCGTCCAGTTCAACCAGCCCAACGCGCAGGCGCAGGCGCTGAACCGTGTGACCGGTGGCGTGCCGTCCAACATCCAGGGGTCGCTGCTGGCCAACGGCCAGGTGCTGATCCAGAACGCCAACGGTGTGCTGTTCGGCCGGGGCGCCGTGGTCAACGTGGGTTCGCTGCTGGCCACCACCAAATCGATCGATGTCAACGCGTTCATGGCCGGCAACCCGCTGGCGCTCGGCGCAACGGGCAAGCAGGCCGGCGTCATCAACGAGGGCGATATCAACGCTGCCGGCTTTGTCACGCTGGTCGGCGACCAGGTACGCAATAGCGGTTCGATCAACGCCGGTGCTGGCGGCCAGGTCGTGCTGGCAGCCGGCGACAGCGCCACGTTCGCGCTGAACAACGGCCAGGGCATCTCGGTAACGCTGACCAACGCCACGGCCAACGCGCTGGTGGAAAACAGCGGCAATATCCGCGCCCAGGACGGCACGGTGCTGCTGACCGCGCGGGGCAAGGACACGCTGCTCAAGACGGTGGTGAACCTGAGCGGCGTGGTGCGCGCCGGCACGGTGGTGGCGGACGCCGGCAAGACTGGCGACGTGACGATGACCGGCGCCATCGATGCGTCCAGCACGGCGGCGGGCGGCAAGGGCGGCACGGTGGTGCTGTCGGGCGACCGCGTGGGCCTGTTCGGCAATGCGTCGATCAACGTGAAGGGCGACGCAGCCGGCGGCAAGGTGGTGCTGGGCGGCGACAGCCTGGGCAAGCTGGCCGGCACGGACGCGGCGACGCTGCTCCAGGACGGCGTGGCATTCGCCAATTTCACGCAGGTGGATGGCGGTGCGCGTATCGACGCAGGCGCGCTGAACGGCGATGGCGGGTTCGTTGAAACGTCGGGTCACAAGCTCAACGTGCAAGGCACGGTCACGGCTGCGGCACCGAATGGAAAATCCGGGCACTGGCTGATTGACCCGACAGATATCACAATCGGTACGGGTGCCGATGCCGGCTATAACGGCAACCTCTCCGGCGGCTTCGACGCCGGTACCAACAACACGGCAACGGTCCGCAACACATCGATCAACGACGCGCTGAACAACGGTACGGACGTCACGATTACCACCGCCAGTTCGGGTACGGCCACGGGAAACATCACGCAGCAAGGTGGTGCGGATATCAGCAAGACGGCGGGCGGCGCGGCCAACCTGACCCTGGCTGCCAACGGCAGCATCACGCTGAACGGGAATATCACCTCGACATCGAATGAGCTGAATCTGAATCTGACGGCCGCGATGGGGGGCACGAACGGACTAGTCCGGCAGAACGGCGGTAGCACCATCGATCTGAACGGCGGGGATATCCGGGTATCGGGTAACACGACAGGTGGAACGGACGCTGCCGTATTTTTTGGTGGCAATTTATCGGTCGGCAGTGGCGAGATCACCGGCAACGCAAATGCCGGCGCCGGCGTGGCTTTCTCGGTTTCGTCAAATATCACCAAGACCGGAGCAGGAACTCTGAATATTACTGGTACTTCGGTCGATGCCAGTGGCGTGATGATTGGGACCACGGCATTTAATTCCGCAGCCAATCTCGCCGTGCTGGGTGGGACACTGAATGTACGCGGCACATCGCAGAACGCCCTCGGTATCGATCATGTGGTAAGGATGAATATCGACGGTGCCGATGTCTCGTTTGAAGGTCACTCCACGAATCTGGTCGGCATCGCTTCGGGGTACAACCCGGTCAACCATGGCTACTACAGCGGCAGTCAGGCTATTCAGGTATCCAATGGTGGAACATTGAGTTTGAACGGCAGTTCCGTTCTGGGTCGAGGCGTCGTCGGCTACGCTACGGATATCAATGTGTCCGGAGGCTCCAGGCTGAATATCCAAGGTACATCGCAAGGGGACGGATCGGGTGTTGTCTGGATGCGGCCCTTTGGCGATGCAGACACCGGTTATATCCGGGGCACAGACAATGCATCAATCAATATCGATGGCAGCAGTGCCAATGGTGCCGGTGCCGTTATTGAGCGGGTAAGTTTGTCCGGCGACAACGTCGGAATGAACATCACCGGAACCGGCGGTAATGGCAGTGGTGTTGTGGTAGGAAGCCTCAACGCCACGGGAAATGCGGCGCTGAACATCACAGGCGCGTCCACGAATAATCGAGGCGTTGAGATCGGAAATGCTGCGGTGTCCGGCAATGGCACATTGTCTGTCACGGGTACCTCGGCGAATGAAGCCGCCGTATTTGTGTCCGGGGAGTTGGATATCTCTGATGGCGCTGGAGCGAATTTTTCAGGTAACTCCACAAACGGTCGAGGCATCGATATTGTAAATGCCACTGTGTCCGGCAATGGCACATTGACTGCCACGGGTACCTCGGCGAATGGAACCGGCGTATTTGTGTCCGGGCAGTTGAATATCTCTGATGGCGCCGGAGCGAATTTTTCAGGTACCTCCACAAACGGTCGAGGCGTCGATATTGTTAATGCTACTGTGTCCGACAATGGCAAATTGACTGCCACGGGTACCTCGGCGAACGAAACCGGCGTATATGTTTCCGGGCAGTTGAACATCTCGGATGATGGTGGAGCGATTTTTTCGGGAAATTCCACAAATCGTCGCGCCGTTGATTTGACCGGCACAACAGATCTGACTGGGAATGCGACGTTAACTGCCAACGGAACAACTGTTGATGGGGCGGGCGTGTTCGTAGCCAGCATTCTCAACATCGGTGGTCAGGCCGGGGTTAATCTGAGCGGAACTGCGACCGGTAACGGTGCTGGCGTATGGTTGCGGCCCGTGGCGGAAGTATCCGGCAACGGTTCCCTTGCCGTTACGGGTAGTTCGAATAACGGGGCCGGCGTAGCCATGAGCCCGACGGGCAATTCCACCATCAGTACTATTGGAAACGGCTCGACAAGCATCACTGGCAACTCGGCAAATGGTGCAGGTGTTCGTATTCAAGGGAACATCAGCACAGACGGTAATGGGTCGACGAACATTTCGGGAACTTCCACGAATGGTTCAGGCGTCGTCAACGGCATTGGCGTACTTTCCAATGTCGGAAATGGCTCGATCAATACAAACGGCAACGGTTCGACGAATGTCACGGGGCATTCGACGAATGGACATGGCATCGATAACGGCAATGGTTCGATCAGCACTGGTGGAAACGGCTCGACCAATATTGCTGGCAGTACCACCAATGGCACGGGTGTAGATAACAGTAACGGCTCCATCAATACGACCGACAACGGTACGACCAATTTATCCGGCACCTCGGTAAATGGCGTCGGGGTGAAAAACGGAAACGGTACGGTCGATACGGACGGTAACGGCACAACGAACATTACCGGAAACTCGGCCAACGGCTCTGGCGTCGACAACGGCGGCCGCGTCAACACTGATGGCAATGGCTCGACAAACATCACGGGTGGCTCAGGCAATGGCACCGGCGTGGACAATGGCAATGGCAGCGTCAGCACCGGCGGAAACGGCTCGACCAACATCACCGGCGGTTCGAGCAACGGTACGGGTGTCGATAACGGCAATGGCTCGATCAATACCAGTGGCAATGGCTCGACCAATGTCACGGGCAATTCGACCAACGGCTCGGGCGTGGACAACGGCGGCGGTATCAACACCGACGGCAATGGCTCGACAAACGTCACGGGCGGCTCGACCAACGGCACCGGGGTCGATAACGGCAATGGCTCAGTCAATACGAGCGGCAACGGTTCGACCAATATCTCCGGCAACACTTCGGATGGTACTGGCGTAGACAATGGTAACGGGACCATCAATACGACGGACAACGGTACGACAAACGTGTCGGGTAACTCGACCAATGGCACTGGCGTCCATAACGGAAACGGGTCGATTAACACGGGTGGCAACGGCTCGACCAATGTCACCGGCAATTCGACCAATGGCTCGGGCGTAGACAACGGCGGCGGCATCAATACCGACGGCAACGGCTCGACCAACGTCACGGGTGGCTCCACCAATGGTACTGGCGTCGATAACGGCAATGGCACGATCGACACCCAGGGCAACGGTTCGACCAATATCTCGGGTAACTCGACCAACGGTACTGGCGTCGGCAACGGAAACGGCTCGATTAACACCGGTGGCAATGGTTCGACCAATGTCACCGGCAATTCGACCAATGGCTCGGGCGTGGACAACGGCGGCGGTATCAACACCGACGGCAATGGCTCGACCAACGTCACCGGCGGCTCCACCAATGGTACTGGCGTAGATAACGGCAATGGCACGATCGACACCCAGGGCAACGGTTCGACCAATATCTCGGGCAACTCGACCAACGGTACTGGCGTCGGCAACGGAAACGGCTCGATTAACACCGGTGGCAATGGCTCGACCAATGTCACCGGCAATTCGACCAATGGCTCGGGCGTGGACAACGGCGGTGGTATCAACACCGACGGCAATGGCTCGACCAACGTCACCGGCGGCTCCACCAATGGTACTGGCGTAGATAACGGCAATGGCACGATCGACACGGGTGGCAATGGTTCGACCAATATCTCGGGCAATACCACCAACGGTACCGGCGTGGATAACGGAAACGGCTCGATTCACACCGATGGCAATGGCTCGACCAATATCTCCGGTAACACCACGGACGGTACTGGCGTAGATAACGGTAATGGGACGATCGATACGACCGACAACGGCACGACCAACGTGTCGGGCAACTCGACCAACGGTACTGGCGTCGGCAACGGAAACGGCTCGATTAACACCGGCGGCAATGGTTCGACCAATGTCACTGGCAACTCGACCAATGGCACTGGCGTAGACAACGGCGGTGGCATTAATACTGACGGTAATGGCTCGACCAACGTTACGGGCGGCTCCACCAATGGCACTGGCGTCGATAACGGCAATGGCACGATCGACACCCAGGGCAATGGCTCGACCAACGTCTCGGGCAACTCCACTGGCGGCCCGGGCGTAGACAACGGCAATGGCACCATCAATACCGGGGGCAACGGATCCACCAATATCTCGGGTAATTCGACCGGCGGTACGGGCGTCAGTAACGGCAACGGCTCCATCAATACAGGCGGCAACTGCTCGACCAACGTCACCGGTAACTCGACGAATGGCTCGGGTGTCGACAATGGCGGGGGCATCAATACTGACGGCAACGGCTCGACCAACGTCACCGGTAACTCGACCAATGGCACCGGCGTCGACAACGGCAATGGCTCCATCAACACGGCGGGCAATGGTTCGACCAATGTCTCGGGTAACTCGACCAACGGCACTGGGGTAGACAACGGCAATGGTTCGATCAATACCGACGGCAACGGATCGGCCAATATCTCAGGTAATACGACGGACGGAACCGGCGTCAACAACGGAAATGGCACGATCAACACGGGTGGAAACGGCTCGACGAATATCTCGGGTAACACCACCAATGGCACCGGCGTTGATAACGGCAACGGGACGATTGACACACAAGGCAACGGTTCCACCAATGTCTCGGGGAATTCGACTAACGGCACGGGTGTCAACAACGGCAACGGCTCGATAAATACGGGCGGCAACGGGTCGACCAACGTTTCCGGCAATACGACGGACGGTACCGGCGTCGATAACGGCAACGGGACCATCAATACCGGGGGTAACGGCTCGACGAATATTTCGGGCAATACTACGAATGGTACGGGCGTCGATAACGGTAACGGCACGATCGACACCCAGGGCAATGGTTCGACCAATGTGTCTGGCAACTCGACCAACGGCACGGGTGTCAATAACGGCAATGGCACCATTAACACCGGTGGCAATGGATCGACGAACGTCACGGGTGATTCCGGCAACGGTACCGGTGTGGATAACGGCAACGGCACCATCAACACAGGTGGCAACGGCTCGACCAATATCTCGGGCAACTCTACCGGCGGCCCAGGCGTAGACAACGGCAACGGTTCGATCAACACGGACGGCAACGGGTCCACCAATGTCTCGGGGAATTCGACGAACGGCACCGGCGTCGATAACGGCAACGGTTCGATCAACACGGACGGCAACGGGTCCACCAATGTCTCGGGGAATTCCACGAACGGCACCGGCGTCGATAACGGTAACGGCACAATTAACACCGGCGGTAATGGCTCGACCAATATCTCGGGCAATACGACCGACGGTACCGGTGTAGACAACGGTAACGGTTCGATTACCACTGACGGCAATGGGTCGACAAACGTTTCCGGCAACACCACCGATGGAACTGGCGTTGACAATGGCAACGGCACCATTGACACGCAGGGCAATGGCTCGACCAACGTCTCGGGTAACTCGACCAATGGGACCGGCGTCAACAACGGTAACGGCAGCATTAACACCGGGGGCAATGGCTCGTCGAACATCTCGGGCAATACGACCGACGGTACCGGTGTAGACAACGGTAATGGATCGATTACCACTGACGGCAACGGGTCGACCAATGTCTCGGGTAACTCGACCAACGGAAGCGGCGTCAACAATGGGAACGGTTCGATCAACACCGGAGGCAACGGTTCGACCAATATCTCGGGCGGTTCCGGGAACAGCACTGGGGTGGATAACGGAAACGGCACCATCAACACTGGTGGGAATGGCTCGACCAATATTTCCGGTAATTCGACTAACGGAACAGGCGTCGACAACGGGAACGGATCAATCACAACCGACGGCAACGGCTCCACCAACATCTCCGGCAATACGACGGACGGTACTGGCGTGGACAACGGCAACGGCACCATCAACACCGGAGGTAACGGCTCGACGAATATCTCGGGCAACACCACCAACGGTACCGGCGTTGACAACGGCAATGGATCCATCAACACCGACGGCAATGGCTCGACCAACGTCTCGGGTAACTCGACCAGCGGTACCGGGGTGAACAACGGTAACGGGACCATTAACACCGGCGGCAACGGCTCGACCAATATCTCGGGCAACACCACCGATGGAACTGGCGTCGATAACGGCAATGGTTCGATCAATACCGACGGCAATGGCTCGACCAATGTCTCGGGTAACTCGACGAACGGTACCGGGGTGAACAACGGTAACGGCACTATCAATACGGGCGGTAACGGCTCGACAAATATCTCGGGCAACACCACCGATGGAACTGGCGTCGACAACGGCAATGGCACCATCAACACCGGAGGTAACGGCTCGACGAATATCTCGGGCAACACCACCAATGGCACCGGCGTCGACAACGGCAATGGGACGATCGACACCCAGGGCAATGGCTCGACCAACGTCTCGGGTAACTCGACCAACGGTACGGGGGTGAACAACGGTAACGGCACCTTCAACACCGGTGGTAACGGCTCGACGAATATCTCGGGCAACACCACCGATGGCACTGGCGTTGACAACGGCAATGGCTCGATCAACACCGACGGCAACGGCTCGACCAACGTCTCGGGTAACTCGACCAACGGTACCGGAGTGGACAACGGCAATGGGACGATCGACACCCAGGGCAATGGCTCGACTAACGTCTCGGGTAACTCGACCAACGGTACCGGCGTTGACAACGGCAATGGGACGATCGACACCCAGGGCAATGGCTCGACCAATGTCTCGGGTAACTCGACCAACGGTACCGGAGTGGACAACGGCAACGGCACCATCAACACCGGAGGTAACGGCTCGACGAATATTTCGGGTAACACCACCGATGGCACTGGCGTCGACAATGGCAATGGCACCATCAACACTGGCGGGAATGGCTCGACGAACATTTCGGGCAACACCACCAATGGCACTGGCGTCGATAACGGCAACGGTTCGATCAATACCGACGGCAATGGCTCGACAAACGTCTCGGGTAACTCGACCAACGGTACCGGCGTTGACAATGGGAACGGTTCCATCAATACCGACGGCAATGGCTCGACGAATATCTCGGGTAACACCGGCAACGGTACGGGGGTTGATAATGGCAATGGCTCGATTACCACTGACGGTAACGGCTCGACAAATATCTCCGGCAACTCGACCAACGGCACCGGCATCAATAACGGCAACGGAACGATCAATACTGGCGGCAACGGCTCGACCAATATCACGGGTACCACAGGCAACGGTACCGGCGTCGATAACGGGAACGGCACGATCAACACCACCGGGAATGGGTCGACCAATGTCACCGGAAATTCGTCCAACGGTTCTGGCATCGATAACACCAACGGGACGCTGAATCCCGGAGGTGGCACTGTGACCAATATCTCCGGTAATGGGTCCAGCAACGGCAGTTCGAACGGCTCCAATGGATCGAACGGATCGAATGGCTCCAACGGATCGAATGGGTCGAACGGGTCGAATGGCTCGAACGGTAGCTCGGGTGGCGACTCGGGCAGTGGTGGCGGTGGCGGCGCTGGTGCGGCCGTGGCCGGCGCTGCAGGGGCTATCGGCCTGGGCGCGGGTGTCGCGTACTTCTGGAGCGACCTGTTTGGCGCTAACTGGCACCTGGCCTCGCCGCAAGCGATGACGGTGGAGCTTGGTGAAAAGGCTTGGGCCGGCGCCACGTTGGAGGCGGTTGATGTGGATGTCAGTACCAATGTCGCGAAGGTGAAGATTGCGACCAGCTCCGGCCCGCTGGAGCGTAACCTGGACTTCCGCGACGGGGCCGACGGCGTCAAGCACTACGTGTCAGAAGACCCGCAAACGAAGATGAAGGCGGATCTGTCGGTCAATGCGCAAACGCGTGAGTTCTTCTATACGGAAAGCGGTGTCAAGGACGGCAAGCCGTACGTGGTGAAGTCTCACGGCTGGTTGAAGGCATCGACCCAGTCAGCCGCGTCGCCGGCCACGCCTGCGACTGCCGGCATCGGCGGCTGATCGGACATCAGCCGGTGCCTCGTGGCGCCGGCTATGTCCGACCCTCGCCAATCGAGATCGCGCCAGACACTCGAATGCTGAGTGTCGGCGTATTTCCCCACCCACGTTATTTGTTCCTCTGGTTTCTCCCATTTTCTGATTCTGTTTTGTCGGAAATTGGAAGAGACCATTTTCATTTCATTTTTCGAATCTAGCTGCCACACTCGCGCCAGGAGCATCGTGTGATGGCAGTACACGGAATTGCGCACTAACCGTCGTTTGGACGAAAGCCGCGATACCGATTCCGTTCGTGAAATTCAAAGATTTTGCTATTCGGCGCAGGCGTATGCCGCTCTACTATTTTTACAGAAACAGCGACGAACTGATCAGCAGTTCGATTCGCAGTTGTAGCAGGCGCAGAAAATTCACCGAAGCCATCCACTCCCATGTCGCGGTACTTCCAGAGCATAAAGAGAAAATTCCAGCGTTTCGCATGTGCATTGCCATTGGTCATGTTGTCGGTCGCGGTTCACGCCGGACCGGCGGTGCCAGATGCCGCTGCGGTGTCGGCGCAAAAGGTCGTGGAATTCAGCGTGTTTCCCGCCGGTAGCCCTGCGGCAGACGTGGTCGAACGCGTGCTGCAGAGCGCGGCATCGCGGCTGGGCGCCGTGCCGGCAACGTTGGCCGAAGTGGATCAGTGGTCCGACAGTCTCACCAACGCACTGCGCCAGGGCGGATTCCCGGTGGGCCAGGTATTGCTGACCGATCAGAACTGGCGCGCTGCCCAGCAAGGCAGGTCGTTGGTATTCACGGCCTTTCCGGGCCGCATCCATGACATCCAGATTGAGAACCAGTCGCGTGTCAGGGACGAACGACTGCATCGTCTGATTACGAAAGCACTGTGTGGCGCCGAATCACTCGATAGCGTGTGCTTGCTGCAGACCAGTCGTCTGGAGCGCGCCACGCAGCTGCTGCAGGACGTGCCCGGCGTGGCGATTGCCGCCGCGCCGCAGTTCTCTCCCGGCGGCGGCCCAGGCGATATCAATGTGCGTTTCAGTATCGCGCAGCGGGGCGATCCGATCACCGGCGATGTCTTCATCGACAACAAGGGTATCGAGTCAACAGGTCTGTACCGTCTCGGCGTCACTGCAGCGGGTAACAATTTCTTTGGTTTGGGCGAGGCCTACGCGCTGACCCTGACCGGCACCGAAAAAAGGATGTGGACCGGTTCGCTGACGGGCAGCGTTCCGGTCCTGGACGATGGCTTGCGTGTCACGGGCGGATTTACCCGCCAGCAATACACGATCAATGCCGTGACGCAGGTCGTAGGCGTGGCCAACACCTTGCAGGCGGGGCTGCAATATCCCATTACGCGTGGGCTCGATGCCAATGTCTGGGCCGGTGCGTCATATCTCCATAGCCGTACGAATACCGATTACAAGAATCTCTATGTGGCGCACAGCACGCTGAATGCGTTGCGGCTTTCGCTTCAGGCGAACAATGGCGACCGTGCGCAGCAATTGCGCAGTGATATCTGGAGTGGCGAACTGGCGCTGACGGTCGGCCATCAGAGCAACGACGTGCCCTATTTGAATAACGTCACGCAGGTGGCCGGCGTCTACGGAAAGTTCACGACAACCGGCTTCGGAAAATACGGGTTGAATCGCAGTGGCGATTTGTTTCTGACCGGCCAGATGAATGGCCAGCTGGCCAGCAAGAACCTGGACCCAAGCGAGAAGCTCGGCGTGGGCGGCCCCAATGCAGTCCGTGCCTATCGTGCCGATGAAGGGTCGTTCGACGATGGCGTGGTGCTGAACGCCGGCCTCTACCAACGCATTCCGGTGGCAGCTGGCCACCAGGTGCAGTTCGGCATTTTCTCGGACTTTGCCATCGGCCGCGTGAACCACAACCCCTGGAGCGGCTGGGAATCAACGTACATCGGCATGGCCGACGTCAGCAATCGTCGGATTCTCTCGGGATATGGCCTGGGAATCGACTGGTTGACGCCGATAGGCGCCACCGTTTCCGCATCCGTATCCAAGGCATACGGATTCTCTTCGACGTCTTGGGTAGATCCGGGCAAGAAGCCATTGCAGTACTGGTTATCGGTGACATGGAGCAAATAAATCCGTGACGCGGCTGCCAGGTGTCCGCAAAACCGGAACGATTGTCCCTCTACAGGAAAATGATCATGACAAAGCCTTCGATCTTCAGCATTAACAAGTTCGAATATCTCTGCTATCGCCGCGAACACGAAAAAGCGGGCCGCGAACTGGTGGCCTTGCTGAGTCGCATCGACAACCATTACGGCATCCTGATGGATATCGACGAATGGGCGCAGTCGGGCGAAGCGCGCGACATCATGGACGACCATTTGCTGACGCGATTGACGTCGGCCATCAGCAGCCTGGCGACCGATCCGGAGTTCCGGATTACCGATCACGGTGGTGGGCTGCTGCTGCAATACCAGCGATGGCTGGCGGCCATGTTCGCGGCCAGCCCGTTCCGCAACGCGGATCATGTCCTGCGTACGCTGGGTCTGGACGAGGAGGCGCGCTATTCGTTGCAGTTGCGGACGTCGGATCTGCGCAAGTTCCAGTTGTTCTATCTGCCGGAATCGGAAGTCCGGCTCGATTGGGATGCCCTGTGGGAGCACAACAAGGTGGTGACGGCCGGACTGGCAATGGCCATGATGTCGTCGCGCTTCCTGGCCACGCCTTCGGCCCATGCCAAGCGCGAGCTGCTGCTGCGCTGGCTGCCGGAACGCCTGGACCAGATCGATAGCGTCGACATGTTGCCGATGGGTGTGATGCACGACGTCTATATGCATTGCAGCTATGCCGACATCGCGAGCAAGCACGACATCAAGAAGCCCATCAACACCTTGATCCGGCGCAAGCTGGCAACGCTTGGCATGTTCGATATCGAACGCCCGGCCGCCCTGGCGGCCAACGGCAAGCCGGTGTTGCTGGTAGTGCTGGAGTGGTTCTCCAAGAACCACTCGATCTACCGTACCCACTCGCAGACCATGGTGGCCATGCGCGACCGCTTCCACCTCGTCGGCATGGGCTACGGCGACCGGGTAGACGACGCGGGCCGGGAGGTTTTCCACGAGTTCATCACGATCGAGGGCAACAGCGTCTGGGACCATGCGCGGCACATTCGCGACACGAGCGAGAAATACCAGGCGCAGGTGATGTACATGCCGAGCGTCGGCATGTTCCCGATCACCATGGTGCTGGGCTGCCTGCGCGTGGCGCCGCTGCAGATGATGGCGCTGGGCCACCCGGCCACGACCCACGGCCATGCGATGGACTACGTGGTGGTGGAAGAAGACTACGTGGGCGACGAATCGTGTTTCAGCGAAAAATTGCTGAAACTGCCGTCCGACGGCATGCCGTACCGGCCGCCCGCCGCCATGCTGGAACTCGAATTGCCGACGAAGACACCGTCAACGTCTGACGTGGTCAAGATCGCCGTCGCAGGCACGACGATCAAGCTCAATCCCGGGTTCCTCGAAACGTGCGCGACGATTGCACGCAAGTCCAAGGTGCCCGTGCAGTTCCACTTCCTGGTGGGACAGGCCAGCGGGCTGGTCTTCCCGCAGGTACGCAACCTGGTACGGCGCATCGTTGGTGAAGACGCCGTGGTGTACAAGCACCAGAACTATCACAGCTACATGAAGGTGATTGCAGATTGCGACATGTTCTTGAACCCGTTCCCGTTCGGTAACACCAATGGCATTGTCGACACAGTCTGGGCCGGCCTGGTCGGGGTGTGCAAGACGGGGCGGGAAGTCCACGAACATATCGACGAGGGGATGTTCCACCGGCTCGGCTTTCCGGAGTGGACCATCGCCAAAACGAAGGAAGCGTATGTCGATGCCGCGCTGCGCATGATCGAAGACAAGGAAGAGCGTGATGCACTGACCGCGCAGCTGGCGGGCCCGCAGGCGATCGAGAAGCTGATCTTCAAGGGCCGGCCGGAGATCCTGGGCGAGCGGATCGAGGAAATCTGGAGCCAGATGCTGCCCAACCACGAGGCGAAAGCATCATGAACCCGTCGATCAAGGCGGTCCTGCGCCGCGCGCATGACCCGTGTTTCGTTCAGCACTACTTCGCCGGTGTCGGCCTCGATATCGGCGTTCGGGAATCGGACCTCGCCGCAAGCAGCAGCCTGTTCCCGAGAGTGGTGCGCGTCGTGCCCTGGCACGGCGATGTCGCTGCGGTGCCCGGCGTCGAAGAGCGCGCGTTCGATTTCGTCCACGCCGGCCATTGCCTGCAAAACGTGGTCAATCCGACCAAAACCGTGGCGCGCTGGCTGGACCTGGTGAAGCCGGGTGGATATCTGGTGTTGACTGTCCCCGACGAGGATCTGGAGGAACAGGGCAAGTGGCCGAGCCAGATCGATCCGTCGCGTCGCGCGCGCTTTACGGTTTGCAAGCCGGCCAGTGCACTGCCGGCATCGGTGAATGTGCTCGATGTGGTGCGGTCGGTCGCGGCGGTGGCAGCCTGCGAGCGCATCGCCGTGGTCCGCGATCACTATGTCGACAACAGTCGCACGGGCGACGCGGGCGGTGCGACAGGCGGATCGCTGGCAGAGCGGGCCATTGAAGTCGTGCTGCGCAAGCGGCAGGTGCCCACACCCGATGAGTTCTTCCTGGTGGCCGGACGCGCCCAGAACGCGCAAGCCTGCCTGCGGGAATGCCTGGGCGCCGTGCGGACCTATCCCTATCGTTTCGACGTCACGCAACGGGCCGCGATGCTGCTGCAGCGATGGCAGCTCGACGACGAGGTGGAGGCGCTATGGGATCAGGCTGTCGAACGGCTGCCCGACGAATGGAATCCGAAGCTGTACCAGTTCCTGTTCATGATTTCGCGCGGAAAGATCCACGAGGGATTCGCGCTGCGCGCCGAACGTGTCCGAAGCTGGCCGTGGCAGCGCCGCACCACCGCCGAGCCGCCGAAGCACATCGCGGAATGGACGGGCCAGCCGCTGCTTGGCAAGTCCATCGTGATCTGGAGCGAGTTCGGCCTTGGCGACGAGGTCTTCTTCCTGCGCTTTGCGCGGATGCTGCGCGACCAGGCCGGAGCGAAAACGGTGACGGTGGTGTGCCAGAAGCCGCTGGTGGCGCTGTTCGAGGCATCGGGCGAGGCAGATGCCGTGGTGGCGGCCGACCAGACGGCCACGTTGCCGGCGCTTGACTACTGGGTCTACCCCCACGACATCCCGGCCTTCCTGCCGGTGGCGCTCGACGCCCTGCCGGATTCGGTGCCTTACCTGCGGATTCCGCCCGGCTTGCCGAAATTCGACCTCGCGGGCAGGGCCGGCGCGCTGAAGGTCGGCATCGCGTTCAAAGGGGCGCCCAATCATGAGAACGACAGGTTCCGGTCGTTGCCGTCGCTCTCGGTGCTCGACCCGCTGTTCGCCCATCGCGACATCGAGTTTTATAGCCTGCAGAAGGGTCAGGGCGCCGATGAGGCTGCAGCCTGCGCGGGGCGCCTGCCGAACTTCCACGATGTGGGCGCCACGCTGCAGAGCATGATGGACACGGCGCGCGCCATCGACGCGCTGGACGTCGTGCTGACAGTGGACACATCGGTTGCCCACGTTGCCGGGGCGCTTGGCAAGCCGGTGTGGCTGCTGTTGCCCGCCTATGCGGACTGGCGCTGGCACCTGGTGCGCGAGGATAGCCCGTGGTATCCCACGATGCGGCTGTTCCGAAATCAGGGCGCGGGAAGCTGGAGCGAGGTAGTGACGCGCGTCAACGGCCATCTGCTTGGGCTGGCTGCCGCGCACGCGGAACAGTCCGGCGAGCCATCGGGCGAGCCGTCGAGCGTGCTGTCTGGTCAGGAGTGAATCATGAAACATCCAGTTGATCGCCTGTTCGGCGGCATCTTCCTGGCCGTGGTCGTGACGGTGGTGGTGATGGTACTGCTTGCATCGCTGCCGCTGGAGGATCTCGGCGTCGGGCGGATTGCGCACGTGCTGGCCGGCGTGGCGATCGCCGCGTGCATCGTCCTTCCGCGCCCGCTGCTCAAGCGCACCATATGGCACGGCCGGGATCCATTCGTGCTCGATGATGAACTCGACAACATGCTGATCGGCCGTGGCATTGGCGTGGTATGCGGTGCGGCGGCGGGGGTGTTCGTACTGGCGCAGTGGACGTGATCCTGCCAGCGCCGGCGGACGTCGTTGAATCGCCAATTCGCTGCATCAACGACGCGATAGTCAGCCAAAAATCGAAAAGGCGCGGGATACACTCCGGCGCCTTTTTTCATTCGGGCAATCGACCGTCGATCAGTGCTTGCCGGTCGGCTCGGGCATGGCCGACGAATGGTGGTGGGCAATCAGCCATTTGCCGTCCTTCCACTCGTAGACATAGGTGTACCGCGCATGGACCGTCTTGCCGTCGGCGAACCGGAAGGTGTAGTTACCCACGTCCTGCGCCACGTTGCAGCCGATCCGGATGAAGCGGTCGTCGATCGAGCCCTGCGGCTTGCCCTTCAGGAACTTGACGAAGTAGTCCCTGATGGCTGCGGGGTTGTTACGAGCCTGGTTCGACACCGTCGGCAGCAACACGCCATCGGGTGCGTAGTTGGCCACCACCTTGTCCGGATCACCGGTGCGCAGCGAATCGTTCCAGCGATCGAACAGGCCGGCGATCTGCTGCTCGGTCGCGGGCGCGCACGCCGGAGCGGCGGTTTGCGCGGTGGCGGGCATCGAAGCAAACAGAACGCCTGCGGCGACGGTGATAAGGGAAGCGGCACCCACGTATTTCATCGAAGTTTCCTGTGATCAAAGTCGTCATCGCACCCTGCGGGTACGGCACCGGTGAATCGGCACAGGACTATTCTCGGGCGCCAACGTTAACCGCAGCCGGCGTGTTCGATGAAGCGATGCTGACGAAAAGATGAATGGAAGATGAATAAAGTGTCGCAGTCGTGGTGCAATGTGCGCGCCTTGCTCAGGGCGCGTCGTCGATGCGGTAGCCAAGCCCGCGCACGGTCTTCAGCAACGGCAGCGCGTGGCCATCGTCGATCTTGCCACGCAGGCGGCGCACATAGACGTCGACGATATTGGTCAGCGGGTCTTCGTTGGCGCCCCAGACGTTCGACAAGATGCGCTCGCGGCTGAAGACGCGCCCCGGCGCGCTCATCAGCAGTTCCAGGAAGGCCAGTTCCTTGGCTGTCAGCGCGATGGCATTGCCGCCGCGCGAGACCTGCATGCGGTCGCGGTCGAGGACCAGGTCGGCCACCTGCAACTGCTGAGCCTTGGGCTGCTGTTCCCGGCCGCGCCGCAGCAGGGCCTCGATGCGCGCCAGCAGTTCTTCGAACGCGAACGGCTTGGTCAGGTAGTCGTCGGCGCCCAGACGCAGGCCCGCCACGCGGTCGCCCACGTCGCTGAGCGAGGTCAGTATCAGGATCGGCACGTGATTGCGCTCGGCACGCAACGTCTGGCAAAGCTCCAGGCCATTGATGCCGGGCAGCATCAGATCGAGCAGCAACAGCGCGGCATCGCCGCGGCGCGCCATGTCCAGGCCCTCGGGGCCGGTGCGGGCCAGCTGGACGAGATAGCCCTCGGCGCGCAGGCCGCGCACCAGGAAATCGGCCACGCGGGCGTCGTCTTCAATGACCAGAATGTTCATGGCGTGCGGTGGCGTTGGCGGTGACAGCGGGACGGGGGCCGCCGGGGATGTCGATGCAAGCACGCGTGCCGTGCGGGTCGACCTGGGCCAGCGTGAGGTTGCCGTGATGGGCCTGGACGATGGCCTGCGCGATCGACAGGCCGATGCCGGTGCCGTCGGCGCGATGGGCCCGCGCGCGCCGACCCCGCACGAAACGCTCGAAGACCAGCGCCAGTTCGTCGGCATCGATGCCGATGCCATGGTCCTCCACTTCGATACGCACGCCGGTCGGCACCACCTGACAGCGCAGATACACGGTGCTGCCACGCGGCGAATAGCGGATCGCGTTATCCAGCAGGATCACGATGGCCTGGCGCAGCCGGTCGGCATCGGCCATGACCGTGATGCCGCCGGCCGCTTCGGGACATTGCAGTGCGATGCGCACGTCATGCTCGGCGCCCAGCGCATCGGCAAAGTCCGCGGCGTCCTGCAGCAGCGGCAACAGGGCAACGCTTTGCGGCTGCATCACCAGCTGGTCAGCTTCGGCACGGGCAATCAGTAGCAGATCGTTGATATGCCCGGTCAGTTGCTCGGCGGCGCCGACAATCTGCTGCAAGGCATGGCGATATTCCTGCGCCGGCTTCTCGCCGCCACGTAGCGCGATCTCGGCCTCGCCCCGGATGGCCGTGGTCGGCGTGCGCAATTCGTGCCCGAGGTCGGCAAACAGTTGCCGGCGGCGCTGGTCGATGCGCTGGAGTGTTTCGTGCGCGGAACTCAGTTCGGCCGTACGGGCCTGCACGGCGTCTTCCAGACGGCGACGTGCGGCGTCGGCATCGCTTCGATGCTGTTGCAGTTCGGCGGCCATGGCATTGAAGCCCTCCGCCACATGCTCGAATTCGTCGCCCGAACGAATCGGCAGCCGGTAGTCGAGCGCGCCGGCCCGCAGCGCGCCCACGCCTTCCAGCAACTGGTCCAGTGGGCGCTTTAGCCTGCGCCCCAGTTGCCAGGCCAGCACGATGGCGGCCAGCAGCGTAACCGCGGCCATGCCGAAGGCCTGGGCGCGCACGCGGTCCAGGCCACGCTCGGTGGCAGCCCGCGCCAGCGGCACGGCGGCGCGCTGACGATCAATCGCGCCATATAGCAATTCTCTTAAATCGCGGCCGCGCGCCTTGTCGAAGACGTCGTTCAGCTCCCGCCATACCCCGGCGAAGTCGGCGTCGCGCGGCAAAGGCTGCAGGGCCACCAGCCGCTTTTCCACGGCGACGATGTTGTCGCCGAGCAGGTCGGTCATGCTGGCCAGCGCGTTGACTTCGGGCGGGATCGGTACGCCGTCGAGCGCGGAGATCTCGTTCCATAGCACGATGTCGCGCTGCGCAAGTTCCTGCAGCCGGGCGGCCCCGCGTTTCATGGTGTCCAGCACGCGGTCACGCACCTCGGGCGCGGCATCGGCATTCATCAGCCGCTGCGATGCCCACACGCGCAGCCGCTGCTTGTTGGCGGACAGGTCCAGCAGTTCGGACAGGATGTCGCTGGCCAGCCGGCTGTGCTGCGCGTAGTCGTTGACGCGATTGGCGCCCCAGTAGACAAAGCCGGCCTGGATGCAGACCAGCGCCACGAGCAGGGCAAAGGCGATAGAAAGGCGAAAGCGGAACATGGCAGATTCTTGAGTTGCGCGCGGCGTCGCGCCGCGCGGCCTGGGTTTCGCATAGACCGCGCTACGCCGCCGGCCGTTCCGCTTTGCCGTGTGGCATCGGCGTCAGACTTCTCTGGTCAGTGCCTTGAAGTCGATCCACTGGTCGAACTGCTCGTTGGTAACGTGGCCGGAATCGATGGCCGCTTCACGCAGCGACAGGTTTTTCTTGACCGCCAGCTTGGCGATCTCGGCCGCCTTGTCGTAACCGATATACGGGTTCAGCGCCGTCACCGACATCAGCGACCGTTCCAGCAGTTCCTGGATGCGGGCACGGTCGGGCTCCACGCCTTCCACCATGTGTTCGGCGAAGCTGGCGGCCGCATCGGCCAGCAATGTCACAGACTGCAACAGGCTGTAGATGATGACCGGCTTGTACGCGTTCAGCTCCAGCGTGCCCAGGCTGTTGGCCAGCGTCACCGTGGTGTGGTTGCCGATCACGCGGCAGCAGACCATGGCCAGCGCCTCGGCCTGGGTCGGATTGACCTTGCCGGGCATGATCGACGAACCGGGCTCGTTGGCCGGCAACTGCAACTCGGCAAATCCCGTGCGCGGGCCCGAGCCCAGCAGCATGAAGTCGCGAGCGATTTTCAGGAACGACGACGCGGTGGTGTTGAGCGCGCCCGACAGGTCGGCCAGCGCATCGTGCGCGGCCTGCAGCGCATAGCGGTTGGGCGCCGGTTCGAACGGCAGGCCGGTGTAGCCGGCCAGCGCGCGCGCGAACGCGGCGGCGAAGCCCTGTGGCGCATTCAGGCCCGTCCCTACGGCCGTGCCGCCCTGCGGCACCGGCATCGCCCGCAGCATGGCCTGCTGCAGGCGCGACTGGGCATCGGCCACCTGCGTCATGTAGCCGGAAAATTCCTGGCCCAGCGTCAGCGGCACCGCATCCTGCAGATGGGTGCGGCCGACCTTGACGATATCGGAGAAGGCTTCCACCTTCTTTGCGAAGGTCTGTTGCAGTTTCTCCAGCGAAGGCAACAGTGTCTGCTGGATGGCACGCGTGGCGGCGATATGCATCGCCGTCGGAAAACTGTCGTTCGACGACTGGCTGGCGTTGACGTGGTCGTTCGGATGCACCGGCTTCTTGCTGCCGACCTCGCCGCCCAGCATCTGGATGGCGCGATTCGAGATGACCTCGTTGAGGTTCATGTTGGTCTGCGTGCCGGAGCCGGTCTGCCAGACCACCAGCGGGAATTCGTTGGGCCATTTTCCGGCGATCACTTCCTCGGCGGCCTTTTCGATGGCGTCGGCCACCTCGGGCTTCAGTACGCCCAGTTCGCGGTTGGCGCGCGCGGCGCACAGCTTCAGGACCGCGAATGCCTCGATCAGCGAGGGCGGCATCTTTTCGCTGCCGATACGGAAATTCTGACGTGACCTTTCGGTCTGCGCACCCCAGAGATGATCGGCGGGGACGGCAACGTCTCCGAGGCTGTCTTTCTCGATGCGGGTGGCGGTGGACTTGTCGGACATGGACTGACTCCTTCAGGAAAGAGATCACAGCTGAACCTGGGCAGACCTAGAGGATAGCCGTCCGGTGGCATATGCGCCGCATAGCCCTGCCGCCGGCGTGTGCTTGCGAGCGCGGCCGGCGGCGGTTGCCTGGCGAAATGCCCGCGTCGATCTAGCGTAACGATTTACGTGCGATCAACGCGGGCGACGGGGTCAGGCGGTCATCTTCAGGCACATTTCCATGCAGGCGGCACACGCCTTGGCACATTCCTGGCAGTGCCAGTGGTCGTGGCGCTCGCATTCCTCGGCGCACCACTTGCACACTTCGGCGCAGTCTTCGCACACCAGTGGCGCGAATTCGCTGTTGCGCAGCATGTATGACGCGGCCAGGTTGGCAATGCCTGCGCAATCCATGTCCAGGGCGATGCAGCGGGTCATTTTCTTCGTGTCGGGCTCTTCCAGGCACGCGGCGGCGCATTTGAGGCAGGCCGCTGCGGCGGCATTGCACGCGGCGATGCAGTCGGCGTAACGGTTGAAGTTTTCCTTCACGTTGGGTCGAATCATCGGTGTCCTCCTAAGGGGGGTAAAGGGTAGGCAACCGTTATTCACAATAGCAGGCGTACCGCGACCATGCCGGCCCGCCGGGCTGGCACGCCCGTTCATGGCCCCCTCGCCGGACTGTTCTACAATGGCCGCCACTGCATTGTTTCTGTGACGTTCATGGTCGGCCATGCAAATGGCGGATGACCGACGAAGCGCGCAGAAGGCAGTGATTGACACAATCCGCCAGTGGAAAGGACAGCATCATGGGTGACGCAAAACGGCGGGGTACGCCCGAGGAACGGGCACAACAGGCACGGGCACGCATCGACGCGCTGCGGCCTGCGCAACTGGTCTGCGGATGTTGCAAGACCGCATTCACGAATTTCGATGCCATTCCCGCACCGGGCCTGCACGGCATCGACGCGGTGTTCGGCGGACAGTGCCCGAACTGCGGCAACGACGTGGTGGTGTTCAAGGGCGAATCGAAGGCGGTGGCCGAAGCCATGCTGGCCTACGAGCGGATGATGGGCGAAAACGCCAAGCTCGGTTACCAGTCGGCGGACGGCCGCCACGTGCCGTTCGACGCCGACGCACCGCTGGCATCGGACGCTTCCGACGAATCGACCAAACACTGACCAAGCGCTGGCGGCCACAGGGGCGGCTTTCAGCGCCGAAAGTCGTCACTTGCCTGGGCGGCCGGCCAGCCAGTCACGCTTCCATCTGCAGCAGCTCCGTGGGGCCGATTTCATAGCGGCCCCGGCCAAGCGCCTTGGCGCGATACAGCAGCACGTCGGCCGTGCGCATCAGCGCCTCCTCGCTGAGCGGCGCACCCCGGTACAGGGCCACGCCGATGCTGACGTCCACATCGGTCACGACCCCATCGAAATAGAACTGCCGGCCCACCGATTCCAGGATGGCCTCGGCCACGCGCCGCGCTGTCAACGGGGATTCGATGTCCGCCAGGATCACCGCGAATTCGTCGCCGCCCAGCCGGGCAACGTGGTCCTGGCTGCGCGCGCAGCGGCGCAGCCGCAACGCAAATGATTGCAGCAGCAGGTCGCCGGTGGCATGGCCGTGGATGTCGTTCACGGCCTTGAAGCGGTCCATGTCCAGGTAAAGCAGCGCCATCAGGCGATCCTCGGCCCGGGCGAGCGCCATGGCGTCGCGCAGATGCGCCTCGAACGCGCTGCGATTCTGCAGCTGGGTCAGGTGGTCGGTGCGCGACAGATGGGACAGCCGCTGGTTTTCCAGCTTGCGCTGCGTGATGTCCAGCACGTGGATATGCACGCCCACCACCTGCTGGCCGTCCTCGCTCCATTCCGGCCGATAGGTGGTTTCCATCCAGTGATGGCGTGGGAATTCGTATTCGCCCTCGAAACTGACCACGCTGCCCGCCAGCGCCTGCTGCAGGTACGGGCGGGCGCGCAGGTAGCGTTCCTCGCCCAGCAGTTCGCGCACGGTCATGCCGCGGATCTGCTCGACAGACAGGCCGAACGCACTTTCATAGGCCGCGTTGTTGAAGACGTAGCGCTCGTCGTTGTCGATGAACGCCAGCAGCGCGGGCAGGGTATCGGTCACGGCGCGCAACCGGCGTTCGCTGCGCGCCAGCTGCTGCCCGCGCTGCCGCACGTCGCGCATCAGGCCGATAAAGGCACGCGTGACGTCGCCGATCTCGTCACGCTGGGGCCGCTGCGGCAGCCGCTCGAAGGCGTCCACGTCGCTGGCGCTGTCGCGCACCACCTGGTGCAGCCGCGACAACGGCGTCAGCAGCCGGCGCACCGCCAGCCAGATCAGCAGGGCCACCACGGCCAGCACGATGCCCGACATCATCAGGAAGCGCCGCTGCAACTGCCGCAGCGGTGTGTAGGCCTCGTGCGCGGGCAGCACGGCCACCAGCTCCCAGCCGGTGGTGGCCATCAGCCGCCGGGCGATCACAGGGCGTGTGGGCGTCAGGAATTCCAGTGGCGCGGCATTATCGTCGACACCGCAGGTGTCGCCCGCGGCGCTGGCGGGCTGGTGGGCCTGGGCAGGGTCGGGATGTTCGATGTACACCGGTGCCGCGCCGGCCGACACCAGGCAGTAGAAGCCTGTGATCCCCAGCCGGCTATGGCCGATTTCCACCAGAAAATTCGGATGCCCGAGGTTGAGCCAGCCAGCCACCAGACCCAGGAACGCGCCCGATGGCGACAGGATCGGCACCGCCAGCAGCGCGCCCATCGAGCCGTCGATACGCGCCCGCAACGGGGCGGCGACGACCACGTTGCGGGTACGGGCGGTTTCGCGAAAGTAGGTGCGGTCGCTGATGTCGGCCGGGGCGGCCCCGCCCATGTTGATCAGGGTGCCGCTGGCGTCGGCCACCAGCACGGAATCGAATGCCTCGGGCACCGGCACCGTGCGCGTCACCACTTCCTTGACCCGGTCGCGTAGCGCCTCGGGCGACATGCCTTGCGCGGCCGCCAGCGGCGCGCTCAACTGCGGCGCCAGGTGCGTCAGCATCACGATGCGGTCTTCCATGGCCGTGTCGAGCTGGTCGACCGACAGCTTGACGATCGAGTCCTGCTGGTTCTGCAGCACTTCCTCGAGGTCGCGGTGCGCGTAATAGAGCGAACCGAGCACGATGCCGCTGCCCAGCACGGCGGCGAGCACCGTGGTGATCAGCGCAATGCGCGCCTTGAGCGATGGCAAAAATCGGGGCATGGGTCCAAATACGACGCCGGCACGGCAATGCGGGATGTCAGAGGTCAGGGCGGCTCAAGGGTCACGGCGTCCGAAAGGCCTTTCGTCGCGCTGTACAGCGAGTGCAAGGGTGCGACAAGGCAGCCGAACGGTATCACGGCACACCCGTTTGGGTCAGCCCGGGCAATCCGGGGTTTGACAATCGCGTGACAGGGCACGTGGTCCTGCCCGGCGCGGCCCGCGCGCATGTGTGCGTGGCGCCACTGTGCGGGCGCAAGTGGGCAGGTTATAGTGCGGCGAACCAATGTTACGTAATGTATGCCCGGGCTCGGCATGCCGGGCGACACCTGAATCGCCGCCCGATTTTGTTCCGCCCCATCCCATTCATGAAATCGCGCCTGCTGTCTCCTGTCGTGCTCTCGCTGCTGGTTACCGCAGGGGGGGCGCTGCTGACGGCGGGCGCCTGGCGCCTGGCCACCGGCCTGGAGCGCCGGGTCGCCGAACAGGATGTGGGCGCCATGCTGGGCCGCACCGCCGATGCGCTGACCGACCGCCTGCAGGAAAACGAACGCCTGCTGCGCGGGGCCGCCGCCCTGATGGCGGCCAATGGAAATACCACGCGGGCGCAGTGGCGCAACTACCTGTATTCGGCACAACTTGACGAACTGCCGCCGGGCACGCAGTCGATCGGCTATGCACCGCTCGTGCCACAGGCACAACTGGCCGGCGTCGTGGCCGGCGCCCATGCCGATGGCGTGAGCGACTTCGAGGTCTATCCGCCGGGCGAGCGGGCGCAGTACGCCCCGATTCTCTTCAATGAGCCACCCAGCGGCCGCAACGCCAGGGCGCTGGGCTTTGACCTGCTCAGCGATCCGGTGCGCCGCGCGGCGCTCGAAGCGGCGCGCGACAGCGGCCAGCCCAGGCTGACCGAAGGCCTGGCCCTGATCCGCGAGGTGGAAGCGCAGGCGCCGCAGCGCGGTGCGTTGCTCTATGCGCCGGTGTTCCCGGCCGGGGTACCGTCAGCCACCGCCGCCGAGCGGCGCGATGCGCTGTCCGGCGTGGTGTATGTCTCGCTGCGGCTTGGCGACCTGATGCGCGGCGTGAGCGGCGGCGTGTCGGGGGATCTGGTGCTGACGCTGTTCGAAGGGCCTTCGGCCGCCGGCGCCTTGCTGTCCGGCGGCATGCCCGAGGCCGAACGCCGCGACGATCACCGCAAGCCGATGATCGAGGCCGACCGCCAGATCGAATTCGGCGGCCGCACCTGGACGCTGCGCGCCGCCACGCGGCCCGGCTTCGAGGCCACGCACGCCGGCCGCTATGGCGTGCGCGTGCTGGCGCTGGGCGCGCTGGCCACCTGGCTGATGGCATGGCTGGCATTCCGGCTGGCACGGGAACGGCGCGATGCCCGCCGGCAGGCCTCGCTGGCCGGACAGGCGGGCAGCGCGGTGGCCGCCGGCCTGCGAGAAAGCCTGGCCCGCGCCGAACAGAGCGCGGCCACCGCCAGCCTGCGCTACGCGCGGCTGATGGACCACGCGCCGTTCTGCGTCATCACGTTCGATGCGTACGGCATGATCACGGGCATCAACCGTGCCGGGCAGCGCATGCTCTGGTACGCCGAGACCGAACTCGTCGGCCGCATGCCCTACGCCAGCCTGCACGACGCCGACGAGGTGGCCGCGCACGCGCGCGAGCTGTCGGGCGAGATCGGCGAAACGGTCGAGCCGGGGCTGCCAGCGCTGGTGGCCAAGGCCCGGCTGGGCGTGACCGATGGGCGTGACTGGACATACCTGCGCAAGGGTGGATCGCGGTTGCCCGTGCATCTGACGGTGACGGCGCTGGCCGACGGCAGCACCGAAGGCGGTTTCCTGGTGATCGCCCACGACCTGACCGAACGCCGGCGCGTGGACGAATACATCCGGCATCTGGCCCAGCACGATGCGCTGACCGGTCTGCCCAATCGCACCGAGCTGAACGCACGTACCGAAACGGTGCTGGCCGACGCACGCCGCCATGGCCATCGCGTGGCCCTGTTGCTGCTGGACCTGGACCATTTCAAGCACATCAACGAAACGCTGGGGCATCCGGTGGGCGACGACGTGCTGCGCACCATCGCCGACCGCATCCGCGGCGCGGTGCGTCCGCGTGACGTGGTGGCCCGCATGGGTGGGGACGAGTTCGCCGTGGTGCTGGGCGGCCTGCGTCATGACAGCGAAGCCGAACTGGCGGCGGCCAAGATCCTGGCGCGGGTGTCCGAAGACCTGCAGATCGCGGGGCAGTCGCTGCGCGTGACGCCGTCGCTGGGCATGGCCGTCTATCCGGACGATGGCGATACGCTGACCAACCTGATGAAATCGGCCGATTCGGCGATGTACGCCGCCAAGCAGGATGGCCGCGCCCAATTGCGCCGGTTTGCCACGGAGATGGCGCAGGCATCGCTGGCCCGCTTCACGATCGAGGCGCTGCTGCGCCGTGCGCTGGCCGAGCAGGAGTTCCGGCTTCGCTACCAGCCGATCGTCGATGTCGCCACCCTCGCCGTGGTAGGCGTGGAAGCCCTGATCGCCTGGGAAACGCCCGAGCGCGGACCGATGCGCCCCGCCGAGTTCATCCCCGTTGCCGAGCAGTGCGGCCTGATCGGCGCGCTGGGCGCGTGGACGCTGGCCACGGCCTGCCGCGAGATCCAGTCCCTGCGGCAAGAGCTGGGGCTCGACATCGACGTGGCCGTCAACATCTCGCCGCTGCAACTGCGGCAGGCAAATTTCCAGGAAACCGTGGCGCAGTGCCTGCAAGCCGCCGATCTGCCGGCGGCCAGCCTGACGATCGAGGTCACAGAAGGCATCCTGGTGGACGGTGGCGAAAAGACGATCGAGACGTTCCGCCGCGTGCGGCAGCTTGGCGTGGGCGTGTCGATCGACGACTTCGGCACCGGCTATTCGGGCCTGGGCTACCTGACGCGCCTGCCGATCAGCAAGCTGAAGATCGACAAGTCCTTTGTCGATGACCTGGCCATGCCGGGGCACGACCGCGCCGTGGCTGCCGCAATCATCGCGCTAGGCCATCAGCTGCACCTGCAGGTGGTGGCGGAGGGCGTCGAGTCGAAGGCGCAGTTCGAATTCCTGCGCGGCGAAGGCTGCGATGCGGTGCAGGGCTTCCTGTTCTGCCAGCCCGTGGGGCTCGATGCGCTGCGCCAGATTCTGCTGGGCGGAAAAGGGTTTGCCGACGCGGCGTGAGTGGCACAAACGTGCCACGCCACGCGCCACTCAAACATGCACGCAGAAACGGGTACGCTCCGGCCAAAAAGAAACCCGGCTGGCGCGTCGCGCGTAGCCGGGTTTTCGGTGTGAGCGGGGGCGCTCAGGTGTTCGTGGTGACGACGGCCGGTTCTCCGACCCCCGTAGGATTGTGAAGGCGCCGGTACAGGTCGTCGATGCGCGACCGGCTGCTCGCGAGTTCTTCGCGGCCCTGTTCGGTCAGCAGGTAGACGCGCCCGATGCCATCGCGCAGGACGCTTTCGAGATAGCCTTCCATCTGCAGCGCGCGCAGCAGAGGTCGTACCGTGCCGATGTCCACCTGGAATCCGTATTCCATGAGCATTTCTGCAAGCATGGCCACGGTGGCGGGCACCTCCATGGCGAATTGCATGACGTAGACGCGGGCTAGCAAGCCGAGGAACTGTCGTTTCATGTGGCAGGCAACGCAAAACCTGGGGCGGCGGTTGACGCGAGAATGCAACGTGAACGAAGCGTCCCATCCCCTTGCACGCTCCGTAGCCGCTACGATACGTGATTCTCGACCGTAGAAAAAAAAGAAGCCGCCAGGATTGCCTGGCGGCTTGTCGGGAATGCGTCGGAGGGGTCAATTAACTCTGGCGCAGGGCAGATTTTAATGGAACTGAATACGCGATGTCACGCGCTGTGGTAGTGACCCCTACCACCGGGGGGTGATTCCGTAAGGGTTTCGAAAGCGAGATTGCGGCGAAGGCGCAACAAACGTCGCCATTGCCCCATTTTTGTGCCAAATTTCGCCGCTTTGTCGTCACTTCTTCGGTCACCCACTCGGTGTCGCATGTCCGCTTCCAGCCAGCCACGGGCCCCGTTTTGGGCTGAAATAACCGTCGTGAACCACCGCGAAAATCGCGTCGATCCGGCGGAAAGTGATGCACTTGTCGCACTTCTGCAACGGTTTGCCATCTTTGAATTCAATCATTGCCTCAACTGAACTGATGAAGCTCGCCGACCTGTTTCGCCTGTTGCTGCTCTCCGCCATCTGGGGCGCCAGCTTCCTGTTCATCCGCATCGCCGCGCCGGTGCTGGGCCCGTTGCCGACCGCCTTCTTTCGCGTGCTGATTGGCGCCGTGACGCTGGCAGCCTGTCTGCCCCTGCTGGGGCTGAAATGGGACATGCAGGGCAAGTGGCCAGCGGTGGTCATGCTGGGGATCATCAATTCCGGCATCCCGTTTGTGATGTATTCGGTGGCCGCATTGTGGCTGCCGGCTGGCTATTCGGCCATTTTCAACGCCATGACACCGCTGATGGGGGTGGTGATCGGCTCGCTGTTCTTTGCCGAGAGGCTGACCCGTGCCAAGGCGGCGGGGGTGCTGCTGGGCCTGGCGGGCGTGGCGGTGCTGACCCGCACGGGCCCAGTGGTCTTCTCGCACGATGTGCTGCTGGGCGCGCTGGCGTGCCTGGTGGCGACGTCGTGTTACGGGCTGGCCGGGTTTCTGACGCGTCGCTGGATCACGGCGCGCGGCGGGCTGGACAGCCGGCTGGTGGCGGGCGGCAGCCTGGTCGGTGCCACGCTGTTCCTGTTGCCCTTCAGCGCGGTGGCGCTGCTCCGCGAGAACACGCTGCCTGCGGCCGGCCTGGGTGTGTGGGCTGGCATGCTCGGACTGGGCATGTTCTGCACAGCCATCGCCTACGTGTTGTATTTCAGGCTGATCGCCGATCTCGGCCCGGTGCGATCGCTGACCGTCACCTTCCTGATTCCGCCTTTCGGCATCGTGTGGGGATGGATGTTCCTGGGCGAGACGCTGTCGTGGGCGCACGCGGCCGGCATGCTGCTGATCGGCGGGGCGGTCTGGCTGGTGCTGCGACCCGCCACGCCGGCGTCTGCGCCGGCCGTGGCGCGGTCATGACGACGCGACGGTCGATAGCCGGCGCTTAGCGACGGTAGTAGCCGCGATCATCGCCGCGATAGTGGTCCGGGCCCCGGCCATGGTCGTGCCAGGCGTGATACTCGCGGCGGTCATACCAGCGGCGGCCGTCCCAGTATCGGTCGTTATGCCAGCCGATCACCACGGCGGGTGCCGGTGCAACGACAACCGGCGGTGCCGGGCGATAGACCACCGGCGGCGGAGGCGGCGGCGCCACATAGACGGGTTGGGGCTGCACATAGACCGGGGCGGGCGCCACGACGACCGGAGCCGGTGCCACGGGCACGCCGAAGTTCACGTCGACATCGACGCGCGCCATGGCGGCAGTGGAAGTGGCCAGCGCGGCGGTGCCGGCGACGAGGAGGGAAAGATACAGGGGGCGCTTGTTCATCGTAATCACCAGTGGGTGAGGTGCTATGGCTCCACTCTACCCATCCGGCGTATTACCGATTGCACGCCTTTGTAACGGCACTTGGTGTTTGTGTAAGAAACGTCCGCGTTACTTCCGGGTGGTGCCGGTGGCCGTCTCGACATCCGACTGCTGGCAGGCCGGGCACAGGCCATAGAGCACCAGCATGTGCTCGCGCAGGACAAAGTCGTTCTGGGCGGCCACCTGCCTTTGTCGCGCCTCGATGCCTTCGTCGCTGAATTCCTCCACCACGCCGCAGGCGATACAGATCAGATGATCGTGATGGCCGCCCTCGTTGAGTTCGAACACGGCATGGTCGGACTCGAAGCTGTGGCGCAGCAGGATATTGGCCTGCACCAGCTGGTTGAGCACGCGGTAGACGGTGGACAGTCCCGCATCGACATCGAGGTCGAGCAGGATCCGATAGACATCTTCCGCGCTGAGGTGGCGACGGTCGCTATTGCGGAACGCTTCCAGCACGTGCATGCGCGGCGACGTGGCTTTCAGGCCCGCGCGCTTGAGTGGTACGGCTTCGGAGTTCACTGTGGAAGTAGTCATGCGGCAGCTCGCGCCCACTGGGACGCACGGTTAATACTCCAGGCGGTGGATCGACGGCGGAAAGCTGGGGCCGGCGCCCTTGGCCGGCCAACCTTCCGCCAGATCGTGGCGGAAGCAGGCGGGAAGCGCCGGATCGACGAGCGGCATCGCTCCGGACGGCGCGCTGTGCCTGCGTGGCGCGCGGAATAAAAAGGTGGCCTGGCTTGCTGCAGGATGACGCGATCGGGAAAACGGGGTCTGGATGTTTTCCCGATCTTCCTGGAGCTGGCTACTACCAAACGCTCCGTGTGTCGGAGCGGTCCCCACAAAAGACGGTATCGGGCGCCGTATCGATCCATCGCTACCACGCCCAGCAATCTGTTCCTGTCCGCCCCGGCGGTGCCGTGCGTCAGACAGTGGTTGGATAGTAAATGGGAATCGATCTCATTTCAAGGAATATTTTTGTCCCTGGTTTCGGGAGTGGTTTTGACATGAAGACCGAACAGACATCGACGGCCATCCGCGCCCACATCGACGCCCTCGACTGGCCCGGCATCGGGCAGGATCTCGATGCCTACGGGTGCGCGGCGATCCGGGCGCTGATCTCTCCGGCGATGTGCGATGCGCTGGCCGCGCTCTATCCGAATGAAGCGCTTTACCGCTCGCGTATCGACATGCGCCGGCATGGCTTCGGCCGTGGCGAGTACAAGTACTTCGCCTATCCCCTGCCCGATCCCGTTGACGCGCTGCGCACCGGGCTCTACCCGCATCTGGCACCGATCGCCAACCGCTGGAACACGGCCATGGGCATTGCCGCCGATTACCCGGTCGCGCACGGCGACTACCTGGCCCGCTGCCATCGCGCCGGCCAGTCGCGCCCCACGCCGCTGCTGCTGCGCTACGCGGCGGGCGATTACAACTGTCTGCATCAGGACCTGTATGGCGAACACGTGTTTCCGCTGCAGGTGGCGATTCTGCTATCCGAACCCGGCAAGGACTTCACCGGCGGCGAATTCGTGATGACCGAGCAGCGTCCGCGCATGCAGTCGCGGGCCGAAGTGGTGTCGCTGGGCAAGGGCGATGCCGTGGTGTTCGCGGTGAGCCAGCGGCCGGTACCCGGTACGCGGGGCACCTACCGCGTGAATCTGCGGCATGGCGTCAGCCGGTTGCACACCGGGCACCGGCAGACGCTGGGCATCATCTTCCACGACGCGACCTGAAACGGCCCGGCGGGCGTCGGACGGCGACCGCGGATTACGCGGTCACCCGCACACCCGGCGCCCCGGCATGCATCGCGCCCACCACGGCGGCGTGTCCGAATCCCTCCTTGCGGAAGATGCCCAGCACCGCGTCGACGGCATCGGGCGCACAAGACACCAGCAATCCTCCGCTGGTCTGCGGGTCCGTCAGCAGCGCCTGCTGGACGTGCGACACCCCGGTATCGACCGTGACGTCATGGCCATAGCTGGCCCAGTTGCGCCGCGAGGCGCCCGTGACTGCGCCCCCTTCCGCCAGCGCGGCCACGCCGGGCAGCAGCGGCACATGCGCCATGTCGATCGTGGCGCCCAGCCCGCTGCCACGGCAAACCTCCAGCAGATGGCCGAGCAGGCCAAAGCCGGTCACGTCGGTGATCGCATGCACGCCATCCAGCGCGCCAAGCGCCTTGCCCGGTGTGTTGAGCTGCGTGGTGCTGGCGATCATCTGCCGGTAGCCGTAGTCGTCGAGCGATTCCTTCTTGATCGCGGCGGAATAGACCCCCACGCCCAGCGGCTTGCCCAGTACCAGCACGTCGCCGGCCTGCGCGTCGCGATTGCGGCGGATGCGGTCGGGATGCACCAGGCCCATCACTACCAGCCCATAGATCGGCTCGACCGAGTCGATCGAATGGCCGCCCGCAATCGGAATGCCGGCCTCGGCGCAGATCGATTGGCCGCCTTCCAGGATCTTGCCGATGGTCTCGGGCGACAGCTTGTCGACGGGCATGCCCACCAGCGCCAGTGCCATGATTGGCGTGCCGCCCATCGCATAGACATCGGAAATCGCATTGGTGGCCGCGATGCGGCCGAAATCGTAGGGGTCGTCCACCACGGGCATGAAGAAGTCCGTGGTGGCCACCAGCGCCTGCGTATCGTTGAGCCGGTACACCGCCGCGTCATCGCTGGTCTCGATGCCCACCAGCAGCCCCGGCGGCGCCGGGAACTGCCGGGTGTTGCGCAGGATGTCGCCTAGCACGCCCGGCGCGATCTTGCAGCCGCAGCCGCCGCCGTGCGCCAGCGATGTCAGGCGCACTTCGCCGCCGTTGTGTTCGATCGATGTCGTCATCAGGCCACCCTCCGCGACGCGATGCGATAGCCGAACGCGGCCGGGTCGAGGCTGTCCAGCGTACCCGCCACGGTCTTCGCCTGCGGATACATCAGGAAGGGCACCGGCGCCATGCCGCTGTCGGGCAGACGCACGTCGTGGCCATGGTTGTAGGCGACCCAGTTGCCCTCCCAGGCGCCGAACAGCAGCGCGCGGGCGGCCCGGACCTTGCCGTCCGTCATCGGCAGGCCGCCTGGCACCTCTTCGAGCGCCACCTTGCGGACATCGGCCGGATCGGCGGGAATCCATCCATAGCCCGCGGCATGGAACTCGGCCCGGCAATGCTGCGCCCTGGAGATGTCGCCGGCCTTGCCGAGCGCGCGGAAGCCGCGCTGGGAATCGTCCACGCGGATGCCGTACGCATCGCGCGCCGGGATGCCGACCGCGCGCGTCAACGCCACGAACAGGCCGTTGATGTCCGCGCACTTGCCATTCATGACGCCGCCGGTCTTCAGCATCCTCACCACGTCGCCGGTGCCGCAGCCGCGTACGCTGGCGTCGCGGCAGGTATGGTCCACCACCCACTGGTAGATGGCCTGCGCGCGGCTCATGTCGTCGGTCAGCCCGGCGGTAATGCCCAGCGCTGTCTCGCGCACGATGCCATCGGTGGGCATCAGCTGCGTGGGCCGACGATACTCGGCCAGCGACGCAGCGGACTCAGCCGATTGCGCCGACCGCGCCGACCGTGCCGACGGCGCCCACTCGAGCGACGGTGCCGTGCCAAGATCGACATCGCGGTCGCGCAGCGCCACGGTGCTGGTGAGCCGCGCCGACAGCGGTGCGCCGTGCGTGGCGGTGGGCCAGTCGATGACCAGCATGTCCACGCCGTAGCGCCCGGTGCGCGCTGCCCGGGCCCGCGCGCCGGGTGCGATCCATTCGTTCGATACGGTGTGCTGATAGTCGCCGAGGTTCGGGGCGGGGACGGGCAGCCACACCGTGGCCGGCGCCGCGGCGGCCGGCAGGTGCACTTCGGTGGTCAGTTCGTAGACGCGCCAGCCGGCGGAGGCCGGATACGGATCGGCGGGGGAGGAGGGGGCTGAGGAGGGGGCGGAGAATGCCGGGCCGACGCCCGCGCCTATGGAAACCGGTACTGCGGCACCCAGCCGCAGGAATGCGCGTCTGTCCATGATGATTCCTCTGGATGAGAAGTTCGAGACTCGAAACATGCCCAACCGCTGCTTATGCATGGTAGGTCATGCGCGTGGCAACAGGGAAATCGGAGGGAAACCGGAGAGGAATGGCGGAAAGCAGCAGGAGTCGAACCTACCTGGGAACGTCTGGCGCCCCCAACCGGGTTTGAAGCCCGGCCGCATCACCGGATACGGATGCCTTCCCTTGCGGATCTATGACGGCGCTGGCCGGGCAGGCGTGGCCAGCGGACGCCATTCACTATCGGGGCGCAGCATGCGCGCATTGCCCACGCGGCGAGTGTATCCCGCGCGATCGAAGAACTCCAGAATCTGGATCGTGCGCTTGCGGCCCAGCCCCACGGCATCGCGAAACGCAATCACTTCCACATGACCCTGCGCCGCGGCCATCGTGCCGAACAGCCGCGCCAGCGTTTCGATGGCGGCTTCGGCATAGAACAGGTCGCGCACCACCTGATGCACGGTGCCCTGGCGCGCCAGTTTGCCTAGCACGTGGCGGACCTGTTCCTCGGGCGCGTTCAGCGCCACCGCATGCTCGCGCACCCAGGGCGGGTCGAACCCCCCCGCCGCCACCCGGGGCAGCAATTGGGCGCCCAGCGCCTGTTCGGCATCGGTGAAGGTGATGGCATGGCCCGGCAGGCGCATCCATCCGCCATGCCGTTCCACGGCACGTTGCTGCAGCAGCGTGTCGAGCAAGGCGGACCACAGCGCGTCGGGAATCGGCGCGCCGGCAAATGCCACCCGGCGCAGCGAACCGGCGCCCAGGCCGGGTTCGTCGGGCATGCGCGCATGGAACGCCGTCAGCGTGTCCAGCACGCCGGTGCGCAGCGCATCGAGATAGCGCGACAGGATCAGCGTCTCGCCGATGCGAAGAACGGCAGGCGGCAACGTCATGGCGCTGGCCGGCAGGCCCGTCAGGCGCACCAGCCGGGTCTCGGCCACGCCGTGCGGCGCATTGTCCAGCAGCGGCAGGATGCCGCAGCCGCCGAGCATCTGCTCCACTGCCAGCAGCCAGGCGAGACGCCCGGGCGCACGTCGATGCCGCTCGGGTGCCACGTTGTCGAGCACCACGCCGCCGCCCACCGTCTGCGTGGCCTGCGGATTGCGCAGGATGAAGTGGTCGCCGGCCACCGCGCAGACCGGCGCGGCGAACACGAGCTGGGCCAGCGCGGTGCCGCCTGGCTCCAGGGCTTCGCAGTCAAGCAGCACGGCATTGGCCATGCGATGCGCGGCGCCCAGATGTACGTGCAGCGGCGACCAGTGGCCGATGCGGGAACCGGCGCCCGGATGCAGCGTGAGCCGGACATCGATGCGCGTGACCGGCGCCATCAAGGCGGGGTCGACGATCCAGTCGCCGCGATGGATGTCCGCCTTGTCGATGCCGGCCAGGTTCAGCGCGCAACGCTGGCCCGCCAGGCCGGCCTCCGCCGGCCGGTTCTGGGCGTGGATGCTGCGCACGCGCGCGGGCAGGCCCGACGGCGCCACCTGCATCACATCGCCTACCGCCACCCGGCCGCCGAACACGGTGCCGGTGACGACAGTGCCATGGCCGCCCAGCGTGAACACGCGATCCACCGCCAGACGGAACAACCCGCCGGCGCCATGCGCGGGCGTATGCTGCGCGGTGTCCTGCAGCCACGCGCGCAGCGCCGCGACGCCGGGATCGGCATCGTCGGTGGCATTGAGCGGGAATACGTCGGCGCCAGCATAGGGAGTGCCCGCCAGCAGTGCCTCGATCTCGCCGCGCACGCTGGCCAGTTGCGTGGCGTCGGCCCGGTCGGCCTTCGTCAGTGCCACCACGGCGCGCGGCACGCCAAGTCGCTCGACGATGGTCAGGTGCTCGCGCGTCTGCGGCATGACGCCATCATCGGCGGCCACCACCAGCAGGGCCAGGTCGATGCCGCTGGCCCCGGCGGCCATCGTATGAATCAGGCGTTCGTGACCGGGCACGTCGATATAGCCCAGCACGTCGCCATCGGGCAGCGGCGTATAGGCATAGCCGAGTTCGATCGAGATGCCGCGCGCCTTCTCTTCCTTGAGCCGATCGGTATCGACGCCGGTCAGCGCGCGCACCAGCGTGGTCTTGCCGTGGTCGATATGTCCGGCCGTGCCGACGATCATGAGCGCAGCGCCTCCGCCAGCAGGGGCCACTGGGCCGAGAACGCAACTTCATCGGCGGTTTCCAGGCAGCGCAGGTCGAGCCAGAGCGCGTCTTCGCTGACGCGGCCGATCACGGGGCGCGGCAGCGCGCGCAGCGCGGCTTCCAGTTGCTGCAGACGCCGGCCGGTACGCTTGCCGGCGTCGCGCGGGCCGATGACCAGCCCGAAGCTGGCCAGTTGCCCGCCGGGCATCGCACCGCTGCCGATCTGGCTGACCATGGGAACGGCCGAAACCTGCCAGCCATCGCCCAGCGGCGCCTGGACCACGGGCCGCAGGCGCTCGGCCATGGCCGCCATCTCGCCGGCGGGCCGCGCCAGCAGGCGCAGCGTGGGCAGCGACTGCACCAGCGTGTCCGGATCGCGATACAGCTGCAGCACCGGCTCCAGCGCGGCGAGCGTGAGCTTGCCCACCCGCAGCGCGCGCTTGAGCGGGTTCTTCTTGATCTTCGCGACCAGGTCGGCACGTCCGACGATCAGGCCGGCCTGGGGGCCGCCCAGCAGTTTGTCGCCGCTGAACGTGACCAGGTCCGCGCCTGCGGCGATGGTCTCGCGCACCGTGGTCTCGCGTGGCAGGCCCCACTGGGTGAGGTCGCCCAGCGTGCCGCTGCCCAGATCCACCACCACGGGCAGGCCCAGCGGCTGCGCGATGCGCGCCACGTCGGCCACTTCCACGCTGCGCGTGAAGCCGGTGATCTCGTAGTTGCTGCAATGCACCTTCATCAGCAGCGCCGTACGCGCGCCAATGGCATCGGCGTAGTCATGCGGATGCGTGCGGTTGGTCGTGCCGATCTCCACCAGCTTGACCCCGGCGCGCTGCATGACATCGGGAATGCGGAAGGCGCCGCCGATTTCCACCAGTTCGCCGCGCGACACCACCACCTCGCGCCGCTGCGCCAGCGTGTTGAGCATCAGCAGCACGGCCGCCGCGTTGTTGTTGACCACCGTGGCGGCCTGCGCGCCGGTCAGTTCGCACAGCAGATCGGCGACCAGATCGTCGCGGTCGCCACGGCCGCCCGTGTCCAGATCGAATTCGAGATTGGCCGGCGTGGTCATGGCACGGACGACTGCCTGGACGGCGCTGTCGGGCAGCAGAGCGCGGCCGAGGTTGGTATGCAGCACCGTGCCGGTCAGGTTGAACACGGCGCGCAGGCGCGGCTGGGCGTCGCGCGCCAGCTGCGCGGCCAGGGCTTCGCACAGCGCGTCGTCGCCGATGGCCTGGCGCGCCAGCTGACCGGCCACGGCCTGGGCGCGCAGCGCGTCGAGCAGGCGGCGCAGCGCGCTGGTGGCCGGTGTGCGGCCGTAGCGTTCCAGCAGCGGCTGCAGGCCGGGCAGCCGCAGCACGCGGTCGACCGATGGAATGTCTGCGGGGCGGGCGGGCATCGACACGGTGTCGTTCATCCGCGCACCTCCGGCATCTCCACGCCGCCGTCATCGTCTTCGTCATCGGCCAGCCATAGCAGCGGGTTGCCGTTGGCGCGGCCGTAGCCGGCTTCGCCCATCATCACGTCAAGCGCCAGAGAGGCCAGGTCGTCGGCCAGCGGCTCGACCATCGGATCCTTCTCCATGTAGGCGATCTTGCGATAGTGATGGCATTGGCCGCAGGTCTCGGCCTTGAGCGCGTCGCCCTGGCCTTCGACGGCGTAGTAGCTGATGCCCTCGGTGGTTTCGCAATGGCTGCACTTGACGCGCACCATGTGCCATTCGGTGGCGCACAGGCCGCAGTGCAGATAGCGCAGCCCCTGGTAGCGCCCGCCGATGCGTACGATGCTGGCCACCGGTGGCGTGCCGCAGACCGGGCAGACCGTGTGGACGTCCAGCATCGGCATGTCCTGCTCGCGCAGCTGGCTGGCCAGCACGGTGCGGTCCAGCTGCAGCGCCGCCATCAGCAGCGGCGCGGTGGCGGTGTCGATGGGGCGGCCGCCGGCATGGCGCAGTCCCAGCAGCTCCTGCACGGCGTTGGCCAGCGCGTCGGCCGGCATCGCACGCAGAGTGGCCAGCGGGGCCGCGAGTTCGGGGCAGGTGTCAGCCAGCCGGCCGAACAGTGCGGCGGCGGCATGTGGCGCGCCGGCGTCCTGTGCGGGCAGCAGCGGCATGCAGTGCTCGCCCGCGCGGTGGATGGCTTCGGGGGAAAGGGGCGCGAGATCGGAAGACCCGGCGAGCGACTGCGCCACCACATGCTGCGCGTCGGCCACGGCGGCCATCAGCAGCAGGTACGGGCCGATCGGGTTGCCCGGCGCCAGCTGGCGTAGCCGCTGCGCCCGCGCGGCAAACACATCCGCGCGATCGGGCAGACGCACACGCGCGATGGCGATGTGGTCGATCGATTCGATTTCCGCCGGCTCCAGAATGCGCTGCACCATCAGTCGTCATCCCCTGGCAGTCCGGCGTGTCTGGCGTATCGGCCTACGCCACCGGCCCGCTATTTGTCGCCCGGCCGGAAGTTCTCCCGGAACCAGGTGCGATGATGTTTCCACGCCCAGCCGGGCGTGACCGTTCCGCGCGTCATGGCCTGCACGGAACCCTTGACCCATACGGCTGCATAGATGTGGACAATGATGCCGCAAATCAGCGCGAAGGCGCAAACGGCATGCACGACCGACGCCACCCGCAGGGCCCAGATCGGGAAGAACGCCGAGAAGTAGGTGCGCCAGATGACGATGCCGCTCAGCAGCAACAGCACCAGGCAGCCCACCATCAGGAAGAACAGCAGCTTCTGGCCGGCGTTGTAGCGGCCCACGTCGGGCAGGTTTTCCTCGTGGTTGGTCAGTACATCGCGTCCGTGGCGCAGCCATTCGCGGTCGCTCCATGTCATCAGGTTGTGATGCCAGAACTTCACGGCCAGGATCAGGAAGGCCAGGAACATCACCACGCCCAGGAACGGGTGAAGGATGCGCGTCCAGGTGCCGCCGCCGAACAGCGCGCTCATCCAGAACATCGACGGATGGAACAATGCCAGCCCGGACAGCGCCAGCAGCACGAACGTCAGCGCGACGATCCAGTGGTTGCTGCGTTCGCCGGCGGTGTAGCGGCGGATGGTTGCCTCGCGGCGCTTATCGATTCTCATCGCGGACCTCCTCGGGGGGCACCACTTCATCGGGCGTGCCGCGCGGCCTGGGGTTGTCCCGGCCCCAGCGCACGATCTCGTCCTCGGCCGCCGCTTCGTCCTCGGGGCCGGTCTCGTTCGGGCCCACGCGGATGTAGTGGAAGAAGCCGGCCAGCGCCGCGATGGCCATGCCGGCCACGGCCAGCGGCTTGGCCAGGCCCTTCCACAGGCTCACCAGCGGGCTGATATGCGGATCGTCAGGCAGGCCGTGGTACAGGCTCGGCTGGTCGGCGTGGTGCAGCACGTACATCACGTGGGTGCCCGACACCCCGGCCGGGTTGTACAGGCCGGCCTTCTCGAAGCCGCGCGATTTCAGGTCGACGATGCGTTCCTCGGCATGCTGGATCATGTCCGTCTTGGTGCCGAACACGATGGCGCCGGTCGGGCAGGTCTTCACGCAGGCCGGCTCCTGGCCCACGGCCACGCGGTCGGAGCACAGCGTGCACTTGTAGGCCTTGTGGTCCTGCTTGGAGATGCGCGGGATGTTGAACGGGCAGCCGGTGATGCAATAGCCGCAGCCGATGCAGTTTTCCTCGTGGAAGTCGACGATGCCGTTCGCGTACTGCACGATGGCGCCCGGTGCGGGGCAGGCCTTCAGGCAGCCAGGGTCCTCGCAGTGCATGCAGCCGTCCTTGCGGATCAGCCATTCGAGGTTGCCGTTGGGGTTTTCGTACTCGGAAAACCGCATCAGCGTCCACGTATGCTCGTCCAGGTCGGCCGGATTGTCATAGACGCCCACGTTGGTGCCCACATCGCCGCGCAGGTCGTTCCACTCCATGCACGCGGCCTGGCAGGCCTTGCAGCCGATGCACTTGGTGGTGTCGATCAGCTTGGCCACACTGCCCGTCACGGGCTCGCGCACGCTGGGCGACGGCGTGGTGGTGGCCGACCGGCGCACGATATCCAGGGACTGTAGTGCCATGTCGGTCTCCTATGCCCGTTCGACCTTGACCATGAACGACTTGAACTCGGGCGTCTGGGTGTTGCCGTCTCCCACGAACGGCGTCAGCGTGTTGGCCAGGAAGCCCGGCTTGGTCAGCCCGGTGAAGCCCCAGTGCAGCGGTATGCCCACCATGTGCACGGTCTTGCCGTCGATCCGGAACGGCTTGATCCGCTTGGTCACCAGCGCCACGGCGCGGATGTAGCCGCGCATCGACGTCACCTTGACGCGGTCGCCGGCCTTGACGCCTACCTGCTTCGCAAGCTCCTCGCCAATTTCCACGAACTGTTCCGGCTGCAGGATGGCGTTGATGCGCGCGTGCTTGGTCCAGTAGTGGAAGTGCTCGGTCAGGCGATACGTGGTGGCGATGACCGGGTAGGCATCGGGCTTGCCGAACTGCGCCCAGTCGTCCTTGAACACGCGCGCCGCCGGGTTGCTGATGACCTTGGAGTCCTTGCCGTTGAGCGGGTTGTAGCCCAGCGGGTTCTCGAACGGTTCGTAGTGCTCGGGGAACGGCCCCTCCACCATGGTCTGCCGCGCAAAGAACCGCGCCACGCCTTCGGCCTGCATGATGAACGGGCCCATGCCGTTGGCCGGGTCTTCGTCGAGCTTGAAGTCGGGCGTGTCGAAGCCGGTCCAGCTCTTGCCGTTCCAGGCGATCAGCTTGCGCGCCGGGTTGAACGGCTTGCCGCTCACGTCGCACGATGCGCGGTTGTACAGCACGCGGCGGTTGGCCGGCCAGGCCCACGACCAGTTCAGGTTCTGGCCGATGCCGGTGGGGTCGCTGTTGTCGCGCTTGGCCATCTGGTTGCCGGCCTGCGTCCATGACCCGCAGTAGATCCAGCAGCCGCTCATGGTGCTGCCGTCGGCCTGCAGCTCGCCAAAGCTGTTGAGCTGCTCGCCGGCCTTGCGCACCACCTTGGTCGGGTCCTTCGGGTCCACCAGGTCGGTCAGGGCCTTCCCGGAGTATTCCTTGGCCAGTTCCTCGGGCGTGGGCGAGTGCGGCACCGCATAGGGCCACCACAGGTTGACGATCGGATCGGGATACTTGCCGCCTTCCTTCTGGTACATCGCACGAATGCGCAGCCACAGCGCCGACATGATCTCGATGTCGCTGCGCGCCTCGCCCGGCGGATCGGCGCCCTGCCAGTGCCATTGCAGCCAGCGCGACGAATTGACCAGCGCGCCGTTTTCCTCGGCAAAGCAGGTGGTGGGCAGGCGGAACACCTCGGTCTGGATCGACTTCGAATCGACGTTGTTCGATTCGCCGTAATTTCGCCAGAATTCGCTGGTCTCGGTAGCCAGCGGGTCCATCACCACCATGAACTTGAGCTGGCTCAGGCCCTTCAGCAGCTTGGCCTTGTTGGGCGCCGCCGCCAGCGGGTTGAAGCCCTGCAGGATGTAGCCGTTGATGCGCCCGGCGTTCATCATCTCGAACACCTGCAGCATGTCGTACGGCTTGTCGAGCTTGGGCAGGTAGTCGAATGCCCAGTTGTTGTCCCTGGTGGCGGCCGGCCCCCACCAGGCCTTCATCAGGCTCACGTGGAACTTGCCGTAGTTCTGCCAGTAGCTGAGCTGGTTGGGCCGCAGCGGCTTGAACGAGCGGGCCTCGATGTACTTGTCGTAGTCCGCCTCGGGGTCCGACGGCAGCGTCAGGTAGCCCGGCAGCAGGTTGGTCATCAGGCCCAGGTCGGTCAGGCCCTGGATGTTCGAGTGCCCGCGCAGCGCGTTCATGCCGCCGCCGGCAATGCCGATATTGCCCAGCAGCAGCTGCACCATGGCGCCGGTGCGGATCATCTGGGAGCCGATCGAGTGCTGCGTCCAGCCCAGCGCGTACATGATCGTCATGGCGCGGTCGGGCGTGGCCGTCGAGGCCATCATCTCGCAGACCTTCAGGAACTTGTCCTGCGGCGTGCCGCAGACGCGTTCCACCATCTCGGGCGTATAGCGCGCGTAGTGGGCCTTCAGCAGGTTGTAGACGCAGCGCGGATGGGCCAGTGTGGGGTCGGTCTTCACGAAGCCGTCGTCGCCCGTTTCCCAGTCCCAGGTCTCCTTGAGGTAGTGGCGCTTCTCGGCGTCGTAGCCCGAGAAGATGCCGTCCTTGAACTGGTAGTCCTCGCGGACGATGAACGACATGTCCGTGTAGTTCTTCACGTACTCGTGCTGGATCTTGTCGTTTTCCAGCAGCCAGCGGATCACGCCGCCCAGGAACACGATGTCCGTGCCGGTGCGGATCTGCACGTAGTAGTCCGCCACCGATGCCGACCGCGTGAAGCGCGGGTCCACCACGATCAGCCGCGCCTTGTTGTGCGCCTTGGCCTCGGTGACCCACTTGAATCCGCACGGGTGTGCCTCGGCGGCATTGCCGCCCATGATCAGGATGACGTCCGCGTTCTTGATGTCGACCCAATGGTTCGTCATCGCGCCACGGCCAAACGTCGGGGCAAGACCTGCCACCGTCGGGCCATGTCAGACACGTGCCTGGTTGTCGAACCCCAGCATGCCAAGACTGCGGATCGTCTTGTGCGTGATGTAACCCACCTCGTTGCTGCTCGCCGAAGCGGCCAGCATCGCGGTACTGAGCCAGCGGTTGACCGTCTGCCCCTGCTCGTTCTTCTCGATGAAGTTGGCGTCGCGGTCCTGCTTCATGAGCGTGGCGATGCGGTTCAGCGCTTCGTCCCACGGCATGCGCACCCACTTGTCGGAGCCCGGCGCGCGGTACTCGGGGTACTGCAGCCGGTTGGGGCTGTGGATGAAGTCGATCAGCCCGGCGCCCTTCGGGCACAGCGTGCCGCGGTTCACCGGATGGTCGGGGTCGCCCTCGATATGGATGATGCTGGCCTTCGCGTTCTTGGCCTTGTCGCCAAGGCTGTACATCAGCAGGCCACATGCCACCGAACAGTAGGGACACGTATTGCGGGTCTCGGTCGTGCGCGCCAGCTTGTAGGCGCGTACCTCTGCCAGCGCCATGTCGGGCGCCAGCCCGACCAGCGCCAGGCTGGATCCCGCCAGTGACGCTCCCGTGACCTTCAGGAACTGTCGGCGGTTCATCGTAACCATGGGAACACCTCCTTGTACCGGCGCGGATTGCCGGTCATGGATGCTTCTGCAGGGATAGCAATCAGTATAGGCAATAGTGGCGTTATCGCTATCTCACGGCGAATTTGTGCGCTGACCGCCGCGGCGCGGCGCGCATTCTCGTGACGCGCGCGACACGTGCCGTTTCAAACGGTTGTCTGGGTCAACTGTGGTTTGTTGCAGATGCGCGTAGCGTGGGAGCCGGCTTCGGGCCGGTTTCGCCTCTAAATGCTGCGTTGCGCGAGCGCCGGCGCACGGCCGGCCGGAGGGTCAAAGCTGCACGTCGGCCCCGGTGCCCAACGTGCGCTGGGCGGCGGCCACGGCGGCGGTGCGGGTCTCCACGCCGAGCTTCTCGTAGATGTGTTCCAGGTGCTTGTTCACGGTGCGCGGGCTCATGCCGAGGATCTCGGCGATGTCGCGATTGGTCTTGCCGCGTGCCACCCAGACCATGACTTCGGCCTCGCGCGCGGTCAGTGCCGGCGCGCAGGCGGGCAGCGTAGTGGACAGCGCCGCAAGCGTGGCCACCTCCACCGCGATCTGGTCCGAGGCATCGCCGGTCAGCCTGCGCAGCCGCAGGTCGCCCACGACGATCTCGGCGGCATCGTGCAGGCGCCTGACGGCGACGCCCAGCAACGTGGGCAGCGGCAGACCGGCCGCCGGCGCCGGCCAGCCGTGCTGCTGCATCAGCCCGGTGGCGCGGGCATTGCTCCACAGCCAGCGGCCGTCGCGGCTCGCGGCGAACATCGGTACCGCGCTGCCCAGCACGGCGTCGCGCGCGCTGCGCGCCAGGCGCGCCTTGCTGGCGTGGGACCGCACGCGCGCCACCACTTCGGCAATCGCCACGGGCTTGGTCACGTAGTCGCAGGCGCCCACTTCGAAGCCGCGCACGATATGGCTGGTCTCTCCGAGCCCGGTCATGAAGATCACGGGCAGGTCGGCGTGCCGGGCCATCATCGCCTCGCAGGTGGCAAAGCCGTCCATGCCGGGCATGTCCACGTCCAGCAGCACCGCATCGGGCGTGAACATCGACAGCGCGCTGAGGGCGCGGTCGCCGCTGTCGGCGGCATGCACCAGCATGGCTTCGTCGCCCAGCGCGCGAATCAGGAAGCCGCGCGCGTCGGCGCTGTCGTCAACCACCAGCACACGCGTCTGCGCGGCCGCCAGGGTGGCGTGAGGAAAGTCAGGTTCGTGTGGCATGGAGCGCCTCGCCAAGGGTATCGGTCAGTGCCTGGCCGTCGGTACGGGCTACCGCCAGCATGCGGCGTGCCCAGGCGGCCACCGCGCCGCCGCTGTCCGCCAGTTCGGAAAGCTGGGCCTCCATGGCGCGCAGGCGGCCCGTGGCGCCGAGGTGCAGCAGCTCGCGCAACACCTCGGGCTCGGGCGGCGTGGCCGGTTCGCCGGGCGTGGCCAGCGCGCGGCGCACCATGTCGATCAGTTCCGCCTCGCGCACCGGCTTGCTGACGAAGCCGAGGTAGCCATGCTGGCTGCGCGCTTCCTCGGTGTTCTCGTGGGCATTGGCCGAGACGATGACGATGGCCGGCGGCACGGGCTCCGCGCGGATCTGGCGGCACAGTTCCCATCCCGATGCATCGGGCAGGTTCAGGTCCAGCAGCACCAGTTGCGGCCGCCAGTCGCGCAGCGTGGGCAGCACCAGCGCGCCTTCGCCTACCTCGCGCACGTTCAGGCCCAGCGGCGCCAGGAAGCCGCGCAACACGGCACGGTGCGCGGCGCGGTCGTCCACCACCAGCACGCGCGCGTCGGAAGGCAGCGGCACGGTCACGGTGCGCTTGCGCGGCGCCGTGCGTGCCGACACTGCCGGCAGGTACAACCGCACGGCGAACTCGCTGCCTTCGCCCGGCGCGCTGCGCACGTGGATGTCGCCGCCCATCAGGTCGGCCAGCAGGCGGACGATGGCCAGCCCCAGGCCGATGCCGTCGCGGTCGTCGTGCGGCGTGCCGCGCTCGAAGGGGTCGAAGATGCGCGCCTGGTCTTCGGCGGCAATGCCGGGGCCGGTATCGGTCACGGCGATCGTCGCCAGCTCGCGCTGGTGGCGCACGGTCAGCGTCACCGATCCGTGGTCGGTGAACTTGATCGCATTGCTGACCAGGTTGATGACGATCTGCCGCAGGCGCTTGGAGTCGCCATGCACGTGGCCCGGCAGCCGCCCCGACAGGCGGTAGTGGAAGGCCAGCCCCTTGGCCTGGGCCAGCGGCCGGAACATGCGCACCAGATCGTCGAACAGGGATTCGAGTGCCACGGCCTCTTGTTCCAGCCGTAGCTTGCCGGCCTCGATGCGCGCGAGTTCCAGCAGGCCGTCGACCAGGCTGGACAGGTGTTCCCCGGCGCGGCTGATGGTCTGCACATCGTCACGGCAGGTGGCCGGCAGCGCCGGCGCACGCAGCAGCAACTGCGAGTAACCGAGGATGGAATTGAGCCCGGCGCGCATCTCGTGGCTCATGCCGGTGATGAACCGGCTCTTGGCCATGTTGGCTTTCTCGGCCACTTCCTTCGCATGCTGCAGCAAGGCGTCGGTCTGGCGGTGCGCGTCGATTTCCTTCTGCAGCAGCAGGTTCTGGCGCTCCGATTCCTCCTGCGCCACGGTACGGCTCTCGTTGGCCAGCACCAGCCACCACGCCGCCACGGCCGCGAACAGCGCCAGCCCCGCACCGATCTTCAGGAACAGTTCGCCGCGCGGCGCCGCGCCGAGCGCACCGGTCAGCTGCTCCTGCGTATAGAGCAGCCAGAGCAGCGTGCCGAACGCGAACACCATGCCGGTGAGCACCAGCATGAACTGGCCGATGCGGCGCGCCATCACGGGCGGGGTGCCGGCCGGCAGCACGCGCGTGAGCGCCGTGGCGATCTGCTCCTGCGCGCTGGCGCCGGGCTTGCAGCGGTCGCCGCAGCGCGCATCGAGCGTGCAGCACAGCGAGCAGATCGGGCCGCGATAGGCCGGGCAGCCGGCCATGTCCTCGCGTTCGAACGGATTGCGGCAGATCGTGCAGCGGATCACCGCATGGCGCGGGCCAAAGTCCACCGGCGGGCGCGCCACGAAGTAGCGGCTCTGCGTGGCCCAGGCAATCACTGGCGGCAGGATGATGGAGAGCGCCAGCGAGATGCCGATGGACGCGGGCCGCAAGGTTTCGCCGAACACGCCCAGATGCGCGAGCATCGACACCGCCGAGGCCACCGCCATGCTGCCGAAACCGGCCGGGTTGATGTCGAACAGGTAGGCGCGGCGGAACTCGATATCGCGCGGCGATAGCCGCAGCGGCTTGCTGATGACCAGGTCGCCGAAGATGGCGCCGACCCAGGCCACGGCCAGGTGCGCGTAGAGCGCCAGCACCTGTTCGAGCGCCTCGAACACGCCCATCGCCATCAGCATCACGGCGATCAGCACATTGAACGCCAGCCACACCACGCGCCCCGGGTGGCTGTGCGTGAGCCGCGCAAACACGTTCGACCACGCCAGCGAGCCGGCGTAGGCGTTGGTGATGTTGATCTTGGTCTGCGAGACCAGCACCAGCAGGCCGGCCAGCACCACCGGCACCCAGGCGGGGCAGCCTTCGCCCAGGCCGCGCGCAAAGCCGGACAGGTACATCTGCGTGGGCTCCAGCGCCTGCTCGATGGGCAGTTCCGCCTGCAGCACCAGAAAGGCCAGGAACGCGCCGCCGGCCATCTTGGCCGCGCCCAGCACGATCCAGCCCGGCCCGGCCGCGATCAGCGCGCTCCACCAGCGCACGCGGTTGCGGCGCGTCAGCGGCGGCATGAAGCGCAGGAAGTCCACCTGTTCGCCAATCTGCGCGATGAGCGCGGCGGCCACCGTGGCGGCGGAGCCGAACGCATGCCACGAGAAGCCGTCGCCATCGGCCAGCCGGCCGTTCAGGGTCAGGAATTCGGCATAACGATGGGGCTCGCGCCACAGGATCAGGCCGTAGGGCAGTACCAGTAGCACCAGCCACAGCGGCTGCGTCCAGAGCTGGATGCGCGACAGCAGCGTCACGCCGTGCATCACCAGCGGGATGACGATGATCGACGACAGCAGGTAGCCGAGGGCGCGCGGCATGCCGAACAGCAGCTCCAGCGCCTGCGCCATGATGGCCGCCTCCAGCGCGAAGAAGATGAACGTGAAGCTGGCGTAGATCAGCGACGTGACCGTCGAGCCCAGGTAGCCGAAGCCGGCGCCGCGCGCCAGCAGATCCATGTCGAGGCCGTGGCGGGCGGCGTAGTAGGAGATCGGCAGGCCGGTCAGGAAGATCACCGCGCTGACCACCGCGATGGCCCACATCGCATTGGTGAAGCCGTAGCTGAGCGTGATGGCCGCGCCAATCGCCTCCAGCGCCAGGAACGCCACTGCACCAAAAGCGGTATTGGCCACGCGGAACGCGCTCCATTTGCGGAACGAGATTGGTGCAAAGCGCAGCGCATAGTCCTCGAGCGTCTCGTCGGCAACCCAGCGGTTGTAGTCGCGCCGGATCTTGCTGATGCGCTGCACGGGCTGGCTGGCACTCGGCATGGCAGGGGGCTCGGGCAGGTCGAACGCCACGCTGAATGCAAGAGCTGTGCCGATGGCGATGGCGAGACCGCGCGTACGTTGAATGACGTATTCCGCCGTACGCACCCGCGCCGCAAGATCCGCCCAACGCAGCACCCATCGAGAAGAAAGTCCAGGAAACCTGCCTCCAAGGAGCGTTGAACATGCGTGACAAGCACAAATACGGGTCGCCTTCGCCCACTCTGTCGGCCAACGAACGGGCCAATGAACGGGCCAGCGACCAGACCGACGGCCGCGCGGTATCGCTGAACCGGCGCCGCCTGATGCAGGGCCTGGCCGCGCTGCCGGCACTGCCGCTGGCCAGCCAGGCATTTGGCGCGAACCTGCCGACCGCATCGGTCAACACCACCAAGCTGGCCGTGACCGACAGCGAGGTTACGGTCGGCCAGCTGCATTCGGCCACCGGCACGATGGCGATCTCTGAGACGGGGTCGATCCAGGCGGAACAGCTCGCCATCGACCAGATCAACGCCGCCGGCGGCGTGCTGGGCCGCAAGATCAAGGTCATCAAGGAAGATGGCGCCTCTGACTGGCCGACCTTCGCCGAGAAGTCGAAGAAGCTGCTCGTGAACGACCGCGTGGCCGCGGTGTTCGGCTGCTGGACCTCGGCCTCGCGCAAGGCCGTGCTGCCGGTGTTCGAGAAAGAGAACGGCCTGCTCTACTACCCCACCTTCTATGAAGGGCTGGAACAGTCGAAGAACGTGATCTACACGGGTCAGGAAGCCACGCAGCAGATCATCTGGGGGCTGGATTGGGCCGCCAAGCAGAAGAACGCCAAGAGCTTCTTCCTGATCGGCTCGGATTACATCTGGCCGCGCACGTCGAACAAGATCGCGCGCAAGCACATCGAGAACTTCCAGAAGGCCAAGGTAGTGGGCGAGGAGTACTACCCGCTGGGCCACACCAACTTCAACTCGCTGATCAACAAGATCAAGGTGGCCAAGCCGGACTGCATCTACGCCATCGTGGTGGGCGGCTCCAACGTGGCGTTCTACAAGCAGCTCAAGGCAGCCGGCATCACCGCCGACAAGCAGTTCCTGCTGACCATCTCGGTTACCGAGGACGAGGTGCTGGGCATTGGCGGCGAGAACATCGCCGGCTTCTACGCGGCCATGAAGTACTTCCAGTCGCTCGACAACGCCAACAACAAGCAGTTTGTCGATGCGTTCAAGACCAAGTACGGCGGCAAGTCCGTGATTGGCGATGTCACGCAGGCGGCCTATCTCGGGCCGTGGCTGTGGAAGGCGGCCGTGGAAAAGGCCGGCAGCTTCGACATCGACAAGGTGGTGGCCGCCTCGCCTGGCATCGAGCTGAAGACCGCGCCGGAAGGCTACGTGAAGGTGGATACCAACCACCACCTGTGGAGCAAGACGCGCGTGGGCCTGGCGCAGCTCGACGGCCAGTTCAAGGTGGTGGCCGAGTCGCCGCAGCTGATTCCGCCGAATCCGTTCCCGAAGGGCTACCAGTAAAAACGCATTCACGGGAGCACGGTCATGAATCTCTCAGACATGCTGAACATCGGGCTGATGCAGGGCTTTGCCGGCCTGAGCCTGTTTTCGGTGCTGCTGCTGATGGCGCTGGGCCTGGCCATCATCTTCGGGCAGATGGGTGTCATCAACATGGCCCACGGGGAGTTCATGACCATCGGCGCCTATACGATCTTCCTGGCCTCCACGCTGGTGGAGCGCCTGGCGCCGTCGTGGATGCCGTACTACTTCCCGCTGGCCATCTGCGCGGCCTTCGTCATTGCCTTTGCTGCCGGCTGGCTGGCCGAGTGGGCGCTGATCCGCCATCTCTACAAGCGCCCGCTCGATACCCTGCTGGCCACCTGGGGGCTCTCGCTGGGCATGCAGCAGGCGTTCCGCTCGACGTTTGGCCCCAAGGAAGTCAGCCCGACCTTGCCCGACTGGCTGATGGGGTCGTGGGCGCCGGCGGCCGGGCTCGATATCCCGATCAACGGCCTGTTCGTGATGGCGCTCACGCTGTGCGTGGCGGGGCTGGTGTGGCTGGCGCTGTACCGCTCGCGCTGGGGCCTGCGCGTGCGCGCCACCACGGCCAACCGCGCCATGGCCAATGCGGCGGGCATCAACACCAAGCGCACTGACCGCCTGACCTTCGCCATCGGCTGCGGCATTGCCGGCGTGGCGGGCGCCGCGTTCACCACCATCGGCTCCACCGGCCCAACAAGTGGCGCGCTCTACATCGTCGATTCGTTCCTGGTGGTGACGTTCGGCGGCGCGGCCAGCCTGGCGGGCACCGTGGCCTCGGCCTTCAGCATCGCCCAGACGCAATCGATCACCGAATTCTTCCTGACCGGCTCGATGGCCCGCGTGGTGACGCTGCTGCTGATCGTGACGATCCTGATGATTCGCCCGCAAGGCCTGTTCGCCCCGGCCGTGCGTCGCTGACGATCCCTTTTATCCACGTTTTCCACGCGTACCTGGAGTCAGACCATGTCACCCACGCAATCGCTTCCACTGCTGCAGCGGCTGCGCGCCGCCCGCGGCGAATGGCTCGGCTACGCATTGCTGGCCGCCGTGCTGCTGGTGGCGATGCCGCTGGCGCTCGATGTCTTCCGCCTGAACCTGGTGGGCAAGTACCTGAGCTACGCCTTCGTGGCCGTGGGCCTGGTGATGCTGTGGGGCTACGGCGGCGTGCTGAGCCTGGGCCAGGGCGTGTTCTTCGGCCTCGGCGGCTACGCCATGGCCATGTTCCTGAAGCTGGAGGCTTCAGACGCCAAGAGCACGGCCATCCAGTCCACCCCCGGCATTCCGGACTTCATGGACTGGAACCAGCTCACCGCGCTGCCGTGGTGGTGGGAGCCGTTCCGCCATCTGCCCTTTGCGCTGATCGGCGTGGTGGCGGTGCCGGTGCTGCTGGCCTTCGTCATCAGCTTTGCGATGTTCCGCCGCCGCGTGGGCGGGGTGTACTTCGCCATCATCACGCAGGCGGTGGCGCTGATCCTGTCGGTGCTGATCATCGGCCAGCAAGGCTACACGGGCGGCGTGAACGGCATTACCGACCTGAAGACGATGCTCGGCTGGGACATCCGCACCGACAGCGCCAGGCTGATGCTCTACTTCGCCAACGTCGTGCTGCTGCTGGGCGCGATGGCGCTGTGCCGCTGGATTCAGGCTACCAAGCTCGGCGTGCTGCTGCTGGCCATGCGCGACAAGGAAGACCGGGTGCGGTTCTCCGGCTACGACGTGTCGATGTTCAAGGTCTTCGTGTTCTGCCTGGCCGCCGCGCTGTCGGCGATTGGCGGCGCGATGTTCACCCTGCAGGTGGGTTTCATGTCGCCGTCGTTCGTCGGCATCGTCCCCTCGATCGAAATGGTGATCTTCGCGGCGGTGGGCGGCCGCATGAGCCTGGTGGGCGCGGTGTGGGGCACGTTGCTGGTCAACGCCGGCAAGACCTATTTCTCGGAGAGCTTTCCGGACCTGTGGCTGTTTCTGATGGCGGCGCTGTTCATCGGCGTGGTGGTGGCCTTCCCCGATGGCCTGGCCGGGCTCTATGCGAAGTATGTGGGCCGCTGGCGCCGGGCCCGCCCGCCATCGACCCCCGCCGAAGGCGAAGGCGTACCGGCCCGTACGGCCTGACGGAGCGCAACCATGAGTAATACCGACTTCATGCTGGCGGTGGAAGACCTGACCGTATCGTTCGACGGGTTCAAGGCCATCGACAAGCTCACGCTCTACGTCGACCGCGACGAACTGCGCGTGATCATCGGCCCGAACGGCGCGGGCAAGACCACGCTGCTGGACCTGATCTGTGGCAAGACCCGCGCCAGCGCGGGCAGCATCAAGTTCGCGAACCGCGAGATGACCGGCCTGCCCGAATACCAGATCGTGCGCGCCGGCGTGGGACGCAAGTTCCAGACGCCCTCGATCTACGAGAACCTGAGCGTGTTCCAGAACCTCGCCGTGTCGTTTCCGCGCGGCCGGGGCGTGTTCGGCGCGCTGGCGTTCCGCACCGGCGACGACGTACGCCAGCGCGTTACGGACGTGGCGGCCGAGATCGGCCTGGACGATGCGCTGGAGCGCGAGGCGGCGCAGCTCTCGCACGGCCAGAAGCAGTGGCTGGAGATCGGCATGCTGCTGATGCAGGAGCCGCAGCTGCTGATGCTCGACGAGCCCATCGCCGGCATGAGCGTGCGCGAGCGCGAGCAGACCGCCGCGCTGCTCAAGCGCATCAGCAAGGGGCGGGCGGTGATCGTGATCGAGCACGACATGGATTTCGTACAGCAGATTGCCGACAAGGTGACCGTGATGCACCAGGGAAAGATCCTGGCCGAAGGGTCGATGGCGCAGGTGCAGGCCGACCCGCGCGTGATCGACGTCTACCTGGGGCACTGACATGCACAACGATGCGGAGGGGTACACATGCTGACCGTCGACAACGTGGTGGTGAACTACGGCCAGAGCGAGGCGCTGCACGGCGTGTCGTTCGCGGCCGCGCGCGGTGAAACGGTGGCCATCATGGGCCGCAACGGCATGGGCAAGACCACGCTGTTCAAGGCCATGATCGGCATGCTGCCGCTGCGCGCGGGCCAGGTCTGCGTGAACGGCAAGGACGTATCGCAGGACGAAAGCTACCGGCGCGTGCGCGCGGGCATCGGCTATGTGCCGCAGGGCCGCATGATCTTCTCGCACCTGACCGTCGAGGAGAACATCCTCACCGGCATGGAGCAGGGCACCACGCGGCGCATTCCCGAAGAGATCTTCGCGATGTTCCCGGTGCTGTTCGACATGCGGCGCCGCAAGGGCGGCAACCTCTCCGGCGGGCAGCAGCAGCAACTGGCCATCGCCCGGGCGCTGGTCTCGAACCCGCGCGTGCTGCTGCTGGACGAGCCCACCGAAGGCATCCAGCCCTCGATCATCAAGGACATTGCCCGCGCGCTGAACGAGATTCGCCGCACGCGCGACATCACCATCGTGTTCTCGGAGCAGGTGCTGAGCTTCGCGCTGGACGTGGCAGACCGCCTGTTCGTGATCGAAGGCGGCCGCTTCGTGCACGAGACGCAGCGCCAGAGCACCGACGTGGCGCATATCCGCGAATACCTGTCGGTGTAGCCGCACCCGCACGGACACCCGCACCTGTATCCACCATACCCACCGTACCCACCCTACCCATCAAGGAGGCACGTCATGACCGATACGCTGATCCAGGTCGACCTGAACCAGTCGCCCTACGAGAACCCGAACGTCCACAACCGCTGGCATCCCGACATCCCGATGGCCTGCTGGGTCAAGCCGGGCGACGACTTCATCCTGGAAACCTACGACTGGACCGGCGGCTTCATCAAGAACAACGATTCGGCCGACGACGTACGCGACATCGACCTGTCCATCGTCCACTTCCTCTCCGGCCCGGTGGGCGTGGAGGGCGCCGAGCCGGGCGACCTGCTGGTGGTGGACCTGCTCGACATCGGCGCCAAGCCGGACAGCCAGTGGGGCTTCAACGGCTTCTTCTCGAAGCAGAACGGCGGCGGCTTTCTGACCGACCACTTCCCGCAGGCACAGAAGTCGATCTGGGACTTCCACGGCATGTTCACGTCGTCGCGCCACATCCCGGGCGTGAACTTCGCGGGGCTGATCCATCCGGGCCTGATTGGCTGCCTGCCCGACAAGGCGATGCTGGAAACCTGGAACACGCGCGAGGCCGCGCTGATCTCCACCGACCCGAACCGCGTGCCGGCGCTGGCCAACCCGCCGTTCGCCGCCACCGCGCACATGGGCCGGCTGCAGGGCGATGCCCGCGACCAGGCCGCCGCCGCCGGCGCGCGCACGGTGCCGCCGCGCGAGCATGGCGGCAACTGCGACATCAAGGACTTGTCGCGCGGCGCCAAGGTCTACTTTCCGGTGTACGTCGACGGCGCAGGGCTCTCGGTGGGCGACCTGCATTTCTCGCAGGGCGATGGCGAAATCACGTTCTGCGGCGCTATCGAGATGGCCGGCTGGGTGCATATGCGCGTGTCGCTGATCAAGGGCGGCATGGCGAAGTACGGCATCAAGAACCCCATCTTCAAGCCCAGCCCGATCACGCCGGCCTACAACGACTACCTGATCTTCGAAGGCATCTCGGTGGACGAATCGGGCAAGCAGCATTTCCTGGACGTGAACGTGGCCTACCGCCAGGCGTGCCTGAACGCCATCGAGTACATGACCAAGTTCGGCTACTCGCGTGCGCAGGCCTATTCGATCCTCGGCACGGCGCCGGTGCAGGGCCATATCAGCGGCGTGGTGGACGTGCCGAATGCATGCGCCACGCTGTGGCTGCCCACGCAGATCTTCGACTTCGACATCCGCCCGAGCGCGAGTGGACCGACAAAGATGATCCAGGCCGGGGTGGACCTGCCGCTGTCGCCCGATCTCTGACCCGTTCGTACCCCCCGCAACCTCACCGGCGGAACGCCCATGCCTACCTACGACTATCGATGCAGTGCCTGTGGCGACTTTGCCGTGATGCGGCCCATGGCCCGCCGCGACGAACCTGCCGGCTGCCCCGCCTGCGGCATGCTGGCCGGCCGCGCGCTGGTGGCCGCGCCGTCGCTGGCCTGCATGAACGGCGGGGCGCGCAGCGCGCATGCCGTCAACGAGCGCAGCGCCGCCGCGCCGAAGGAGTCCCGGCTGCACGGCGCCGGCTGCGGCTGCTGCGGTGCGAAAGAGCTGGCGGGCCGGCCCGAAGCCGCCAAGAGCGCGGGCAGCCGGCCCTGGATGATCAGTCATTGAGCAAGGCGGTGCGGCGCGCCGCCGTTGCGCCGCTGCAACCCCCGGGACGGGCCGCGGTACCTGCTTCGTCCCCACCCATCCCCCGCTCACCCGCACCCAGGCGGCTGCCCTGCCTGCGGTCGCGCCGTCCGGCGCCCGCCGCCTCCCATGTATCCCCTTCGTAACAAAAAAATGACAAAGATGTCATCTGTCAATGCCCCCACGGAGGGTTACCGGCATTAGCCCCGGTTCGACACACTGCACGCCGCCTGGCATTGGGTCCAACGGAGATGCCAGCAGCTGCGTGCCGAAAAACAAAAGGGGCCAGGGGTCGGCCACCCGGCGCGCGTCGACAAGAACGCAAACCAAACCATAGAAAGAGACTACAGGGATGAAATCGAGACTTCTCCTGACGGGACTGGCTGCTGTCGTGGTGTCAGCGTGTGGCGGTGGCGGTGGCGATAGCACGCCGGCGCCGACGGTGACCACCAAGGTCAGCGGCACGGCGGCCACGGGTGCCGCCATGGGCAACGTGACGGTGCAGGCCAAGTGCGCATCGGGCAGCGGCAGCGCCACCACGGCGGCCGACGGCACGTTCACGATCAATATCCCCGACGCCAAACGGCCTTGCGTGCTGAGCGCCACGGCGGCCGACGGCACGGTGTTGCATTCGATCGTCGAAGCGGGCAGCGATGCGAGCGTCACGGCCAATATCACGCCGCTGACCGAGCTGATCACGGCGGCGCTGGCGCAAGGCAGCACGAAGACCTTCTTCGATCAATTCGATGCTGGCGCACAGGCCCGTCTGACACCCGCCAACCTGACCACCGCGCAGAGCAACGTCCGTCTGGCGCTGGCCGGTACGGTGGAACTGCTCGGCTTCGATCCGCTCAAGGACCAGCTTGTCGCCGCCACCAATGGCAGCGCTGGCAATGCCATGGACCGCTTGCTTGACAAACTGGCAGACCGTCTGGCCGCGTCCAAGACGAGCCTGGCCGAACTGGCCGCGGCAATCGGCAACAACGCCGGCGCGGCGGCCATCCAGACCGTTCTGCAGACCGCATCGCAAACGTGCGGCGGCATGCGCAATGGGTCCTATCTGTTGATCGGCCAGAACGGTCTCCAGCAAAGCTTCTTCGATGCCTCGGCGTCGGTGCTTAGCATGAAGAACGCCGAGGGTGCGGTAGTTGGGCAGGTGGGATTCACGGCCGTTCCGGAGCAGAACTGCCGCTTCACCGTAAGCGCCAACGGCACGCTGAGCGATGTGGCGGTGTCGTCGTCGGGGATTGCCCTGGTGCACAGCCCCAGCGCCCAGAGCCTGCCAAGCATGATCGTGCCGATGCAATCGCTGGAGTTGTCGGATCTGGCCGGCAAGTGGAACGCCCTGGGTTTCGAGCGTGATGACGCCACCGCGCCCTACAAGCCTACGCGTGTCACCTTTACGCTGGGCACGGACGGCAAGCTGACGGCGGGCGCCGATTGCACGGGCGTGAACACCTGCACGAACTGGCCGGTGAGCGATTTGCCCGTGGTGACGGCCAACTCGGCCGGCGGCTTCCTGATGACCGATACCGGTGGCAGCTCGTACGTTGCCGCGTTCAAGGGTACGGACGGCCAGGTGAGCGCTGTCATCGCCTACGCGGACGGTATCGTCATTGCCACGAAGGAAGTGGCGCGTCCGCTTCCGGTGGTGGGTACCCGGAACTCGTTCTGGGACTACACGTTCTTCGGCAATCTCAGCTTCCAGGGCACCATCGCCACCACGGAGATCAAGACCGTGGATGCGCAAGCGGGCACTTACACGCGTGATCGTACCGAAGCCGGCAGCCAGACCGTGCGCAAGGACAGCTGGAAGCAGAATTCGCCTGCCAACGGCTTGCGCTATCGCGCTGCGTCGCAGGACAGCACGGCGCGTGAAAGCATTGCCATGCTGCTCGGCAACACGGGGGTGGGCGTTGTGATCAGCCTGGATGCAACGTCGCTGTTCTACGACATCTCGGTGAACCGCCCGTAATGAGCGGGCAGGGTGCGGCGCGGCGGCGGGTTCAACGCCGCCCCTTGGCCTGCGCATGAAAAGAAAAACCCGCCTCGGCGGGTTTTTCTTTTTCCAGGGTGGCGGCGTGTCTGCCCGCTGCCCATCCAACTGATCAGAAATCCGCCTTCTGGCCCGGCTGGGGCACGATGACGGCCGTGGTGGCCGACGCGCCCATCTGCGTCTTCAGTTCCTCCGGCGTGCCGCGCAGCATCGGGCTGGTGCCGTAGTGCATGGGAATGGCGTACTTCGGCTTGATGAAGTCGCGCAGCGCGATGGCGGCGTCCTGCGGCCCCATCGTGAAGTGTCCGCCGATCGGAATCAGCACCAGGTCGGGCTTGTAGCGGTCGGCCACCATGATCATGTCGCCATAGAGGCCGGTGTCGCCCATGTGCCAGATCTTGAAACCGTTCTCCATCTCGATGATGTAGCCCACGGGCTCGCCGCCGTAGTGCGTTTCATCCTTGCCCGTGGCCGGGTTCTTCCAGACGATTTCCGACGAATGCTCGGCATGCACGGCCGTGATCTTCGGGCCGTTGGCGCCCAGCGGCGTGATGGTGCCGCTCTTGCCGAAGCGCTGCGCCAGGTTGGCCGGCACGATGCCAAGCGTGATCAGTTGCTGGCCCAGCCCGCCCGCGTTCCAGATTGGTGCGTTGTTGAGCTTGGCCAGTTCGGCCGCATCGCCCAGGTGGTCGCCATGGGCGTGCGTCACCAGGATCAGGTCCACCTTGCCCAGCGCCGAGAGCTGCTTGAACGCGGCTGGTGTCTTGGGATTGCCGGTGAGCCACGGGTCGACCACGATGACCTTGCCGCCCGGCGTGGTAATGCGCATCGCGGCCTGGCCCAGCCAGAGCACCTCGGTCTTGCCCGTGGACGTGGCCGGGCGGGTGGTCGCCGTGGTGGTCGCCGTGGGGGCCGGCGCCGCCGGCACCGGGTGTTGGGTCACGGTGGAGGCGCAGGCCCCCAGCAAGGCCACGGCGCCAGCCAGCAGCAGATGGCGCGCGCGAACGGGAAAGCGGCTTGTGATCATGGACGTCCCTCGTTGAAGTTGTATTGACATTGCCAGCACCGCTTCAGGGGCAGGTCACGCAGGCGCTGAGGCGTTGCGAAGTGGAGTATTTGCACGCCACGAGGGGCTGTCAACTGGCCAACATGCCGCGGCGGCCGGCCGAAGTTGTAACGCCAGATTCAAGAAACGGCGATGTTTCCCCGGATGCAGGCCGGCCCGCGGGTGCGGACGGGAGTTCGCATTTACATCTGCTCACGATGGCGTAACCCACTGTAATGGTCGGCCCGCCATCATGCATGCCGTGGAGAGGGCCATTTGGGGCCCGCAAGGAGTAAAAGATGCGCAAGTCGATTCGTTACACCGGTATTGCTGTTCTGAGTGCCACCATGCTGGTTGCCGGCACGGCCTCGGCGCGCGATCACTATCACCGTGGCGGTGGCGGATCCTCGGCCGGCGCCGCGATTGCGGTGGCCGCCGTGGCGGGCCTGGCGCTGGGCGCCCTGGTGGCCAGCCAGCCGGTGGTGGCCGCGCCAGCCCCGGTCTACGCGCCGCCGCAGCCGGTGAGCTACGCCGCGCCGGCCGTGCCGCCGGGCTATTGCTATGACGAGTACCGTGGCGCCTACGTGCCGTGCGGCCGTCCGGCCCCGGTGCGGTACTACGCCCCGCAGCCGCAGCCCTACTACGGCTATTGATGGACCGATGGCGGGCGTGGCCGGCGTCTGACCGGCCTCTGCGGGGCTGTCCCGCCCGCCATCGATGCGCGGGGCCCCATGGCCCCGTATTGAGGGGTGCCGGGGCGGCGGCCTAGAATGGCCGCTTTTCGCCGCCACAGGCGCGGCGTGTGCCCGGGAAACCCGTCATGAAGCTCCACCAGTTGCGCGCGCTGGCCGCCGTCTCAGAGACGGGCAGCATCCAGGAGGCGTCGCGCCTGTTGCATGTCACCCAGCCGGCCCTGAGCAAGGCCATCAAGGAACTCGAAGCCAGCGTCGGCGCCACGCTGTTCGTGCGCACCAGCAAGGGCGTGCAACTGACGCCCCACGGGCAGCGCCTGGTGACCCACGCCAGGCTGATCAGCGAGAACGTACGCCGCGCCCGGCAAGACCTCGAAGACATGAAGGGCACCATCGTCAGCGAGATCGTGCTGGGCGTAACGCCCGTCAGCGCGCTGCTGCGGCCGGTGGGTGCCTGCCTCACGGCGTTCCGGCGCGACTATCCGCACGCGCGGCTGCGCATCCTCGAAATGCGTCCGGCCCAGTTGCTGGAGCAGGTGCGCGAAGGCACGCTCGACTTTGCGCTGACCTCGCAGGCGCAGCCGGTGGACCGCGCGCTCGACTGCACCCAGGCCTGCCGCGTGCCGACGCTGATCGCCGGACGCCAGGGCCATCCGCTGCGCAAGGCGCGCTCGCTGGCTGCCCTGCAGCACGCCGACTGGATGGTGCTCGATCCGCTGGCCGACCCACATACCCCGTTTCACCAGCTGTTTGCCACCAATGGGCTGGACCTGCCAGCCCGCGTGGTGGAATGCAACTCGATGACGCTGGCGCTGGAAATGAGCCGCCTGGGCGACGCGCTGCTGCTGCTCTCCGAAGAGTCGCGCCATAGCCGCTTCCTTGTGCAGACCATGGATTTCATCGAGGTTGCCGAGCCGGTGCCAGACCGCATCATCTCGCTGGTCTCGCGTGACCGCCACACGCTGACGCTGGCGGCCTCGCGCCTGCACGATGCGCTGCTGGCCGCGCTGCGCGCCGACTTTCCCGCCACCTGAGCGGCCCTCGCCGGCGGCGGCGTGATTACCAACGTTCATACCCATGAAAAAAAGCGGCGTGCTTTGTGGGTAGGTGGCTCCTAAGATCGTCCGGTCCAGCACAAGACGACAACAAGTGGCAGCGCACCGGCGACTGCCCGGACGCGCCACCACGAGGAGTTTCATGAACGAAGCCAGTCTTCCGCTGGGCAGCCCTGCCGCAGCAGACGTTGTCACGCCCGCGGCCAGCCCTGCGCGGCCCCGGGCCGTCATGGCCGCCGCCATCGGCAACGGTCTCGAGATCTACGATTTCACGGTCTACAGCTTCTTTGCCGCCACCATCGGCCGGCTGTTCTTTCCCACCAGCAGCCCGCTGGCGTCGCTGCTGCTGTCGTTCGCCACGTTCGGCGCGGGCTTTGTGATGCGCCCGCTGGGCGCCGTGCTGATCGGCAGCATGGCCGACCGGCGCGGACGCAAGGCGGCGCTCACGCTCACCATCGGCCTGATGACGGTGGGCACGGCGCTGATCGCATTCACGCCGTCTTATGCCAGCATCGGCGTGACGGCCACGGTGCTGGTGGTGCTGGGCCGGCTGCTGCAGGGCGTGTCGGCCGGCGGCGAGGTGGGCGCGGCATCGGCGCTGCTGATGGAATCGGCCACGCAGGGGCGGCGCTGCTTCCTGGTGAGCTGGCAGGCCGCCACGCAGGGCGCGGCGGCGTTGCTCGGCGCGCTGACCGGTGCCGCGGTGTCTGCGCTGCTGAGCCACGAGGCGCTGCAGTCATGGGGCTGGCGCGTGCCGTTCGTGATCGGGCTGCTGATCGCGCCGGTGGGCATCTACATCCGTCGCCATCTGGAAGAAACGCATACCGAACGCCGCGAGCACGCCGGCCTGCGCGCCGTGGTGCGCGAGCATGGCCGTACGCTGGTGCTTGGCGTATTCCTGATGACCAGCTCCACGTCGTCGATGTACATCATGGTGTTCTACATGCCGACGTACCTGGTGAACACGGTGCACATGCCGCAGGTCACCGCGTTCCTGGCCGCCTGCGTCGCGGGCGCGACGATGCTGGTGATGGCGCCACTGTTCGGGCGCCTGGCAGACCGGCTCAAGCGCCGCAAGACGCTGCTGATCGTCAACAGCATCGTCTCGCTGTGCGTGCTGCTGCCCAACTTCGCGTTGCTCTCGTCGGGGCCGGGTCTGCCGATCACGCTGTGCTGCATTGCGCTGTCGGTCACCATCGGTTCGGTGGGCAGTGGCGCTGGCGCGGCCATGATGATGGAGGCGCTGCCGCGTCACCATCGCGCCACGGGCATGTCGATCATGTACAGCGTGGGCGTTACCGTGTTCGGCGGCTTCGCGCCGCTGATCGTGACGTGGCTGATTGCCACCACGGGCAGCCGCATGGCGCCGGCCGGCTATCTGTTCTGCGCGTCGCTGCTCAGCTTTATCGCACTGCTGCTGTATCCCAGCCATCCCGGCCGTGAATAACTCGGCTATCGCTTCCGCTTCCGCACCCATGACCACGAACCTGCCGCATCCCGCCAGCGCCGCGCTGGCCGCCTCCGCCACGCGCTTTGCCGCACTGCGCCAGCGCATTCACGCGCATCCCGAACTGGGCGCCGACGTGCCGCGCACCGCCGGCATGGTGGCCGGCCTGCTGCGCGAATGGGGCTATGACGTGCACACCGGTATCGGCGGCCACGGCATCGTTGCGCAGCTGAAGGTTGGCGACGGTGCGCGCCGCATCGGCATCCGCGCCGACATGGACGCGCTGCCGCTGCAGGAGCGCACCGGCCTGCCATACCAGAGCCAGGTGCCGGGCCGCATGCATGCGTGCGGGCACGACGGCCACACCGCCACGCTGCTGGCGGCCGCCGAATACCTGGCCGCCACGCGCCGCTTCGACGGCACGCTGAACCTGATCTTCCAGCCGGACGAGGAAGGCATGACCGGCGCCCTGGCCATGATGGAAGACGGCCTGTTCGAGCGCTTTCCGTGCGATGCCATCTACGCCTACCACAACGCGCCGGGGCTGCCGGTGGGCATGGCCGTGGTGCAGCCTGGGCCGCAGGGCGGCTCGTCAGACCGCGTGACCGTGACGTTCCGCGGCAAGGGCGGCCACGGCGCCATGCCGCATCGCGCGGTGGACCCGACGCTGGCGCTGGCCCACGCCGTGGTGGCGCTGCAGGGCATCGTTTCGCGCAATGTGTCGCCGGTGGACGCCGGCGTGATCAGCGTGGGCCAGATCGAGGCCGGCACCACGTACAACATCATTCCCGAGACCGCCACCCTGAAGCTGAGCGTGCGCGCTACCAAGCCCGAGGTGCGCACGCTGCTGGAGGCGCGCATCCGCGAGGTGATCACGCACCAGGCTGCGTCGTGCGGCGTGACGGCCGAGATCGACTACCAGCACCTGGTGCCGGCCGTCTGCAACACGCCGGCGGAAGCGGAGATCGCGCGCGCGGCCGTGGCGAGCGTGCTGGGTGCGGACAAGGTCATCCAGGTGCCGCCGTCCACGCAGATGGGCAGCGAGGATTTTGCGTGGATGCTGGAACGGGTGCCGGGCTGCTACTTCGTGCTTGGCAATGGCACGGGCCAGTGGGTCGGCTGCTCGGTGCACAACGACGGCTATGACTTCAACGATGCGCTGATCCCGCTCGGCGCGCAGTGCTGG
>Ga0102589_1000190_pt1 | contig 163308 bp, 96 predicted proteins | sample AraplaMF_Col_mLB_FD_76858 | JGI IMG/M metagenome (GOLD analysis project Ga0102589, IMG submission 76858) | Arabidopsis root microbial communities from the University of North Carolina, USA - plate scrape MF_Col_mLB | ecosystem: Host-associated > Plants > Roots > Endosphere | place: USA...
TGTCGCCGAACTCTTCCTCGCTCTGCAGGCGCCCCTGCGCATTGATCGAGAGCTGCATGTCCACGCCCGACAGGCCCGGCGAAGCGCCGACCACGCCGGCCGCGGCCTGCACGTTCTGGCCGCGGATGGCAGCCACCACGTCGGAGGCCGAGAGGCCGCGCTGCGCCACCTTCTGCGGGTCGAGCCAGACGCGCATCGAGTAGTCGCCGCCGCCGAAGATCTGGACCTGGCCCACGCCTTCGATGCGCGCCAGCGGATCCTTCACGTTCAGCACCGCGTAGTTGCGCAGGTAGTTGATGTCGTAGCGGTTGTTCGGCGACACGAGGTGGACCACCATGGTGAGGTCGGGCGCGCTCTTCACCGTGGTGATGCCGAGCCGGCGCACTTCCTCGGGCAGGCGCGGCTCGGCTTGCGAGACGCGGTTCTGCACCAGCTGCTGGGCCTTGTCGGGGTCGGTGCCGAGGCGGAAGGTCACCGTCAGCGTCATCACGCCGTCGGTGGTGGCCTGGCTGCCCATGTAGAGCATGCCCTCGACGCCGTTGATCTGCTCCTCCAGCGGGGTCGCCACGGTCTCGGCGATCACCTTCGGGTTGGCACCCGGGTACTGGGCGCGCACCACCACCGAGGGAGGCGCGACTTCCGGGTACTCGGAGATCGGCAGACCGCGCAGCGCGATCAGGCCGGCTATCAGCATCAAGAGCGACAGCACGCCGGCAAAGATCGGCCGGTCGATGAAGAATTTAGAGAGATTCATTTCGTTGGCTCCATCGCGCGGACAGCGCGATCCACGCCGCTTCGAAAAAGACGAGCGGCATCCAGGTGGCTCCCATCAAGGAACTTCGAGTAACGCTGGCGAGAGCCGGCCGCTGCCGGGGTCGCCGTCGTCGGTGTCCCGGGTTTCCCGGCGCGCCGGCCCGTGCTCAGGCTGGCGCGCGGGGCCCGGTGTCGTTCAGGACTTCGCGGCCTGCGCCACTTGTTCCGTCGGTTGTTGCGCCTTGCCGTCGGCCTTGGCGTCCATGGTCACGGTCTGCGGCGCCACCAGCGCACCCGGGCGGATGTGCTGCAGGCCGTTGACCACCACGCGGTCGCCCGCCTTCAGGCCCTTGCTCACGACACGCAGGCCGTTGATCGAGGCGCCGAGCGCGACTTCGCGGTAGACCGCCTTGTTGTCCTCGCCCACGACCATCACGAACTTCTTGTTCTGGTCGGTGCCTATGGCGCGTTCGCTGACCAGCAGCGCGGTGTCGTTGCGGGCCTGGCCCATGCGGATGCGGGCGAACTGGCCGGGGATCAGGGCGCCGTCCTTGTTGTCGAAGGAGGCACGCACGCGCACCGTGCCGCTGCGGGCGTCGACCTGGTTGTCGATCAGCTGCAGCTTGCCGACGAAGGGCGTGCCCTCCAGGCCGGCCGTGCCCATCTGCACCGGGATCGTTTCGATCTGGCCGCGGGCGCTGGAGCCGCTCGGCAGGTCCTTCAGGGCCCGCGTGATCACCTGCTCGTCGGCATCGAAGCTCGCGTAGATCGGGCTCACCGAGACCAGCGTGGTCAGCACCGGGGCGCCGGGACCGGCCGCCACCAGGTTGCCCACCGTGACCTCGATCTTGCCGATGCGGCCCGAGACCGGCGCCCGCACCTGGGTGTAGCCCAGGTTCAGGCGTGCCGACTGCAGCGAGGCCTGGGCCGCGCGCAGGTTGGCTTCGGCTTCGCGGCCGGCGTTCACGCGCTCGTCGTACTCGCGCTGGGCGATGGCCTGCTCGTCCCACAGGCGCTTGGCGCGCTCCTGCTCGCTGCGGCTGAAGGACTGGCGGGCCTGCGCCGACGCCACCTGCGCCTCGGCGCGCTCGACCTCGGCCGCGTACGGCGCGGGGTCGATGGTCACCAGCAGGTCGCCCTGCTTGACCAGCGCGCCTTCGCGGAAGTGCAGCGACTGCACGGCACCCGCGACGCGGGAGCGCACGTCGACGCGTTCGACTGCTTCCAGGCGGCCCGAGAACTCGTCCCAGGCGTTGATCTCGCTCGGCGCCACCGCGGCGACCGAGACCGGGATGGCCTGCGGCGCGCCCGCGGCCGGCGCGTTGGCCTCGGCCTTGAAGCTGTGCATGCCCAGCACCGCGGCGGCCACCGCCAGCAAGGCGGTGACGCCGGTCACGGCGGGCCACAGGCCCTTGCGGGCCGCGGAGGAAAACGTTGGCTTGTTGTTCGACATGGTGATTCGTCCTTCTCTCAGATGACTCAAATGACTCGGATGACTTTTGGGGATGCAACAGTCCGTCCTGGCGCCCTCGCACCAAGAAAAACGGAGATTTCGGAAAAAGGCCGGCCGCACCGGGTGCCCCCGGTGGCTCGGCCGTATCGGCGGGGCCGTCGCCTCGTTGGCGACCGACCTCACCGCGCTAGCGGCTGGCTATCTGGCTGAGGTCGCTGGCTAACTGGGCTTCGGTGTCGCCCCTTGGGGCGGTGTGGTCGCCGCAAAGAATTCGCGGAAGTGCTGCTGCACGGTCGCTTCGCAGACCTTGCAGCCCATGCATTCGGCGTCGTAGAGCGCCTTGGGCCATTCGGCCGCGTTGCTCAGCACCGCGCTCGTGACCTCGATGCCGGCCGAACGCAGCCGGCCCGCGAAGGTCAGCGCCTCGTCGCGCATCGCGTCGTCCTCGCCCACCAGCACCAGCGCCGGGGCCAGGGCCGAGAGGCGCAGCGAACCGCTGGGCACCGCATAGGGGTGCGTGGCGTTCGACGGGCAGCTCAGGTACTTCTCCCAGCCCGTGGCCCAGCGGCACTCGGGCGAGTCGTTGGTCGCCTTGCGCAGCGAGGCCGTGCCGGCGCAGGGATCGAGCATCGGCGACAGCAGGATCTGGCCCGCCAGCGGCGGATGGGCGCGGTCGCGCGAGATCAGCGCCACCGCCGCCGCCAGGTTGCCGCCGGCTTCCTCGCCGGCCAGGTAGACCTGGGCGCCGCGGCCGCCGAGCTTGACGCGCTGCTTGTAGAGCCATTCGAGCGCCGCGTAGCCGACCTCGATCGGCTCGGGAAACGGCGACTCGGGGGCCAACGGGTAGTCGAGCGAGACCACCACCGCGCCGGCGCCGGCCAGCAGGCGCGCCACGTTGCGGCCGTTGTCGAGCCCACCGCAGATGAAGGTGCCGCCATGGAAGTGCAGCACCAGCGGCACGGTTTCACCCTTGGGGCGCTGGCCGTAGACACGGGCGCCCACCGGATCGCGGCCGGGCAGCTCGATCGACAGATCGGCTTCCGCGCCTTGCCCCGCGGCGAGCGCGGCTGCTTCGGCGGAGCGGGACGATGGACGGGGTGACATGGGGACGACCTCGGGAAATGGGCGATGGTTGAAATATAAGGCGCCGACTGTCGCGTTAAACAGGCATGCAAGCCCTACTCTGTTTCCAAACTACGAACAATCGGACCGGGTCACCAAAGGGTTATGACCTTGTGTGAGAATCCGCACCCCCCGGCGAGGGCCGGGTCTCAAGAACAGGCATTCGATGGATCAGATCCAGGCCATGCGGATCTTCGTCCGCGTCGTGGAAGCCGGCACCTTCACCCGCGCGGCGGACTCGCTCGCCCTGCCCAAGGGCACCGTCACCAAGCAGATCCAGGCCCTGGAATCGCGGCTGCGCGTGAAGTTGCTGAACCGTACCACCCGCCGGGTGACGGTGACGCCGGACGGCGCCGCGTACTTCGAGCGGGCGGCGCGGCTGCTCAACGACTTCGACGACATGGAAGCCAGCATGACGAATGCGCAGTCCAGCCCCACGGGCCGGCTGCGCATCGACGTCGGCACCTCGGTCGCGCGGCTGGTGATCCTGCCGGCCCTGGCCACCTTCTGCGACCGCTACCCCGAGATCCAGGTCGACCTCGGCGTCAGCGACCGCACGGTCGACCTGATCAGCGACAACGTCGACTGCGTGATCCGCGCCGGCGACCTCGCCGACCAGTCGCTGGTGGCGCGGCGCATCGGCACCCTGCACTTCGTGACCGTGGCCTCGCCGGCCTACATCAAGCGCTATGGTGCGCCGCAGCATCCGAACGACATCGAGAAGCGCCACCACGTGGTGAGCTACTTCTCGGGCACCACGCGGCGCGTCTACCCGCACGAGTTCAAGAAGGGCGACGAGCACATCGAGCTCAACGGCCCCTACCGCGTGTCGGTCAACGAGAGCAACGCCCACATGGCGGCCGTGCTCGGCGGCTTCGGCATCTCGCAGTGCATCACCTTCATGGCCGAGCCGCACCTCGAGAGCGGCGAGCTGATCGAGGTGCTGCCCGACTGGCACCGCGACCCGCTGCCGATCCACGTGGTCTACCCGCCGAACCGCCACCTGAGCGCCAAGGTGCGCGCCTTCGTGGACTGGGCCGCCGAACTGTTCGCGAAGACGCCGCGGCTGCAACGGCGCTGAGCGCCATGCTGTTCTCGCCCGAGCGCCACGAGCCCCTGCGGGCCGACGCCTGGGACGAGGGCCGCGCGCGCGAGGCGATCGAAGCCATCGTGCGCGACACCGAGGCGCGCTTCACGCCCGAGGGGCTGTGGCCCATGCATCCCGGCGACGCGCCGGACCCTGCCCCGCAGTACCTGCTGTACTGGGGCGCCAGCGGCGTGATCTGGGCGCTGCACCATCTGCGGGATCGCGGCGCCGCGCGGCTGACGCGCGACTACGCGCCGGTCGTGCCGGGTCTGATCGCCGCCAACCGCGCGGCCATGGGTCGGCCCGCCGATGCCGGCTTCGCGGCCTACCTGATGGGCGACACCGGCATCCGGCTGCTCGAGCACCGGCTCCAGCCCTCCGCTGCCATCGCCGACGAGCTCGCGCGGCTGTGCGGCGGCCACCTCGGCGACGAAACCCTCGAGCTGATGTGGGGCACGCCCGGCACCATGCTCGCGGCGCTGTTCATGCACGAGCGCACCGGCGAGCAACGCTGGGCTCATATCTACCGCGACACCGCGCGGCGGCTGTGGTCGCAGCTCGAATGGTCCGAGGACTTCGGCTGCCATTTCTGGACCCAGCAGCTCTATGGCCAGCGCTCGACCTACATCGACGCGGTGCACGGCTTCGTCGCCACCGCGGTGCCGCTGATCCATGGCCGCCATCTGCTCGACGACGCCGAATGGAACGCCTGGCGCGACTGCATCGCCAACACCGTGCGGCGCACCGCCGACCGCGAGGGCGCGCAGGCGAACTGGCGCCCGCGTTTGTTCCCGCTGCCCGATGCCTCGCGGCCGAAACTCGTGCAGATGTGTCATGGCGCGCCGGGCTTCGTGATCTGCCTCGCGGACTTTCCGGGCGACACGCTCGACGACCTGCTGCTGGCCGCCGGCGAGACCACCTGGCAGGCCGGCCCGCTGAACAAGGGCGCGAACCTGTGCCACGGCACCGGCGGCAACGGCTATGCCTTCCTCAAGCTGCACCGCCGCTTCGGCGATGAAGCCTGGCTGGCCCGGGCGCGCGCCTTCGCCATGCACGGCATCGCGCAGACCGAGGCCGACCTGGCCGCGCACGGCCACCGGCGCTATTCGCTGTGGACCGGCGACCCCGGCTTCGCGATCTACCTGTGGGATTGCATCGAGGGCACGGACCGCTTTCCGACCCTCGACTGCTTCTTCTAGGCCGAAGGCCGCCGCGCGCGCAACTCGCCCGCCGTCGTCGCCCAGGCCTTGCCCAGCATGCGCGTGAGATAGGCCCCCGAGGCCCAGCCGACCTGCTGCGCCACCGACAGCACCGATTCGTCGGTGTTCTGCAGCAGGTGGCGCGCGCGCTCGAGGCGCCGCTGCTGCTGGAACTCGAGCGGCGACAGCCCGTAGGCCGCGCGGAACAGCCGCTCGACCTGCCGGCGCGAGAGCCGGTGGCGCGCCGCGAAGGCCTCGAGCGGCAGCGGCGCCGCGAGCTCAGCCTCGATGTCGCTGGCCAGCAGCGCGGCGATCACCGCGCCGGGCGTGCCGCGGCCGTCGGGATGCACCAGCGGGTTGGCCATGAGCCGCGCCGCCTCCATCACCAGCGCGCCGCAGTGGGCCACGTGCGCCATCGAGGGTTCGGGTGCGGAGGGCGTGCCGGCCATCTCCAGCAGCCGGTGCGACAGCAGGTTCAGCGCGCCGCTGCCCGCGCGCAGGCCCTGGGCCGGCTTCGCGATGCCGTGCGCGCGCAGCGCCGTGTCCCAGAACTCCGAGTCGACATAGACCGCGAGGTGCGTCTGGCGCAGGGTCATCGCGCTGGTGGCATGGGCGGCGCCGGCCGCGAACCAGAGGAAGTGGCCGGGCGAGGACTGCAGCGCGTCGCCGCGCGGATCGATCACGTCGAAACGGCCCGCCAGCGGCACGAACAGCATGTCGCAATCGTGCGCATGCGGCGTGGTGGCGTAGCCGTCGAGCGTGCTCGCCACCGGCGTCGCCTTGTGGGCCAGGCGGTCGGCGAACGCGGAGATTCGCGGTCCGGAGGGGGCGGCGGGGGACGGCATGGGCCGATTGTGTGGTCAATCGCGCGGCCGATGTCGCATTCGTGCGCGCGGGCGTCGCGAACGGAGGCACGCGGATGGGCATCGACGGGAAGACTAGGCCCCTCCTCCACCCGTTCCGCCAAGGACCTCCATGACCGCCAGCCTCCGCCCGCCACGGCGCCTCGCCCTGATGGCCGCCGCCGCCCTGCTTGCCGCCGCCTGCGGTAGCGCGGCCTCCGCCGACACCTATCCCGCCAAGCCGATCACCATCGTCGTGCCCTTCCCGGCCGGCGGCGGCACCGACGTGATCTTCCGCGCGGTGCAGGTCAAGCTGCAGGCCGAGCTCGGCGTGCCGGTGATCATCGACAACCGCGCGGGCGCCGGCGGCACGGTGGGCACGGGCTATGCGTCCAAGGCCGCGCCCGACGGCTACACGCTGGTGGCCGCCACCACCACGACCATCGCCGCGGCCCAGGCCGTCTACCCCAAGCTGCCCTACGACCCGCTGGCCGACCTCGCGCCCGTGGGCACGCTGGGCACCACGCCCTTCGTGCTGGTGGTGGCGCCCACCCTGCCCGCGAAGAACCTCGCCGAATTCATCCGCGACGCCAAGGCGAAGCCCGGCACGCTCAACTACGGCAGCATCGGCAACGGCACCGCGAGTCACCTCGCGGGCGAGCTGTTCAAGCAGCGCACCGGCATCGAGATGACCCACATTCCCTACCGCGGCGCGGCGCCCGCGCAGACCGACCTGATGGCCGGCCAGATCCAGGCGCTGTTCGACAACCCCACCGCGCTCGCGCCCCAGGTGCGCGCGGGCCGCATGCGCGCGCTCGCGATCAGCCAGCCCTCGGCGGTTTTTCCAGAACTGCCGAGCTTCGAGGCCGCGGGCATCAAGGACTTCAAGCCCGAGCTCTGGTACGGCCTGATGGCGCCCGCGGCCACGCCCAAACCGGTGGTGGAGCGGCTGCGCGCCGCGCTCGACAAGGCGCTGCAGGACCGCAACCTGCGCGCCGACATGATGGCCAAGGGCGTCTCGCCCGCGAGCTGGTCGCCCGAGCAGTTCGGCCAGCGCGTGCGCGCCGACATCGCGCTGTGGGGCGGCATCGCGCGCTCGGTCAACGCGAAGGCGGACTGAGATGACGATGCAGCTCGTTCGCGTCTTCGCCCGCCCCGGCACCCGCGCCGGCGGCAACCCGGCCCCGGTCTGGCTCGATGCCGATGCCATGTCCACCGAGGACATGCAGGCCCGCACCCGCGAGAGCGGGCACGAGTCGGTGTTCGTGCTCGCGCCCGACGATGCCGCCCGGCACTGCCTGCGCATGCGCTACTTCGTCCCGCGCCACGAGATGGAGATGTGCGGCCATGCCACGCTCGGCGCGCTGTGGCTGCTGCACGAGCGCGGCCGCTGGAGCGGCGAGCCGATCTCGGTGCAGACGCTCAGCGGCACGGTGCACGGCCGCTTCGTCGACGGCGCGGTCGAGATCAGCCAGCCCAGCGCCACCATCGCCGCGGTCGACGCGGCGCTGGTGCGCGAGATCGCGCAGTGCCTGGGCATCGACCTCGTGCGGATCGTCGCGCCCGTGCTCAACGCCGCCACCAGCCGCGTGAAGACGCTGGTGCGGCTCGAGAGCCCCGGACTGCTGCACGGGCTGCGGCCCGACTTCGCGCGCGTCGAGGCGCTGTGCGACCGGCTCGGCTCGACCGGGCTCTATCCCTTCGCATCGAACGCCGACGCACAGGGCACCGAGGTCAGCGCACGCCAGTTCCCGCGCTCCTCCGGCTATCCCGAGGACGCGGCCACCGGCATCGCCGCCGCCGCGCTGGCCTGGGGCCTGCGCGAGATGGCGCTGGTCGGCGCCGACGGCACGCTGGTCACGGTGCGCCAGGGCGAGGCCATGGGCTCGCCGTCGGCGATCCAGGTGCGGCTGCCCGCGCAGGCCGAGGCCGCCGAAGGCTGCTGGTTGCGCGGCGACGCGCAGGCGATGGACGAGGTCCCGCATGACTGATGCCGACCGGCGCCTGGAGGCGCTCGCCGCCCAGGCGGGCCACGACGCCTCGCCCGCCGCGCGCCCCGCGGGCCGCTATGCGAGCTTCGCGCGCGCCGGCGATCTGCTGCACTCGAGCGGCGTGGTCGGCCGCGAGAACGGCGTGGTGATCGCGGGCACTATCGACGACAGCGACGCGGGCATCGCGCTCGGCGAGGGAGCCGCGGTCGCCGCCGCCATCGCGCTGCTGCGCGCCGCGCGCACCGAGCTCGGCGGCCTCGAGCGGGTGCAGAAGATCGTCGCGCTTACCGGCTACCTGCAGGCCGGGCCCGGCTTCACGCAGCACGTGCGGGTGATGAATGCCGCGAGCGAGCTGCTGCGCCAGGTGTTCCCCGACCAGCCGCTGCCCGCCCGCACCACGGTCGGCGTGGCCTCGCTGCCGGGTGGCGGTGCGGTCGAGATCTCGCTGGTGCTGCAGGAGCGCGCCGCGACCTGAGATCCCCCACCCGTTCACGCTGAGCCTGTCGAAGCGCCGCGCAAGGCTTCGCCCTTCGACCAGCTCAGGACAGGCCAGGCTCAGCCCGAACGCTCCTTGCGCCTCAGGCCCCCAGCAAGCGCACCACCAGCGGCACCAGCAGGGCCGTCGCGATGCCGTTGAGCCCCATCGCGAGCGCCGAGAACGCGCCCGCGGTCTCGTTGACCTGGATCGCGCGCGCGGTGCCGATGCCGTGCGCCGTGATGCCGACCGCGAAGCCGCGCACCGCGGGCTCCTTGATGCGCAGCAGGTTCAGCAGGCCCGTGGCCATGATCGCGCCCGCGATGCCGGTGATGGCGGCCGCGACCGCCGACAGCGACGGCAGGCCGCCGATCTTTTCCGATACGCCCATCGCGATCGGCATGGTGGCCGACTTCGGCGCGAGCGACATCAGCAGCTCGTGCGAACCGCCGAGCGCCCAGGCGATGCCCACGGCCGACACGATGGCCGCCACCGAGCCCGCGAGCAGCGCCACGCCGATCGGCAGCCACAGCCGGCGCAGCCGCGCCACCTGGCTGTAGAGCGGCACCGCCAGCGCCACCGTGGCCGGCCCGATCAGGAAGTGCACGAACTTCGCGCCCTCGAAGTAGGTGTCGTAGGGCGTGCGCGTCGCCAGCAGCACGGCGACGATCACGATCACCGACACCAGCACCGGATTGACCACCGGGTTGGCGCCGCTGCGCCGGTGCAGCCACAGCGCGCCCAAGTAGGCCAGCAGCGTGAGCGCGAGCCACAGCAGCGGCGACTGGGCCAGGAAGACCCAGATCTCGGACAGCTTCGCGGGCGCGCTCATTGGGCGTCCTTGCCGGTGATGCGGATCATCCAGCGCAGGGTGAGCGCGGTCACGGTCATGGTGAAGGCCGCGCCCAGGATGCCCGCGGCCAGGAACGGCAGCCACTCGCGGCCCACGCGTTCGAAATGCAGCATCACACCGGTCACGGCCGGGATGAACAGCAGCATCAGGTTGCGCAGCAGATGGCCCGAGGTCTCGCCCAGGCTCTCGGGCACGCCGCCGCGCCACAGCAGGCCCGCGAACAGGAACAGCATGCCCAGCAACGGACCGGGCACGGGCAGGCTCAGCCACTGCACCAGCAGTTCGCCGGCGAGCTGGCAGAGAAAGAGCGTGGTGATGGCGTAGAGCATGGAAGAGGTCCTCGTGGTCGTTCTCGTCGGCTAGTTTGCACCCGCCAGGCGCTGCCATGCGGCATGCAGCGCGGCCTGGCTCGCGGGCGGCAGCACGCCCATGCGCACCTGGCCCGGCAGGCCGAAGGACGCGCAGTCGCGCAGCTTGATGCCCTCGGCGCGCAAGCCGGCCAGCAGGCCCGCGAAGTCCGCCGCCATCGGCTGCGCGAGGTGGTAGTTCGCCACGCTGGGCGTGGTCTGCCAGCCCATGCGCGCGCACAGCGCGAGCTGCGAGGACTTCCATTCGCGCAACGTGACCAGGCTGTCGCGCACCCAGGCCTGCACCGCGGGTTCGGCCCAGGCCGACAGCATCGCCACGCCATGCGCGCCCACGGGCCATGAAGCACCCAGCCGCAGCAGCGCGCCCACTGCCTCCTGCGCGTCCGCCGGCGCGATCGCATAGGCCGCGCGCACGCCCGTCATGCCCAGCGCCTTGTTGGGCGACCACATCTGCCAGAGCCGGTCGAGCCGCGCGGGCGCCAGCGCGAGTTCGCCATCGAGCCGCAACGGTTCATAGGCGCGGTCGAGCACGCAGGACACGTCCTCGGGCAGCGCGTCGATCGACGCGGCCAGGCCGGGCTGCGCCTGCCCCTGCGGCGCGGAGGGATCGCAGCACCACGCGAGCCGCGGCCGGCGTGCCGCATGCGGCGCGCGCACCACCTGCAGGCCCCAGGCGCGCGCGGCGGCCGCGTAGTCGCCATAGGAGGTGGCCGGCAGAACGACCTCGCCGTGCGCGCCGCGGTCCTCCCGCGCCACCCAGGCGGTGATGCGCCGGATGAATTCGCTCGCGCCGGCCGCGATCACGATGCGCCAGGGCGCCACGCCATGCAGGGCCGCGAGCCGCGCGCGCAAGGCCGTGTAGGCCGGATCGGGATAGCGCGTCGCGTCGGCCGCGCGCACTTGCGCGAGCGCCTCGGGGCACGGGCCGCAGGCGTTGGCATTGGTCGAGAAATCGTGCGCGGGCGCGCCGAGCGCATCGGGGCCGCCGTGGGTCGGGGTGAAGTCGGGCTCGCTCATCGCGCCGCCACGAACAGGAGGACGACCGGCAGCCAGGCGGCCAGCGCCAGCAGCAGCACGGCGCGCTGGCCGAAGCGGGCCGAACGCGCCGTGTCGGCGGGCATTGCGGCCCGACCCTCGGCGTTGAGCGCATAGACCGCGGGCTTGGCCAGCCGCACGCCGAGCAGCAGCGCCATCGCGGCCATCGGCCAGCCGCTGTTGGGCGACGGCGTGCGCCGCGCCTCGCGCGCGAGGCCACGCGGCCAGCGCCCGGCCGCCAGCGCCAGCAGCAGCACCGTGAGCCGCGCGGGCAGCCACGACAGCAGGTCGTCGGCGCGCGCGGCCCATTTGCCGGCCCAGGTCCAGTCGCGACCGCCGCGCTCGCCGCGGTAGCCCCACATCGCATCGGCCGTGTTGGCGAAGCGGTAGAGCGCCGCGCCCGGCAGGCCCAACAGCAGGAACCAGAACAGCGGCGCCACCAACGAATCGTTGAGGTTCTCGGCCAGCGATTCGATCGCGCTCTCGCGCACCTCGCGCTCGCCGAGCTGCGAGACATCGCGGCTCACGAGGCGCGCGAGCCGCGCCCGGCCCGCTTCCAGCGATTCGCCGAGCGCGTCCTCGACCGCGAGCACCTCGTCGCGCAGCATGCGCCAGGCGAACAGCGGCTTGAGCAGCAGGCCCAGCAGCAGCGCGAAGGCCCAGGCCGGCAGCGCGTTCTGCAGCACCGCCTGCAGCGCGACGGCGATCGCGAGCACGGCCAGCGCGCCCGCGCACCAGGCGATGGCGCCGAGCACGAAGGCGCGTCCTGCCTTGCCGGAAGCCGCGCCGAACGGCGGCGCGATGCGCGCGCCGGCCCAGCCCAAGTAGCGCCCGATCCACACCACCGGATGCCAGCGCGCGGGCGGCTCGCCAAGCCAGAGGTCGACCGCGAGCGCGATCCACAGCGCGGCCAGCATGGCCAGCACGGGAGCGGTGAAATCGATGGCCGGCATGGCGCGATTGTCCCGAATCAGAGGGCCGGCCGCGGCCGGCGGTGCCGGTGCCACTGGGTCAGCGCGCCGAGCGCGAGCAGCACCGCCATGCCGAACAGCGCCCAGAGCGTGCGCACCACCGAGGCGCTGCGCGGCGCGGGCACCGTCTCGGGCTGCGGTTCGAGCCGCAGGCCGCGCACGGCTTGGGTCGCGGCCTCGTTGCCTTGTTTGCTTTCATTCGGTGCCGGCGACTCGGCCGGCATGGCCGGGGCCGTGGCGCCCTGCACTTCCACCGGCACCACGACCGGCTTCGGCGGCGCGCTCATCGCCGCGCGCGCGAAGCGCTCCACCGCCACGTTGCGCTCGCGCAGCCCACTGGCCTGCGCCGCCCGCGCATAGGCCTGTGCGAGCTCGCGCCGCGTCGCGGCATCGGGCGACCAGTAGTTCAGGCGCACCGCATCGAGCATGCGCTCCAGCGTCTGCGCGAAGGCCGCGCGGTTCGCCCCTTCGAGCCAGGCGCGCGTGCCCAGGCGCTCGCGGTCGCGCACGTAGGTGTCGTGCAGCGACTGCCACTGGTCGGGCCGCACCGTGGCCGGCGCGGTCACCTGCCAGCCCCAGAGGAACTGCGCGGTCTTCAGCACCTGCAGCGCGCCGCTGTAGCCCTCGGCCTGCTGCGCCGCGATCCACTGCGGATGCAGGTAGCGCGTCTGCATCTCGCGCGCGATCGCGCCGGCCGCGGTGTCGGTGCGCACCGCGCCGGTGTCGCGCAGGTTTTGCACATAGAGCGCCGGGTCCTTGCCCGTGAGATGGCGCACCGCCTGCGCGATGCCGCCGAGGTACTGGAACGGGTCGTCGTTGGTCAGCACACCGTACAGGTTGGAGCTGCGCGCCATCAGCGCCGCGTCGACCTGCGCGAGATTGCCCGCGAAGGCGCCGGGCCGCGCGGCACCCTCGAGGCCCTGGCCGTAGGCATGGCCCATGCGGTCGATGAACAGGCCCGCCATCTGCGCGTCGCCGCCGCCGCGGCGCTGCGAACGCCAGAGCTCGCTCGCGAGCGCGGCCTCCTCGAGCCCGGCGCCGTAGCTGCCCTGCTCGTTCGAGAACACGCGCGCGGTCGACCAGCGCGTGGCCTCCGCCTCCGACGCGCCCTCGCCCCGCAGCCGCCGCGCCAGCGCTTCGCTGTGGCGCGCGACCGCGTTGGCGCCCGCGGGCTCGCGCAATGCCGCCACCTGCCGCACCGCCTCGTCGAGCCAGCGCATCACGTGCGGGAACTGGTCGCGGTAGGAGCCCGTCACGCTGACCAGCACGTCGATGCGCGGCCGCTTCAAGGCCGCGGCGGGCAGCACCTCGATGCCGTGCATGCGCCCCGCCTCGTCCCAGCGCGGCCGCACGCCCATCGCATGGAAGGCCTGGCTCTCGAGCACGCCCTGGTGGCGCGAGGCTTCGCCGGCCCAGAGCGTGAACGCGATCTTCTCGGGCGCCTTGCCGCCGTGGGACTGCGCATAGGCGGCGATCCACGCGTCCATGGCGGCCACGCCGCTGTCCCAGGCCGCGCGCGTGGGCACGCGGCTGGGATCGAAGCCGTAGAGGTTGCGCCCGGTCGGCAGGCTGTCGGGATTGCGCACCGGATCGCCGCCATAGCTCGCGCGCAGATAGCGGCCATCGAGGGCGGTCAGCAGGCCCTCGATCTCCTCGTTGTGCGCAAGCACCGCGTCGAGCTGGCGCACGCGCTTGGCCAGCGCGCGCAGGGTCTCGGCCTGCGCGGGCGCGGTGGTTGCACCGTCGAAGTCGGCATCGTCGAGCACCCGCGCCACCCAGCGCCCCAGCGGCGAATCGGCCATGTCGGCCGGCTCGCGCAGGAAGGTCTCGTCGAGGTCCTCGCCGAGCGCGGTCGCGACCGGCTTGCCGACGATCTGCAGCAGCGTGGCGCGCCGGCGCCGGGCATCGGGCGCCTCGCCGAAGGTCGCGAGGCCCAGCGGCTGCGCGGTCTGCGCGAGTTCGTCGAGGTAGGGATGCAGCACCGCCACGAAGCCCGCGAAGTCGGCGCGGATGCGCGCGGCGGTCCAGGCCAGGTCGCGGTCGTAGTGCCGGGCCACGAAATCGGCCAGCAGCTGCCGTTCGAGCGCGGCCTTGACCGGACCGGGCGCGAGCGTCTCCCAGTCGTGCATGCGCTCGTGCATCTGCGCGAGGCCCGGGCGCAGGCCGGCCGGCGAGAACATCGGCGTCGAATGGCTGACCATGGTCGCGCGGCCGCGACGCTTGGCGGTGGTGGCCTCGCCGAGGTTGTCCATCACGTAGGGATAGACGTTGGGCAGGTCGCCGAGCACCAGCAGCGGATCGTCCTGCACCGACAGCCCGCGCTCCTTGCCGGCCGACCATTCGACCGTGCCGTGCGTGCCCACGTGCACCACGGCCGAGGCGCCGAACTGCGTGCGCAGCCAGAGGTAGGTGGCGAGGTAGGCATGGCCCAGCGGCACCGCCGAGCGGTGGTAGACCTGCTGCGCCTTGTCCTTCACCGCCGTGCCGGGTTCGAAGCGCGGCGGCTGGCGCAGCACCACCACGTTGCCGAAGCGCACGCGCGGAATCACGAAGGCCGGCGCGCCGTCCACCGTGCGCAGCTGGGTCGAGCTTTCGGGCGCGCCCCAGTAGGCCTCGATGCGCTGCTGCGTCTCGACGGGCAGCGCGCGGAACCATGCGAGGTAGCGCGCGAGCGGCAGCGTGTCGGCCAGGCCCTGCGCGAGCAGCGGCTGCAGTTCGTCGGTTCCCGGCGCCGGGTAGGACGCCTTGAGCGTGGCCTGCACCTGCGCGATCAGCGTCTCGGGCGCGGGCGCCTCGGTGCGGTAGCCGGCCGCCTGCATGGCCGCGATCATGCGGCTCACGCTGCGCGGCACGTTGAGGAAGGAGGCGCCGAAGTTGGCCTCGCCCGGCGGGTAGTTGTAGACCAGCATCGCGACCCGGCGCTGGTCGGCGCTCATGCGCTGCAGCCGCAGCAGCGCCGCGGCCTTGTCGGCGACCGCCTCGATCTGCGCGGGCAGCGGCTGCAGGCTGCCGCTCGCGGCATCGCGTGCGCTCACGAGCATCGGGTCGGTCATGCCGGCCAGTTCGCTCGGGCTGTAGTAGGCCGCGATGTCGGACTGCGCGAGGCCGTCCTTGCTTTGCGCCCATTGCGCCGCATCCATCGCCAGCGACGGCAGGGTCTGCAGCACCGGCACGCCGATGCGCTCGAGCTCGGCCTTGCGCTCGTTGGGCGTGAAGACCAGCGCGGCATTCACGATCAGATCGGCCACGCGGCGCCCGCCCTCGGCCTGGGTCATGCGCGTGTAGAGGTCCTTCTGCTGGCGCGGGCCGTAGAAGGCATAGGCACGCAGGCCGCGCTGCGCGAGCGCGGCGATCGCCTGGTCGAGCCAGGCCGTGTCCTCGCCGGTCACGGTGGCGGCATTGACCGCGATCGCGACCGTGCCGTTCGAGCCGGGCAACTGTTCAACGGCCTCGATGCTTGTCTCGATGCGCGGCCAGCCCGGGTGATAGAAGCCCGCGAGCGGTGTCGCCACGGGTTCGGGCAGGCCATCGGACACGCCGACCCTGGCGAGCGCCTGCATCGAGGCCGAGAGGTTCGCGCCGCCCGCGAAGCGCCAGTAGGCACGCAGCCGCTGCGCCCAGGCCGCGTCGACGCCACGCTCGGCCGCGAGCGGCGGCGCGGCCGTGAGCTGGCCCCGGGCGACCAGCGCGAACTCGCCGACCAGCACATAGGGCGCCGCGCTGCGCGCGATCGCGTCGCCGAAGCGCGCCGCCGCGGCCTGCGCCACGCTCAGATGCGGCGCGTCGATCACCAGCAACCGCGCGCCCTCGAGCGCGGCCGACAGGGCCTCGGGCGAATCCCGCGTGGCCGACAGCACCTGCAGCGGCAGTCCGGCCTGCTGCGCCGCGGCCTGCAGCCGCGCGACGCGTGTGGGCGACACCAGCGAAGTCGCGAGCACAACGACCGGGCCGGTTGACGGCTGCTGCGCCCAGGCCGGCAGCGCCGCCAGCCATGCCAGCAGCCACAGCGCGACCCAGCGCCGCGCCAGGCTCACTTGCCGCCCTGCACCGGCACCGCGTCGGCCGGCACGTAGACCATGGTCCCGTCCTTGAGGCGCCAGGCCGTGCCCGCGCGCTCGCCGTCGCCCTCGCCGGTCGCGCCGCTGGCCTTGAAGCGCGTGATCTTGCGGCCCTCGCGCGTCACGATCTCCATGTTCGGCTGGCCCTCGTTGCGGATCACCGTGACCTTGTCCTGCGCGAAGGGGTTCATCGGGTTGTTGATGACCGCGATCATCAGCATGCCGATCACGACCATGAAGACGTCGATCAGGTTGATGGTCGAGAGCACCGGATCGTCGTCGTCGCCGTCCAGGCTGCTCAGGATGGAGAACTGCCGCTTGCTCATGAGAGCCGGTCCCGCGCGTCGAGCAGCATCACCAGTTCGCGCATCAGCCAGCGGCGGCGCACGGTGTAGACCACGAAGGCGATCGAGGCCGAGGCCAGCGCGACGATCACGCTCGCGAAGGCCGGCGCGAGGCTCTGCGCCACGCCCTGCGATTCGCCCGAGGCCACGGCCACCAGCGCCGGGCCCATCGGGATCATGGTGGCGATCAGGCCCAGCATCGGCGCCACGCGGCTGCACAGCCGCACGCCCTCGAGCTCCTTGAGCACGGCCAGCTCCATCTGCTCCTGGCTGGCCTGCGCATGCCGCGCCAGCACCAGCGCGCGCGACGGGTCGCGCCGGCGCTGCAGGTATTCGACGCCGAAGGCACCGAGGCACCACACGGCATAGACGAAGGACAGCAGCACGCCCAGCGTCACCGGCCAGAGGAACAGGCGCGCGAGCTCGAACAGCACGGTATCGAAGGCCAGCATCAGGCGGACTCCAGGTCAGGCGAAGAAGAAGGATCGGGATCGAACAGGTCCGAGCGCCGGCCCCAGGCCTCGTCGAACACCAGCGACGACAGCGGCGCGCGCCGCGCCCAGCGTTCGCGCTGCAGCATCGGCTCTTCGTAGAAGCCGTGCACCGGCCCGAGGCACAGCAGCGCGATGGTCTCGGCGCCGGCCGGCAGGCCCAGCAGCGCCGCCACCTCGGCCGGATCGAACAGCGAGACCCAGCCCATGCCCAGCCCCTCGGCGCGCGCGGCCAGCCAGAGGTTCTGGATCGCGCAGGCGGCCGAGGCCAGGTCCATCTGCGGCAGGGTGCGGCGGCCGAACACATGGTGCTCGCGGCCGTCGGCCAGCGTCACCGCGAGCAGCTCGGCTGCGTCGAGCAGGCCCTCGACCTTGAGCCGCATGAAGGCGTCCTCGCGCTCGCCGAGCGCGCGCGCGGTCAGCACGCGTTCGCGCTCGACCGCCGCATGCAGCCGCGTGCGCAGGGCCGCGTCGCGGATGCGGATGAAGCGCCAGGGCTGCATGAAGCCGACGCTGGGCGCATGGTGGGCCGCCTCGAGCAGCCGGCGCAGCAGCGCGGGCGCGACCTCGCCGCCCGCGAAATGCCGCATGTCGCGCCGCTCGTGGATGGCGCGGTAGACCGCCCTCGCCTCCTCGGCCGCGAACGCCTGGCTCATCCGGCTCAATCCTCGATGCCGCGCTGCGCCGGGATGCCGGCCTTGAACGCATGCTTGACCAGCGTCATCTCGGTCACGGTGTCGGCCAGCTCGATGAGCTCGGGCGGGCAGCGGCGGCCCGTGAGGGCCACGTGCACATGCTTCGGCCGCGCGCGCAGGGTCTCGAGCACGCCCTCGAGCGGCAGCCAGCCGTAGATCAGCGGGTAGGTGATCTCGTCGAGCACCACGAGGAAGTACTCGCCCGAGAGGATCGCGGCCTTGGCCTTCTCCCAGCCGTCGCGCGCGAGTTGCCCCGAGCGCTCGAGGTCCTGGCTCTTCCAGCTGAAGCCGTCTCCCAGGCCCTCGATCGGGATGCCGATCTGCTCGAACATGCGGTGCTCGCCGAAGCGCGCGCTCGGCACCTTCATGAACTGGTAGATCTTCACGGCCTTGCCGCGGCCATGCGCGCGCAGCGCCAAGCCGAAGGCCGCGGTGCTCTTGCCCTTGCCGTCGCCGGTGTTGACGATGACGATGCCGCGGCGTTCGCCTTCGGGCTTCTCGTAGGGCTTCTCGCTGGGTGGGGTTTCTATCTGCATGGGTGGGTCTCTTTCAAGGCTGTCGAATACGGGCAGCCGGACGCAGAGGACGCGAAGGTTTCGCGAAGGACGCAAAAGAAGGCATCCAAAAATTTTCTTTGAATTCTTTCGCGCCTTTCGCGAAACCTTCGCGCCCTTCGCGTACGGCTGTCCGACCCCGCATTCATCGCGGCAACGCAATCCATTGCTCGGCCACGCGATGCACGCGAATCCGGTGATCGAACACCTGCTCGAGCGCCGCATGCGTCGCGGGATCGCTGCTGCCGCCGTGATGCACCACGCGGCCGCGGTCCATCACCACGAGTTCGTCGGCCGCCAGGGCCATGGGCAGTTCGTGCAGCACGCTGACCACGGTGCGGCCCGCGGCGACCAGCGCGCGCACGGTCTGCATCCAGTCGGCCTGGTGCGGCGGGTCGAGGTTGGCGAGCGGCTCGTCCATCAGCAGCAGCTCGGCCTCGACCGCGAGCGCGCGCGCCAGCAGCACGCGCTGGCGCTCGCCGCCCGAGAGCTGGCCCAGCGGGCGCTCGCGCCAGTCCCAGGCCTGGGTGGCGCGCAGCGCGCGCTCCACGGCGGCGCGGTCGGCTTCGTCGGGCGCGGCCAGCCAGCGCTGATGCGGCAGGCGGCCGAGCATCGCCACGTCGTAGACCAGCAGGTCGTCGGCCGCGCCCTCGCCCGCCACGCCCTGGCCCAGCCACGAGAGACGACGCGCACGCTGGCGCGCCGGCAGCTTCGCAGCGGGCTCGCCGAACAGCCGCAGCTCGCCGCCGTGCGCGAGCAGGCCCGCCAGCACCTTGAGCAGGGTCGACTTGCCGGCGCCGTTGGGGCCGACGATGCTGGTCCAGCGCGCGGCCGCGATCGCGAGGTCGATGCCGTGCAGCACCTCGGTGCCGCCGAGCGCCGCGCTCACGCCGCGCACCTCGAGCGCCTGGGCGGTGGCCGCCGTCATGAGGCCGTGCCCCTCGCGGTGCGCCGGTGCATCAGCCACAGCAGGTAGCTGCCGCCCAGCACCGCCGTGAGCACGCCCACGGGCAGCTCCTGCGGCGCGATCAGCCAGCGCGCCAGCAGATCGGCCGCCATCAGCAGCAGCCCGCCCATCGCGGCCGACAGCACGATCAGCCGCGCATGCGTGGTCTTGACGACAGAGCGCACCAGGTGCGGCGCGGCCAGTCCGACGAAGGCGATCAGGCCGGTCTGCGCCACCGCGGCGCCGGTGGCCAGCGCGAGCACCACCACCAGCGCGGCGCGCATCGCGCCCAGCGGCAGGCCCAGGCTGCGCGCGGTGGCCTCGCCCAGCGCCAGCCCGTCGAGCACCGGCGCCAGCGCCCAGGCCAGCAGCAGGCACAGCGCGCAGGCCAGCGCCATCACGGCGCAGGCGCTCCAGCCGACCAGGCCGGTGTTGCCGAGCGTGAAGCCCTGGATCGCCTGCAGGATGTCGGCCGAGGCGATGGTGATCAGGTCCTTCATCGCGCCCAGCACCACGCCCACGATCACGCCCGCGAGCAAGAGCCGCAGCGTCTGCTGCACGCCACGCGCGAGCAGCAGCGTGAGCATCACAGCCGCCATCGAGCCGAGGAAGGCCGCGCCCGTGAGGCCCAGCCGCACCACCCACTGCGCGCTGGCGGCCGAGCCGCCGAAGAACAGCAGCGCCAGCGCCACGCCCAGCGAGGCGCCCGAGGCGCTGCCGAGCAGGAAGGGATCGGCCAGCGGATTGCGGAACAGCCCCTGCGCCACCGCGCCGGCCAGCCCGAGCAGCGCGCCCGCGAGCCAGGCGCCGAGGGTGCGCGGCAGCCGGATGTCCCAGACGATCTGCAGCGCGACCGGGTCGTGGCGCGCCGACAGGAAGCTCTCGAAGCCGGTGCTGCCGATGCCCAGGCCGAGCAGCAGCAAGGCGGCGCCGAGCACCAGCAGCGCGAGGCCGAACAACACCACGCGGCGCAGGTGGCCCGCGGGCATCAGCGCGCGCCTCCCTTGTTTGCCTTGTCGCCCAGGCACTGCGCCATCAGCCGCGCCGCCTCGTCCATGCGCGGGCCGGGGCGCACCAGCACGTCGGACTGCTCGGCCGTGAAGCGGCAGATGCGCCCTTCGCGCACCGCGCGCATCGTGCCCCAGCCCGGGCGCTGCTCGAGGCCCTGCGCGCTGCGCACGCTGACCATGATCAGGTCGGGATTGGCACGCACCACGTATTCGGGGTTGAGCTTGGGAAAGGGGCCGAGCGCCGCGGGCACGATGTTCCTGGCGCCCAGCCGCGTCAGCGTCTCGCCGATGAAGGAGGACTCGCCGGCCGCGTACGGGCCGCTGTTGACCTCGAAGTACACGCGCACCCCGCGCGCGGCAGCGGGCAGCGACTGCGCCGCGGCCGACACCGCGGCATCGATGGCGCGCCAGACGGCAGGCGCCTCGTGGGTGCCGAGCACCTGGTCGAGCTTGCCGAGCACGCGGCGCACGTCGGCATGGTTCTTCGGTTCGAGCACCAGCACCTTGAGGCCCAGCGCCTCGAGCCGCTCGGTCACGCGCGAGGACTTGGCGAGCAGCACCACGTCGGGCTTGAGCGCCACCACGGCCTCGACGTTGGGGTCGATGCCGCCACCGAGTTGCGGCAGGCCGCGCACCGGCGCCGGCGAATTCGAATAGCGGTCGACGCCGACCAGTCGCGCGCAGGCGCCGAGCGCGCAGACCGATTCGGTCAGCGAGGGCAGCAGCGTCACGATGCGCTGCGGCGGCTGCGGCAGCTCGACGGCCACGCCACGTTCGTCGACCACCTCGAGCGCGCTCGCGGGCGGCGACCACAGGCCCGTGGCGAGTGCAAGTGCCGCCAGCGCGGCGACGAGAAAGCCCTTCATCGGCCCGGCTCCTTCAGGGTCAGCGGCAGCCCGGCCGCCATCAAGGTGACGCGGTGGCAGGCACCGGCCACGTCCTGGTTGAGCCGGCCCAGCGCATCGACGAAGGCGCGCGTCTCGCGGCCCAGCGGGATCACGCCCAGGCCGATCTCGTTGCCCACCAGCACCACGGGACCGCGCGCATCGCGCAGCGCGCCCAGCAGCAGCTGGATGTGCGCGGTGGGCGTGCGCGAGACCGGCCGCGCGCCCTCGGCGCGCAGCGGCATCAGCAGGTTGGTGAGCCACATCGTGAGGCAGTCGACCAGCACCAGCGACTCGGGCGTGCTCTGGGTCACGATGGCGCGCGCCAGCTCGACCGGCTCCTCGATGGTGCGCAGGCTCGGCACGCGCTCGGCACGGTCGGCCTGGTGGCGCACGATGCGCTCGCGCATCTCGTCGTCGTAGGCCTGCGCGGTGGCGATCAGCACCGCGCGACGCTGCTTCGGCGCGGCCGCGAGCCAGTCGGCCGCGCGCTGCTCGGCGCGGCGCGACTTGCCGCTCTTCTGGCCGCCGAGGATGAATTCGTGTTCAGGCGTCAACGCGATGCTCCTGGGCAGCCGGTGCCCCGGTTTCGAGCGGCGCGGCATCGAACAGCCGCGCGGTGGCTTCGGGACTGGAGGCGAACCAGGCGTGGAAGTAGCTCGCGCGCACGGGGCCGCGCACGTAGAGCGCCTCGCCGCCGGCCGTGCCTTGCGGGCGGCGCGAATGGGCGGCCGGCACGAGCGGCGTCTCGCAGCGCGAGTAGTGGAAGGTATGGCCACGCAGCGTGTGCGCGCCCAGCGCAAGTGCCTGCGGGCCGAGGCCGGCGAGCCGCTTCTGCAGCGTGACGCGGCCGGGCAGCAGGCTCCACAGCGCATGCACCTCGACGTCGCCTCCGTCTCCGGGCACCGCGATCTCTTCGAACAGCGCCATCATCCCGCCGCATTCGGCCCAGATCGGCCGGCCCGCGGCCGCATGGGCGGCGAGCGCGGCGCGCAGGTCCGAACGCCGCGCGAGCGCGGCGGCATGCAGCTCGGGATAGCCGCCGGGCAGCCACAGCGCATCGCAGTCCGGCAGCGCCTCGCCGGCCAGCGGCGAGAAGAAGGCCAGCCTGGCGCCGAGCGCGTTCAGCGTGTCGAGGTTGGCCGGGTAGATGAACGAGAAGGCCGCATCGCGCGCGATGGCGATGGTGCGGCCCGCGAGCAGCGGCGCGATCGGTGCGACCTCACCGGTGGAAGGTGGCTCGAAGCGCACCTGCGGCAGTTGCAGCGACCCCAGCGGCGTACCGGCCAGCGCATCGGCGACGCGGTCGAGCCGCTCGGCCGCGTCGCCGAGCTCGTGCGCCGCCACCAGGCCCAGGTGGCGCTCGGGCAGCGAGAAGCCCGCATCGCGCGGCAAGGCACCGAGCCAGTCCGCGGGTTCGCGCAGCGCGCCACGCAGCATGTCGGCATGGCGCTCGCCGGCCACGCGGTTGGCCAGCACGCCGGCCCAGGGCAGAGCGGGCCTGAAGCTCTGCAGCCCATGCGCCAGCGCACCGAAGGTGCCGGCCATCGCATGGGCGTCGATCACCGCCAGCACCGGCAGGCCGAAGCGCTGCGCCAGGTCGGCCGCGCTCGGCGTGCCGTCGAACAAGCCCATCACGCCCTCGACGATCACCAGGTCCGACTCGGCCGCGGCCGCATGCAGCCGCGCGCGGCAGTCGGCCTCGCCGGTCATCCACAGGTCGAGCGAATGCACGGGCGCGCCGGTGGCGAGCCGCAGCCAATGCGGGTCGAGGAAGTCGGGCCCGCACTTGAAGGCGCGCACGCGCCGGCCCTGGCGCGCATGCAGCCGCGCGAGCGCGGCGGCCACGGTGGTCTTGCCCTGCCCGGAGGCGGGCGCGGCCACGAGCACGGCGGCGCAGGTCGCCGCGCGATCGGGCAGGTGCTGGCTTACTGGGGCGTCCACTTCAATCCGACGTACGCGTTGCGGCCACCGGTGACGTAGCCGCGCGCGAGCATGTAGTCCTTGTCGCCCGCATTGTCGATGCGCGCGACCAGGTCGACGTCGCGCACGATCTTCGTGCTGGCCACGAGGTTCAGCAGGGTGTAGCCGCCGAGCGTGCGCGTGTTGGCCGCGTCGTCGTAGCGCTGGCTCGAGGTCTGCACCTCGGCGCCCAGGGTCCAGCCGCCGAGGCGCCAGTCGGCGCCCAGCGTGGCATAGCGCTTGGCGCGGCGCGCGAGCAGCTTGTCGGTCGCGAGGTCGCGCGGGTCCTGGAAGTCGAGCGAGGCGCGCAGCGTGACGTCGCCGATGCGGTGCCCCCCCGAGAGCGTCACGCCCTCGTAGCGCGCCCGCGCGGTGCTGCCGTAGCAGCCGAAGGACGAGGCGCAGCCCTTGGCGGTCGAGTCGAACACGATCAGGTTGCGCACGTTGTTGCGGTAGACCACGATGCCCGCGTGGGTCGGGCCGTCGGTGTACTTGAGGCCGAGCTCGACGTTGCGGCTAGCTTCGGGCTGCAGGTCGGGCTTGCCGTATTCGCTGAAGCGCTGGTAGAGCGTGGGCGCGCGGAAGGCCGTGCCGGCCGAGGCCGTCACGCGCAGCTTCGGCGTGATCGCGAAGCCGTAGGCGGCGCTGCCGGTGGTCTTGCCGCCGAACTCGCTGTCGTCGTCGTGGCGCACGTTGAGCTGCAGCGAATGCGGGCCCTGCACGAAGCCGTAGCCGAGCGAGACCGCATCCTGCGAACGCTTGCGCGCCAGGCCCTTGTCGGTGGCGCTGGTGGGCGCGTTCTCGAGCCGGTCCTCGCGGCGCTCGAGCGCGGCCGTCACCAGGTGCGCTCCGAAGCGCAGCTCGTTCTGGAACAGGTAGCCGCGCAGCCGGGTCTCGGTGCGGTAGTACGAGGGCATGGTGCTGTAGACCGACTGCGAATCGGTCACCTGCAGCCGGGTGCTGTAGACCTCGTTCCACTGCGCCGACCAGGTCAGGCCGCCGGTGCGCAGCCGGTTGCGGCTCTGGTCGTCGAGGTAGTAGGCGGGCGGCTTGCTGCCGGACTTGGCCGCGTCGTAGCGTGCCTGCGTGTCGCTCGACAGCGCGGTGGCCTCCAGGCGCTGGCCGGGCGCGATCTGCCAGCCCAGGCGCACATTGCCCGAGGTGGTGTTGTAGCCGTCGCGGTCGGGGCTGGTGAAGCCGTCCTTGGGCAGGGTGCGCTTCTCGAGCGGCTGGATGTTGAAGCCGCGGCTCTCCTCGTGGGCCACGCCGAAGGAGTAATCGAAGGCATTGGCCTTGCCGCTGATCGCGGCCTCGGTGCGCGAAAGGCCATGGCTGCCGAAGCCCACGCCGATCGAGGGCGACACGCCCTCCTCGCCGCGCTTGGTGAACAGCTGGATCACGCCGCCGATGGCGTCGGAGCCGTAGACCGCGGCGGCCGGGCCGCGCAGCACCTCGATGCGGTCGATCTGCGCCAGCGGGATGCTTTCCCAGGCCGCGCCGCCGGTGGCCTGCGAGTCCACGCGCACGCCGTCGATGTAGACGGCGGTGAAGCGCGTCTCGGCGCCGCGGATGTAGACGCTGGTCGAGTTGCCCACGCCGCCGTTGCGCACGATCTGGATGCCGGCCTGGCGCGCGAGCACGTCGGCCACGCCGGTGGACCCGCTGCGCTCGATGGTCTCGCGGTCGATCACCGAGACATCGGCCACCAGGTCCGACAGCGGCTGCGCGGTGCGGGTGGCGGTGACCACCGTTTCGCCGAGCACGCCGGGCTGTTGCTGTGCCGAAGCGGCCAGCGGCAGCTGGGCCAGCAGCAAACCGCCGAAGGCCGGCACCAGGGCCAGCGGCAGGCCGGCCAGGCGCATGCCGATGCGGGACGCGGGAATGCGAGCGCGCGAACGGCGCGAGAAGGAAACGCAGGAAATCATGGAATGAGCGAGCGAACGTCTATGCCCCTTGCCGGCCTCCCCGCCGGCGCCCGGGGCGCCATTGGCTCGTGCATGCATCGACGAAGCGAAGGGCATGCGCGAACCGCCTTGTTGGCCGGTATCCGGGCTGGCAGACCGGCCCTCGCCGCCTTCCCAGGCGCCTGTTTCAGGGCGCCCAGTGGCTCGTGTGGAGAGGGTGGCGCCTCGCGGCGCCGTCTGCTTGACCGTTGCGGGGGCAGCGCAGGCGGCTTCGGTGCCGGCGCGCGGCCGGTCCCTTCACTCCTGCTTCCCGTTGAACCGCGGCGCGTGAACCACGCCGCAGGCACCAACGGGCGAGATTCTAGGCGCTGCGCCGAGCGCCTTAAGTCGAAAGTTGCGTGCGCCCGACGTTCGCCGGGCCTCGCGCACCGACTCGCGCACTAACATCGACGGGCTATGCGACGCCATCACCGCCTCCCCGCATGACCCTGCGCTCCTCGCTGCTGCTGCGCCTGCGCTCCGCCCTGCAGCGCCTGTTCGGCGTCTCGGGCTGGCAGTCGATGCTGCTGTGGTCCATCGTCGCCGGCCTGCTCGGCACGCTCGCGACCGAGGCGTTCCGCGCCACGCTGCGCGGCTTCGAGCACCTGGTGCTCGGCCCCGGCGACAGCCTGGTCGCGATGGCGCGCGCGCTGCCGTGGTGGGCACGCATCGCCTTTCCCGCCGCGGGCGGCCTCGTGGCCGGCGGCCTGCTCGTGCTCGCGAAGCGCGTGGCGGTGCGCAGCGCCACCTCCGACTACATGGAGGCGATCGTGCTCGGCGACGGCCGCATTCCGGTGGCGCAGACGCTGGTGCGCAGCGCCTCCTCGCTCGTGAGCATCGGCACCGGCGGCTCGATCGGCCGCGAGGGCTCGATGGTGCAGCTCGCCGCATTGGCCGCCTCGCTGCTGGGCCGGGTCTTCCGCTTCCCGGTCGAGCGGCTGCGGCTGCTGGTGGCCTGCGGCGCGGCGGCCGGCCTCACGGCCGCGTACAACGCGCCGATCGCGGGCGCCTTCTTCGTCGCCGAGATCGTGCTCGGCTCGATCGTGATGGAGAGCGTGGGCCCGATCCTGATCGCGGCGGTGGTCGCCAACATCGTGATGCGCGCCCTGCCCGGCTACCAGCCGCCCTACCAGATGCCGGTGTTCCCCGAGCTGCATGGCGCCGAGATCCCGCTGTTCGCGCTGCTCGGCGTGCTGCTGGGCTTCGCGGCCGCGGGCTTCCTGCGCGCGCTGCAGGGCAGCCGCGCGCTGTTCGCGCGGCTGCCGTTCGCGCTGCCGTGGCGGCTCGCGCTCGGCGGACTCGCGATGGGGCTGGTGTCGGTGCCCTGGCCCGAGGTCTGGGGCAATGGCTACAGCGTGGTCAACGCGGTGCTGCACACACCCTGGACCTGGACCCTGATCGCCATGGTGCTCGCGGCCAAGCTGGTCGCCACGCTGGCCACGGCCGGCTCGGGCGCGGTGGGCGGCGTGTTCACGCCCGCGCTGTTCTTCGGCTGCATGGTGGGCGCGCTGTTCGGCCATGCCGCGCAGGCGCTGTGGCCGCATGCGGTGTCGGCGCCCTCGGCCTACGCGGTGGTGGGCATGGGCGCCTTTCTCGCCGGGGCCACGCAGGCGCCGCTGATGGCGATCCTCATGATCTTCGAGATGACGCTCAACTACCAGGTGATGCTGCCGCTGATGCTGGCCGGCGTGATCGCCTATTTCGTCGCGCGCTCGGCCAATGCGGGCTCGATGTACGAGATCACGCTGCGCCGCCGCGAGCAGCAGGACGAGCAGCTGCGGCTGCGCTCGCTGCACATCCGCGACCTGGTGCAGCCGGCGCAGACGGTGGTCGGCCCCGAGGCCGATCGCGAGGCGATGAGCCGGCTGTTCCTGCAGCATCCGGTGAAGTACCTCTACGTGGTCGATGCGCAGCAGCGCTACCTCGGCGTGGTGCCGCTCTCGGCGCTCGGCACGGCCGCGGCCGAGGTGCGCGCGGCGGACCTGCTGTCGCAGGCCATCGCGCCGATCACCGCCGACACCAGTCTGGGCGAGGCGTTGCAGCGCTTCCTCGAGCACCTGGGCGAGCGGCTGCCGGTGATCGAGAGCGCGGTCAACCCGGTGCTGCTGGGCGTGGCGGCCAAGAGCGCGTTGCTCGCCACCTACGTGCGGCTCAGCGAAGTTTGATGGCGCGGCGCGCAGGCCGCAGAATGCCGTGCCAGGCGCGGCGGGTGCCCCGGAGGACCGCCGCTTTCACGGGAAACTACAATCGCGCACCATGCCCGCCTCCAGCCCCATCGACCAGATCGCCGAGCGCGTGGAACGCCTGCTCTTGCGTCACGAAGAGGTGCAGCGCACGAATGCGCTGCTGCAGGAACAGGTCGATGCGCTGACGCGCGAGCGCGATGCGCTCAAGTCGCGGCTCGCGGCGGCGCGCACGCGGCTCGATGCGCTGCTCGAGCAGCTGCCGGCCGTACCTCCCTCCGAAGACTCCCCCGCATGAAGCAGATCGAAGTTCAGATCATGGGCCAGAGCTATCTGCTCGGCTGTCCCGATGGCGGCGAAGCGCAATTGCGCGACGCGGTCGAACGCGTGGATGCGGCCATGTGCAAGATCCGCGACGCGGGCAAGGTCAAGGCGCGCGACCGCATCGCGGTGCTGGCCTCGCTGAACCTGGCCTTCGATCTCGCGGCGCAGGAAGCCACGGCGAAGGCCGCGCCGCCCGCGGAGCCGGCCCCGACTCCGGCAGCGGCCCCCGTCGACGACGGCGCGGTCGATCCGAAGGCCGCGCAACTGATCCACAAGCTCGACCAGGCACTGGCCGGCGACGGGCATCTGCTCTGAACGTCGGCGCGCTTTTCTCTCTCACTCGCAGAGATCGGCGCGCACTGCAAGAACTTCGACGCAAACCTGCCCGCTGCGCAGGGACTCCCTGCAAAAAACCGGAAAGTGCCCGGGCGCGAAGGCGTAAAATCGATCCTGTCTGCGGTGCGCGTTGGGCTTTATATGTCCTTGTTCCAATGCTCTACGGAGCCGGGCTTGGTATATCGCTCGACGGGTGTGATCATCTCGCGTCAGATGAACCCGAAGTCTTGCTGCCCTCGCCCACCTGAACCCCGGTTCAGGATGCGAGTCTGGCGCCCATTCGCAGACACCTATTCCTCTTCGTTGCGCTGAGTGCGCATCGAACATCGGCGATCCCCGGCATGGCGGGATCGCCCCCAAGAACCCACGCTGTATCCACATCGATACATCCGATCCTGGCTGCTGCGCGACCGTGCGCGCCGGGCCGCAGCTACGTTTCAGATAGCATTGCGGCCCACCCCCCTCCCTTTTTCCCTCGAACCGAGGCCCGTTGCCATCGTTGCACGGCGCCCTTGCCTTACCCGAAAGTCCGTGGCGTGAACGTGACCAGCCTGCTCGACCCCCTCCTGATCGCCGAACTGGTCGCCCTCGGCCTCGGCACCGGTTTTCTCGCGGGCCTGCTCGGCATCGGCGGCGGCATGGTGATGGTGCCGTTCATCACGATCATCATGGGCCACCGCGGCGTGCCGGCCGACCTCGCGGTGAAGATGGCGATCGCGACCTCGATGGCCACCATCATCTTCACCTCGGTGTCGAGCGTGCGCGCGCACCACAAGCGCGGCGCGGTGCGCTGGGACATCGTCAAGCGCCTCGCGCCCGGCATCGTGATCGGCAGCCTCGTGGGCAGCCTCGGCATCTTCGCGCTGCTCAAGGGCACGGCGCTGGCGATCGTGTTCGCGCTGTTCGTGGGCTTCTCGGCCACGCAGATGTTCCTCGACCGCAAGCCCAAGCCCACGCGCCAGATGCCGGGCACCGTGGGCCAGCTCGGCGCGGGCGGCGCCATCGGCCTGGTCTCGGGCCTGGTCGGCGCGGGCGGCGGCTTCATCAGCGTGCCCTTCATGACCTGGTGCAACATCTCGATCCACAACGCGGTCGCCACCAGCGCCGCGCTGGGCTTTCCGATCGCGGTGGCCAACGTGGCCGGCTACGTGATCAGCGGCCAGACGGTGCAGGGCCTGCCGGCCGGCTCCTTCGGCTACATCTGGCTGCCCGCGCTCGCGGTGATCGCCGTGTGCAGCGTGCTGACCGCGCCGCTGGGCGCCAGGGCGGCGCACAACCTGCCGGTGAAGAAGCTCAAGCGCGTGTTCGCGAGCATCCTGTACCTGCTCGCGGCCTACATGCTCTGGAAGGGCCTGCGCGGCTGAGCGCGCGGCCAACTTCCGACTCCCTTTCTCTCGATGCCACGACGCGCCCGGCGGGCGCGCCGTGCGCTTGCGCGCGCCGCAGTTTTTCTCAACCAGCGCCAGCAAATCTCGATGGTTCGCGCCGGCCGAAAGCCGGACCATTCCGTTCATGCCAACCACACGAGGAACGGACATGAGCAAGAGACTTTCGGTCGCCATCATCGGCGCCGGCATGGGCGGCCTGGCCACGGCCGCGGCGCTGCGCCGCGTCGGCATCGACGTCATGGTCTACGAACAGGCCGAGAAATTCACCCGCCTGGGCGCGGGCATCCAGATCGGCTGCAACGCGATGCAGGTGCTGCGCGGCCTGGGCCTCGAGGCGCGCATGCGCGCCGAGGCCTTCTACCCGCGCTCCTGGAACAACAAGGACGCCTACACCGGCGAGGTGCGCTTCGACATGATCTTCGGCGAGACCGCCGAGCGGAAGTTCGGCGCGCCCTACCTGCTCGCGCACCGCGGCGACCTGCATGCCGCGCTGCACAGCGCGGTGCCCGACGAATTCATCCGCCGGGGCCACAAGCTCGCGGGCTTCTCGCAGGGCGACGGCGGCGTCGAGCTGCGCTTCGCCAACGGCGCCACCGTGCATGCCGACGCGGTCGTGGCGGCCGACGGCGTGCACTCGCTGGTCAAGGACCAGCTGTTCGGCAGGTCCGAGCCCAACTTCACGGGCCGCATCGCCTACCGCACCACCTTCTCCGCGGCGCTGCTCGGCGGCCAGGAGATCGACCAGTGCACCAAGTGGTGGGGCAAGGACCGCCACATCGTCATCTACTACGTCAAGCCCGACCGCAGCGAGGTCTACTTCGTAACCAGCCAGCCCGAGCCCGGCTTCCGGCTCGAATCGTGGTCGACCAAGGGCGACATCCACGCGCTGCGCGAGGCCTTCGCCGACTTCCATCCGCAGGTGCGCCACGTGCTGCAGTCCTGCCCCGAGGTCCACAAGTGGGCGCTGGTCGACCGCGATCCGCTGCCGCGCTGGAGCGAGGGCAACATCACGCTGCTCGGCGACGCCTGCCACCCGATGACGCCCTACATGGCGCAGGGCGCGGCGATGGCGATCGAGGATGCGGCGGTGCTCTCGCGCTGCCTCCAGGGCTGCGACCGCGACGGCGTGGCCGAGGCCTTCCAGCGCTTCGAGGCCACGCGCAAGCCGCGCACCTCGAAGGTCCAGCTGACCTCGCGCACCAACACCTGGCTGCGCGACCCGCAGGACGCCGACTGGGTCTATGCCTACGACGCCTGGAACGCGCCGCTGGCCGAGCCGGCCGTGGCATGAAGGGAGCGACGACATGACGGACAAGACCCACACCTCGGCGAAGTTCCAGCGCGGGCTCGCCACGCGCAAGGCGGTGCTCGGCGCCGAATACGTCGAGAAGTCGATCGCCGAGGCCGACGACTTCAGCTGGCCGATGCAGCAGCTCACCACCGAGTACTGCTGGGACGAGATCTGGAACCGCCCGGGCCTGGACCGGCGCAGCCGCAGCCTGCTGAACCTCGGCATGATCAGCGCGCTCAACCGGCCGCACGAGCTGCGCCTGCATGTGCGCGGCGCGATCAACAACGGCATCACGCCTGCCGAGTTGCAGGAGGTGTTCCTGCAGGTCGCCATCTACTGCGGCGTGCCCGCGGCGCTCGACAGCCTGCGCAACGCGCGCGAGGTGCTCAAGGAGATGAAGCTCGCCTGAAGCTTCGCCCTTCTAAAAAAAACATCGGAGACAACGCAATGGACAACCAGGCAATGCTGAGCCGCCGCGCGCTGCTCGCGCTCGCGGCCGCGTCGATGGGCACGGCGGCCCTCGCGCAGCCGGCCACCACGCGCGGCAAGGTCACGAAGATCCTCGTGGGCTTTCCGCCGGGCCAGGCCACCGACATCGTGGCGCGGCTGATGGCCGAGAAGATGCAGGCCGTGACGGGCGAGAACTACATCGTCGACAACAAGCCCGGCCAGGGCGGCAGCATCGCGATGGGCCAGCTCGCGAAGTCGCCCAGTGACGGCTCGACGATGATGCTCACGCACATGTCGGCCGTGGCCACCAACCCGCACCTCTACCGCAGCGTGCCCTACGACTCGCTCAAGGACTACGAGGCGGTGGGCCTGGTCGGCGACCTGCCCTTCGTGCTGGTGTGCCACCCCTCGCTGCCCTTCACCGACGCGCAGGGGTTGGTGGCCTATGCCAGGGCCAACCCGGGCAAGCTCACCAATGCCTCCTCGGGCAACGGCACGGTCTCGCACCTCGCGATGGAGGAGCTCAAGCGGCGCGCGGGCATCGACATCGTGCACGTGCCCTACAAGGGCAGCGCGCCGGGCCTGACCGACGTGGTCTCGGGCAATGTCTCGCTGGCGCTCGAGACCGCGGCCGGCGTGCAGGCCTTCGTGCAGGGCGGCAAGCTGCGCGCGCTCGGCGCGGCCACCGCGAGCCGGCTCGACGCACCGCTGGCCGTGCCCACGCTGATCGAGCAGGGCTTCGCCGACTTCCGCGCCTCGACCTGGCTGATGCTGCTCTATCCGGTCGGCACCTCGAAGGCGCTGGTGGCCTCGACCCACGACGCGATCGCCAAGGCGATGCACAAGCCCGAGGTGGAGCGGCGCATGCGCAGCATCGGCGCGCTGCCGCGTTACAGCGCCAGCCCCGAGGAAGCCGCGGCCTACGTCGCCAGCGAGTTCAAGAGCTGGGGCGAGCTGGTGCGCCGCAGCGGCGTGCAGATGGACTGAGCGGCGCGCTCAGGATGCCGGCGCCTGCGAGCGCAGCCATTGCTGCATCGAGGCCTCGGTGTCGCTGCCCTCGCGCACCAGCCATTCGCAGAAGCTCTCGGTCACCGGGTCGGCATGGGCCGTGCTCGCGAAGTAGCGCCGCTGCTTGGCGGCCAGCACGCCGAAAGGCGCGCACAGCCGGCCCGCGATGATGTCGTCGAAGGCGAGGAACAGCGGCACCAGCGCGAGGCCCAGCCCGTCGATGGCGGCCTGCAGCGCGAAGTACATCTGCTCGAAGCGGATCGCGCCGCCGGGCTTGAGCCCGCCCACGCCGGCCGCCGCGAGCCAGTCCTCCCAGGCATAGGGCTCGGTGGCGAAGCTCACGAGCGTGTGCGCGGCCAGGTCGCGCGGCGCGCGCAGCCGGCCGCCGTCGAGCAGGTCGACATGGCACACCGGCAGGATCAGCTCGCTCATGAAGGGCCGCGACACGCAGTGCGGCGGCGGCTCGAGCGCGCCCGCGATGGCGATGTCGTAGCGGCCCTCGTCGAAGTTGACCGGCGCCAGCAGGGTGGTGAGCCGCAGGTCGACCTCGGGCCGCCTGCGCTGGAAGGCCGGCAGGCGCGAGAGCAGCCAGCGCATGGTGAAGGTCGGCGGCGCGTTGATGCGCAGCGCGGTCGGCACCGCCTGCTCGCGCAGCTGCATCGAGGCCACCGCCACGCGGTCGAGCGTGGCCGTCAGTTCGCCGAGGTAGAGGCGCCCGGCCTCGGTCAGCGCGAGCTGCGAGGAGGTGCGGCGGAACAGCGGCACGCCCAGCCATTCCTCGAGCAGAGCGACCTGGCGGCTGATGGCGCCGTTGGTCACGCTCAGTTCTTCCGCGGCGCGCGTGAAGCTCACGTGCCGGCCCGCGGCCTCGAAGGCACGGATCGCATTCAGGGGTGGAAGTTTTCTGGACATGGCGGGGCGACTGTAGGCCGCGACGGGTGCAAGCGGGTTGCGTTTTTCTCAACGGGCTTCAGTTTTACTCGGTGGCGGGGCCGGGGGAACGGGCCGAGACTGGCGTCCTCATGACCACCACCCAGCATCTGTTCCTGCCGAGCGCGGCCTGCCGCGTCGCGGTCCACATCGACGGCCCCGCGGACGGTCCTGTCGTGCTGCTCGCGCACGCGATCCTTTCATCCTCCGTTCTGTGGCGCCGCCAGGCCGAATGGCTGGCCGCCGAGGGCTGGCGCGTGCTGCGGCCCGACACGCGCGGCCATGGCCGGTCGGAGGCGCCCTCACCGCCCTGGCGCATGGGCGACCTGGCGCGCGACGTGGTCGAGATCCTCGATGCGCTCGACATCGGCGCGGCGCACTACGTCGGCCTCTCGCTCGGCGGCATGTGCGGCTTCGCGCTGGCCGGCCTGCATCCCGAGCGCCTGGCCAGCCTGTGCCTGTGCGATTGCCGCGCGGACGCGCCCGCGGCCTTCGCACGGCCCTGGGACGAACGCATCGCGCTCGTCGAGGTTCAGGGCTGCGAAGCGCTCGCAGGCCCGACCATCGAGCGCTGGCTGGGCCGCGATTTCATCGCCGCCCATCCGGCCGAGGCGCAGGCGCTGCATGCGGCCGCGGCCGGCACTTCGCGCACGGGCTTGGTCGGCTGCGCGCGCGCGATCCAGCAGCTCGACCACCGCGCGGCCGCGCGCGCCATCCGCGTGCCCACGACCCTGGTCGTCGGCGCCAACGATGCCGCGCTGCCCGATGCGATGCGCGAGCTGCGGGCCGAGATTCCCGGCGCGCACCTGGAGGTCATTCCCGACGCGGGCCACCTGCCCAACATCGACCAGCCCGAGCACTTCGATGCCGCGCTGCGGGCCCACCTCGAGCGCGCACGCCGGACGGCCTGAAACAGCGTCCGCCTCTTTTCGAGGCCTACTGCACGCGCTGCTGCCGCCACTCGCGCGGCGAGCAGCCGAAGCGCTCCTTGAACGCGCGGCTGAAATGCGCCGCGTCGTTGAAGCCGCGGCCATAGGCGATCTCGGCCACGGGCCGGCCGGCCAGACGCGGCTCGAGCAGGTCGCGGCTGCAGGCCTCGAGCCGGCGCTCCCAGATGTACTGCGCGGGCGTCAGCGGCTCGCTCTTGAAGACGCGGTGGATCTGGCTGGCCGACACGCCGAGCTCGGCCGCGAGGCTGCCCACCGACAGCGCGGGGTCGCCGAGCTGTTCCTCGATGCGCCGCTTCACGCGCGCGAGGTGGTAGGCCGTGAGGCTGCTGAGCGAAGGCGCGCTGGCGGCCGGCAGGGTCTGCAGCCCCGCCACCAGGATGTTCTGCACGCCATTGGCCACCGCCAGCGCCGAGGCCGGCTGCAGCGTCTCGATGTCCTCGCGCAGGGTGCGGATCATGCCCAGCAGCAGGTGGCCCGCGCCCTGGCGGCCCGACACGGTGGTGGCCGTCAACGCCTGCGTCTCGCGCAGCTCGCTGCGCAGCCGGTCGCCGGGCAGCTTGAGCACGATCTGCTCGAAGCGGTCTTCGAACAGCAGCTGGTAGGGCCGCGTGCTGTCGTAGAGCGCGAAGTCGCCGGCCTCGAGCACCGCGTCGCGCCCGTCCTGGCGCACCACGCCGCGGCCCTGGGCCTGGATGCTCACGAGGAAATAGTCGTCGCCCGAGCGCGCGATGTGGCCCGAGGTGCGCAGCACCTTCTGCGGGCCCGAGCGCACCACCGACACGTCGAGCCCGGGCAGCGTGTGCTGGCGGATGCTGCCCTCGAAGTCCTCGGACTCGTCGGGACGCACCGGATCGCAACCGAGCTGCACATAGACGTTGCAGATCATGTCGGTCCAGTAGGCCAGCCGCTGCGATCGCGCAACGGCATCGGTGCTGAGCAGCGTGTTCATCGGTGGCATCTCGAAAAACGGGGATCGGCGGGCATGCAACGCAGGAACAAGAACGCCGCAAGTTGCGGTCAAGGCGTTCGCAGGCGGCGAATTTACGCTTCAAGCAACCCGCATGCCACCGCGCAAACCCGCGCTGGAGCACCGCGGCGAATCCACGTTCTCCACCGAAAGGCCCCGCAATGCCCACCACCGTTCATCCCAAGCTCCGCGTCGCCGCCGTGCAGGCCGCGCCCGTGTTCCTCGACCTCGACGGCACCATCGACAAGACCATCGCCCTGATGGCGCAGGCCGCCGCGCAGGGCGTGAAGCTGATCGCCTTTCCCGAGACCTGGATCCCCGGTTATCCCTGGTGGATCTGGCTCGACTCGCCGGCCTGGGGCATGCAGTTCGTGCAGCGCTACCACGACAACTCGCTGGTGATCGGCTCGGCCGAGTTTGAGCGCCTGCAGGCGGCCGCGCGCCAGCATTCGATCTGGCTCTCGTTCGGCTTCAGCGAGAAGGCCGCGGGCAGCCTCTACATCGCGCAGGCGCTGATCGACGACCAGGGCCAGGTGGCGCAGACGCGCCGCAAGCTCAAGCCCACGCACGTGGAGCGCACCGTGTTCGGCGAAGGCGACGGCGCCGACCTGCACGTGGTGCCGACCGCCATCGGCAACATCGGCTCGCTGTGCTGCTGGGAACACCTGCAGCCGCTGAGCAAGTACGCGATGTACTCGCAGAACGAGCAGATCCACTGCGCGGCCTGGCCGAGCTTCTCGCTCTACCGCGGCGCGGCCAACGCGCTGGGCGCCGAGGTCAACAATGCCGCGAGCCAGGTCTATGCGGTCGAGGGCGGCTGCTTCGTGCTCGCGCCCGGCGCCACGGTCTCGAAGGCGATGAGCGAGCTGATGTGCACCGACGCCGGCAAGCAGCAGATGCTGGGCGTGGGCGGCGGACATGCGCGCATCTACGGGCCCGACGGCTCGGCCCTGGGCACGCCGCTGCCCGAGACCGAGGAAGGCCTGGTGATCGCCGACATCGACCTCGGGATGATCTCGCTCGCGAAAGCCGCGGCCGATCCGAGCGGCCACTACTCGCGGCCCGACGTCACGCAGCTGCTGCTCAACAAGACGCGCCGCGAGCCCGTGGTGGTGCAGCTCACGCCCGTGCCCGAGGGCAACGCGGCCGAGCCGGTCGAGGCCTGAGCGCGCACGAAGGAGCCGCGCCATGGAATCCGCCATCGACGAGCACCTGAAGTGCCCGCGCACGCGCACCCGCCGCGTGGAGGACGACTACACACCGCCCTACCCCGTCTGGTCGGCGCGCGCCGACCGCGCGGTCACGCAGGTGGTGATGGGCTACTTCGGCGTGCAGTCGCTCGGCGCCGCGCAGCAGGGCCGCGCCTGCGCCGCGCTGATGCGCATCGCGCGCGACTTCGCGCGGCCCGACGGCCCGCTGCACCACGACCTCACGCACTATATCGATGCCGAAGGCCACGACAACATGATCGCGATCGCCTACTGGACCGACCCGGCGGCCTTCGCGCGCTGGAGCGCCACGCCCGAGGTCGACGACTGGTGGCAATCGGACGAGCGGCTGCACGAGGGCCTGGGCTACTTTCGCGAGATCGTGTCGCCGCGCGTGCAGCACTTCGAGACCATGTTCAACACGCCCGACCGGCTCGAGGGCATCGGCGTGGCCATGGGCGGCGTGAGCGGCGAGCTGCAGGAGCATGGCTACTGGGGATCGATGCGCGACCGCATCCCGCTGTCGCAGACCGATGCGATGTCGCCCTCGGGCACGCGCGCGGCGATCGGCGACGCGCCCGCGCCGGGCCGGCGTGTGCGCATCGCGGGCCATGAACACGTCGCGATGATCCGCTCGGGCCAGGAATGGACCGACACCACCGGCCAGGAGCGCACGCTCTATCTCGAGGAGATGGAGCCGGTGCTGCGCGAGGGCATGGACTTCCTGCGCGACCAGGGCCTGGCGATCGGCTGCTACAGCAACCGCTACATGCAGCATCTCGATGCGCAGGGCGCGCCGCTGCAGAAGTCCTTCGGCCTGAGCTTCTGGCGCTCGCTGGCCGACATGGAGCGCTGGGCCGAATCGCATCCGACCCACGTGGCGATCTTCGGCAGCTTCATGCGTTACGTGCAGGCGCTGAACTTCCAGCTGCAGCTGCGCGTGTACCACGAGGTGTCGGTGCTCAAGGCCGACGAGCAGCGCTACGAATACATCAACTGCCATGCGCGCACGGGACTGATGAACGGCATGGGTTGAGAGCGCCGCATGACGGATGCCTTAGGATTCGCGCCCCGAACCCTAGGACCCCGATCATGTGGCGCGAATTCGAAAGCCTCGTCGAAAGCTCGATGAAGGAATGGAAGATCCCGGGGCTCGCGCTCGCGGTGATCGAGGATGGCGAGGTCTCGCTGCTGAAGGGCTACGGCGTGCGCGACCTGCGCGGCAACGAGCCCGTGACCGCCGACACGCAGTTCCTGCTGTGCTCGATCACCAAGTCCTTCACCGCGGCCGGACTCGGCCTGCTGGTCGACGAGGGCCGGCTCGCCTGGAGCCGGCCGGTGCGAGAAGTCATTCCGGAGTTCCGGCTGCACGATGCGGTGGCGACCGCGCAGCTCACGGTGCGCGACCTGCTGAGCCACCTCAGCGGCCTGCCGCGCCACGACTGGCTGCACATGCCGGCCGACCTGACGAGCGCGCAGATGCTGCCACTGCTGCGCCACCTGGTGCCGAGCCGCGAACTGCGCGAGGCCTTCCAGTACTCGAACCTCGGCTACATGGTCGCGGGCATCGTGATCGAACGCATCAGCGGCAAGGGCTGGCAGGACTTCGTGACCGAGCGGCTGCTGAAGCCGCTGGGCTTCACGCACTACGGCTTCGGCATCGACGCGCTGGTCGCGGCCGCCGATGCGGCCCGACCGCATACCATGGTCGAGGGCGATCCCGTGCCCGCGCAGCTGTGGCCGGTGCCGACGGCCGCGGGCGGCGGGCTCAATGCCAGCGCCGCCGATCTCGCGAAGTGGATGCGCTGCCTGCTCGACGAAGGCCGCGTGGGCGACACGCCGCTGCTGTCGGCCAGGACGGTGCGCGAGATGGGCATGCCGCGCGCCTGGATGTCGCGCTCCGAGCATGCCGAGATCGGCGATTCGCACTACGGCCTGGGCCTGTTCTGCGAGAACTACCGCGGCGAGCGCACGCTCGCGCATTCGGGCTCGTGGTTCGGCTGGGCCACGCTGATGACCGTGGTGCCGTCGCGCCGCGCGGGCGTGGCGGTGCTGACCAACCGCGCGCCGGGCGCCGTGCCCTCGATCCTCACCTTCGCGGCGCTCGACCGCATCGCGGGCCGCGAGCCGGTCGACTGGTTCCAGCGGCTGCTCGCGAAGCGCCGCGCCGACCTGGTGCAGCAGCGGGTCGACGACAAGGCACGCACGGACCGGCGCCGCACCGGCACGCAGCCCAGCCATGCGCTCGAGGAGTACGCGGGGCGCTACGAACATCCGGCCTACGGCCGCATCGAGATCGCGCACGAAGGCGACCACCTCGCCTGGCACTGGCGCGGCGCCGCAGGCACGCTCACGCACTGGCACTACGACATGTTCGTCACGCCGGACCGGCCGACGGTGTTCCACCCCGACAACCTCGCGCTGAGTTTTCTCTACGACCGCGCGGGCCGCATCGACCGCATCGCGGTGCCCTTCGAGCCGATGGTGGAGGACATCGTGTTCAGGCGCGCGAAGGACGCGCCCGAGGCCTAGAAGAAACTAGGCGAACAAGCCCTTGTGCTCGCCGCGCAGCAGCGCCTTCTGCACCTTGCCCATGGTGTTGCGCGGCAGCTCCGGCACGATGAAGCAGCGCTTGGGGATCTTGAAGTTCGCGAGCTTCGCCTTGAGCTCGGCCACGATCGCGTCGCCATCGAGCGTGGCGCCGGGCTTGGCGATGACGATCGCCACGCCGACCTCGCCGAAGTCGGGGTGCGGCACGCCGACCACCGCGCTCTCGGCCACGCCGGCCATCTCGTTGATGTAGCCCTCGATCTCGGCCGGATAGACGTTGTAGCCGCCGCTGATGATCAGGTCCTTGCTGCGCCCGACGATGGTGATGTAGCCGCGGCCGTCGATCTTGCCCACGTCGCCGGTCTTGAAGAAGCCGTCGGCCGTGAACTCCTCCTGCGTCTTCTCGGGCATGCGCCAGTAGCCCGCGAACACGTTGGGGCCGCTGACCTCGATGCCGCCGATCTCGTCGGTGGTGCAGTCGCGGCCCTGGTCGTCGCGCACGCGCAGCTGCACGCCCGGCAGCGCGAAGCCGACGGTGCCGCCGCGGCGCTCGCCCTGCTCGGGACGGTAGGGGTTCGAGGTCAGCATGATGGTCTCGCTCATGCCGTAGCGCTCGAGGATGGTGTGGCCGGTGCGCTCGCGCCATTCGTCGAAGGTCTCGATCAGGAGCGGCGCCGAACCCGCGACGAACAGGCGCATGTTGCGCACCGCCTCGCGCGTGAGGCCGGGCTCGGCCAAGAGGCGCACGTAGAGCGTGGGCACGCCCATGAACACGGTGGCCTCGGGCAGCTTCGCGGCGATGCGCTTGGGATCGAACTTGGAGAACCAGAGGATCTTGCTGCCGTTGAGCAGCGCGCCATGCAGCGCCACGAACAGGCCGTGCACATGGAAGATCGGCAGCGCGTGGATCAGCACGTCGCCCTCGGTCCAGCCCCAGTAGTCCTTGAGCACCTCGGCATTCGACAGCAGGTTGCCGTGCGTGAGCATCGCGCCCTTGCTGCGGCCGGTGGTGCCGCTGGTGTAGAGGATCGCGGCCAGGTCGTCGGCCGACTTCACGGCCGGCTTGTGCACGTCGCTGCAGCCGGCCGCGACCTCGAGCAGGGTGCCGCTGCGGTCGTCGTCGAGCGTGAACACGTGGCGGGTGCCGGCGGCGGTGGCCAGCGGCGCCACCCAGGCCGCGTTGCGGCTGGTGCAGACCACCACGGCGGGCTCGGCGTTGCCGATGAAGTACTCGATCTCGGCGCTCTGGTAGGCGGTGTTGAGCGGCAGGAACACATAGCCCGCGCGCAGGGTCGCGAGGTACAGCAGCATCGCCTCGACCGACTTCTCGACCTGCACCGCGATGCGCGCGCCCTTCTCGAGCTTCAGCGCGTCGAGCAGGTTGGCGATCATCGCGCTCGCGCGGTCGAGGTCGCGCCACGAATACGCGAGGCCGTTGTCGGTCTCGACCGCGATGGCATCGAGGTCGGCGGGAAAGGCCGCGCGCAAGGCGGCGAACAGGTTGGCGTTGGCGGTCTTCTTCATCGGTCGGACTTCACAGGAAACGAAAGGCGGGTCAGAAATCGGGCGCGCGCTTGGCGAGGAAGGCGGCGATGCCTTCGCGGTGCTCGGCCGAGTCGGCGTAGTCGTAGGCGGTGGCGACCAGCGCTTCGACCGGCTCCACCTCGGGCGGCGCGGTGTTGGCGCCGGTCACGGCATGGTGCAGCACGGCGAAGGTGCGCTTGTGCATGCGCGCGGTCTGCGGCGCGAGCCGCGCGATGCGCGCCGCGTGCGCCTCGGCCGCGGCGGCCACCTCGGCATCGGGCAGCACCGACAGCAGGAAGCCCGCGTGGTACAGGCGCGTGGCGTCGTGCACGCCGGCGGCCAGCAGCATGTCGCGCGCCAGCGTGTCGCCGATGGCGCCCTGCACCAGCGCGGCCTCGCGCGGCGCCATCGGAAAACCGAGCTTCGCAATCGGCGCGCCGAATTTCGACGCGGCGCCCGCGAGGCGGATGTCGCAGCAGCTCGCGATCTCGATGCCCGCGCCCATGCAGGCGCCCTCGATCTGCGCGACCAGCGGCACGGGACAGTCGAGCAGCGCCTGCAGCGCGGCCCAGACCTCGTTCTCGTGGAATTCGCGCAGGCTCGCGGCCTCGAAGCGGAACGACGGGTATTCGGAGATGTCGCCGCCCGCGCAGAAGGCACCGCCCTCCCCGCGCACGATCACGCAGCGCAGCGCCGGGTCGGCGCCGAGGCCGGCCACCAGCGCGCGCAGCTCGCGCCACATCGCGCGCGTCATCGCATTCAGGCGTGCCGGGTTCGACAGCGTGAGGAACGCGAGCGCGCCCTCGCGGCGCAGGCCGACGCTGCCCGCGCTCATTCGAGCTTGGCGCCCGAGGCCTTGACCACGGCGGCCCAGCGCTTGATCTCCGAATTGACGAAGCCGCCGTACGCGGCCATGGTCAGGTTCGGGATCTCGGAGCCGTTCTGCGCCCAGATGGCCTTGAGCTCGTCGCTCGCGAGCGATTTCTTCATGTCCTCGACCACCTTGGCCTGCACGTCGGCCGGCGTGCTCTTGGGCGTCCACAGGCCGTACCAGGTGGTCACGGTGTAGTCGGGCAGGCCCACCTCGGCCGCGCAGGGCACGTCGGGAAACGCCGGGTTGCGCTTCGCGCCCGCGACCATCAGCGCCTTGATGCGGCCGCTCTTGATGTGCTGCGCCGAGGAGCCGAGGCCGTCGAACATCAGGTCGACATTGCCCGAGATCAGGTCGGCCAGCGCCGGGCCCGCGCCGCGGTAGGGGATGTGGGTGATGAAGGTGCCGGTCTGGATCTTGAACAGCTCGCCCGCCAGGTGGTGCGAGGTGCCCGCGCCGGCCGAGCCGTAGTTGAACTTGCCGGGGCTGCGCTTCACCAGCGCGATGAATTCCTGGATGGTCGCGGCGGGCACGCGCTTGGGATTGACCACCACCACCTGCGGCACGTTGGCCAGCAGCATCAGTGGCACGAAGTCCTTCTCGATGTCGTAGTCGAGCTTGGGATAGATCGAGGGCGCGATCGCATGGTGCACCGCGCCCATGAACAGCGTGTAGCCGTCGGCCGGCGCCTTGGAGGCGATGCTCGCGCCCAGCGTGCCGCCCGCGCCGCCGCGGTTGTCGATCACCAGGGTCTGGCTCGTGAGCTTGGCGAACTGGCCCGACAGCGGACGCGCGAAGGCGTCGGTGCCGCCGCCGGCCGGGAACGGCACGATCATGTTGACCGGCTTGGTCGGCCAGTTGCTCTGCGCGGTCGCGGCGCCGCCGCACAGAACCGCCGCGCCCGCAGCCGCCAGGCGCAACACGTCGCGCCGCTGAAAACTCTGGTTCATCTGTCTCATCTCCTGTCGTTGTGGATCGCCGCGGTTGCGACGGCCGGCGCTGTGTGCGCCGGACTTGGGGCCCGGTCAGGCCTTCTTGAAAAACAGACTGTCGACGTCTCCCGACACGGCCACCTTGCCTTGCGCGAGCCAGTCGCGGTGCCGGTCGAGACGCTTGAGATCGTAAAGGTAGTTCACCATGAGGCCATAGGACTGCTTCTGTCCCTTGGGCGACGGATCGCCGGCCCAGTTGAGGCGCTCGACGCGCGCGCCGTTGCCCAGGTGGAAGCGCGCGACCGGATCGGCCGGCGTGCCGTCGACCAGCGAGCGGCCCAGGTATTCGGCGGCGCACTGCAGCAGCCACTGGCGCAGCGGCGACTTGGCGTCCAGGCTCGCGGCGGCATCGACCGCGGCCAGCAGCCGGTCGGCCGTGGGCGGCAGCGAACCCACGAGCCGGCCGATCTCGGCGGCGCGCTTCTCGTCGAGGCGCTCGACCATGTCGGGCGCGTTCTTCGCGAGCCAGGTGCGAAAGCCCGGGATCGGCGACAGCGTGGCGAAGGTCTTGAGCCGCGGCAGCTCGTCCTGCAGGGTCTCGACCACGCGCTTGATCAGCGAGTCGCCGAAGCTCACGCCGCGCAGGCCGTTCTGCGTGTTGCTGATCGAATAGAAGATCGCGGTGGTGGCGCGCGCCGGCGGCACCGGCACGGCCGTCTCGTCGAGCAGCGGCGTGATGCCGTCGCTCACGCGATCGACCAGCGCCACCTCGACGAAGATCAGCGGCTCGTTGGGCAGCCGCGGATGAAAGAAGCCGTAGCAGCGGCGGTCGCTGTCGTCGAGCCGGTTCTTCACGTCGTTCCAGCTCTTGATGTCGTGCACCGCCTCGTAGCGGATCAGCTTCTCGATCAGCGAGGCCGGCGAGTTCCAGTCGATGCGGCGCAGCTCGAGGAAGGCGACGTCGAACCAGGTCGAGAACAGCTGCTCGAGCTCGGCGTCGAGCGCGAGCAGGCGGCGGTCGCCCTTGAGGCCGGGCAGCAGCTCGGCGCGCAGGTCGACCAGGAAGCGCATGCCCGCGGGCTCGACCGCGAAGCGCTGCAAGAGGCGCATGCGCGGCGACACCAGCGCGCGGCGCAGCTTGAGCTCTGCCTGGCCCTCGTCGGGCGTGCCGACGGCGGCCTGGTGCTGGTCGCGCGCGGTCTTGAGCTTTTGCGCGTCGGCGGCGAAATGCTCGCTCATCAGGGCCCAGAAATCGCGCCGCTCCTCGGGCGTGGCGGCCGCGTATTCGACCGCGATGGCATGGGCGCGGCGGCCGCCCTCGACCTCGCTCACGCGCGGGTCGATCACCGACTGCATGGCGGCCAGCACGCGGCGCAGCGCGCGCGGCGACAGCGCCTCGTCGGCCTTGCGCAGGGTGGCCTCGAGCCGCTCGGCGGTGGTGCGGGCGCTGGGCTTGGGGGCCGACTTGGCGGCGGCCTTCGCGGGGGCGTCGGAAGCCACCGGCACCTTGCGTTCGTTCTTGTCGCCCGTGCGCAATCGCGCCTGGAACCATTCGGTCGCACTCATCGTGGATGCACTCCCATGCAGAAAGAAAAAGACGAGAAAGAGGTGGCGGCGCGCTTCATGGCATGACCCGCGATTTCTGCTGGTTGCGCATCACCTCGCGCAGCGCCTCGCGCTGGCGCGTCATGTGGGTGCGCATCGCGGCATCGGCGCCTTCGCTGTCGCGCGCCTTGAGCGCCGCGAACACCGCGAGATGCTCCGACAGGCTCTGCTCGAGCCGCCCCGGCGCATGCAGCTGCTGCTGGCGCGCGAGCTTGAGGATCTTGCGCAGGTCGCCGATCACCTGGGCCAGCCACTTGTTGTCGGCCAGCTGGATGATGGCCTCGTGGATCAGGTGGTTGGTGGCGTAGTAGTCGTTGATGCGCTTGGCCTTGGCGTGGCGCACCAGCCGCTCGTGCAGGGCGTCGAGCTCGTGCAGCTCGGCGTCGCTGGCGTTGCGCGCCGCCTCGAAGGCACAGCGGCCCTCGAGCAGCGCGATGACCGGGAAGATCTCGTCGAGGTCGCGCTCGGTCACCTCGCGCACGAAGCAGCCGCGGCGCGGCTCGTGGCGCAGCAGGCCTTCGGCCGTGAGCACCTTGAGCGCCTCGCGCAGCGGCGTGCGCGAGATCGACAGCCGCTCGCACAGCGCGACCTCGTCGACGAAGCTGCCTGGCGCCAGGGTGCCGTCGAAGATCTGCTCGCGCAGCGTGGTGGCGACTTCGTCGTGCAGGGAGTTGTGGACCAGGCGCATGGCAGGTTCGATCGCGTAATTTCCTGTAATTACGCGTAATTCTGAGCCCGGAAGCGAAGCAGCGCAAGGGCCGCGCGTGCGATGCGGGGCTCCGGACTTACCCTGGTCAGACGATAGCTTGCGTGGCCGGCGGTGCGGCACGCAGGGGGAGCAGCGGGTGCGCGACGGGGCGGTGATCCGCCCTCCCCGCCTCCCTGCCCGGCCTCAGGCCTTGCTCGCGACCGGCACGGCCTGCTCGCGGCGCGAGGCCCAGACCCACAGCGCGATGCCGCCCAGGATCATCGGCACGCAGAGCCACTGGCCCTGGCTCAGGTCGAGGGCGCGCAGGCCCAGTTCGTTGCCCGGGTGGGCAAAGATCTTGTCGGGCTCGCGGAAGAATTCGGCGATGAAACGGAAGATGCCGTAGCCCACCAGGAACGCGGCCGACACCTGGGCCTGCTTGCGCGGCTTGCGCGCGTAGAGCCACAGCAGCACGAACAACAGCAGCCCCTCGAGCAGGAACTGGTAGACCTGCGAGGGATGGCGCGGCAGCATCGAGCCGCTCTGCGGGAACACCATGCCCCAGGGCAGGTCGGGGCTGCTGAAGCGGCCCCAGAGTTCGCCGTTGATGAAGTTGCCCACGCGCCCCGCCGCGAGGCCGGTGGGCACGCAGGGCGCGACGAAGTCCATCACCTGCCAGAACGGCCGCGCGCGCGAACGCGCGAACCAGACCATGGCCGCGATCACGCCGAGCATGCCGCCGTGGAAGCTCATGCCGCCTTCCCAGACCTTGAAGATCTCGAGCGGATTGAACAGGTAGAACTCGGGCCGGTAGAACAGGCAGTAGCCGAGCCGTCCGCCGACGATGACGCCGACCACGCCGAGGAACAGGATGTCCTCGATGTCCTTGCGCTGCCAGGCCCCGGCGCCCACGAGGCTGCGATAGGGCTCGTGCTTCAGCCGCAGCGTGCCGAGGAAGTAGAACAGCGCGAAGGCCGCCAGGTAGGTCAGGCCGTACCAGTGGATGGCGATCGGCCCGAGCTGCAGGGCGATGGGATTGATCTGCGGATACATGAGCATCCGCGGATTGTGCCCGCGCCGCATGACGCGGCCGGGGACGTGGGGGCATCCGCTCGCGCGGGCCTCAGTGCCTGAACTTCCACCACACCGCGCCGGCGACGACGGCCGGCACGGCGAACACCAGCAGGAAGATCGGCAGCTCCTCGGCCACGCTGTAGCCGGCCTCGATCACCCCCACCGCCATGTTGATGCCGGCGCCGATGAACCAGGCCGGCACGAACCACATCGCGGCCGTGCTCAGGGCCGCGTCGCCGCTGCCGCCGAGCACGCGGCCGGCCAGCAGGAACAGGGCCAGCAGCACGAAGCCGCTGCCCATCACGATGAGCGTATGCATCGCTTGCTCGGCGCGATGCGTCAGCGCGTGGTGTAGCCGCCGTTGGCGAAGATGGTCTGGCCGGTGATCCACCAGCCCTCGGTGACCAGGAAGCGCACGATGGGCGCGATGTCCTCGATGTCGGTCAGGCCCTTCTTCGAGAACTTGCTGAGCGCGGCGGCGCTGCTGTGGTAGTCCACCGCCTCCTTGCTCTCCTGGCCGTAGAAGAACGGCGTGTCCATCGGGCCCGGGCCGATCGCGTTGACCGAGATGCCGCGCTCGCCGAACTCCTTGGAGGCGGCGCGCGTGTAGTGCTCCACCGCGGCCTTCGAGCCCGGGTAGATCGCGTAGTACGGCGTGTAGGCCGCGAGCAGCGAGCTCACGATCGTGACGATGCTGCCGCCCTCGGCCAGCGTGCGGCCGGCCTGCTGGATGAAGAAGAAGGCGGCCTTGGCATTGGCGTCGAAGCTCTTGTCATAGTCGGCTTCGGTGACCTCGAGGATCGGCTTCTTGATGACCACGCCCGCGGTGTTGATCGCGATGTCGACCTGGCCGAACTGCTTCACGGCCTGGTCGAACAGCTTGACGTTGTTCTCGACCACCGCGAGGTCGCCCTGCACCAGCAGGGTGTCTGCGCCCTTGGCCTTGAGGGCGGCGGCGGTCTTCTCTGCATCGGCGCGCGAGCTGTCGCTGTTGTAGTGGATGGCGACGCCGCGCACGCCCCCGTCGACCAGCTGCTGCGCGACGAGCGCGCCGAGGTTCTTGCCGCCGCCGGCGATGACGGCGACCTTGTTCTTCAATGTGCGTGCGGGCATGGGAATCTCCTGGGTTGAAAGCCATTGATGTGTGACACGAGGGGCAGTTTATTGATCGGCAGACGACCGATAAATAGGCAATTCGAGGCTAGACTGTTCGGAAATCCACGAACAATCGCCGGACCGCCGCCGGTGCCCTTCCATGGACCGCATCGACCTCCTCCAGGTCTTCCTGCGCGTGGCCGAATCCGGCAGCTTCACGCGCGCCGCCGACCGGCTCGGCCTGCCGCGCGCCACCATATCGACCGCGGTGCAGCAGCTCGAGGCGCGGCTGGGCTCGCGGCTGCTGCACCGCACCACGCGGCGCGTGGGCCTCACGCCCGACGGCGAGGTGCTGCTCGAGCGCGCCCGCGCGCTGGTGGCCGACATGGACGACCTCGAGCAGCAGTTCCTGCCTTCGCACGGCAGCGTGGGCGGGCGGCTCAAGGTCGACGTGCCCAGCCGCATCGCGCGGCTGCTGATCGCGCCCGCGCTGCCGGACTTCTTCGCGCGCCATCCGGCGCTCGAGCTCGAACTCGGCTCGAGCGACCGCGCGGTCGACCTGGTGCACGAGGGCGTGGACTGCGCGCTGCGCGTGGGACCGCTGGCCAGCAGCAGCCTGGTGGCGCGGCCGCTCGGCCACTTCACGCTGGTCAACTGCGCGAGCCCGGCCTACCTGGCGCGGCACGGCACGCCGCGCACGCCGGCCGAGCTGCCGCAGCACCTGGCGGTGAACTACGCCTCGCCGACCAGCGGCCGCGCGGCGCCCTGGGAATGGCGGCGCGACGGCGAGACCGCCTCGCTGCGCATGCGCAGCCAGGTGACGGCCAACAACGCCGAGACCTACATCGCCTGCGCGCTCGCGGGCCTGGGGCTGATCCAGATCCCGCTGTACGACGTGCGAACGCACCTCGCGGCCGGCGAGCTGGTCGAGCTCATGCCCGATGCGCGCGCCGAACCGCTGCCGGTGCACCTGGTGTTTCCGCACCGGCGCAACCTGTCGCGACGCATGCAGGCCTTCGCGGGCTGGCTCGAGACGCTGCTGGCCCCGGCCCTCGACGGGCCGCCGCCCTCTTCCGCCGCTACGTCGCGCCGCGCGCGGCCGCCGGCTGGCGCTCCCGCACGAACGCGATGAAGCGCTCGAGCGCGGGGTTGGCGGCCTCGGCCGGCCACACCAGGCTGGTCTCGCAGCGCGGCAGCACCGGCGCGGCACGGCGCCGGCCCGCGGACGCGAACTCGTCGGCGCCCCGGTAGACCACGCCCGCGCGGCGGAACTGCGTGACGCTCTCGGGCACCCAGGCCACGCCGATGCCGCCCGAGACCAGGTTGACGATGGTCTGCATCTGGATCGCCTCCTGCGCCAGCAGCGGCACGCGCCCGGCCGCGTGGTAGAGCGCGAAGACCGCGTCGTGCAGCGAAGGCACGATGCGGCGCGGGAAGATCACCAGCGGCTCGGCCAGCACCTCGGCCAGCGGCAGTTGCCCGGCGCTCGCGAGCGCATGCCGCTGCGGCAGCGCCAGCACCAGCGGCTCCTGCGACACCGCGAGCCGCGCCAGCCCCGGCGGCGCGGCACCGGGCGAATGCAGCATCAGGCCGGCATCGATCTCGCCGCGCGCGAAGGCCTCGAGCTGCACGTCGCCCGTGGCCTCGACCAGCTCGAGCGCGACCTCGGGACACAGCACGCGGAACTCGCGCACCCAGTCGGGCAGCTGCTCGAAGCCGACGGTCGAGACGAAGGCGATGCGCACCCGCCCCACCTGCCCGGCCGCGGCCGCGCGGGCGCGCGCCGGCAGCGCCTGGGCGCGCGCCAACAGCTCGCGCACGTCGGGCAGCAGCGCCTCGCCGGCCGGCGTGAGCGCCACCCGGCGCCGCGTGCGGTCGAACAGCACCACGCCCAGGGTCTTCTCGAGCTGGGCGATGGCCTGCGTGACCGGCGGCTGGGTCATGTGCAGGCGCTGCGCGGCGCGGCCGAAATGCAGCTCCTCGGCCACGGCCACGAACTGGCGCCAGGCCCGCAGGTCGATCAGGCTTTCATTCATATGCCAAGCATATCAATCTGCCTCTCAAAATGGATTGGAAGCAATCAATCAGAAGTCCGATACTTGGCGCTCCCCGGTTTTCCCTCCCACGATCGAAGAGACACCCACCATGGACACCAAGCCAATCCAGATCAATCGCCGCAGCGCCAACATCGTCGAAGGCAAGAGCCGCGCGCCCAACCGCTCGATGTTCTACGCGATGGGCTACGAGGAAGGCGACTTCAAGAAGCCGATGGTCGGCGTCGCCAACGGCCACAGCACCATCACGCCCTGCAACTCGGGCCTGCAAAAGCTGGCCGACGCGGCCATCGCGGGCATCGAGGAAGCCGGCGGCAACGCGCAGGTGTTCGGCACCCCCACCATCTCCGACGGCATGGCCATGGGCACCGAAGGCATGAAGTACTCGCTGGTGAGCCGCGAAGTCATCTCCGACTGCATCGAGACCTGCGTCGGCGGCCAGTGGATGGACGGCGTGCTGGTGGTCGGCGGCTGCGACAAGAACATGCCCGGCGGCCTGATGGGCATGCTGCGCGCCAACGTGCCCGCCATCTACGTCTACGGCGGCACCATCCTGCCGGGCCGCTACAAGGGCCAGGACCTCAACATCGTCAGCGTGTTCGAGGCCGTGGGCCAGAACGCCGCCGGCAACATGAGCGACGAGGACCTGCACGAGATCGAGAAGCGCGCCATCCCCGGCACCGGCTCCTGCGGCGGCATGTACACGGCCAACACCATGTCGAGCGCCTTCGAGGCCCTCGGCATCTCGCTGCCCTACTCGTCGACCATGGCGAACCCGCATGACGAGAAGGCCAACTCGGCCAAGGAATCGGCCAAGGTGCTGATCGAGGCGATCAAGAAGGACCTGAAGCCGCGCGACATCGTGACCAAGAAGGCGATCGAGAACGCGGTGGCCGTGATCATGGCCACGGGCGGCTCCACCAACGCGGTGCTGCACTTCCTCGCGATCGCGCACACGGCCGGCGTGGAATGGTCGATCGACGACTTCGAGCGCATGCGCAAGAAGGTGCCGGTGATCTGCGACCTGAAGCCCTCGGGCAAGTACCTCGCGGTCGACCTGCACCAGGCCGGCGGCATTCCGCAGGTCATGAAGGTGCTGCTCAACGCCGGCCTGCTGCATGGCGACTGCATCACCATCAGCGGCCAGACCATCGCCGAAGTGCTCAAGGACGTGCCCGACGTGCCGCGCGCCGACCAGGACGTGATCCGCCCGATCGACAAGCCGATGTACGACGAAGGCCACCTGGCGATCCTCAAGGGCAACCTGTCGCCCGAAGGCGCGGTCGCCAAGATCACGGGCCTCAAGAACCCGGTCATCACCGGCCCGGCGCGCGTGTTCGACGACGAGCAGTCGGCGCTCAAGGCCATCCTCGACGGCAAGATCGTGGCCGGCGACGTGATGGTGCTGCGCTACCTCGGCCCCAAGGGCGGCCCGGGCATGCCCGAGATGCTGGCACCCACGGGCGCGCTGATCGGCGCGGGCCTCGGCGAGAGCGTGGGCCTGATCACCGACGGCCGCTTCTCGGGCGGCACCTGGGGCATGGTGGTGGGCCACGTGGCGCCCGAAGCGGCGGCCGGCGGCACCATCGCCTTCGTGAACGAGGGCGACTCGATCACCATCGACGCGCATGCGCTCAAGCTCGAGCTCAACGTGCCCGAGGCCGAGATCGCCAAGCGCCGCGAAGGCTGGAAGGCCCCGGCCCCGCGCTACACGCGCGGCGTGCAGGCCAAGTTCGCGTTCAACGCCTCGAGCGCGAGCTCGGGCGCGGTGCTCGACAAATTCTGAAGCCTGGCGGCGTTCAGGCCGTGGCGGCCGGCGGCTGCCACGGCGTCGCCACGTCCTCGTAGCCAATGGACTTCGGGCGCAGGCGCGCCAGCAGGTCGTCGACGCTCTCGAAGCGCAGCAACTCGCGCGGCGGGCCGCGGTCCAGGTCGTCCACGACCAGCACGGCAGGGGCCTGCGCGGCGCTGTCGCGGTAGTCGAGCATGACCACCCGGCCGTGGTCGGCCTCGAGCACCACGAGCAGCTGCGGCGCATCGAAGCGCTGCTTCCACGGCGTTTCGCCCGGCGGGAACACGATGCGGTCCGACAGCTCGGCCAGCGTCGCGAGGTATTCCATCGGCATCAGGTAGCGCAACGCCTCGCTGTAGGGCCGGCCTTCGCCGTCGGCGATGTCGACCCAGCGGCACGAGACGCCGCCGCCGTTCTTCACGCGCCACAGCGCCACGAGCGCGCCCGGCAGCCGCAGGCCCAGCCGGGCCTCGGTCTGCGCGACCAGCGCCTCGTCGGCCATCAGTTGCGGCTCGGAGCCGTCCTTGCGCTGCACCGCATTGAGGTAGAAAAAGTGAGGCTGCGCCTCGCCCCAGAACATCGGCGCGCGCCATTCCGCCGGTGCCTCGCCCAGCGGCGGGCCCAGGTCACGCGCGACCGTGCGCGCCACGCCGCGCTCCGGGCGCACGCGCCGCAGCGCCGCGAAGAAATCGTCGAAGTTCTCGAAGGCGATGTCGACCGGCTCCACGCCGCTCTGGCGGTCGAAGTCCACGATCAGCACCCGCGCCTGCGGCCCGCGCGTATAGTCGAGCAGGGTCATGTCGCCATAGCGGGCCTGCAGCACCACCAGCTTGTCGGCGCCGGCCGGCACGTCCTCGGGCTCGTGCGTGAAATCCTCGTAGTGCTCGGCCACGGTGCGCAGCTTCTCCACGGCCGCGAGGCTCGAGTAGTCGATGGAGAAGGCGCCGCGCCAGTCGTCGTGGAACGGGCCGGCATCGCGCTTCAACGGCACGTAGAGCCAACCGACGTAGCCGCCGTTCATCCGGCCATAGAGCTGGCGCAGCGTGTCGGGCAGGCGAAAGCCCAGTCGCGCCTCGGTGGCCGCGAGCATGGCTTCGCTGGCCGCGAACGGCGGCTTCTCGACCGGCGTGCCGCGCTGCGCGAGCGCTTCGCGCGCGGCGTTCTGGCGCCAGTAGCCGGGGGACTCGAAGAAGGTGGAGTGATTCAGCGGCGTCGGGTCGATGTCGAGTTCGAGCTCGGCCTCCGGCGCGGGCGATGACGTGCCGAGCACAGGCTCGGGTGCCGCGGGCGATGCCTGCGACTCGAGCCGGATGATCGCCGCGCTCACGGCGACCGCCACGACGAACAGCGCCGCGGCCCATTGAACATCGGACGCCGAGAACGCGGCGATAGGCGCGGTGGGCGCCAGCAGCATGCTCAGGCCCAGCCCGAGCAGATAGAACACGCCCGCGAGCACCGCCTGGATCGGCAGCGTCACGAGCGCCGACAGCGCGATCCGCTTCGCGCCGCCGAGCCGCCAGGCCAGGGTCCAGGCATTCCACTTGCCGAGTGCGTAGAGCACGGTGAACAGCGGCGTCGCCAGCAGCACGATCCATGGCGAGCGATGCAGCCAGCCGGCCACGCCCATCGCCAGCACGATCAGCAAACCCATGGCGATCCGCAGCACGGGCGCGAGCCCCCGCGATGGCATGCGTGTGGTCATTCTCGATCCTCCCTCGGTGGAGCGCCGCGATGCGACGGCGCGCTGCAGGGAGTCTCACATGCGCGGCGGCCGCGGCATGTCGGCCAAAGGCTCAGGCGCCCGGCAGGCCGCGAAAGCGCAGTGCCATGCGCGTGAAGAACAGGCCGACCAGCAACGGCAGCAGCGAGAAGACGCAGAAGGCGATGACGATGCCCCACATGTTCTGGAAGTCGTCCACGCGCGCCCGCGCCGGATCGTCGGGGCTGTAGCGCACCGCGACGGCATCGCCCGGGCGCTTGCCGGACGCGCTGCCGCCAAGCCCCTTGACGCGCAGCTTCCGGCCGTCGGCCGCCGTGTACTCGACCAACGGCACGCGCGACACCGTGGTGCGGCCCTTGCTGTCGGTGCCGCGCTCCGCGATGTGTTCGATCAGCGTGCCCTGCGTGCCGACGGTGTCCGCGATCGCGATCACGCGCTGCACCGCGATCGAGCCCGCGCCATAGAGCCCCGCGGCAGCGATCGCCAGCGCGCCGAGGCCGATGCCCAGCAGCAGCCGGCGGCGCCAGACCACCAGGGCCGCGCCCAAGAGCAGCCCCGCCATCAACCCGTACTTGAAGACGCTCAGTGCGTGCTCGACCGCCTCGTCGCCCATGCCGTGCGGTGCGCGCTCAGCGGCGCGGGCGCTGCCCGGTGCCGGTCTTCATGCCCATGTTGGTCTTCTGCCGGTCGATGCGCGCCTGGCGGCGGGCATCCTCGCGCTCGACCACCTTGCGCTTGGTGTAGCCCGAGGCATCGGCCCAGGCCCACCAGGCCATGGCGAGCGCGAAGGGAATCAGCACGATCCACCAGCTCCAGGTGGCGACCGGGCCGACTTCGAAGTACTTGAGGGCCACGCCCAGGATGCCCAACACCAGAAACCACATCGCGAATCCCTCCGGGTCGTGTCGCGCGATGCGGTCGCACGCCGGTGCCCGGCGCTCCCTACAATCGTCGCGTTGAGCCATCGAATGTAACTCAGCCCTTACATAAACAGAGAATCCGACCCCCATGAAAAGAGCCCTGCTGTTCGCGTCCCTGGCCCTCGGCCTGGCAGCCCCCGCCTTCGCCGACCTGGCGCTGGCCACCTCGAAGAACTGCATGAGCTGCCATGCGGTCGAGCGCAAGGTGCTCGGCCCCTCGTTCAAGGACGTGGCGGCCAAGTACAAGGACAACGCGGGCGCGGCCGACATGCTGGCCGGCAAGATCATCAAGGGCGGTTCGGGCGTCTGGGGCCCGGTGCCGATGCCGGCCAACAACCAGGTCAGCGAAGCCGACGCGAAGAAGCTCGCTGCCTGGATCCTGTCGACGAAATAAGAAGACGCGTCCTCAGATCCGTGGCTCGATGTCCACGGGAAGCGAAGGCCGGCGCTCGATCCGGTCCTCGAGCTGGCCGATGTGCGCGGCCAGCGTGTTGTCGGACTGCTCCGAACGCAGCCGCACCGCGGCCTCGAGCTGGTCGATGCGCGCCAGCAGCGCCGTCTGGCGCTCGGCGTTCTGCGCCATGTGCTGGTTCTCCTGCGTCTGCAGGAAGTTGCGCAGTTCGGTGAAGCGCGAGGCCTCGGCCTTGTCGGCGAGGTCGCGCTGCACCTGCATCTCCTTGGTGTGGCGCTTGGTCTCGATCAGCACCGAGCTGTGCAGGTACAGCACGTAGACCAGGAAGAAGGCCGCCAGCACCACGGTGAGCCCAAGCATGATCAGGCCCAGCGGCGCCGAGACGGTCATGAAACCCAGCCACACGTCGGTGGGCGTGGCCAGCGTGCCCCAGTTGAGCGCGGCCAGCGCCGCGATCAGCAGCACGATGACGAACAGGAAAGCGGATCTCACGCCCATGGGGGCCTCCTTCGGAAAGATCGAACACATTGGGAACCCGCGCGCTTCGAGGCGCGCGGTGGTGCCAGCGGTTTTACCTCAGCGAAGGGGCCTGCCCGGTACTCGGCCCGGTACAGACGCCCCTGTCCTACAGCAGGAGTGCCGCGTCGATCAATTCGTCTGCGACAGCTGATCCAGGATCGCCGGGTTCTCGAGCGTGGACGTGTCCTGCGTGATCGCCTCGCCCTTGGCGATGCTGCGCAGCAGCCGCCGCATGATCTTCCCGCTGCGCGTCTTCGGCAGGTTGTCGCCGAAGCGGATGTCCTTGGGCTTGGCGATCGGCCCGATCTCCTTGGCCACCCAGTTGCGCAACTCGGTGGCGATCTGCTTTGCCTCCTCGCCCGTCGGCCGCGCGCGCTTGAGCACCACGAAGGCGCACACCGCCTCGCCCGTCACGTCGTCGGGACGCCCCACCACCGCGGCCTCGGCCACGAGGTCGGTCTTGGACACCAGCGCCGACTCGATCTCCATCGTGCCCAGCCGGTGGCCCGAGACGTTGAGCACGTCGTCGATGCGGCCCGTGATGCGGAAGTAGCCGCGGTCGGCACTGCGCACGGCGCCATCGCCGGCCAGATAGATCGTGCCGCCCATCTCCTCGGGGAAGTAGCTCTTCTTGAAGCGCTCGGGGTCGTTCCAGATCGTGCGGATCATCGAGGGCCAGGGCCGCTTGATCACCAGCATGCCGCCCGCGCCATTGGGCAGGTCCTTGCCGGTCTCGTCCACGATCGCGGCCATGATGCCCGGCAGCGGCAGGGTGCACGAACCCGGCACCAGCGGCGTGGCGCCCGGCAGCGGCGTGATCACGTGGCCGCCGGTCTCGGTCTGCCAGAAGGTGTCGACGATCGGGCAGCGCTCGCCGCCGATATTGCGGTGGTACCACATCCACGCTTCGGGATTGATCGGCTCGCCGACCGAACCGAGGATGCGCAGGCTCGTGAGGTCCCAGTTCTTCGGGTGCACCTTCTCGTCGCCCTCGGCCGCCTTGATCAGCGAGCGGATCGCGGTGGGCGCGGTGTAGAACACGCTGACCTTGTGCTTCTCGATCATCTGCCAGAAGCGGCCCGCGTGCGGGAAGGTGGGGATGCCCTCGAACACCACCTGCGTGGCGCCTGCCGCGAGCGGGCCGTAGGCGACGTAGGTGTGGCCGGTGATCCAGCCGATGTCGGCGGTGCACCAGAACACGTCCTCGGGACGGATGTCGAAGGTCCAGTCCATCGTCATCTTCGCCCACAGCAGGTAGCCGCCGGTGGCGTGCTGCACGCCCTTGGGCTTGCCGGTGGAGCCCGAGGTGTAGAGGATGAACAGCGGGTGCTCGGCATTCACCGGCTCGGGCGCGCACTCGGTGCTCTGGCCCTTGAGCGCTTCGGCGAAGGTCTTGTCGCGACCTTCGACGCGATTCCAGGCCGAGGGCGTGCGCTCGTAGACGAACACGGTCTTGATCGACTCGCAGCCGCCGAGCGCGATGCCGTCGTCGACGATGGCCTTGAGCGGCAGCTCCTTGCCGCCGCGCAGCTGGAAGTTGGCGGTGATGACCGCGACCGCGCCGGCGTCGATGATGCGTTCCTGCAGCGCCTTGGCCGAGAAGCCGCCGAACACCACGCTGTGGGTGGCGCCGATGCGCGCGCAGGCCTGCATCGCGATCACGCCCTCGACCGTCATCGGCATGTAGACGATGACGCGGTCGCCCTTCTTGATGCCCTGCGCCTTGAGTGCATTGGCGAACTGGCTCACGCGTGCGAGCAGTTCCTTGTAGGTGACCTGGGTGACGGTGCCGTCGTCGGCTTCGAAGACGATGGCGGTCTTGTGCTCGACGGGCGTGCCGATGTGGCGGTCGAGGCAGTTGGCGCTGGCGTTGAGCTCGCCGTCGCCGAACCATTGGTAGAACGGCGCGTTCGATTCGTCGAGGATCCTGCTGAAGGGCTTCGTCCACTGCAGGTGGCTCTTGGCCTGGCGGCTCCAGAAGCCTTCGAAGTCCTCCTCCGCTTCCTTGCACAGGGCCTCGTAGGCGGCCATGCCGGAAATGCGGGCGCCTTGCGTGGCGCGGGCATCGGGCGGGAACACGCGGTTCTCGACCAGGACGGATTCGATGTTCTTCGAGGGATGGCTCATGGGGTCGGGTTCAAGAAGGAAATGGACGGATGCGGCGCTCAACCGGCGCTCGGCAGGACCAGCGGCAGCACCAGGTGCCGGCCCGCCAGCCCGATGGCGCCGGCGACGGCGATGCACAGCATGGCCGTGCACAGCTTCGTGGTGAGGCTGCGTTCGCGCGTGCGCAGCACGAAGGACATGCTGAACGCGATGCTCGTGAGCGAGGCCAGCACCGCGCCCGTGCCGGCGGTGGTGGCCGACAGGCTGCCCTGCGATGCGAGCGCGGCGGCCGCGGCCACGGCGCTCGCGCTCGACATCAGGCCGCCGACCACGCTCACGAAGTAGAAGCCCGCATCGCCGAACTGCCGCTGCGTGAGGCCGCCGACGATGTGCAGCACCAGGAACACCACGCCGTACTTGAGCGCCAGCGGCAGCGAGAACGGCAGGTCGAGCTTGATCTCGGGCACGTCGGGCACGGGGCCGCGCGTGGCGCGGCGGTAGCTCCACAGCACCAGCACCGCGCTCGCGAGCATCATCAGCGCGAAGGCGCCCGAGGCACCGAGCAGCGCCAGCGGCGCCAGGATCAGCAGCAGCCCGGCATTGCGCACCACCATCGCGGTGGTCGCCAGCAGGATGCCGCGGTAGGCCGTGCCGACGTAGGCACCGCGCGTGGCGACCACGCGCGAAGCCATCTCGATCACCGTGAAGTTGCTGTTCACCAGCCCGCCGAGAAAGCCCGAGAGCTCGGTGCCGCGCGTGCCGTAGAGCTTCCAGAGGATGTAGTTCACGAAGCCGATGCCCGCGATCAGGATCACGGTGACCCAGGCGGCGCGCGGCTCCACCAGGTGCCACGGTCCCACGGCACCGGCCGGCAACGCCGGATAGATCACGATCGCGAGGATCGCCAGCAGCAGCGCCGAGCGCATCTCGCTCTCGGTCAGCCCGGCCGAGAAGCCGGCCAGCCGTTCCTTCCACGCCAGCAGCGCCGTGGCCAGCACCATCACCGCCGCGGGGGAGATGGTGTGGCCCTGGCCGCAGAGCACGCCGGCCAGGCAGGTCACGAGCATGGCGGCCGAGGTCGTGAGCTCGGCGCCCTGCCCGGCGCGCAGCGTCTGCACGTTGAGCAGCACCGCCAGCACGCCCACCAGCGCCAGGCACAGCAGCGCCACCGGCATGCCGAGCAGGCCGCCGAGCGCGCCCAGCAGGCAGATGAAGCCGAAGGTGCGCAGCCCCGCCTCCTTGCCGCGGCGCTCGCGCTCCAGCCCGATCAGCAGGCCGAGCGCCAGGCTCAGCGCCAGCCGCACCAGGATCTCCAGGTAGGGCCACTCGGCCCCGGTGGTCATGGGGATGGTCTTGTCGGGCATGGGTCAGACCGCCCGGGGGCCCGGCACGCAGTCGTCGACCGCGAAGCGCGCCAGCGTCGAGATGCCACTGTCGGGCTGCGCCACGTCGTCGAGCACGCGCAGCGAGGTGAGCCAGCGCCCGGGCGTCACGTCGGCCACCGCATAGCCGCGCCGGTCGGAACGCGCGAGCAGGATGTGCGGGTTGTTGTCGGCGATCTCCTGCGCGCGGCTCTGCGCGGTGCCGCTCGCCGAGGCGATCGAGGTGCCGCAGAACTCGCTCGCGATGACCGGCGACTGCGGCCGCGAGAAGTCGGCCAGCACGCGGCTCACGTAGTTCTGGTGGATGTCGCCGCCGAGGAACACGGTGTTGCGCGCGCCCGCGCCCTGCACCGCGTCGAGCACGCGCTGGCGGCTCGCGGGATAGCCGTCCCAGGTGCTGGGGTGGTAGCTCTCGGCGGGCAGCGGCTTGTAGTTGCGCTGCGCGAAGATGGTCTGCTGCGCCACCACGCTCCAGCGCTCGCCCAGCGCGGCGTCCTGCGCCAGGCCCTGCTCGAGCCAGCGCTCCTGGTAGCTGCCGAGGATCGAGCGCGCGGGGTCGCGCAGCTCGGGGCAGCCGGTGGGCGTCACCGAGCTCGGCGATTCCTCGCCGGGCACGCGGCAGGGCTGGCGGTCGCGGTACTGGCGCGTGTCGAGCATGTGGAAGCGCAGCAATCGGCCCCAGGCATGCCGCTCGTGGATGCGCAGGCCGTCGAGCGTGCCGAGCCCGCCGAGGCCCTGCGTGAGCACCGAGGCGCGCAGCGGCATGTTCTCGTAGAAGGCCTGGTAGCCGGCGCCGCGCCGCGCGAGGAAGTCGCCCGCCGCGCCGGTGCCTTCGAGGCCCGCGTAGTCGTTCTGCACCTCGTGGTCGTCCCAGGTCACGAGCCAGGGGCAGGCGCGGTGCGCGGCCTGCAGCTGAACGTCGGTCTTGTAGAGCGCGTAGCGGTCGCGGAAGTCCGCGAGCGTCTTCGCGGCCGGCAGCGTGTGCGTGCGCACCAGCTGGTAGCTCGGCGGCTTCTTCGGCATCGCGTATTCGTAGACGTAGTCGCCGAGGAACACCACCAGGTCGAGGTTCTCGTCGAGCATGTGGCGGTAGCCCGCGTAGTGGCCCTGCTCCCAGCGCTGGCACGAGACGAAGGCGAAGCGCGTGCGCCCGGGCATGGCGTGCAGGGCCGGCGCGGTGCGCGTGCGCGCCGTCTGCGTGACCGCGTCGCCGTGCATGAAGCGGTAGAAGTACCAGCGGTCCGGCCGCAGGCCCGACACCTCCACGTGCACCGCGTGCCCGAGTTCGGCCAGCGCGTTCGCCTGGCCCGCGCGCACGATGCGGCGGAAGGCCTCGTCCTCGGCCACCTCCCAGCGCACCGTCAGCGCGGCGGGCAGCGGCAGGCGCGGCGTGTCGAAGGGCACGGTGCCGGGCACCGGGCCGTCGAGCAGGCGGGTCCACAGCACGAAGCCGTCGGGGGTCGGCGACCCGCTGGCGACGCCGAGCGGGAACAGGTCGCGCTGGGCCAGCGTGTTCGACCAGCTCCAGCGCGGCAGGGAGGTGGCGGCCGCGGCGGCCGAGGCCAGGCGGATGAGATCGCGACGGTGCATGCTTGTCTCCAATCGTGGATTGTGGGGGTGGTTGCGCGGGGCGGGCGCGCTCAGAACGCGTGGCGGATGCCGAAGTTCTGGCCGCTGGCCGCGTGGTCGGCGAGACCCGCGACGTCGCCGCCGACGGTCAGCGCGGCGCCGCGCCGGTTGCGCACATGGGCAAAGGTCGCATAGAGCGCGGTGCGCTTCGACAGGTGGTGCACGTAGCCGAGCGCGATCTTGCTGGCGCGCGAGCGGTCGCCCGGGTAGCGGAACGCCACCTGTCCATAGCTCGCGCGGATCTCGCCGGGGCCGACCGGCACCGTCACGCCGACGGTCGCGCCCTCGAAGCGCTTGGGGCCGAGCGGCATCTGCACGCGGTCCTGCGCGTACAGCGCCTCGACCGATGCCACGCCGAAGTCGTAGGCGATGCCGAGGCTGGCCGAGCGGATGTCGCGCGGGCGCGTGGTCGGCGCCTTCGGCCCGCCCAGGGTCCGGCTGTAGGCCGCGCCCACGCGGAACGCGCCCTGCCGGTAGCCGAGGCGCCCGCCGAGGTAGCGCTCCGCGTCGCCGCCGTCGACCGCCTCGGGCAGGCCGTACTGGAACTGGCCCGAGAAGCCGCCGAGGTCGCGCGGCAGGAAGTAGCCGACCGAATTGCTCACGCGCACATGCGAGCTCTGACCCGCGTTGGCGCTGCCGTAGAGGATGGCGCGGCCGCGGTAGACGATGCTCTCGCCGACGCCGTTGGTGACCCAGGGTCCCGAGAAGTCCGACTGGATCAGGTAGGTCGGCGTGTAGTCGCGGCCCAGCCGCAGTTCACCCCAGGGACCGGCCAGGCTCACGGTCGAGCGCCGCGCGAGGTCGAAGGACGTCGGGTTGTCGACGGCGAGCGAGCCCTCGAGCCAGAAGCCCGCGCTCAGGCCGCCGCCGAGGTCTTCCTGCCCGCGAAAGCCCAGGCGGCTGCTCGCGAGCCCGTCGGAGGCCAGCGCGGTCTGGCTGCCCTTGCCGTGCACGCGGTAGTGGGCGACGCCGGTGTCGATCAGCCCGAACAGGGTGACGCTCGACTGCGCGTGGCAGGCGCCGATGGCGAGCATGGCGCCGCTGGCGATGACGGGGGTGAATCTTCTTTGTCTCTTCATCTTTTTCTTCGCGTGGTGGGGGTGACCCCGGGATGGCGACGCGCAGGCGGGCCCCTCACGCGCATGCGTGACGAATCCGTCGGGCGTCGGGGGAACGAAAGACGCGGCGCGTCTACTGCAATGCGCGTCCCTGCATGCCGTCCGCCGCCACGCCGAGGTGGCGCAGCACGGTCGGCGCGATGTCGATCAGCGACGCGGGTTGGCGTCGCTCGCCGGGACGCAGCCCTCCCCCTCTCAGGCAGAGAAAGGGATGCTGTTCGTGCTCGCCCAGTCCGCCGTGCTGCGCGCAGCCGACGGGCGATGAATCGCTGAACGGGCTCAGCAGCGAGACGCTGCGGCCCGGCACGCCATGGGGATTGGCGCTCGCGTCATGGCGCAGCGCGAGCGCCAGGCCGAGCGGGCCCTCGGTCGGCAGGCCGATCTCTGCCAGGGCCTGGCCGGCGAACACGCGTCCGGTGAAGTCCTGGTCCTGCAGCCAGCGCATGAGCGCGGGAATCGCATCGCGCGCCTCGTCGGCGAAGTACAGCAGCGCGGCATTGCCGTTGGGCGCCACCACCACCTCCTGCGATTCGCGCGAGCGCTTCCAGCCGGCCTCGACCAGCAGCGCGTCGAGGTCGATCTTGCGTTCCACCGTCTCCATGCCGTGGTCGGAACAGGCGACCAGCAGGATCTCGTCGCCGGCCGGATCGAGCGCCTCCACGGTGCGCCGCACCTGGTCGACGCAGGCATCGGCGTGGGCGATCATCGCCAGGTGCTCGCTCGAGCCGAGCGGCACGCCGTGCGCCGTGTGGTCGGGCTCCGAGAGCCACAGCACGGCCAGCGCGGGCGAGCGTTCGCGCAGCACCTCGCGGCAGAAGCGATCGGTCATCGCCCGGTCGCCCGCGGCGCCCACCTCGATGGCCAGGCCGTCCGCCAACGCCACACCGCCCGGTCCGCGCGAGCCTGCACGGTGGTAGACATGGCCGAAGCCGTCGGGGTCCTGCAGGTAGGCCGCGCCCGGCGACACGTTCGACATGACGATCGCGCCGCCCTGCCGCGCGAGCCGCTCGGCCCAGGTCGGGCGCCGCAGGGTGCGGCCCGTGGCGCGGCGCAGGCGTTCGAGGAAGTCGGGCTTGCCCACCGACAGCCGCACCAGCGCGCCCTGCTCGCGCAGCACCATGGTGTTGCCCAGCAGGCCGTGGGCGGCCGGCAGGCAGCCGGTGGCCATCGAGGCCGAGCTGGTGCGCGTGGTCGAGGGAAAGACGCCGCGCGCCGAGACGAAGTCGGCACCCCGCGCGCGCAGCGCCGCGAGCGCGGGCGCCACGTCGGGCGTGACCAGGTCCGCGCACAGGCTGTCGCAGACCACCACGACGGCGCGCCGCCGGCTGCTCATTTCGAAGCGCCCCGGGGCGCCGGGAGCGTGGACTTGTCGAGGTAGTCGTGGAAGTGGACCGTGACCTGGTCCGCCGCGAGGAACACCACCGCGTAGGCCGGCGGCTCGTGGCTCTTGGGCACCGGCGAAATGGTGTGCAGGTCGAACGGCACCTGGTGGTTGAGGCCGCGCATGGTGGAGAACGGGATGCCGCGCCAGCTGCCGCAGACCGGCCGGTGCACGTGGCCGAAGAACAGGTGGCGCAGGTTGCGCCGGCCCGCCACCAGCCGCGCGAAGGGCTCGGGGTTCGCGAGGCCGATGCGGTCGAGGCACGGAATGCCGATGTCGAACGGCGGGTGGTGCATGAACAGGTAAGTCGGGCGCTCACCGAGCCGGTCGAGCTCGGCCGCGAGCCAAGCCAACCGCTGCTCGCAGTACAGGCCGCCGTTGCGGCCCTCGTCGAGCGTGTCGAGCAGCAGGAAGCTCGCGTCGGCCAGGTCGAAGCGGCCCTGCACGAAGCCGTTGCCGTCGCTCGGCCCGCCCGGGCATTGCGCCGCCAGCAGCGCGCGGATGTCGTGATTGCCCACCAGCGGGAAGCACGGCATGGGCAGCCGCGCGAGCTGGGTGCGCAGCGCCGCGTAGGCCGCGCTCTCGCCGCGGTGCGCGAGGTCGCCCGTGATCACGCAGCAGGCCGCGTCGCGGTGGTGCTCGAGGATGTCGTCGATGCAGGCGCTCAGGCGCGCGTACGGGTCCAGGCCATGCAGGATCTCGCCGGGCGCGACGAGGTGGGGATCGGTGATGTGGATGAACTTGGTCATGCGGCAAGGGTTTCGGGTGAGGCGGTCACGGAATGCAGGGCGGTGGCCTGCAGCAGCAGGCGCGTGTAGTCGTCGGCCGGGGCGTCGAAGACCTGGCGCGTGGCGCCGGCCTCGCGGACCTCGCCATGGCGCAGCACCACGACGCGGTCGGCCATGCGCCGGACCACGCCGAGGTCGTGGCTGATGAACAGGTAGGCCGTGCCGGTCTTGCGCTGCAGCTCGAGCAGCAGTTCGAGCACCTGGGCCTGCACCGACACGTCGAGCGCCGAGGTGATCTCGTCGCAGACGATCAGGTCGGGCTCGGCCGCGAAGGCGCGCGCGATGGCGACGCGCTGCTGCTGCCCGCCCGAGAGCTGGCGCGGGTAGCACTCGAGCAGCGCCGGATCGAGGTGCATGGCCCGCATCAGCGCCTGCGCGCGCTCGCGCAGCGCGGGGCCGCGCAACCCGGTGAACAGGGTCAGCGGCCGCTCGAGGATGGCGGCGATGCGCTGGCGCGGATTGAGCGAGGACAGCGGGTCCTGGAACACGATCTGCACCCGCCGCCGCAGCGTCGGCGAGCGGTCGGTGGCCTTCGCGGCCAGCGGCTGGCCGTCGAAGTGCAACGAGCCGCCCGAGGGCGCCATCAGCCCCGCGACCAGCGAGGCCGCGGTCGACTTGCCGCTGCCCGATTCGCCGACCAGGCCGAGCGTCTCGCCGCGACCGATCGCGAACGACAGGCCGGCCAGCGCGGGCCGCGCCGTGGCCTGCGGCGGCTGGAACCAGGCGCGGCGGCGCGCGGGGTACGAGAACGCGAGGTCCTTCGCCACCAGCAGCGCGCCCTGCGCCTGCTGCTGCGGCTCGCGCGCCGGCGGCTCGGCATCGATGCGCGGAATGGCCGCGATCAGCTGCCGCGTGTAGACATGCGCGGGCGCGCCGAAGATGCGCGCGGCCGGCCCCTGCTCGACGATGCGGCCCTGGTGCATCACGATCACCTGGTCGCACATGCGCGAGATCACGCCGAGGTCGTGGCTCACGTAGATCAGCGAGGTGCCGAAGCGCTCGCGCAGGGTCCGCACCAGCTCCAGCACCTGGACCTCGGTGGTCTTGTCGAGCGCGGTGGTCGGCTCGTCGAGCACCAGCACGCCGGGGTCGCCGGCCAGCGCCGCGGCGATCACCACGCGCTGGCGCTGGCCACCCGAGAGCTCGTGCGGGAAGCGCGCGCAGATGCCCTTCGGATCGGGCAGGTTGGTGGCCTGGAACAGCTCGAGCGTGCGCGCCCGCGCCTCGGCGGCGCCGCAGCCGCGCAGGTGGCGCACGGCCTCGTCGACCTGGTCGCCGATGCGCATGTGCGGCGTCAGCGAGCTCAGCGGGTTCTGCGGCACGAAGGCGATGTGCCGGCCACGCAGCCGGCGCCGCGCGGGTTCGTCCAGGCGCAGGATGTCCTCGCCCGCGATGCGTACCGCGCCTGCGGTGATCACGCCGCCGGGCCGGCAATGGCCCAGCAGGGCGCGCGCCACGGTCGACTTGCCCGAGCCGCTCTCGCCGACGATGCCCAGGCTGCTGCCGGCCTCGACCGTGAACTCGACGCCGCGCACCGCGCCGACGATCTCTCCGTCGGCGCGCCGGTAGCCGATGCCCAGGCCCTGGACCTCGAGCCGTCCGCCGATGCGGCGCGCCGCCTGCTGGCGCCGTGCCAGCGCGTTGGATTCGGGATGCTTCATCGTTGCCTGTTCCTTCATGCCGCGTCCTGGCCGCGCGTGGCGTCCAGTCCCAGGGCCCGTGCCAGCGCCTCGGCGCCGAAGTTGAGTCCCACCACCAGGGTGGAGATGAAGACCGCCGGCGCCAGCACCAGCCAGGGAGCGAACGCGAGCTGGCTCACGCCCTCGGCCACCATCAGCCCCCAGTCGGGCGTGGGCGGCGAGATGCCCATGCCCAGGAAGGACAGCGAGCTCAGGAGCAGGATCGCGTGCGACATGCGGATCGCGAACTCGACGTAGACCACGTCGAGCGTGTTGGGCAGCAGCTCGCGCAGGATGATCGACGCCGTGCCCTCGCCGCGCAGCTGCGCGGCCTTCACGTAGCCGAGCTGCACCTGCGTCAGCGCCTGGGCCCGCACGATGCGGATCACGCCCGGGAAATACACCATCCCGATGAGCACGATCAGCACCGGCAGCGATTCGCCGAAGCCGACCGCGAACAGCGCGACGAACAGGATGCCCGGCAGCGCCAGCTTGAGGTCGACGATGCGCATCATCACGTCGTCGAACAGCCCGCCGAGGTAGGCGGCCGTCACGCCGAGGATGCTGCCGACACTGACCGCGACGACCACGCCCGTGAAGGCGGCCAGCAGCGCCGTGCGTCCGCCCCACAGCAGGCGCGACAGGTAGTCGCGGCCCAGCACGTCGGTGCCGAGCCAGAATTCGGCGCTCGGCGGCTCGGCGCGGCCGCCGTTGAGCGACATCGGGTCGTAGGGCGCGATCCAGGGCGCGGCCAGCGCGATCGCCAGGTGCAGCACGACGATGCCGATGCCGAACAGGGCCACGGGCCGCAGCAGCGCGTGGTGGTTGATCTTGAACATCATGATTCAGCGGCTCCTGGCGCGGGGGTCGAGGGCGGCCACCGCGAGGTCGGCCAGCAGGTTCATCGAGACGACGGCCAGGGCCGCCAGCAGGCTGATGGCCTGCACGATCGGCACCTCGCGCTTGTCGACGGCCTGCAGCAGGATCATTCCGAGCCCGGGGTAGCCGAACACCTTCTCGACCACCACGATGCCGCTGAGCAGGCCGGCCACGTAGAGCGCGGCCGAGTTGAGCGCCGGGATCACCGAGGCCGGCAATGCATGGCGCAGGATCAGCCGCAGCTCGCCCAGGCCGGTGAAGCGGGCGCGCTCGACGTAGTCGCTGGCCAGCGACTCGATCAGCCCGGTGCGGATCAGCTGCACCAGGTGGGCGATGGAGCCGAACACGATGGTCGCGACCGGCAGCACCGACACGGCCAGCAGCGCGGACGGCGGCGCGTCGGCGAAGGCCAGGATCACGGCCGGGAAGACCGGGATCCAGATCGCGAACACCAGCACCAGCAGGTTGCCCGAGGCGAACTCGGGGATCGAGTAGCCGATCACCGCGCCCATCGAGGCCAGCGTGTCGGGCAGCCGGCCGCGCCAGAAGGCCGCGACGATGCCCAGCAGCAGCGACACCGGAATGGCCACCAGCGCCGTCACGGCCGCGAGCAGCAGCGAGTTCTTCACCGGCTCGCGGATGATCTCGACCACCGGCGTGCCGCCGAGGATGGTCTTGCCGAAGTCGCCGCGCATGGCGCCCGTGAGCCACTCGAAATAGCGCACCGGCGCCGGTCGGTCGAGGCCGAGGTCGTGGCGCTTCCGCGCCAGGTCCTCGGGATTCATCATCGCGATCTCGTCGGCCGTGAGGCTGACTTCGAGCGCGTCGCCGGGCAGCACCTCGGTCGCCACGAACACCAGCATCGAGGCCAGCAGCAGGGTCAGCGCGTAGAGGCCCACGCGCCGCAGGAAGGTCATGAGCATGATGGGTCGCCGTTCGCGCGCGGGTCGGTGAAGGGGATGCGGGGCCGGCTCACGATTTCCAGACCTCGTCGAAGCGCATCGACCAGAACTGCGAGTGGTTGCGCAGGTCGTGCACGTTGGGCTTGTGGGTCAGCAGGTTGCGCCGTCCGCCCGCGGACAGGGTCGGCACCTCGTCGCGCAGGATCTCCTGCATGCGCACGTAGTTCGCGCGCCGCTTCTCGGCGGAGGGCTCGGCCAGCGACTTCTGGTAGAGCGCCATGTACTCGTCGCAGCCCGCGCCGCGCCAGTAGCCGCTCTCGTTGTTGTCGGGCCGCAGCCGGTACAGGCTCACGCCGGGATTGCGCGGGCCGGCCGGCGTGTAGGCGAAGCGGTGCTTGCGCGTCTTCTCGGCATCCTCGACGCGCCACTGGCGGTAGCCGTCGCTCGGCCGTTGCTCGATCGGCAGCACGATGCCGGCCTCCTTGACCGATTCGGCCAGCACCTGGAACACGCGCGGCACCTCGGGCCAGGTGGGCGCGAAATAGAAGGTCGGCAGCTTCACGCCATTCGGATGGCCGGCCTCGGCCAGCAGTGCGCGTGCGCGTGCCACGTCGTGCATGCGCTGCAGCGGCTGGAAGGCGGCATTGGCCGGCGTCAGGTGCGAGTCGTTGCCGACCCAGCCGGCCTTCTTGCCGTAGACGATGCGGATGATCTTCTCGCGGTCGGCCGCCAGCGCCAGGGCCTGCCGCACGCGCTTGTCGTCGAGCGGCGAGCCCGCCACCTTGGGAATCACCATCAGCGCCTGGTCGCCGCTGCTCGACAGGCTGTACTTGAGGTCGGGCGTGCGCTCGAGGTCGGGCAGCAGGCCGGGGTCGACGCCGATCACGGCGTCGAACAGGCCGCCGCGGAATCCGTTCAGCGCGCCTTCCATGCGGCCGGGCGAGCTCACGACCTCGAGGCGGTCGAGGTAGGGGAAGCCGGCGCGCCAGTATTTGTCGTTGCGCTCGAGGATGATGCGGCGCTTGGGATCGAGGCTCGCGATCCGGAACGGCCCGGTGCCGATGCCCGAGAGGCCGATCGCGTCCTTCTCGGCCGCCGGCATGATCATCAGGTGGTATTCGGCGAGCACGTACGGGAACTCGCTGTTCGGCGCGTCCAGCGTCATGCGCACCTTCCTGCCGACCTTCTCGACCTTGACGATCTGCTTGGCGTAGCCGGTCGCGGTCTGGTGGAAGCGGTAGGACGACACCACGTCGTCGGCCGTCATCTCGCGGCCGTCGTGGAACAGCACGCCCTCGCGCAGCGTGATGTCCCAGACCTTGAGGTCGGCGCTCGGCTCCCAGGCCGTGGCGAGCTCGGGCTGCACCTCGAGGTTCTCGTCGACCCAGGTCAGCGCGTTGTAGGCGCTGCGGTTGTTGAGGTCGAGCCAGTGCTGGGGATGGCGGCCGGTGCGCGCATCGCCCATCCGGTTGTTCGGGTAGGTGTTGGTGTAGACGAAGGTGCCGCCGCGTTTGGGGGCGGCCTGGGCCGCCCGCGGAAAGAGCAGCTCGCCGAGCGAGAGCGCGGCGCCGGCGCCGGCGCCCGTCAGCAATCGGCGGCGCATGGCGTCGATCGGGCAGTTGTCGTTGGGTCTCATCGTGTCTCCTGGCAGTCATCGGGCGCCTGGTCGGCGCTCTTCGGTTCGCGCTGCCTCGCATCGCATGTCGATGCGAGGCGGCGCGCCGTTCAATCCATTGTCGGTGGGCTCACCATGGCAGCGAGAGCGTCTTGCAGTTGGTGAACGACTTGATCGCCTCCTGCACCCCTTCCTTGTAGCCAAGGCCCGAGTCCTTGATGCCGCCGAAGGGCGTGAGCTCGATCCGGTAGCCCGGCACCTCCCAGAGGTTGACGGTGCCGACCTTGAGCTCCTTGGCGAAGCGCATCACGTCGTCCATGCGGTTGGTGCAGATGCCCGACGAGAGTCCGAAGGCGGTGCCGTTCGACATCGCGATGGCCTCGTCGATGTTCGCGAAGCGCAGGATCGGCGACACCGGGCCGAAGGTCTCCTCGCGCACCACGGTCATCTCGGGTCGCACCCGGTCGAGCACCGTCGGCGCGTACAGCGCGCCCTCGCGCTCGTTGCCGACCAGCAAGCGCGCGCCCTGCGCGACCGCCTCGTCCACCACCGCCTGGAAGCGGCGTGCCGCGGCCTCGTCGATCACCGTGCCCATGTCGTTGCCCGCGTCCATCGGATCGCCGAACTTCCAGGCACGGGTCTTGGCCACCACGCGCTCGGTGAATTCCGCGGCCACCTTCTCGTGCACCAGCATGCGCTTGACGGCGGTGCAGCGCTGGCCGGAGTTCTTGTAGGAACCCTGCACGGCGAGATCGCTGGCGCGGTCGAGGTCGGCGTCGTCCATCACGATCAGCGGATCGTTGCCGCCGAGCTCGAGCACGATGCGCCGGTAGCCGGCCTTGTTCGCGATGTACTTGCCGATCTCGACGCCGCCGGTGAAGGTGATGAGCTCCACGTGGCGGTGGGTCAGCATCTCGTCGGCGATCTCGCGCGGGTCGCCCGTGATCACCTGCAGCATCTCGGGCGGCAGGCCGGCCTCGTACAGCAGGTCCGCGAAGTACAGCGCCGACAGCGGCACCTTCTCCGAGGGCTTGAGCACCATGCGGTTGTTGGTCGCGACCGAGGGCACCACCTTGTGCGCCACCTGGTTCATCGGGTGGTTGAAGGGCGTGATGGCGGTGATCACGCCCAGCAGCGGCTCGCGCGTGGTGATCACCTTGCGCTGCTTGCCGTGCGGCGTGAGGTCGCACGAGAACACCTGGCCGTCGTCGCGCAGCGCCTCGTTGGCGCCGAAGTTCAGCACGTCGGCCACGCGGCCGATCTCGTAGATGCTGTCCTTCTTCGACAGGCCCGACTCGCTGGTGATCAGCGTGGAGGCTTCGTCGGTGCGCGCGCGCAGCAGCAGCGCGGCACGGTTGAGGATCGCGGAGCGCTCGTAGCGCGACAGGCGCGGCACGTAGGCGTGCGCGATCTCGTAGGCGCGCCGCACGTCCTCCAGCGTGGCCATGGCGACGGTGCCCACCGTCTCGCCGGTGTAGGGGTTGCGCACAGCGATCGTGCGCGGCGTGTGGACCTTCTCGCCGCCGATGCGCAGCGCCTCCACGCGGATGTCCTGTCTCTCGAGAATGGCGTTCATGCTGTTTCCTTGTGAACGGTGCCGATGAAGTTCTTGCCGCGCGCGCCGGTCAGCGCATGCGCGACCATGCGGTCGGCCTGCTCGCTCGATACGCCGTAGTCCGAGAAATGCGTCTTGACGCCCAGGCGCTCGATGAAGTCCGAGAGCCGTTGCGGCGCGCGGTCCAGCGGGCCGAGCGCGCGCTCGAGCACCGCGTCGCGGCCGGCGTCCTGCCCGATCGCGCGCCGCAGCACCATCGGCAGCGGGAACGAGCAGGCGATGCCGTGCGGCAGGCCGTAGCGCAGGGTCATCTCGTAGGAGATGGAATGCGCGAGCGCGGTGCGGGTGTTCGAGAACGCCATGCCGGCCTGCAGCGCGGCCAGCGCCATGCGGGCGCGCAGCTCGAGGTCGTCGAGCTTCTCCATCAAGAGCGGCAGGGTCTCGAAGATCTGCTGCACCGCCGCGACCGCGAAGGTGTCGGACAGCGCGTTCGCATTCACGTTCCAGATCGCCTCGAGCGCATGCGACAGTGCATCGAGGCCGCTTTGCAGCGTCACCGAGGCCGGCAGCGAGAGCATCAGCTCGGGGTCGACGATCGCGATGCTGGGCCAGGTCTCGGGAAGGTGCAACGAATGCTTGCGCTGCGCCTCGCGGTCCCAGATCGTGGCCCAGGGCGTGACCTCGCTGCCGGTGCCGGCGGTCGTCGGCACCGCGATCAGCGTCTTCACGCGCGCCGGAACGAAGGGCCCGCCCGCGGCCAGGGCCGCCACCAGGTCGTCGAAGCGGCCGCTTCGCGTGCCGACCATCAGCGCCTTGGCGGTGTCGATCGCGCTGCCGCCGCCGACCGCGACCAGCACCTCGGCCTGCTCGGCCTCGCTCCAGAACGCCTCGTAGAGCGCCCGCAGTTCGGCCACGTCGGGGTTCGGCAGCACCGCGTCGATCACGCCGGCCAGGCCGTCGCCGAGCAGGGCCTGCAGCCGGTCGACGAGCCCGAAGCGGCGCGCCTCCGGAAAGGTCACGACCACGGCCTTGCGGCCGGCCAGCAGCTTCGGCAGGGACGACAGGGCCCCTGCCCCGTACACGCTGCGCACGGGATTGAAGAATTCCTGGGACATCTGGGCCTCTTCAGCGGGCGGCGCCCGCGTGGTTCAGGGCCAGGTCGAAGACGTCGAAGTTGCGCAGACGGCGGCGCGGGTCCACGCCCTGCAGCGCGCGGTTGAACAGCAGCGGCACCTTCTGCTCCGAGACGCCGCCGTGCGAGCGCAGCGGCACCGTGAGGCCGCTGAGGTCGTGCCGCGCCGCGCTGGTGCCCAGCACCGTCAGGTGGTCGCCGACCACGACCAGGTCGCCGATGCGGTCGCCCGCGAGCTCGAACTGCCGCACCGCCTGGTCGCGCGTGAGCACCTGCTCGACACCCGGCAGGCCGGCCAGCGCCTCGTGCACCTGCTCCAGCGGCGCGCGGTTCACGTACACCGTCGCGAACGAGCCGAGCGCGCCGTGGTGCACCACGTAGGGGTCGGTGATCGGCAGGATCACGCGCGTGCTGGCCTCACCGAGCCGCGCATCGAGTTCCTGCTGCAGGTAGAGCACGCGCGGATGGCCGGCGGCGTCGGTCTTGGGGCTCATGCCGTGGTCGGCCGTGAGGCCGATCACCGCGCCCAGTTCGTCGAGGCGCGCGAGGTAGCCGTCCATCATCGCGTAGAAGGCGTTGGCCTCGGGCGTGCCGGGCGCGCACTTGTGCTGCACGTAGTCGGTGGTCGAGAGGTACATCAGGTCGGGCTTGCGCGTCTCGAGCAGGCGCACGCCGGCGGCGAAGACGAACTCGCTGAGATCGGCGCTGTAGACCGAGGGCACGGGCTTGCCGACCAGCTCGAGCACACGGTCGATGCCGCATTCGGCGACGGTCGCCTTGTCGGCCTTCTCGGCCGAGAAGCAGATGCCGCGCAGGCCGTGGCCGAGCATGGTGCGCAGCTTGTCCTTGGCGGTCACGGCCGCCACCAGCGCGCCGGCATCGGAGAAGGCCGACAGCAGCGTGGGCGCGCGCAGGTACTCGGGGTCGTTCATCATGACCTCCTTGTCCGCCGCCACGTCGTAGAAGAAGTTGCCGCAGATGCCGTGCACCGAGGGCGGCACGCCGGTCACGATCGACACGTTGTTCGGGTTCGTGAAGCTCGGGACCACGCAGTCGCCGATCAGCGAGCTGCCCTGCTTGAGCATGCGCTGCAGGAACGGCGCCGCGCCGGCCTGGATGGCCTGGGTGATGTAGTCGGGCTCGCAGCCATCGACGCACACCACGACCACCGGCGCGCGCGGCTTCGCGTAATGCCGTCCATTGGCCAGGACGGTCTCGGCTTGAAATGTCATCGGGAAGCTCCTTTGAAAATCAGTGCGTTGTCTCGGAGACCTTGTCGTCTCTCGTTGGGTGCACTGTCCGCTCGAAGCTTCTATTCGTCCAATTCAAGTTTTTCGGGCAATGTATTGAGCAGAGCTATACATGGCCCGGGAAAGTACGGAGGCGCCGCTCCGTACGCTGCCCTCAGGCTGCCGCGAGCCGCGGCGCCTTGCGATGCCGCGTCGCCGTCTCGTAGTCGTGTGCCAGCGCGAGCAGGGTTGCCTCGCTCCACAGCGGCCCGAAGAACAGCAGCCCGAAGGGCGCGCCCGAGGCGTAGTAGCCGGCGGGCACCGTCACGCCCGGCAGGCCCGCGATGTTGAGCTCGCCCACCGTGGTCTCCTGGATCGTGCCGCCGCGCGTGACCGGCAGCTCCTCGCGCATCTGCGGGAACACCAGCGCGTCGAGCTTCTCGCGCGCGAACACCGCATCGACGATGCGCAAGTAGGCCTCCTTGAGCGCGATGAAGTCCGACAGGTCGGGCGGCGTGGTCGGCGACTTCAGCGCGGCCGCGAACTGCGGCAGGTTGTGCAGGTAGCTCAGCACGCCGCCGGGCGCGAAGGCGGATTCCTTCTCGGTCGCCTTCGCGAACTCGGCGAAGGACTTGAGCGCCGCGTCGGGGCCCAGCCGCTCAAGGTATTTCTGCAGGTCGTAGGGCACCGACTCCATGCCGCGCGCATCGAAGTTGGTGAGCGGCAGCGTGGGCTGGCGCAGCTGCGCGAAGCCGGTGTCGGCGAAGGGATCGTCGACCAGCACCGCGCCGCGCTGCACCAGCTCCTTCGCGGCACGCGCATAGAGCTCGCTCGCCTCGGCCGACAGCGGCTGGGAGCGCCAGCCCGGCCCGTACAGGCCGATGCGCGCGCCCGCGAGGTTGCGGCTGCCGAACTGCGCGGTGTAGCCGCCCACCGGCTTCTTGCCGACGCCGGCCAAGGTCTTCGGATCTTCCGGCGAATAGCCCGCGAGCACGTCGAGGCACAGCGCCGCGTCCTTCACGGTGCGCGCGATCGGGCCCACCACGTCGCGGTTGCCCGACAGCGGCATCACGCCCGCATTGGGCACCAGGCCGATGGTGGGCTTGATGCCGACCAGGTCCTGCGCCGAGGCCGGGTTCTGGATCGAGCCGCCGGTCTCCTCGGCCAGGCCCAGCACGGCCATGCTGGCGCCGACCGCGGTGGCCGTGCCCGCGCTGCTGCCGCCGGGCACGCGATCGGGCAGCACCACGTTGAGCGTGGGGCCGGCCCAGCTGTCGTCGGCATGCGTGCCGGTGTGGCTCAGCACCGGCACGTTGGTCTTGCCGAGGATGACGGCGCCGGCCGCGCGCATGCGCGCCACCACGGGCGCGTCGGTGGCGGGCATCAGGTCGACGCCGCCGCTCTTGCCATGCAGCAGCGACCAGCCGGCCGTGGTCGGGAAGCCGACCATGTCCATCGGGTCCTTGACGACCACGGGCACGCCCGCGAGCGGGCCGAGCGCCTCGCCGGCCGCGCGCCGGCGGTCGATGGCGCGTGCATCGTCGATAGCCTCGTCGTTGAGGAAGATGATGGCGTTGTAGCGCCCGTTCCAGGTCTCGATCTGCGCGAGGCAGGCGCGCGCGAGCGACTCGGCCGTGAAACTGCCGTTGCGAAAGCCTTCCTGCACGGTGTCGACGGTCAGCGTGGCGAGGTCGATGGTGGGGGGGGTCTGGCTCATGGCGAAGAAACTCCTCGTGAATGCGGTGAATGAAGAGGGAGACAAAAAGGGGAAGTCAGAAGGTCATGTGGCGATCGATGATCTCGTCGCTCAGCTGCTCGATGGGACCGCTCTCGACGATGGTTCCCTTCTCGAACATGGCGAAGCCGCTGGCCACGCGGCGCACGAAGTCGATGTTCTGCTCGACCAGCACCATCGTCAGCCCGAGCTCGCGGTTCATGCGCGCGATCGCGGCCTCGATTTCCTGCACCACCGAGGGCTGGATGCCTTCGTTGGGCTCGTCGAGCAGCATCACGCTGGGCTGCGCCGCGAGGGCGCGCGCCAATGCGAGCTGCTGCTGCTGGCCGCCCGACAGCACGCCGCCGGGCCGGTCGAGGTTGGCCGCCAGGTACGGGAACAGCTCGAGCGCCAGCGGCGGGATCGCGCGCGGACCGCGGCCCGAGAAGGCGCCCATCAGGATGTTCTGGCGCACGCTGAAGTCCGGGATGATCTCGCGCCCCTGCGGCACGTAGGCGATGCCGCCGCGCGCGCGCAGGTGCGTGGGCAGCCCGTCGATGCGCAGACCGTCGAGTTCGATGCGGCCCGTGGCGCGCACCATGCTGCCCATCAGGGTGCGCAGCAGCGTGGTCTTGCCCATGCCGTTGCGCCCGAGGATGGCGGTGATCTTCCCCTTCGGGATGGAGAGGCTCACGTCCTGCAGCGCGTGGCTGCGGCCGTAGTAGCTGTCGACGTTGGCGAGTGTCAGCATGTTGATGCGATTCCGTGGGATCCGAGGTAGGCCTGCCGGACGCGCGCATCGCGTTCGATCTCGGCAACGCTGCCCTCGGCCAGCACGCGGCCCAGGTGCAGCACGGTGATGCGCTCGGCGATGTCGCGCACGAAGGCCATGTCGTGCTCCACCACCAGGATGGTGTGGCGCCCGCGCAGGCTCTTGAGGATCTGCGCGGTCTTTCGCGTCTCGCCGGCCGTCATGCCGGCCGTGGGTTCGTCGAGCAGGATCACCTTCGGCTGCTGCGCGATCAGCAGGCCCAGTTCCAGCCACTGCGTCTGGCCGTGGCTCAGGTCGCCGGCCTGCTGTTGCTGCACTTCCTCGAGGCCGGCCAGCGCCAGGATCTCGTCGACGCGGCGGTCGGTCTCGCGCCCGAAACCCCAGCGCAGGTTGCGCAGGATCGAGGGCTCGCGGCTCGCGGCCACGCAGAGGTTGTGGCGCACCGTGAGCTCGCGGAACACGCTCGGGATCTGGAACTTGCGACCGATGCCCGCGCGCGCGATCCGGTACTCGGGCCAGTTTGTGAGGTCGCGCCCGTGCAGCGCGACCCGGCCCTCGGTGCTGCGCGTCTTGCCCGAGATCAGGTCCATCAGCGTGGTCTTGCCGGCGCCGTTGGCGCCCAGCAGCACGCGCAGCTCGCCCTCGGCCACGCGCAGCGACACGCCGTCCACCGCCTTGAAGCCGCCGAAGCTCACGCCCAGCGCATGCAGTTCGAGTGCGATGTCGCTCATGGCGCACCTCCACCAGCACGGCGCTGGCCGATGCGCTCGAGCAGGTCGTGCGCCCAGCCGGCCATGCCCCTGGGCAGGTACAGCACCACCAGCACGAAGGTCAGCCCCACGATCACGCGCCAGGCCTCGACCAGCGATTGGGTCTCGCTCGCCGTGGCCTCGAGCATGTTGATCAGGATCGCGCCGATGCACGCGCCCAGCAGCGAGGCGCGCCCGCCCACCGCGGCCCACACCACCATGGTGATCGAGAAGCTCAGGTCCATGAAGGTGGGCGAGGCGAACTCGGCCACCACCACGTAGAGCATCCCGGCCACCGCGGCGATGGCTGCCGACAGCGCGAAGAAGAAGGTCTGGTAGTGCGCCACGTCGAAACCCAGGTAGCGCGCGCGCTGCGGATCGCCCGAAGTGGCGCGCAGGATCACGCCCGCGCGCGTGGCGAGCAGCGCGCGCGCGCCGACCAGCACCACGGCGAGCACGCCCGCGACCAGGTAGTAGGTCGACACGCCGTAGGGATCGAGCTCGTGCCCCGCGATGCGCAGCCAGGCCAGGTCCGACAGCCCGTTGAAGCCGTTGGTGATCGGCTGCGCGTCGACCAGCAGCAGGCGCACCAGCAGCACCAAAGCCAGCGTGACGATCGAGACGAACACGCCCGCGATGCGCTTGCGGAACAGCAGCGCGCCGAGCACGAAGGCCACCAGCGCCGGCAGCAGCAGGCCCATGGCGAGGCCGAACCCCTGCGACTGGAACGGCTGCCACAGGAAGGCGCCCGGGTTGATGCAGCACAGGTCGACGGTGGCGCCGGGCTGCGCGTTCGACAGCATGAAGTCCGGCACCGGGTTGGCACCGCCATGCTGCAGGCTGGTGGGGCTGGCCATCTTCAGCGACATGGCCAGCATGTAGGCGCCGAGGCCGAAGAACAGCCCCTGCCCGAGGTTCAGGATGCCGGCATAGCCCCAGCTCATGGCGACGGCGATGCCGAGCATGCCGAACACCAGGTACTTGGCGAGCCGGTTGAGCCAGAAGCCGTCGAGCACCAGCGGTGCCAGCGCGACCAGGGCCAGGAACAGTGCGTAGGCGGCGAAGGTCGCGCGCCGGTCCAGAGGAGTGCCCATGCCGTTCACCGCCCCTTGAACGAGATGAGGCCCTGCGGCCGCACCACGATCAGCAGGATCACCAGGCCGAACACCACCGCGCGCGCAAGGATGTCGTTGCTGACCGCCGCCACCGCGCCCGTGACCTCGCCGAGGCCGATCGAGGTGACGACCGCGCCGAGCAGGCTGCCGACGCCGCCCGAGACCACCACCAGGAAGCTGTCGACCACGAGTGCCGTGCCCATGTCGGGCGAGACGGTCTTGAAGCCCGCCACCAGCACGCCGGTGATGCCGGCCAGGCCGGCGCCGAAGGCGAAGGTCCAGGCGTTGACGCGCTGCACGTCGATGCCGCAGGCCGCGGCCATGCGCGGGTTGCGGATGATGGCGCGCACCTGCATGCCGATGCGCGTGCGGTAGAGCAGCAGCCAGGTCGCGAAGGTCAGCACCACGGTGCAGGCCACGATGAAGGCGCGGTAGGCATTGATCGGCGTGTCGCCGACCATCACCGCGCCCTGCAGCACGGCGGGAATCGGCATGTTCTGCAGCCCCGGCCCCAACCCTTCGATGTGGATGCCGAAGAAGGCCAGGCCGCCTTCGAGCCGCACCGCCTGCTGCACCAGGATCGCCACGCCCCAGGTGGCGAGCAGCGTGTCGCCGAGCCGGCCGTAGAGGCGCCGCACCACGCAGCGTTCGATCAGGAGGCCCAGCGCGGCCGCGACCACGAAGGCGATCGGGATCGCGGCGAACAGCCCGAGCCCGAGCCAGATCTGCGCCAGCACCGCGGCATAGGCGCCGACCATGATCATCTCGCCGTGCGCCATGTTCACCACGCCCATCGCGCCGTAGATGATGACCAGGCCGAGCGCGGCCAGCAGAAGAATCGAGCCCATGCTGAGCCCGATCAGGAGTACGTCCAACATCGGAAGTCTTTCTCTTGAGAGTGAGTGCGGGCGCGGCGGTTGCCGCCGCGCCCGCGGCCGGCTGTTCAGGCCTTTTTCAGGCCTTCACCGGCGCGGCGCCGTTGCGCTTGCAGATCAGGTTGGCGTCGGTCTCGCCGTAGGCGAAGTAAGGCAGCGGCCGCACCGGCTGCGGACTCGCGTCGACCACCTTGCTCTGGCCGTCGGCCTGCCACTGGCCGATGCGCGGCGTGACCCAGGCATGCAGGCTCTCGGGATCGATGCGCACCTTGCCGCCGGGCGCGTCGTAGCTCTGGCCGCCGATGTTGGCGCGGATGGCATCGGCCGTGGTGGCCTTGCCGGCCTCCACCGCCTGCTTCCAGAGGAAGACCTGGAAGTACGCGGCCTCGAGCGAGTGGTAGGTTACGGCCTTGGGGTCGTTGACGAACTTGCGGTAGCGCTCGATGAAGGACTTGTTGGCCGGCGTGTCGATCGACATGAAGTACGGCACCGAGGTGTAGCTGCCGGCCGCGTACTCGCCGCCCATGGCCGCGATCTCGATCTCGCTGATCACGGTGGCGCAGATCGGCACCGCGGCCTGCGACATGCCCTGGTTCTTGTACTCGCGGTAGAAGGCCACGAGCGAGTCGCCCACCACGTGCGAGAGCACCACGTCGGCGCCCGACTCCTTGATCTTGCGCACCACCGAGGCCCACTCCGAATGGCCGAGCTCGAGGTACTCGTCGGCCACCCACTTGGCGCCCGACTGCTCGATCAGCTTCTTGCTGACCTTCGACATCTCGCGCGGATAGACGTAGTTGGAGCCGACGATGAAGAACTTCTTCTTGCCGAGCTTCTCGACGATCCACGGCACGTAGTTGGCCAGCTGCTGGTTGGCGACCGCGCCGCTGTAGACCACGTTCTTCGAGCACTCGAAGCCTTCGTAGTGCGTTTGATAGAACAGCATCGCGTTGCGGCGCTCGAACACCGGCAGCACCGCCTTGCGGCTGGCCGAGGTGTGGCAGCCGAACACGGTCTCGATGCGGTCGCGCGTGATCAGCTTCGAGGCCTTCTCGTTGAAGGTCTTCGGGTCGGAGGCGCCGTCCTCGAGCACCACCTCGACCTGGCGGCCCATCACGCCGCCCGCGGCGTTGATCTCGGCCACGGCCATGCGCACGCCGTTGGCGAGCATCTTCTCGACGATCGAGAGACCGCCGGTCTGCGAGTAGAGCGCGCCGACCTTGATGGTGTCGGCCGCGTAGGCGCTGCGCATCAGCGCGGGCGACGCGAGGGCAGCCGCGGAAGCGGCCGAGGAAACGAGGAAGTGGCGACGGTTGGTTGTCAACATGATGGGACCTCAGGACGTGACGCAGCGACCATGCGCTGACGAATGGTTGAAGAGCTCGATGGGTGGAACCAGCCGACAGCACTGTCGGGCGCAGGCGAAAAAAAACCCACAACGCGGTGGGGACCGCGGCGTGGGCTTCATTGCCAGGTGGACCGGAGAACACACATGGTTCCCGGTGCCGGCTGCATCGGCGCCTGACGAATCAAGGGGATGCAACCACCGAGCCGGAGGACCGACTCGATGCAGTCATGCTAGCGAGTTAGGGCGCCGGGTGCAACAGGGTTTCCATGTTGATGATCGAACTCGCGATCTGTTCCATCGACAGCCGCTTGGCCATCGCCTGCGCGCGGATCGCCTGGTAGGCCTCGCCCTCGCTGATGCCCTTGGAGGCCATGAGGATCGTCTTCGCGCGGCTCATGGCCTGGTCGCTCGTGATCTTGCGGCGCAGCTTGCGGTTCTCCTTGAGCATCGCCTGGCGTTCGGCCCACAGGCTGCGCGCGGTCACCAGGTGCGCGAGCAGGCCGAAGGGCTTGATCGGTTTCTGCACCACCGCGAAGGCCGCGCTCTCGAGCACCAGCTGCAGGGTGGTCGGGTCCTCGTAGTTGACGATCGCGATCACCGTCGGCTCGGGCCGCGGCATCGACTTGAGCAGGGCCTCGGTGGCCTGGCGCGACTCGCCCTCCACCAGCAGGAACAGCACGTCGACATTGGGCGGCACGGTGGCCGGCATGGGCCAGGCCATGCTGACCATGCAGCCCACGCGGCGCAGGTGGCTGACGAGGGCGTCGCCCTCCTCGTCCGGCGGATGGACGACGACGATCTTGAGCTCGGGCAGTTCGCGCAGCAGCGAAATGGTCATGGCGCCTCCGCTTCCCTCAGGCCGGCCGTCCCGCGAGCGGATCGAACCGGTTCTCGTACATGTAGGGATCGGGCTTCACGCGCAGGCCCGGATCGTCCACCACCTGGAAGGTGCCCTGCGCATCGACGCGCGCCACGCGCGGCCAGAGGTAGGTGTGGTGGTTCTCCTGGTCGATGCGCACCCGGCCTTGCGGCGCGTCGAACTCGTGCTCGTGCAGGTGCGGCAGCATCGCCTCGAGCCGGTCGCTTCCCGCGCGTTCCAGCGTCTGCGCATAGAGCATCACCTGGAAGTAGGCCGACTCCGCGCAGGCCGTGATCGGCAGGCCGCTGCCGAAGCGCTTGCGCCAGGCCGCGACGAACCGGAGGTTGGCCGGCGTCTGCAGGGTCGAGAAGTAAGGCGCCGCCGTGATGCTGCCCGCGGCCGCGCGCGCCGACATCTGCGCGATCTCGGCCTCCTGCGTCGACTGGCTCGCGATCGGATGCGTCTGCTGGTCGAAGCCCGCCTCGCCGTAGGCCTCGTAGAAGCGCGCGATGCCGTCGCCGACCACGGTCGAGTAGACGACGTCGGGCTGCGCGGCCTCGATGCGCCGGATCACCTTCGGCATGTCGATGTCGGCCACCCGCAGCGGCACGTACATCTCGTCGAGCACCTCGCCGCCGGCCTGGCGGAACAGGTCCGCGATGATCCGGTTGGATTCGTAGGGATAGACGTAGTCCGAGCCGATCAGGAACAGCCGCTTGCCGAAATGGCTCGTGAGGTAGCGCACCAGCTGCACCGAGTTCTGGTTCGGCGCCGCGCCCGTGTAGACGCAGTTCGGCGAGTACTCGAAGCCCTCGTAGAGCGTGGGATAGAACAGCAGCGCGCGATGCGCCTCGACCACCGGCAGCACCGCCTTGCGCGTGCTCGACATGTAGCAGCCGAAGATCACCGCCACGCCCGCCTGGTCGCACAGCTGCTTGGCCAGCTCGCGGTAGCGCGGCGGCCGCGAGGCCGGGTCGAGCACCACCGGCTCGATCGGCCGCCCGAGCACCCCGCCGCTCGCGTTGACCTCCTCGATCGCGAGCAGGGTCGCGGCCTGCTGCGTGCGCTCGACGGCCGCGGTCACGCCCGTCGATGAGAAAAGCACCCCGACCCGCCAGGGGGTTTGTGATTTGGATCCGGTCACGTCTGGACTCCCAATGAAAAAAGCCCCCAGCAGCCCTTGCGGCCGCTGGGAGCTTCACTGCTCCGTGTCAATGTCGAGGCCTCGCGGCGTCGTCCGCCCTACTGTAGCAGTCCCGCGCGCACGGCAGGCAAGTCTTTCGAGAAGCCCCGCGCTTCAGTGGGAGGCCGGACGGCCGTTGGCGTTCTCCATCGGCGCCACGCGCCGCACGATCCAGCGGAAGGCCGGCCCGGTCAGCAGGGTCGACAGCACCGCGAGCGTGACCAGGGCCGCGAAGGCATGCTCCGACAGCAGGCCCTTGTCGCGCAGGATCGTTGCGGCCACGATCTCCATCAGCCCCTTGCATTGCAGCAGCGTGCCCACCGCGAGCGCCTCGCGCCGCGACAGCCATCGGGCCGGCGAGCATGCCAGCACCGCCACCAGCTTGGCTCCGACCGCGAGCACCAGCAAGGTGAACGAGGCCTGCAGCGAGGCCCAGCCCAGCACGCTGCCGTCGATCTTGAGTCCGCTGTGGCCGAAGAACACCGGCGCCAGGCCGATCAGCGCGAACTTGCCGAGCCGCTCCGCCGGCAGCCGCCGCGACCAGGCCGCGGGCACGATCGCGCCCGCGAAGTAGGCACCGAGCAGCTCGTGCAGCCCCAGCTGCGAGCTCGACCACGCGCCGGCCGCGAGGAACAGCGGCATCGCGAGCCAGATCGCCCAGGCCGGCGGCTCGCGCGTCGCCTTGCGCGCAACGGCCGCAATGCCCGCGAGCGCCGCGGCCAGCGCGATCGCCGCGGCCGGCTTGACCCAGGAGCCCGCGAGCAGCGCCTGCCCTTCGGCCGCGAGCAGCAGCAGCGCCAGGCCGATCCAGAGCACCGCATCGTCGAGCACCGCGATGCGCAGCGCGATGCGCGTCAGCGGCCGGTGCAGCGGCCCGAGCTCGCGCACGATGCCGATCAGCACCGGCAGCGCACTCACGGCGAGGCACAGGCCGATCGCCAGCGCGCCCCACCACTGCCCGCCATGCGGCGCACTCCAGCCCGGCAGATGGTTGAACCAGAGCTTGGCGGCCAGCGTGCCCACCGCGAACGGCAGCAGCAGCGCCATCACCGCGCTGGCGACGAAGCGCAGCGTCTCGCCGGGCCGAGCGGGCGGCAGGTCGGTCGCGCCCGGCAGGTGCACCGTCTGCCGCGTTTCGAGCCCGGCCGTGAAGGCCAGCAGCAGCACGCCGATCCAGCCGATGAAGTCGCCACCCGCCGACGGGATGCCGGCGGCCTTGGGCAGCACGCCGGTGGCCGCGAGCAGCAGGCCGATGATGATCGGCAGCACCGCGATCGGCACCGAGCGGCCGAGGGCGCGCCAGATGGCCCAGGACAGGCCCATGAAGAGGATCAGGTCGGCGAAGGTCGATAGCAGGCTGTGGGGCATGGGTGGATGCTACCGTGGCATCAGCCGGGCGAATTTCCCTCGAGCACGAACACGCGCCTGAAGCGCCGTGCCGGTCCGTCGCCGGCCGGCAGCACCGCCAGTTCGGCTTCGAGGCCGCTGGCGGGCACGCGTGCGGGCGCGACGGCCGGGAGGTTGCGCCACCCCTGGCCCGGTTCCCAGGCCCGCAGCCCGAACGATGCGACGTCGCCCAGCACCTCGACCCGGTCGGCGGCGTCCGGCGCGGGCAGCGGGAACTCCCGGCGCGCCTCGCCCGCGGCGCGGTACAGCGAGCTGCCGCGTTGCCACCATTGCACGCGCTGCCATTGACCGGGGGCTGCCGGCGCGGCGCGCACGATCTCGATCAGCAACGGCAGCGCGGCCTGGCTGCGCACCTGCAGTGCGGTCGGCAGCAACTGCGCGCTCGCGGGCGCTGCGGTGGCCGCCGCCGGCAACGGCAGCTCGGTGGTCGCACGCTGGGCCAGGTCGGTCTCGAGCTGGCCCAGCGCCCGCAGCAGCCGCGCGGCATCGTCGCTGCGTCGCTCGAGCTGGCTGTCGGTCCGCGTCACGCTCTCGAGCCCGCGCCATGCCATGACGCTGACCACCGCCATCAGCGCGATCGCGATCATCACTTCGACCAGCGTGAAGCCCCGGCCGCGAACTTGCGACGAGCCGCTGCGCCGCATCTAGCGCACCTCGATCCGGGTCTGCAGCGAGGCGAGCGACTGCGCGTCGCCCGCGAGGTACACATCGACGGTCGCGTTGCGCAAACCGCCGGCCGCCGCGCCCACCTCCAGCCGGCACAGCAGCGGCACCTCGCCCTGCGGGCACGGCGTGCGCAGCACGCCCGGCGACGCCGGTGCGCTGCCGATGCGCAACTCCGCCAGCCGGTTCTCGGCCGAGAGCATGGCGAGCGACTGCTTCTCCAGCCGTCCGAGATGGGTGATCGACTGGCTCGAGGCGCGCACGATCGCCGCCAGCGCGATGCTGACGATCGTGAGCGCCATCAGCACCTCGATCAGCGTGAAGCCCGACGGCCTCGCCGCGGCACGGCAACGGGGGGACATGGTTCAGCGAAGCAGGTAGGCGCCCGACGGTTCTCGCACGATCACGACCGTGGCGTCGGCGTGGCGCAGCGCGAGCTGCCAGGGCGCGCCCATGGGCTCGGCGGTCAGCAGCACCGGGGGCGCGGGCACGACCTCCACCGGGCCGGCGCGCCAGGCGACGGGGCCGAGCACGTCGTCGCGCTCGAAGCGGTCGAGCGCGCCCAGGGTCGTGACCGTGGGGATGGTGCTGCCGGGTTGCGGGCGCCAGGTGCCGCGGCTGAACCGGTAGCCATCGGCATCGGCCTCCCAGGCGATCACGCGACCGTCGACGCGCACTTCGTTCTGCGCGGCCGCGAGCCGCCGGGCGAGTTCGCGCGCATCGCGCCGCAGCTCGCGCGCCGGATCCGGCGCCACGCTCAGGCTGATCGCCGCGGTGGCGATGCCGACGATCACCATCACCACCATCAACTCGATCAACGAGAAGCCGCGCGGCCGCCGCCAGGCGCGCGGCGCGGGGGCATGGAGCGGTGCGAGGTTCATCGGAGGGCGGCGGTGTGCCGCGGCGATGCTAGGCCGCGCATGTGATGGTGCGATGAAGGTCGCGCGGCATGCACACCCGAGTTTCCGACACACGAAGCCAACAGCGCGGTGATAGACAGGAACCCGACACCGGAAGCACCGACCATGAATCTTCTTGCCAAACGACTCCCCCGATATGCCGTGCATGCGGCCGGCCTGCTGCTGGTTGCCGCGGGCATTGCCGTCTGGGCGCGCCTGCCCGCCGCCGACACCGTGGTGGCCGTGGCGGCGCCGACGCCGGCGCCCGCGCCCGACCCCGCCGCCGGCACCATCGCCGGCTGGCTCGGCCCGGGCGAGATCCGGGCCACCGTGGTGGTCAACGGGCTGATCAAGGGTGAATGGCAGGGAGTGGCCGTGCTGGCCGTCAACGGTGCGGCCCCTCGCGCCTTCCGCATCGGGGAAGCGCTCGCGCCCTCGGTCAGGCTGTCGGCGATCGAGCCCGGCGCGGTCGTGATCGACATCGCGGGCCGCACCGAACGCATCGCCGCGCCGGCGATGCCATCGCTGGCGAGCCCTGGCATCGTGCGCGTGGGTACGCCCTAGCCTCAGACGCCGCGCGCCCCGTGCGGCTTGGGCTGTGGCACGGAGGCATCGGCCACCCAGTTCGACAGCGCATGCAGCAGGCCACGGTTCACGCGGAAATCGCCCTCGCCCGATTCGGGCAGGTGGGTGCTCGACAGGCAGCGCGTCACGATGCGCACCGCGCGCGGATCGGTGCCCACGGCCTGCAGCTCGCGCGTGAACTCGGCATGGCCCGGCAGCTCGTCGGCGAACTTCTCGAAGCCCGCGAACCAGCGGAACAGCATGTTGTAGACCAGGCTCTCGTGCACCTTCTCCGCATCCTCGATCGAATAGATGATCTGCAGCACCAGGCAGCGCAGCAGGATCGGCAGGCCGACGGCACTGCCGTGCTCGCGCGCCAGTTCGGCCAGCAGCGCGCGCTCGTAGCGCAGCGCATCGTCGACCAGGTCGCGCAGCGGCACCAGCGGATGGCTCCTGGGCACCAGCGCACGCAGGTTGTCGGCCTGCACCCAGGCGCGGTGACTCACGATCCAGACCCAGGGCGAGCCATAGCGATTGACGGCCACCGGCTCCTCGCGTGCGTGTTCGACGATCTTCGATAGCCTGGCGTCGAGTTCCTGCATCGTGACCCGCAGGGGCGCCGTCCACTTCAACATCTTGCGATCCTCCTTCCCCGAAAAATCATGCGACAGGATCCGTGATGACCGTGAAGGGCCGGCGTCGATCCCGGCATTCAGCGACGGATGGGCGTGCATCGCGGGCCTCGCCGATCAACGCAGGCCGCCGAGCGCCTGCCGCAGCGCGGTGTCGATCTTGCGCACCGACACCCCGTGGCGCCGCGCCACCTCCTGGCGCGACATCTCGTGCCAGCGCAAGGCGAGCAGCACCGACTGGTGGCGCCGCGGCAGGCGCTGCATCGCGCGGTCCACGGCCGCGACCTCCGAGCGCGCCTCGGCGATCAGTTCCGGGCCGGGCTGGCCATCGGCGATGACCTCGACATCCGCGTCCGCCTCGGCATCGTCGGCGCCGAGCCAGCGCCGGCGTGCACGCAGGCTGTCCATCGCCAGGTTGCAGGCCACGCGGTAGACGTAGGCCTCCGGGTTCGAGAGCTCCGCCCGCGGCTGGCGCTCGCCGAGCCGCAACCAGGCGTCGTGCAGGCATTCGCTGGCCCGGTCGGCGCAGCCGAGGTGCCGCTCGAGCCGCCGATGCAGCCGCGCGTAGTGCGCCTCGAGGTAGGCCTGCAGGTCGATCGCCGCTGGCGGCTTCGGCGCGGGCTCGGCCTGCGGCACGCGCAGGTCGGGCAGCAACAGTCCCTGGCGCTCCGGCGGCAGGCGCCAGAGCGAGGGCGGGGGCATCCGCGTGAACCGATCCGATGCTCTGCTGCGGCCAAGGGCCTCGATGTCTGGGGTCATGATGGTTTTCGATGGATGCCCCGGCTCGCCGAACTCCGGAAACTTTGCGGAGCCGGCAAGCGGCGGGACCTGTGGCGGGAGGAAACGGGATGCGCCCGCCGGCCGGGGCGCGCGGCACGGCTCAGCGTTGCAGGTTGGCGCGCTCCTCGTCCGTCAGTTGGCGACTCGCCGCGGGCGGCAGGCTGGCGCCGCCGCCGAGCACGCGGATCACGCTGCGCGGGTTGTAGGCATCGGTGCCGGCCGGCGCCGCGCCCCTGCCACCAGTCGGCGGCGCTTCGCTGCCCTCGGCGGGTTCGTTGCCGAAGCCCAGCACGCGCACCGTGAACACCGAGGGCAGCGCCTGGCGTGCCGCGTTGCGTTCGCGCTGTACCGTGTCCTGCGCCGCCATCGAGGCCTGCGCGGCCGCGGCGCTGGCATTCGTGAGCGCGCTCACGTTCACCGCCGCGATCACCGGCAGGCCGCTGGACTCGCCCTTGGCCTGGATGTTGGCCGCGTTCACGACCTGCAGCGCCGCCACGTTGACATTGCCCGACACGCGAATGCCCGCTTCGCCCGCGTCGATGGTGCCCAGCGGCGCGATCAGGTCCACGTCGCCGGGCGGCACCTCGGCGATCGGCGCCAGCGTGGCGATGCCGGCGCCCGAGCTCGGCACCTGCGGCGACACCTTCACGTTGCCCAGGTCGTCGTACACGCGCTTGGGCGGCGTGAACAGCACGGTGGTCTTGCTGCCGCGGCCGGCGTTGATGTCGCCTTGCGCCGACCAGGCGAGGATGTCGCCGCCGAAGGTGGTCATGATGCGCGACAGCCCGAGCAGCACGCTGCCCTGGCTGTAGAGCCGGATGTCGCCCTCGCCCTGCGTCATCACGCCCGCGCCGGCCGGCGGCACCGCGCCCTGCACGCCGGCGATGATCTGCCCGCCCGGCGCCAGCATCTCGATCTCGCCGCCGAAATCGGTGCGCACGCCCGAGCCGCCGAACATCGTGATGTCGCCGCCGCGCGCGATGGCCTGGCCCGCGGCGTCGCGTGCCGGGAACAGCGTGGCGATCATCTCGCGTCCGCGCAGGTAGGAGCCCGCGCGGCTGCTCGCGGCGTCGTTGTACTCGCGCCCGCCCGCGCGCAGCTCGGCGTAGTAGACCTCGCGCAGGAAGATGCGCTGCTGCTCGGGCGCGAGCGCATCGAAGTACGCGAGCGAGCGCGCCGTGTCGCCCTCGAAGCCGTAGCGCGTCTTCAGCCAGTCGGCGAGTTCGCGTTCGTAGGTCGTCACGGCCTTGCCCGGCTGCTCGGCCAGCGGCGTGCCGGCCTCGGCGCGGTTCGCCGGGTCGAGGTAGCGCGCGCGGATGGCCGACATGTCGAGCCCGCGCGTGGCGGCTTCGGCGCCGATGCCCGCCATCAGCGCGATCGAGGCACCGCGGCGCGTGTCGCCGGTGGCGACGGGGCCGACCGAGACGATGCCGCCGCGGTCCTCCTGCAGCAGGTTGCGCCCGGCCGAGACCTCGAGCGTGCCGGGACCGGCGATGTCGAAGTTGGCGTAGAGGATGTCGCGCCCGGCCGAGACGATGGAGACGTCGTTCGGGTGGGTGTGGACGATCAGGTTGCCGCGCAGCGCAGCGCCGCTCAGTTCGGTCGCTCCGCCGGTGGCGCTGCCTGGCGCGTCGCCGGTGTTGACGATGTCGCGCGCGGCCCGGATCCGGACCGGCCGGGCGGCATTGAACCAGGTGTCGACCCCACCGCCGAATGTCACGGTCTCGCCGGTCTTCAGCGCGACGATGTCGCCCCCCGCGGCGTAGATGCGGATCGGCGGCGCGTCCGGCGCGCGCTCCAGCGGGATGCTCGCGCTGTTGGGCCCAAAGGCGAAGAGCGTCGGCACGCCGCTCGTGGCGAGTGCGTTCGCCGCCAGGTTGCTGGCGATGAGCTCGCCGGAGCCCGCGATGTCCGTTCCGGCGAAGGCAGGATCGAAGGGCGTCGGCAATGCCGCCCCCGAGCCCGACATGCCGATGGCGAGCCGGCCGGCATGGATCGATCCGCCCGCCAGCAGCTGCAGTTCGCCCGTGGCCGAGGGTGCGAGGACGAGGCCGACGTTCATCGCCTCGGGACGGTCGATGGCCCTCGGTTGCGCCGCGGACCCGTAGTAGAGGCTGCCGCTCAGCGCCGCCACGCGGAAGATCGAGGGGTAGACGATCCAGCCGTCCCGAACCACGGTCTGAACCGCGCTGTCGTTGATGCCGCGCAATGCCGTGAGGGGGGTCAGGTCTCCACCGGCCGCCACGAGATCGATCGCGCTTCGCCCGCTCCAGAGGCTGAACCAGGCGTTGCCACCGCCCGCGGGCTGGAGGCCGCCTGCCGCGAAGGCCGAGGTGTTGGGCGTCGCGGCGCGTCCGGGATCGGTCACGCCGCCAAGGACGAGGTCACCGAGCGTATTCAGGCGGATCGTCGTATCCCCGGGCGCCAGATTGATGCCGCCACGCGCATTGGCGTAGGAGGCGGCGAACAGGTCGACGCAGCGTGGATCGTTGCGCTCGATGAACGACCCGCCCGGCACCTGGTAGCGCGGCGCGACGCTGCCGATCGATGCCGCATCGACCTCGGTCGCGCCGCGCAGGTTGGCGATGACACCGGTGAACACGAGGTTCTCGGCACTGTCGGCGAGCCCGCGCTGCGGATTGAGCGCTCCGGCCACCCGCATGTCGATGTCGCCGCCGCCCGTGAGCGCAAGGCTGCCGTCGGCCGCGACCCGGCCGCTGCTGCCGACGGCGACCACCAGCCCCTGGCTGCGTCCCTCGGTGCTCGTGCCGGCCGCCTGGGCTCCGCGCGGATCGATGGCGCCGGCATCGCCGCCGACACGGATGCGGATGTCGCCGCCGCCGAGCGCGCCGATGCCGGTGAAGCCGGCGAGCGCCGGCGCCATCGTGCTGCCGTTGCCACCGCGCACATAGGCACCGAAGTTGATCCACCATGCGGTGGGTATCGGCGCATCGACGGCCGCCGTGCCCGAGCCTTGCCGCCACAGCCAGTTGCCGGGTATCACGCTCGAGTTCGTTCCATCCGCGATGTCTCCGACCAGGTTGCCGCCCGCGAGGATCGAGACGTTGCCGCCCTGGTCGGGATACCAGGCGCGATAGGTGGCCAGGCTGCTCGCATAGTCGAGCGCCGCGTCCTGCGGACCGATCAGCGTCCCGTCGGCCAGCCTGCCGCGCGGCCGGTCGTAGGCCGCGTCCACCGCCGTGGCCGTGCCCGCGGTGTAGATGCCGAACAGCGAATCGCTGCGGATGTCGCCCGCGGCCGCGAGATCGAGGTCGCCCGTGCCGGTGCGCAGCACGCTGAAGGCTGGCGAGTCGGCCTTGCTGCCGCTGATCGTCGAAGGCCCCCCGGCCTGGCATTGGCTCGGATCGATCTCGCACCAGAAGGTCTCGTCGGGGGACACCGGCGTGCCTGCCGGATAGCCCATGAAGTTGCCTTCGGCCCAGACCAGCGACGCGCTGAAGCTGAAGCTCATCACGTGGTGCGTGTCGGCCAGCCGGATCGTGCCCTTCGACCCGACGGCCACTGCGCGCCGGTCGGCCGAGCCGAGGTCGGCACCTGCTACCAGCTGCAGGTCCCACGAACTGGCGCCCTCTCCGAGCATCGGCGCGACCGCCCAGTTGCGGCCCTGCCGGCCATCCTGTTCGGGCCGCAGGTTGATCGGCTGGTCTCCGGGCAATTCCAGCAGCGTGTTCGACGGGATCAGCGACCCGCGCGCCAGCAGCAGCGGCGCCGCGAGGCTCATGTCGGTCGGCAGCGCCACGCCCTTGGGCCAGGTCAGCGCGCCCACGGCGACCGCCGCGCGCAGCGTCGTGCCCGCGCCCAGCCGCATGCCGGCCTCCAGCGCCGCACCGCTCGCGAGCACGGTGCCCGCCTTATAGGCCAGCGAACCGTCGGCGCGATAGATGTTCGCGCCCACCACCGTGCCCGCGGGCAGGTTCAGTGCGCCGGCCAACACGACCTCCACCGGCAGCACCGTGCCGGCCGGCAAGGTCGCGCCGGCGATGGAGATCGCGTAGTTGAGCTTCGCACCCGCGGGGAAGCGCGTGCCGGTGTCGAGCGTCACGCCGTCGATCGGCACGACCACGTCGGCGCCGAACTGCGTCGGCCCCGTGTTGCCGTTGACATCGCGGGTCTCGGCCAGCATCCATGCGTACTTGTCGTCGGGCGTGCCCGGCGGCGGCGCGAAGCCGTCGTTGATGCTGCCGTGGATGTCGAGGTCGCCCGCCGCGCGTATCGACAGCACGCCGGGTTCGCCGAAGCCGCGCCGCGCGGGATCGCCGCGGTTCGCTTCGGGACCGTAGCGGTAGCCCGACAGGTCGATGTCGCCCACCACCGTGAGCGTGCCGTTCGGATTGATCTCGGCCTTGCTCACGATCTCCACGCCCGGGCGCAGCCGCCAGTTGGCCAGCCCGGCGAGGCGGTCGCGCAATGCCGCATTGGCGAGCGCCGCGTCGACGAAGGCCACGCTGTGGCCGTCGATGGCATCGAGGTAGCCCTGCGTGATGAGCTGCGGCCGCTGGCCCGAGACATCGGGCAGTTCGGCCAAGGGTGCGTCGTCGTAGCGGCGGAAGGCATTCACCGCGATCGTCTTCGCGCCCTCGATGGCCGGGCGGCCCTCGACCGCGAGCGCGACATCGTTCGCGCCGTCGCCGCTGCCGCCCGCTCCCGCGCCACCGGTGCGCCGCGCGTCGAGGTCCAGCGTGCCGCGCGCGCGGCCGTCGTTCAGGCCCGCGCCGCTGCCCACCGGCACCCCGGTGCCGGCGCGCAGGTCGATGCGCGCATTGGCGCCCAGGGTCAGCGTGCCTTCGCTGCTGCTCAGCGCGACGATGGCGCGATTCGGGCTGTCGATGATCTTGCCGTAGCTGTCCACGCGCAGCCCGGTGGCGTGCGCGTCGAGCGTGCCGTCCACGCGCAGGTCGCCCCTGGCGGCGAGGCGGATCGTGCCGACCTGCTCGCCGCTGGCGTCGATGCGCCCGTTCACGCGCAGGCTGCCGCCGTCCACGACGATCGCCACCTCGCGCGCCTTCACGCCGTCGCCCACGACGAGGTCGCCCTGCTTGAGCTGGAAGCGGCGCGCGCCCTCGACGCCGCCCGCGTTCAGGCGCGCGTTGAGGCCCGCGAAATCGGCGAGGGTCTGGGCGCGCACCGTGAGTTCGCCCGCGCCGTAGGGCACGAGGGTGCCGCCCGCGTCGTAGCGGCCGCTGGCGGTCCCGCGCAGTTCGCCCGCGAGATCGATGCGCCCGGCATCGGCACCGAGTGCCACCGCCTCGATCGTGCCCGCGCGCTGGTTCACGGCCGAGATGTCGATCGTGCCGCCCGCGGCCTGCACGATGTTGCCGGCGCTGCTCGTGAGCACGAGGTCGCCGCCCCAGCTGAACTTGTCGACGTCGAACAGCGCGACCTTGCGGCCCGCGAGATCGATGCGCGAAGTCGCGCCCAGCACGATGTCATCCGTGGCCGCGAGCACCAGCCGGCCCGAGGGCAGCACGACGTTGCCGTCGACGCCGATGCGGCGGGCCTTGAGTTCGAGCGTGGCGCCCAGCGCATCGCTGGTGGCCGCGGCGCCCGAGGCCGCGATGTCGATCGCGCCGCCCGCCTCGATGCGCATGGAGGATGCCGCGTCGCCCGTGAGAACCGGCGTGGCGATGCGCAGGTTGCCGCCTTCGCGCGCAGGGCCCGTGCCGGGCGTGTAGTCGCCCTGGTGCTGGAACACCGCCAGCGTGCCCTTGCCGCCGTTCGAGCTGAGCTTTTCGCTGGCGCTGAGTCGCACCTCGGCGAACCCGAGCGCGATGCGGTCGTCGGCGGCGGTGCTGTCGGGCTGGGTGTTGGGGGCCTGGCCGAGCACGATCGAGCGCGCGCCGATGTCGAGCGTGCCCGCGCCCAGCAGATCGGCCATCGGCGCGCCGGGGGCGGCGGCGGCACCGGTCCAGATGAATTCGCCCGCGCGGATCGCGGCCACGTCGCCCGCGGCGCCGTAGCCATGGATGGCGGGCGTGCCGAGCACGAAGCGCTCGAGGCGCGAGGCATCGAGGTTCACCGCGCCGAAGACGTTGACCGCGTCGCGCGCGTTGAGCACCAGGGTCTCGAGCGCGGGCGCGCCGGTGGCGCTGTTACCGGCGAGCAGGCTGCCGAGTCGGCCCTGGTTGAGGCCCAGGCCGCTCGGCAGGTGACCGGCCGAAGCGGCGGCGGCGATGCTCGCGTCCTCGCCGAGGTTGACGGCGGCCACCGCGAGCAGCAGATTGCGCGTGCCGTAGGACACGTTGTCCGCCAGCTTCAGCGTGCCGTCGGTGGCGATGGCCAGCGTGCCCTCGGACACCAGCGTGGTCGTGCCATTGCAGCTCGCGGTGACGCAGCGGCCGATGTCGACCGAGCCGCTGCCGGGTTGCTCGCCGTTCGACGGCGAGCGCAGCAGCATGTTGAGCCAGCCGTTCGACAACGCCAGCACGCCGCGGCCGTAGAACACGTAGCCGTCGCTCGAGTCGAAGCTCGCGCGGCCCCGGCCGATGGTGCCGAGCGTCGCGCCCTCCTCGATCGTGAGCTGGCTGCCGCCCAGGATCAGGTCGCCGGCCGACAGGCGCGCGCCGCCGCGCACGATCAGTTCGCCCCCGCCGTCGATGCTGGCCATGCCGCCGCGGGCGCCATAGCTGGTGGCGATGTTCGCGTTGATCGCCAGGCGAGGCGCCTCGAGCCGGTTCAGGTCCTCGTCGTGCACCGAGGCGAACGGCAGGCCACCGGTCGCTGCCTGCCCGGACGCCAGCACCTCGCCCACGCCGAGCACGCTCGCCGTGCCACCGAAGCCCTGCGTGCCGGCCGCGGCCTGCAGGCGTGCCTCGCCGCGGAACGACAGGCTGGTGCGCTCGGCGTCCTCGTCCTTCGGCCGGCGCAGGTCCAGCGCCAGCGTCTTCGCATCCGCGGTCGTCATGCCGCGCACGAAGCCGCGCCGCTGGGCGTCGGCCAGCACGAAGCTGTCGTAGCCGGTCTCGTTGTAGCTCGACAGGGTGCGCACCCTGTCGGCCGGCGTGAGCACGATGCGATGGGGTACCGCGTCGCGGATGGCGGTGTTGGCGATGCCGAGGTAGCCCGCGCCCGCATACGAACCGTTGCCGACGGCCGTGGTGCCCGGCAGCGCCAGCCGTCCCGCGTCGGCCGTGCCGATCTCCACCCGGAAGGCGCCGGGCAGCAGCGCATAGGTCGAAGGCAGCAGCGTGTAGGTGCCGGCGGGCAGACCCGGCACGCCCGCCCCGATGGTGATCTGCTGGCCGATGGCGGGCGCGCCGAAGCCTGCCTCCGGTGCCACCGGCGCGTACTGCGCGGCGCTGCCCGGCACGATCGCGTAGACCGTGTTGCCGGCGCTGCTGTAGCCGTTGACCGGGTTGGCATTGGCCAGCGGCGTGGTCAGCACGTCGACCGAGCCGCCACGGCCCGCGACGAAGCCCGCGCCCGTCAATGCGCCGCCGCCCGACAGGTCGAGCACGGAACCGGCCTGGGCGTCGACGTGACGCGCCGTGACGCGGATGCCGCCCGCATCGGAGGCGCCCACGCCCTGGATCGTCACCGGCTTGCCGCCGTACTGGTAGGTCAGTCCGTCGACCGTGCCGCCGTAGGGCAGGGTCAGCCCCGCGGCGCTGACCGAGGTGATGCTGCCCGGCAGCAGGATCACGCGCTCGGTGTTCGACGCGGCGTCGGTGCTGCCCAGCAGCAGCTGTCCGAGCGGGGCGCGCACGACGCCGCCCTGCTCGATGGTTTCGGCGGCCAGCGAGAGGCTGCCGAAGACCGTGTAGGGCATGGCTGCGTCCTCGGAGCCGTGGCGACGGATCGAGAGCACGCTGCCGGGCGCGAAGCCGGTGATGCCGTTGTCCGGATCCGGCGTTCGGTAGCCCGCCATCAACGAGCCGCGCGCCCCGGTCACCGGGTAGAGCTGTGCGGCCGTCACCACGAGGTTGCCGGTGGTGGTCAGGCCGCCATCGAAGATGCGGACGTCGCCGCTGCTCGCGAGGTCGACGCTCTGGAATCCCCGGCGGTCCACTTCGTAGCTCGAGGTGCGCAGGTCGATGGTCGCGTGGGTGCCGAAGCCGATGAGATCGCGGATGTCGAGCAGGTCCGCCCGCACGGAGAAGGTGCCGGTGGCGTCCTGCGTCGATGGCGTGATGGCACCGGGCCCCTGCCAGACGGCGCCCGGCAACGTCATCTGGTCGAGCTGCACGCGCGTCGCGCCCGCCAGGCGCACGTAGGGGGCCGACAGCGAGGCGGTCGATCCCGCGGCGGCGTTCTCGCCCAGCGCATAGGTGCCGGCGTAGAGGCGCAGGCTCTGGCCCATGCGCAGCGCCACGTCGCCGTCGAAGCTCAGGGGACCGTAGACCAGCGCCGAGAGATTGTCGAAGCCGCCGGCCTCGATGCGGTCGACGCCGATGCGCGCGCTGCCGACGGACAGCAGGCCCCGCGCATCCTCGAGCGATCGCGCCGCTCCCACCGCGCTCGTGCCCTGCGTCTGCGCCAGCACCAGTTCGCGGTGCCGCAGCACGTCGCCGCGCGTGGAGACCGTCGGATAGTTCGTCGATTCGAGCGCGAGCGCGAGCGTGCCACCGGCCGCGCCCGCACCGCCCGAGGCGGCCCGCAGGGTGCCGTCGAGATACAGGCCGAGGGTCGAGGAAAGGACGATCGATCCGCCATCGCTGGCGACCGTCCCGCGTGCGCCGGGGGCGGTGCCGTGGTCGAGGACGGCATGGCTTCCCGAGGCGTCGAGCAGTGCACCGGGCCGCACCACGATGAAGGCGTTCGCCGCCTCGGCCTGGCCCTTGGCCTCCCAATCCAGCGAGCCGCCGATGCCGATGGTGCCGCCGTCGGCCACGCGGCCATAGGTGCGGCCCGACAGGTCGACCGCGGTGACGGCTTGCGCCGCGACGTCGAGCACGGCCGTATCGCCGATCCAGAACAGGCCGGTCTTCGCGAGGTCGGCCTGCCCGCCGCCGATGGCAATGGTGCCGCCCGGCGCGCTCAGGAGCCCGTCCACGCGCACGTCGCGGCCGCGCAGCGCGATCGACTGGCCGGGGTCGACCGTGATGGCGCTGCCCACGCCGATGGCAACCGGCCCCGACGCGACCGCCGCCGCCGCGGCGACCGCATCGTCGGTGGACTGCAGGGCAATGCCGGCGCCGCCGCGCTGCGTCAGCACGCCCTTCAGCGGATCTTCGGTCCAGGTCGGCGGCAGCCAGCGTTCGAGCGCCAGCGCGGGATCGCTGCCGGTGGCCACGGCGCGCGCCGCATCGCCGAAGCGCAAGACCGGCATGCGCACGTCGATCCTGGCGTTGTCGGGCACGACCACGCCGAGGCGGGCGTTGATGTCGTAGCTGGAGAAGCCGGTCTGGAAAATGCCGGTGTCGAGAGACAGGTTCGGCCGCGTGGCGACCGGCCGATCGAAGACCGCACCGGCCGCCACGCGCGTGCCGCCCGCGAGCGTGAGATCGATGGGCGACACCTGCCCGGCGGCGATCGTCCGGTTTTCCGGAACGATCAACAAGCCTTCGGGAAAGACCTCCCTCGGCACCACGTAGCCGCCGGGAAAGTTCTCGGCACTGACGCTGCTCGTGATGCGGAACCCCGCGGGCATGGTCGGCCGATCGCCGGTCGACTCGATGAAGAAGGCCTCGAAGCGGCCGTCGCTGTGGAACCCTCCGAGCGTGTATCGCCCGGCACCCGCCGGCGGCGTCCAGTCGGCCGCGAGCACGACCCCATCGCCCGAGAAGATCGGCCGCGTCCCCACCGCCTCGCCCGGCTGCGCGCGCGTGCGCTCGTAGCTGTAGTCCACCGGCAGGACGTCGCCCGCGCGCACCTGGTAGTCCTGCAGCAGGATCAGATCGGTCGGTGCCGCTTGGCCGGCGCCGAGCGTGCCATCCATGCCCGGCACCTGGCCGCCGACGACGATGGCCGTGCCCGAAAGCATGCGCAGCGTGCCGCCACCCGCCACGCCGAAGCCGCGGATGTCGCCGTCGACCGTGAGCAGGCCGTGCCTCGATGGCGCGCCCGCGAACTGCATGTCCGCGAACAGCGTCACGTCGCCGCCGCGTCCGCCGCGCGTCTTGCCGTCGGCCAGCAGCGCCGCGCCCGACGAGACGTCGATCGTCGTGCCCGCGGCGAGCGTCAGGTCGCCGGTGGTGCGCACGTCGACCTTGCCGCCGTCGATGTAGGGCAGGCCGTGGCTGTCGGTGGTATCGAGCTTCAGGTTGGACCACAAGCCACGCGCGTCGAGCACCGCGCCGCTGGCGATCGTCACCTTGACCGGCTTCTCGTCGACAGCAGGCAACGCGCCTTCCACGATGCCCGTGCTGCCGTTCACCCGGCGCACGTTGCCCAGCGCAATCTCGCCACCGCGTGCCGTGAGGTTCGCGTCCACCTGCACCTGGGGTGCGAGCAGCCGGATGCTGCCGCCCGCGGCGACCGCCACGGCACCTTCCACCGTGACGCTGTCCGAGCCCGCGGCCAGCAATGCGCCCAGGCCCCAGCCGTTCAGGCGCTCGCTGTCGATGTGGAGCGCGTCCTTGCGTTCCTGCGGCAGCGGCCCGTTCGGCGAGATGCCGTCGCCCAGCCCCGGCTCGCCGGTGCCGAAAACGATGCGCGCGAAAGTCGGCGAGAAGGTCTGGAACGCGCGTGCGCGCCCCGTCCCCGGATCGGTGCTGTAGGACGTGAGGTAGCTGCCCAGCACCAGTTGCGCCGCCAGTGCCGCCGCATCGTGCGATTGCGCATAGCCATCCAGTCCCGCGTCGCGCCTGGCCGTTTGTTGCGGCCCCTGGTAGACCGTGGACGTGATGTCGCCCTCGAGCACCGCGGCACGGGTCGACACCACGAGCCGGCCCGCATCGCGCCCGACCGTGTAGCCGTTCTCCAGCCGCTGCTGCGGCCCGATCAGCGGGTTGTAGAAGAACTCCGTGGTCTTGTCGCCCCAGCGCTCGTGCGCGTCTTCATAGCCCTTGTAGAGGCCCGTGTACCGCACGTCCGCCGGCGCCCTGGAGACCTCGTACAGCCGGCCGTCCGCTCCCTTGAGCCAGCTCTGCCGGATCATCCCGGTCTGCACGTCCAGCGTGCCGCCCGAGAGGTTGATGTTCGAACCCGCCTGCGTGACCAGTTCCGCGCCCGCGAACACCACGCTGCCGCCCTGCGCGGCCCATTCGCCGATGCCGTGGCCCTGCAGGCCCAGGTAGCCGCCGACCTCGAGCAGGCCGCCCGGCGTGTACCAGCGTTCCTTGTCGTAGCCGCCCACGCCAGCCGCCACGCGCAGCAGCTTGCGCCGGTCGATCCACACGTTGCCGTTGTTGAGCAGCGTGGTGTCGCGGTTCAGCGGCGCGTCGCGCTGCTCGTTGCCCTGGATGTTGATCTGCACATTGTTCGACGACATCGCCACCTGCACGCCGACGGCGCCGGAAACGTCGAGCCTGGCGCCGTTGGCAACCGTGCTGCGCGCCGCGGTGCCCGCGCTCACCGCGATCTGGCCGCCCGTTGCCAGCGTGGTGGAGCCGCCCTCGAACAGCACGCCGCCGCCCGAGACGATCTCGATGCGCGACTGGTCGCGGCGGTCCTCGATCAGCGAGAGGTTGTCGAAGGTCGAGTCGGGCGAATTCGCCACCGCCGGCGGCACCATCAGCGCATCGCGCTGGCTGTCGAGCGCGGTGCGGCCGTGCCGATCGTCCAGCAGGATCGCGTTCAGGCCACGTGCCGTCACCGTGACGCTGCCGAGCTTGTCGCTCGCCGAATTCAGCAGATGGATGCTGCCGCGCGCATCGACCGTGGTCGTCGCCACGGCCACGCCGTCCTGCACCACCTTGCGACCCGCCAGGGTGATGTCGCCTTCGGGCGCCTGCAGCAGGCCGGTGTTGGTCACCGCGCCCGCCGTGCTGTCGACATCGAACTGCGGCGCGACTTCGTTGCCGCGCGTGGTGGAACGCTGGTTCGACGCCGTGCCCTGCCCCTGGCGCACGATGAAGAAATCTCCCGCCGCCATCTGCACCTGGCCGCGCGGCGCGGTGATGGTGCCGGCGTTGGTGACCTCCTTGCCCAGCAGCAGCGCATAGCCGCCGCCCTGCGTGACGGTGGTCGTCGGCGTGGTGTTGATGCGCGCGCCGGCCTGCACCTCGACCTTGCCGTCGGCCTCGGTGAAGCTCGGCGTGTAGGCACCGTTCGCCTGCGCGCTGTAGATGCCGCGCGCCTTGAACTGCTCGTCGCCGATCTTCGCCGCCGCCGCGACGAGGTTGCGCGTGTCGGTCTGGCTCGAGCCGCTGAACACGATGCCGTTGCGGTTCGCGATCAGCACCGTGCCGTCGGCCTTGATCCGGCCCTGGATCTGCGAAGGCCGCGCCTGCGGATCGTTGACGCGGTTGAGCACCGCCCAGTCGGCCTGCTGCCTGAAGTCGACCGTGGTGCGCTTGCCGACGTTGAAGGTCTCCCAGTTGAGGATCGCGCGGTCGCCGGTCTGCTGGATGGTCACCGAGGTGCGGCCATCGCCGCCTTGCGATTGCACGGGCGCCTGCGCATTGAGCCAGCCCGCCGTCAACGAATTCGTATCGACCTTCAAGCCGCCGTCGGCCAGTCCGTCGGGCACCGACGAGGGATCGTCCAAGGCCGCCTGCCGCGCGGCCGCCTGCGCGGCCTGCTGCGCCGCGATGCCCTGCGCGGCGAGGTTCAGGTTGCCGAGCGAACGCTGCAACTGCTCGCGCGACTGTTGCTGCTGCGCGCTCGGCGCGTTGAGCGAGGACACGGGCAGACCATTGGGCAGGCGACCCGTCGCGATCGCCTGGCCCTGCGCGATGTTCTTCTGCGCCATCCATGCCGCGCTGAACGCGCGTTGCTGCGCGTGCGCAGCCGCCGTCATGCCGCAGGCGGCGAGCAGCAAGGCGACGGCGCGTGCCAGGGGCGCCAGGGGCGCGGCCGGTGCGCGCGAACGAAGGGAATGGGAATTCAGGACCATGATTGCCCGGTGCGGTGCTGCATGCGGAAGGTGTCGGAGGAACTGCCGCGCCCGAAGGCGGCGACACGGCTGGAACGGATACGCCTGTCATCGGCGGGTCGCCGCGGACGCCTGCGTCCCGGCGGGACCGACGCGCGCTGCACGGCGGCGCATGCGGCCGGCAGCAGTGCCCGCCACAGCGCGAGCGCCTCGCGCCACGCCTGCGCGTGCATCGCGCTGCGCGCGCACCAGGCCTGCAGCGCGAAGGCCTCCGCCTCGCTGGCATGCAGGCGATTCAGGCGCACGAGCCATTCGAACGCTTCGCCGAGGCAGGCGTCGTGCGCGGCGGGGCCGTCGTCGATGGGTGTCGGTTCCATACCCCCAAGACGAGCCTGCGCGGGGCAACCCGTAAATTATTCGAGCGCGGGCTGTCGAGGTCCCCGCCCCTTCAACTCAGGACGACGAATCCGCCGGGCAGGCTGCGCATGCGCGCGCCGTAGCGTTCGCGGATCATCAGCGGGGCGTTGTCGATGCTGCGCAGCGCGAGCTGCATGCGCACCGGGGTGCGGCCGAGCTCGTCGTTGCGCAGGAAGACCTTGCCCGGGCGATACCGGTTGATCTCGGCGATCACGTCCGCCAGCGGCACGCGGTCGAAGGACAGCACGCCGCTGCGCCAGGCGCCCACGCTCGCCACATCGGCACGCACGGGCTCCTGCAGGCCCGTCCGGTCGTAGAACATCTGCCGGCCCTCCTCCAGCGTGCGCTGCTGGCCGGCCACGCTGACCGTGACCCGGCCCTCGAGGCAGGTCACGCAGACCTGCGGACCGGTGTAGCGGACATTGATGCGCGCGGCATTCGCCTGCAGGCGGCCGCCGCCGGCGTCCACGAAGAAGGCCCCGGTGCCGGCGAGGGCGACCTCGGCCTCGCCCGCCACCAGTTCGAAGCCATCGCGGCCCACGCGGTTGATCAGGGTCTGCGTGTTCATCCGCACGTCGACGCTGGGAGCAAGCGCGAGCTGGCGCTGTTCGCCGGTCGCGGTGCGGTAGTCGGCCGCGAGTTCCTCGACCGAGGGCCACAGGCCCAGCGGCGGTTGCACCACGACCGCGGCCACCGCCGCCGCCACCGCACCGCCGAGAAAGGCGCGCCGGCCGGGCGAGGAAGGCAACGCGCGGGACCCGCCGCGCCAGCCCGGCAGGCCGCGTGCGCGACGCGGGGGCAGCGCCTGGCGCGCGGCCTCTTCGATCAGCAACGGATCGATCGACGACCACACGCGCATCACCTCGCGCCATGCCTGCGCGTGCGCGGCATTGCGGGTGGCCCATTCGCGGAACGCGTCGGCATCGGCGCGCGTGGCTTCGCCCGAATGCAGGCGCAGCCACCAGGCCTGGGCCTGGTGCTGCGGCGAGCCGGATTCGGGTGGAGTGAAGGACATGGCGTACATCAGTATTTTCGCGGTCCGCTGAAATGGCCCTGCTGGGCCGCCTCCACATGCGGCAGATGCTTCTTGCAGTAGTCGAGCGCGGCGCGCAATTCCTTCTCGACGGTGCTCAGCGACACGTCGAGACGCTGCGCGATCTCGCTGTTGAGCCGGCCCTCGACGCGGGCCGCGACCAGGATCGCGCGCCGCCGCGCGGGCATGCGCGCGAGCACCTCGCCCAGCGCCTCGATGTCGCTGCGCGCGCTCGCGATGCGCTCGGGATCGGCGGTCTCGTCGACGATGTGGACCAACGCGTCGATCTCGACGCGAGCCAGCAGTGCGTCGTCCTGCCGATAGCGGTCGATCGCGATGTTGGCGGCCATGCGCAGCAGGTAGGCGTCGGGATTGTGGATCGTGGCGGGGTTCGAGGCGGGCGAACCGGGCTGTGCCCCCGTCTCGCCGGCGGTGGTGGCCAGCCGCAACCAGGTCTCCTGCATGGCGTCGGCCGCGTCGTCGCGCGAGCCCACGATGCGTTCGAGCCTGCCGCGCAACTCGGCATAGCGCGCGACCACGCGGGCGCGCAGGCTTGCCGCCAGGCCTGGCGTCTCGTTCATCACGGCAGGGCCTCCGGCGCGGCCGGGACATCTGCGCAGGCCGACTCGGCATCGGGCCCTTCGGGCAGCAGCAGGATCACCAGCGGCTGCGGCAGCGAGGCGGGCGGTGGCGTGCCGACCGCCAGGGTACGCACCTTGCGCAACACCGCGGCATCGCGGCCGGTCTGGCCGGTGGTGCTCAGCAGGCGAAAGCGCTCGACCGTGCCGCGCGCATCCAGGCGCACCTGGAGCGCGAGGCGATAGCCGCCGGGCCGCGTTTCGCTCGCGCCGCACAGCGAGGCGCGCAGGGCCTGCTGCACCTGGGCGGCATAGGACTGGTACAAGACATCTCCTCCGTGGAACCCCGACTCCTCGAACTCCGGCGCTTCCGTGCCCGGCTGCCAGGCCGGCGCAGCCGGCCCGCGCGCCGCCTGGATCACCACCGATGTCGCGGTGGCATGGCGCGCCTCCAGCCCCGTCCCGGCCAGCATCGCCTCGAGGGCCTGCGCGGCCGTCAACCGCCCGCGCACCGCGCCGGCCGGCCGTTGCGCATCCTCGCCGTCGACCAGCACGTCGAGCCCGGTGGCCCGGCTGAAAGCCGCTATCGCATCGCCCAGGCGCTGCGCGCCGATGTCGAACTCGATCCGCGTGCCGGCCTGCATGGCCACGGGTGGGTTCGAGCCCGCGGCCTGTGCCCGCGCGCCGTCCGGCGCGAACAGCGTGGCGGTTCCAGCCAGACACCAGGCCAGTGTCAGCACACTGACCGATGCCGAATTCGCTCTCATACCCGATAGGCGCAGATGCCCCCGAGCCGCCGCGTTCGCCGGACGATCCGGGACCGCGTGGACTGCTCGGTACGCGGTCGACGTTAGTTCGCGGCGGTGACGCTCGCGTGACATGGAGGCCGGGCGCGGGTGTCACCCCGGATCGGCGCGAACGCGAGGGTTGCATCGCAGCGGTGTTCCTTGGGTACGGGGAAGGCAAAACGCAGAAAGCCCCGAGGATCCGGCCGCGTCGTGCGCGGCGTTCTCCCCGAGGCTGAACGGCCGCCGGACGCGCCGGCAGCCTGGCCACGCTACGGCCGTGGATCAGTTCGTCAGCGGACGGCCGACGCTGGCGCAGACGCTGGTGTTGCCGATGCCCAGCGGGTTGCTCGGGTTCAGGAAGACGTTCTTGATCTGGGTGTTCCAGTTGTTGGTGCCCACCGAGCCGTCAGGCAGCGCGATGAAGTTGTGGTTGGCAACCTTGGTCATGGTCGCCGAGTCCGGCAGCGTGGCGGGGTTGGCGCCGATGGCCGGCAGGCCATAGATCTTCGCGAGGAAGTTGCGGACCTTGGTCTGCACCGCGGCGTCCTTGTAGCACTGGTTCACCAGGATGTTGGTGGTGCCGAAGATCGGATAGCCCGAGGCCGGCTTGGAATAGGCCGGAACCCATGCCAGCGGATCGGTCGACTGCGACGCGCCGCCGACCGGCAGCGACGTGCCGGCGAGCTGGGTCTTGATCGCGCTGGACGACGGCAGGTTGCCGTTGATGCGGGCGACGACCGCGTTGTTGCTGCCGGTGTAGAGCGGTTCGGGGCTCAGGTAGCCGACGCGGCCGTCGGTGCCGAAGGCGCCCGACATGCCGCTGCTGCCCGTCACTGCCACCCAGTGGGCGGGAATGGCGCTCGAACCGGTCGCGGCGCTCAGGGCACCGGCCACGGCGGTCGTGAAGCTGTTGGACACCACGAAGCCGGCGCCCGGGCACGCTTCGACCAGGTAGCGGCTCAGCAGTTCGGTGGTACCGCTGGTCTCGCTGCGATAGACCACGCGCACGAGGTTCGTGCCGGGGTTGGCGGTCGTCGCGGTGCCGAGCACCTGTTCCCACATCAGATTGGGCTGGGTGGTGGTGATCAGCGGCTTGTTGGCGAAGACGGCGCACATCTGGGCGTCCGTCAGGTTCAGCGTCGAGACGCCGGTGCGCTTGTAGGGGATCAGCACCGAGGTGGCCACCGTCGGCAGCTGGATCTGGCGGCCCCAGGCGGCCTGGCGGGTCTGCGTGCCGCCGGCGGGGAACACGTCGTTGGTGTAGCTGTTGCGCTCGGCGGCGGTCATCAGCGAATCGCTGCCGGCGAAGTGCACCGACTGGGTCGCGCCCCAGGCGGGCGTCGTGGCCAGCGATTCGTTCTTGAAGCCGGTCGCGTTGTTGGTGAAGAAGGCCGTCTTGCCGGCGCCCGAACCGGTGCCGGTATAGCTGAAGTCGGTGAGGCCCACGCCGCTGGGCAGGGCATCGTCATACAGCAACTCGGGCAGGGTCGCGCCACCGCCGACCGCGATCTGGGCCGACGCCGCACCGGCGGCCAGAACACCCACCACCATCACGGCCGCGATCGCGACCGGCTTGAACATTGCACGCATTGGGAAACTCCTTTGCATTGACCAATAAAGATTTGAGCTGCCAGAGACAGGTGCCGCGCGAGGCCCCATGGGGCCATCGAATCCGCCTGCCTCCTCGCTACCTGTGCCGCCTTCCTGGCGACCCATGAATCTTCTTTTCGGGGGGTGACAGCAGGCCGAAAAAAGCTCGGGAAGACGCGGTGAAGAACTCCCGAGTTCGCGCTGCATCCGGCAACACGCGAGATCGCGCGAAGACGATCGCGCGAGGACTTTCGTCCTCAGCGCACCATCTGGTTCATCTCCATGATCGGCATCAGCACGGCCAGCACGATGGCCATCACGACGCCGCCCATGCCAAGGATCATCAGGGGTTCGAGCAGCGTGGTGAGTCGCATCGCGCGGCGTTCGAGGTCGCGCGAGAGGTTCTGCGCGGCACGCTCGAACATCGCCGCGAGCGCTCCCGTCTTCTCGCCGCTGGCGACCAGGTGGACGAGGTTCGAGGGAAATATCTTTTGCGCCTTCAGCGCGGCGGCGAGCGGCGTGCCCTCCTTCACGCGGCCGGTGGCCTCGAGCACGCAGCGCTTGATCCATTCGTTGCCGAGCGTCTGCCGCGCGGCCTCGAGCGCGCGCAGCAGCGGCACGCCGGCATCCATCAGGATCGACAGCGTGGAGGCGAAGCGCGCGGTGTCGACGCCGAGCGCGAAGCGGCCCGCGACCGGCATGCGCAATATCGCGGCATGCCAGCGCATGCGCCTCGTCGCGTCGCGCAGCGCGGCACGCGCGGCGATCCAGACGGCCGCGAGCACGCCCGCGCTCAGCCAGCCCCATTCGCGCACGAAGGCGCTGGCCGCCAGCATCGCGCGCGTGATCGCGGGAAGCTCCTGCTTCGCCTGCGCGAAGGCACCCACCACCTGCGGCACCACGTAGCCGAGCAGGAAGACGACGATGCACAGCGAGACGAAGCCGACCACGGCCGGGTAGATGAAGGCAGTCAGGACCTTGCCGCGCAGGTTGTCGCGGTTCTCGAGGTAGTCGGCCAGCCGTTCCATCACGCGCGCGAGGTCGCCCGAGTCCTCGCCCGCGCTCACCAGCGCGCGGTAGATCGCCGGGAAGTCGCGCGGCCGCTCGCCGAGCGCGTCGGCCAGCCGCATGCCGGCGCGCACGCCATCGCACACCGCGCTCAGCGCCTCGGCCACATGCCGACGCTCGGCCTGCTCGATGGTGGCGACCAGCGCCGCCTCGAGCGGCAGCCGCGCGCCCAGCAGGCTCGCGAGTTCCCGCGTGGCCCAGCACAGGTCGGCCGCACCGAGCGCCGGGTTCAGGAAGGAGAAGGCGCCGCCGCCAGCCGCGGCCTCGCGCACCTGCAACGGCGTCAGGCCGCGCTCGCGCAACTGCGCGCGCACCGCGCGGGCGGACTCGCCCTCGGCGCTGCCGCGCTGGATCTCGCCCGCGCCGTTCGCGGCCTCGAACTCGAAGCGTGCCATGGCGAAGCTCAGGCGTCGCGCGTCACGCGCACGATTTCCTCGGCCGTGGTCACGCCCTCGCGGACCCAGCGCTGGCCATCCTCGCGCATCGAACGCATGCCGCGCTGCGCCGCGGCGGCGCGCATGGCCTGCTCGTCGCCGCCCTGGTGAATCAGGCGCCGGATCTCGTCGTCGATCACGAACAGCTCGTGGATGCCGGTGCGGCCCTTGAAGCCCGAGTGGCCACAGGCGGGACAGCCCACCGGCCGGTAGACGGTGCGCCCGTCGGCCTGGTGGTGCGCGGTCTTGCATTCGGGACAGAGACGGCGCACGAGGCGCTGCGCGAGCACGCCCAGCAGCGAGGACGACAGCAGGAAGGGCTCGATGCCCATGTCGCTCATGCGCGTGACGGCCGATACGGCGTCGTTGGTGTGCAGCGAGGCCAGCACGCCGTGCCCGGTCAGCGAGGACTGCACCGCGATCTGCGCGGTCTCGAGATCGCGGATCTCGCCGATCATGATGTTGTCGGGATCCTGCCGCAGCGCGGCGCGCAAGGCGGCGCCGAAGGTCATGCCGATCTTCGCGTGGACGGGGATCTGGCCGATGCCCGGCAGGTCGTACTCGACCGGATCCTCGACGGTCAGGATGTTGCTCGTCGACAGGTCGAGCTGGCCGAGCGCCGCGTAGAGCGTGGTGGTCTTGCCGCTGCCGGTGGGCCCCGTGACCAGCACGATGCCGTGCGGCTGCCGCACCAGCCGCGTGAGTTCGGCCAGGGTGTCGCTCGCCATGCCCAGGCGTTCGAGCTGCAGGCGGCCCGCGTCCTTCTCGAGCAGGCGCAGCACCGCGCGCTCGCCATGCGCGGTGGGCACGGTCGACACGCGCACGTCGATCGGGCGGCCGCCCACGCGCAGGGTGATGCGGCCGTCCTGCGGCAGCCGCTTCTCGGCGATGTCGAGCTGCGCCATGATCTTGATGCGCGAGATCAGCGCCGCATGCAGCGCCTTGCGCGGCGCCACCACGTCGCGCAGCGTGCCATCGACGCGGTAGCGCACCACCGAATGGGTCTCGAACGACTCGAGATGGATGTCGCTCGCGCCATCGCGCGCGGCCTGCGCCAGCAGCGCGTTGATCATCCGGATCACCGGCGCATCGTCCTGGGCGTCGAGCAGGTCGGTGACGGCCGGAATGTCCTGCATCAGGCGGTCGAGGTCGACCTGCTGCTCGACCGCCCCCACCACCGAGGCGGCATCGTCGCTTTCGGCGTAGCCACGCTCGAGCAGCCGGTCCATCTCGCCGTCGCCGACCTGGTGCAGCGGCAGCGCGCCGAAGCGCCGCCGCACCTCCGCCACGGCCCAGCCCGGCGTGCGGCGGCAGACGACGATGCACGCGCCCCCGGTCGCCGCCTCGTCGGCCGGCTGCAGGACGATGCGCTGGCTGCGCGCCCAGGCATGGGGAAGCGCGGGGCTCATGGGGAGATCACCAGTTCCGGGCGGAAGCCCAGTTCGCGCAGCAGCGCGATGGCGTTGTCCACGGCCTGCGGGTCGCGCGCGACCTCGGTACGCACCAGGTTGCCCTCGCCGCCGGGCCCGCCGACCACATAGGCGGCGATGCCGCTGATGCGCACGCGCTGGACGATGCGCTGCGCATCCTGGTCGGCGCGCACATCGGCGATCTGGATCACCGTGACCTTGTCGTTGGTTCCCCCGTAGAGCGCCGAAGGATCGGAGGCGACGGTCAGGCCCAGCGGAAGCCGGGTGCGCACCGCGTCCTCGGCGGCCTGCGGTGGCGGCGCTGGCCGCTGGCGCACGGCACTGTCGGTGAGGGTGGCCGGCGGTGCCTGCTCGCGCGTGCGCTCCCAGCCTTCGGGCCGCAGGTCGAGCGAGCGCGTGCGCGCGGCCACCGGCACGTCCGAAGGCGGCAACGCGGGCGCACCCATGCCGGGCAGCAGGCCGCGCGCGGGCGGCCGCACGCGGCCCTGCTGCATGCGCATGAAGTCGTAGCGGTCCTGCGTGAGGCCGCGACCCGCGTTCGCGTCGCGGATCACGTAGGGCCGCAGGAACACCATCAGGTTGGTCTTGGCACGCTGGCGCTTGTCGTAGCGGAACAGGTTGCCGAGCACCGGCACGTCGCCGAGTACCGGCACGCCTTCGCTGCCGTGGGTCACGCTGTCTTCCATCAGTCCGCCGAGCACCATGATCTGGCCGTCGTCCACCAGCACGCTGGTGTCGAGCGCGCGCTTGTTGGTGACGATCCCCGAGAGGCCCGAGTTCTGCTCGTCGATGCTCGAGACCTCCTGGTAGATGTCGAGCTTGACGGTTCCCCCCTCGGAGATCTGCGGGCGGATGTTGAGCTTCAGGCCGATGTCCTCGCGCTGGATGGTCTGGAACGGGTTGTTGTTGGTGGTGCCGTTGGTGATGTACTGGCCGCTCACGAAAGGCACGGTCTTGCCCACCATGATCGACGCGGGCTCGTTGTCGAGCGTGAGGATGTTCGGGGTCGAGAGGATGTTGGCGCCGTTCTTCGCCTGCAGCGCGCGCGCGAGCATCTTGAGGTTGAGGATCTCGCCCACGCCCGGCAGGTTGACGGTGCCGTCGACGATGCCGATGTTGAGTCCGCGCGGCAAGGCCTCGATGGAATTGCGCGCGGCCGCGTTGAGCGCGGCCGCGCCGTAGTTCGCGCCGCCGATCACCTGGCCGTTGCGGCCGGTGGCCATCCACTGGATGCCGAGCTCGGCCGCATCGGTCTCGGTCACCTCGACGATCAGGCTTTCGACCAGCACCTGCGCGCGCCGCTGGTCGAGCGTGTCGATCACGCGCCGCAGGCTGCGGTACATGGGTTCGGGCGCGGCGATCAGCAGGGTGTTGGTGGTGGCATCGGCCTGCACCGTCACGCCGCTCGCGGAGAACGCGGTGGCCCCGCCGCCGCCGCCCAGGCCGCCGCCGCTCGCCGAGCCGCCGCGGCCGCCGCTGCCGCCCGCGGTGCCGGACACGCCGCCACCGAAGCGGCTGCCGTTGCTGCTGCCCGAAGTGTTGCCGCCGCTGCTCCCCCCGGTGCCGTTCGTGCCGTTCGTGCCGTTCGTGCCGTTCGTTGCCGCCGTGCCGCCGCTGTTCGCGGCCCCGGCGCCCGCGAGCATGCCGCCCGCGCCGAGCGCCGCGCGCACCGAGCCGCTGCCGCTGGTGGCGGTGTCCGGCGATTCGCCGGTCAGAAGTCCGCGCAGGACGCCCGCGAGATTCACCGCCTGTGCGTTGCGCAGGTAGACCACGTGCAGGTTGCCCGGATCGCTCTGCGCGTTCTCGAGCTTGGCGATCAGTTCGCGTGCGAGCGCCGTGCGTCCCGGACTGCTGGAGCGGATCACGATGCTGTTGGAGCGTGGATCGGCCAGCACCACGATGTCGCGCCGGCCCTTCTCGCCAGCGCTGCCTTCGAGCAGTTCCGACGCCAGCGCGGCCACGTCCGTGGCCACGCCGTTGCGCAGCTTGACGATGTCGGCGTCGAGCGAGGTCGGCGTGTCGATGCTCTCGATGATGCGCGCGAGGCGCTCGAGGTTGTCGACGTAGTCGGTCACCACCAGCGTGTTGTTGGCCGGATAGGCGGCGATGCTGTTCTCGGCCGCGATCAGCGGCTTGAGCACCGGCAGCATCGCCTCGGCGTTCTCGTAGGCGAGCCGGAAGGTGCGCGTGGCCAGCCCGCCACCGGGGCTGCGGGTGTTGACGCTGCCGCCCTGCAGCTTCGCGTCGGCCACCGGCACGACGCGGCTCACCTCGCCCACGTCGACGATCGCGAAGCCGCGCATGCGCAAGGCCGAGGACAGCATCGCGTAGGCCGTGGGCGCGGACACCTCGCCTTCGGACACCAGGGTGATCTGGCCCTTCACGCGCGGGTCGAACAGGAAGCTGCGTCCGAGGAAGCGGGCCAGCGCCGAGACCACCGAGGCGATGTCGGCATCGACGAAGTTGAGCACCACGCGCTCGTCGCGACCGCCGCGCGCGGGCTGTGGCGCGGCGGCGGCCGCCACGCCCTGGGTGTCCGTGGCCGGCGCCGCGCCGCTGCCCGCGGCGGCCAATGCCAGGCCGCACGCCGTTGCCCATCGGCGCCATGCCGGGCCCATTCGATCTCGCATCACTGACCGTCCTTGATGAGTTGGGTGGACCGCAGGTCCACCCGGCCGCGCACGCTGCCTTGCGCCCCGCCATCGCCGCCGTTGCCGGAAGCGACGGGTGCGACACGCTCGAGCATCGCGGCGCCGACCTCGAGGTCGCCGCGCGCGGCGACTTCCGCGAGCCAGGAAAGCACGCGTCCCGGCGGAACGGGTGCGTCGAATTCGATCCGCCAGGCCTTGGCCGGGGCCGGCTTGCCGGCGGCGCCGGGCGCATCGGCCACGACGGCGTCGATGCGATAGAGGCCGCGCAGGCCGGCACGGTCGAGCCCGACGGCGAGCGGTTCGCGCAGGCCGTCGGCATCCGCCGTGCCGCCGCGCCGCGGTGCGTCGAGCGGACGTGCCGAGGGCACGTCGGCCAGCAGCCGCTCGAGCTCGGCGGACTGGGCCTGCAACAGCGGCAGCTCGCGCTGCCAGCGCGCGCGCCGCTCGAGCGCGGGCTGGGCCGCGAGCAGCCACAGCAGGGCCAGCACCATCACCAGCGCCGCGATGCCCACCGCCAGGCGGTCGCGCGCGGGCAAGGCGCGCCAGCGCGCGCTGCCCGCGCGCAGCCGCTGTGCCGCCGCATGCCATCGGCCGGCCAGCGCGTGCAGGCGCCGCGGGACGGCGTTCATGGGCCGCGTCATGGACCGCGTCATGGGCCGCCTTGCGCTGCCGGCGCCGCAGCCTTGTCGCCCGCCGCGACACCGAGGCGCAACTCGGCCGCATCGCCCTCGAGCACCCATCCTCGTTCGCGGCCCCGGGCCTGCAACGCACGCCATGCCTCGCCCACCGGCGCGCCGCCCTCGCGCCAGCGCAGGCGCAGCGTTCCCGCGGCGTAGTCGAGCCGCTGCACCTGTCCCGCGGGCACCTCGGCCAGCAGGCTCGCGGCAGCCTGCGAAAGGCCCGCGTAGTCGCTCCGGGTGGCGGGCAGGTCGCCGGCGGCGCGCGCATCCTTGTGCTGGCGCGCCTGCTTCAGCGGATCGACCACGACCGGGATGTCGGGGAAGGCAGCCTGCACGCGCGCCGCCATCTGCCGCTTGAGGCCCTGCCCCCGTGCCGCCAGGCGGTCGGCCTGCACGTTGAGGACGGTCAGCCACACCACGAGCGCGAGCGCCCCCCAGCCCAGCGCGGGCAGCGCGAGCGAGGCGGCCATGCCATCGCTCGCTGCCTCGCCCGCGGGCAGTGCCCAGCCCCAGCCCTCGCCCGACCAGTGCGCGGCATCCGCCGGCTCGTCGTCCAGCCATCGGATCGCCTCCGGCGCCGCATCGCCCGCCTGCGCGGCGAGCGCCAGCGCGCGGTCCTCGCCCTCGGACAGCCAGTGCACGAAGCCCTGGGTCGCGCCCATGCGCACGATCAGCCAGCGCTCGATGGGCCAGGCCGTCCCGCCTTCGGCGGCCATGGGCAGGAAGGCGGGCGGCAGGTGCAGCTCGCGCACCGGCAGGCCGTGGCGATGCAGCAGCGCGCGCCAGCCCTCGATGGTGTCGCGCGCCACCCAGGCGGTCGGCACCTGGCCGCGCGCATCGCGCGGGCCGAAGGCCACCACGAGCTGTTCCACCGGTTGCAGCGCGCAGGGTTCCACGGCACCCAGCACGGCCTCGCGCAGCCGGCGGCCGGTGAGCGGCGGCAGGACGAAGGTCCGCATCGGCGTGTCGGCCGGGTGCAGCGCCGCTTCCACGCGCCGGGCGGCGAAGCGCTCGGCGATGGCCGCCAGCGCCATCTCGCCCTCGTCGTGCCAGCTGCCGTCTTCCGCGCGCCAGCCGCAATGCACCCGCACCGGGCCGCCGCCCTCGCCCGCCCATGCGGGCAGCCGCAGCCGCAGGCGCTGCACGGGGCGGGCTTTCATGCGCCCTCCCGCAACCACATCACGCGCGGCAGCGAGGCCTTGTCGTCGAGCAGCAGCACCGTCTGCAAGAACTTCGTGCGCGGCGTCTCGAGCATGCTGGCCACGCGGAACCAGTTGCTGGTGACGCCGATGCGCAGGGCCAGGGTGTCGAGTTCCGGCATCCGGAGTCGGTTGGAGAAATCGCCCGTGTTGATGAACCACTGGCCACGGTCGCGCGCGGCCAGCAGTTCGCGCGCGCGTTCGAGCGACAGGCCCGGCACGCCCGCGGCCACCAGTTCGGCGCTCGCGGTGTTGGCGTTGATCCAGGTGCGAAACGGCAGCACCGTGACGAAGGGAGCCAGCCTGGCGACCGCCGCGCCGTCGACGCCGGCAGTGGCGAGCAGGTCCTCCGCCGCGCGCGGGCGCGGCGCCCTGGGCTGGCGCGGCAGGTCGAGCGGCAGGCCCAGCGACGCGGCGGCCGCGGCCGCCGGATCGAGCGCGCCTTCCTGCGCCGCGAAGCTCCCCGAGGTGGCGGACTCGTCGTCACCGAAGCTCAGCGCGATGCGCCGCGCGATCGCCTGCGATGCGGTCGCCGGCACGCCGAGCGAGGCGCACAGGCGCTGGAAGATCCCGAGCTCGATCGGGTCGATGCGCCCGCGCTCGACCAGGTTGCGCAGGTTGTACTTGCCCTGTTCGTCGCTGATCTCGCTCACCAGGCGGGCGCCGCCCTCCACCGCCAGCAGGCCGCCGGCCGGCCGCACCGAGGGCCGGCTCCAGGCGCCGTCGAGCCGGGTGGTGGGATCGCGCGTGGCCTCTGCGCGCAGAAGTTGTTGCGCCGCGCCGAGTTCGCCGCGCAGCAGCCAGCGCGCCTGCACCCGCGACTGCTCGCCCTGGGTTTCGCGGATCGCGGCGCTCTGGCGGTTCATCATCACGGCGGCGAGCGCGGCGATCAGCGCCACGATGAAGAGCGCGCTCACGACCGCCATGCCGCGCTGCCGCGCGCAATCCGCCCTTGCCGCGATGACGATCGAGCAGCGCACGTGTGGGCCCGCGATCACCAGGAACCGATGTCCGCGTTGGCCTTCTCGCCGCCGGGCTCGCCATCCGCGCCAAGCGAGAACACGTCGATTTCTCCGCGGGTGCCGGGGTTGAGATACTGGTAGGCATTGCCCCAGGGGTCGGCGGGCAGCCGTTCCAGGTAGGGGCGCCAGTTGGCCGGCGGTTTGCCCGCCGAGGGCTTCTCGACCAGGGCGCGCAACCCCTGCGCGGCGCTCGGGTAGGCGCCGTTGTCGAGGCGGTAGAGCTTCAGCCCCTGCATGATGGCCGCCACGTCCTGGCGCGCCGCCGTGGCGCGTGCCTGGTCGGGACGGTCCATCAAACTGGGCACGATCAGCGCCGCCAGCACGCCGATGATGACGAGCACCACCATCAGTTCGATGAGGGTGAAGGCCGCCTCAAGACGGGTCTGCCGATCCGTGCGGCGACGGCTTGAAACTGCGGTCATCTTTCGCTCCCGAACATTGGACTTCAGCGGTCCGGTCCATGCTCGCAGCGGTAGATGTCAGTCCGATTGAAAATCCTCGGGAGCTTGGCGCGCGCGCCCTCGCGGGCTCGTCGTCACGCCAGCTTCACACGAGCGGGCCACAGTGCGGCTCGCACGGCCCTCACAACCCGCTCTCCCGCGCCAGCACCCGCAGCACCTGCCGCGCCACCTTCGCGAAGAAGCTCTCGCCCTGCGCGTCGAGCGTGACCACGCCGCGCACGATCTGGTGCAGGTAGATCGCGTCGCGCTGCGGTTCCAGCGGCCGCATCAGCAGCGGGTACTGGCTCTGGTTGGGCACCGCCTTGCCCTTGTCGGTGACGTTGACCGCGATCGGGCCGCCGTGCACCGACTGCAGGTAGGCCGAATCGATCTCCTCGGCCGCGACCGACGACAGGCCCACCAGCCGCACCTCGAAGCTGGCCTGGCGCGGATCGTCGGGCACGAAGCGGCCGACGGCGCCGTCCCGCAGGCGCCAGGCATGCTGGCCCTCGACATAGCCGCGCAGGTCCTGCGCGCCGCCTTCGTCGACGATGCGCGCCAGCAGCTGCTTGCCGGTGATCCAGCGCTGCGGATGCAGCTCGGCGTCGTAGTCGGCCACGGTGCCGGCGAACGGGGCCTTCACCTGCAGCAGCGCGCGCCGCTTGGCCAGGCCGCTGAGGTTCTCCTGCTCGGCCACCACGCCGCGCAGCAGCTCCTGGGTCTGGGCGCGGTCGATCTTGTCGGCCACCGAACGCGCGAGCCGCGCCTGCAGCAGCGCGAGCCGGATGCGCGCCTCGCGCTGCTCCTGCTCGAGCATCGGCGAGGCGAGCGTGAACAGCACCTGGCCCTCGCGCACGCGCTCGCCGGGGCGCACCTTGAGCTCGGCGACCTGCGCCGCTTCGGGCGCGAACACCGGCTCCTCGCGCGTGGCGCCGAGCACGGCCGGCACCTTGACGTTGACGTCCAGCGGCACGAAGGCCGCCAGCAGCAGCGCGCCGAGGATTGCCAGGCTCGCGATGCCGCGCCGCCCGGGCACGATGCGCTCGCGCATGCGCCACCAGTGGCCGAGCTCGCGCGCCACCGGCATCACGATGAACCAGCCGATCTCGACCGCGAACAGGAAGATGCCCACGGCCTTGAAGAAGAAGTGGTAGACCACGAGCGCGATGCCGAGGAACAGGAAGAAGCGGTAGAGCCAGGTCGCCCAGGCGAAGAAGGCGAACAGGCGCGCGGTGCGCGGCGCCACCGGCTCGGGCATCGGCGAGCGCAGGCCGAACAGCCATTCGCGCAGCTGCCACTGGCCGAAGGCCTGCGAGCGGCTGCTGAGGTTGGGCACGCCGATCATGTCCGACAGGAAGTAGTAGCCGTCGAAGCGCATGAACGGGCTCAGGTTGATCGCGAGCGTGCTGATCCAGCTCGTGGTGGCGATCACGAAGGCGGCGCTGCGCACCGGCCCGTCGGGCAGGAAGGCCCAGAGGAAGGTCGCGATGCTCGCCAGGCACAGCTCGGTGAGCACGCCGGCGCCGTCGACCAGCAGCCGCTGCTTGCGCGAGCGCAGCTTCCAGGTGTCGGTGGTGTCGGTGTAGAGCACCGGCACCATCACCAGGAACGAGACGCCCATGGTCGGCACGCGGCAGCCGTAGCGCGTGGCGGCATAGGCATGGCCGAGCTCGTGCAGGGTCTTGGTGAAGGCCAGGCTCAGGCCGTAGATCGCGATGCCCTGCAGCGAGAAGAAGTACGGGAAGGTGTGCAGGAACTCGTCCCACTGGCGCGAGACGAAATACAGGCCCACCAGCCCGAGCGCGACGATCAGCAGCGCGAAGCCGCGCGTGAACAGCGGCGCCACCCAGTGCACGGTGCGGCGCAGGAAGCGGTCGGGCTTGACCAGCGGCACGCGGATGAACAGGTAGTGGTGCAGCAGCCATTTCCACCAGGCCTGGTCGTGCGCCCGGGCCTGGGCGCTCAGGCTCTTGACCGCGTCGCCCAGCGGCGCGCGCGTGAGGTTGTTGCTCGCGAGGAACTGCAGCAGCGCCTTGATGGCGCCGGGCTCGGGCTCGGCGCCCTGCTGCTGCGCGAACAGCCGCCGCATCTCGCCGACCGTGCGGCCGCGCCAGGCCGACAGCAGCGCGAGCTCGACCTGGCCGATCTGGAAGTAGGCATGCCGCACCGGGTCGAAGATGCTCCAGCTCGGCGCGCCGTCGAGCAGCGGCGAGCTGCGGTCGAAGCGCAGCTCCTCGCGCAGCTCGGGCAGCAGCGCGTCGTCGGGCAGTTCGCCCTGGGCGATGGCGGGCTTGGGGGCCATGGGCGACGGCCTCCTACCAGCCCAGGGTCTGGCGCGCCACGGTGATCGGGCGGCGCAGCACGTAGAACAGCAGCGGCACCTTGCCGCCGTAGACCTGCGCGGTGCCGCGCGTGCCGATGCGCAGCTGGTGCAGCGCCTGGGCATCGTCGGCACGCGCCGCGAGGCGGAAGGCCAGCGTGCTGCCGTCGGTCTTCTCGGCCTGGTAGCCGGCGCGCAGCAGGCGGGCCTCGATCGGGCGCAGCGGATCGCTGTCGAGGTAGATTTTCACGCGCGCGCCGTCCTCGATCAGCATGCTGTCCTGCACCGGCAGGAAGATGCTGAACTCGATGCGCTCGGCGTTGGCGATCTTCATGATCTGCTGGCCCGTCTCCACCGGCCGGCCCTGCCAGTCGCGGCGGTCGCTGTAGACCGCGATGCCGTCGACCGGCGCGCTGAGCACCGACTTGGCCATCAGGTCGCGCGCATAGTCGTACTGCGCGGTGGCGAGGTCGAGCTCGGCCTTGTTGATCGCCACCTCGCGGTTGGCGTCGGCGCTGTCGATCGCGGCCTGCGAGGTGCTCGCGAAGCGCGCGGTCGCCACCTGCATCTTGCGCTGCGCGAGCTCGAGCTCGTTGCGCAGCTTGGTGTCCTCGAAGCGCAGGATCGGCTGGTTGGCCTTCACCGGCGTGTTCGGCGGCACCAGGATCTCGGCCACCACGCCGGTGAGCGGCGCGGCGATCACGGCCGGGTCGGCCGCGGCCACCTCCATCGGCGCCAGCGCGCTCATCGAGACCGGGAAGATGCAGGCCAGCAGCACCGCCGCGGCGATCAGCCAGCGCGTGCGGCGCTCGAAGCGCCAGCGTTCCCAGAAGCGGGTCGGCCCGGCCAGCGCGCCCCAGGCGTGCGAATAGGTCTCGGCCAGCCGGCGCGCCACCTTCTGCTGCGGCTCGCTCCAGGGCTCGAGCGCGAACAGCAGCACGCCGCCGAGCGCGTCGCCGTCCTTCATGCGCATCGGCAGCCACAGCGCGTGCGCGAACGGATAGGCCGCCGCGTCGCGCTCCTCGGGGTCGACGTAGGCCTCGCGGCCGAAGGCCAGCGGCGCCTCGGTGCGCGCGGCCTCGGCCGGCAGGCTCGCCACCAGCCGCTCGATCCAGCGGATCAGCGGCACGTTGCGGTCGACCGCGGCCAGGCTCGACACGCCGATGACCTGGAAGGCCGCGTCCGCATGGCGTCGGCGCAGGCAGAAGGCCTGGCGAAACGGCAGGATGCGCTTGGCCTCGTTGAGCAGGTGGAAGACCAGCTCCTTCTCGGTCTGCTGGCGCCGGATCTCGGCCTCGAGCTCGAGCAGCACCAGCGTGCCGTCGCGAAAGCGCGGCGTGGCGTCGACCACGCGCGCGCCGGCCGGCGCGGCCTGCGCCGGCTTCGGTGACGGGCCCGCGGGGCTTCCGGAGCCTCCAGGACCATCCCCCAGGGGTGCTGCGCTCATGGTGCTGTCCGCTTTCTCATGGAGTGGCCTGCGCGCGCTGCCGCGAGGCCGGGTTCTGCGCGAATTCCGCGCTGCCGCTCATGCCGGGCAGCACCGCCTCGCGGCCGCCCGCGAACTGGCCGACCACGCGCACCGTCTGGCTCACGGGGTCGACCGCGGCGCCGAGCCGCGTGACCTTGGCCTCGTAGCTGCGGCCGGTCTCGTCGATCCTGAACCTGAAGGGGCTGCCCGGCGCGAGCCAGCCGAGCCAGGCCGAGGGCGCGATCAGGTGCATCTCGAGTTCGCTGTCGTTGAGCACGCGCGTGAGCTCCTTGCCGGCCGCGGCGTTCTCGTGCTGGTGCGAGATGTTCTCCACCACGATGCCCGAGAACGGCGCGACGATGGTGCAGTCGCGCATCTGGGCCTCGAGCGCGGTCGCCTCGGCGCCGGTCTGCTCGGCCTTGGCCTTGGCGATCTGCACGTCGCTCTTGCCGATGGCCTCGTAGCGGTCGAGCTCCCGGCTCTGCTTGAGGATGGTCTGGCTCGCGCGGTTGGCGGCCCAGGCGGCATTGGCCTCGGCGCGGATGCGCGAGCAGTCGAAGGCCACGAGCACCGCGCCCTTCTGGAAGCGCTCGCCCTCCTTGAAGGGCATCTGCGCGATGCGCGCGGCGATCTTGGCCGAGAACAGCACCTCGTCCTTGGGCTTGACCACGCCGCGCACCGCGCTCGCATCGGCGCGCGGTGCATCGGCCGGCGCGATCGAGGCCAGCGCGCCGGGGGCGGCAGCCGCGGCGACGGCGGCGGCATTGCCCGCGCCCTGGGGTGGCGTGGCGGCCGCGGGCGGCGCGGGCGTGGACGGCGACGCGCTCGGTGCCATCGCGGCGAGCGCCGTGCCTGGCGCCACGACCGGTTCGGCGGCGGGCGCGGGCTTGGCTGCGGTTGCAGCAGGTGCGGGTGCCGGGGTCGGCGCGGGCGCCGCTGCCACCGGCGGCACCGTCTCGCGCTTCTTCGCCCCGCCTCCGCCCAGGTAGCCCCAGGCGATCGCGATCAGCACGACCGCGAAGGCGGCGCCGATCGCCAGCGTTCGCCAGCGCGCGCGGTCGGGCGAGGGGCTGCGGGACGGCTCGGGGGTGGGATCGTCGAGGTTCATGGAGCGAGGGCCCGGTGGTGGAACGAGAGAAGTCGCGCGTCAGGACGCCGCGCCGCAGGCCGCGGCCGCGGTGGCACCGGTCGTGTCCTGCCGGCTCTGCCACAGCCGCTGCAGCCCGCCCGCGAGCTGCGCCACCGAGTCGCGGCTGCTGACCTCGGGCGTGAAGCTGTCGAGGCCGATCGCGCTGTAGACGTTGGCGAAGGCGTTCTGCATGTCGGCATAGGCCAGGTCGTAGCGCACCTCGGCCAGCAGGCCGTTCATCTCCTCGCGGATCACGCGCTGGCGGCTCTCCTGGTTGGCCTTGAAGGCCGACTGCATCTGCGTGGTGATGCCGCCCTGCACCTCCGAGTAGCGCCCGGCCGTGATCAGCGACTGGCGCGCGAACGCGAACTGCGCGCGGCTCACGTGCACCTGGGTCATGATGGCCATGGTCAGCGCGCGCTCGCGCTCGGTCAGCCACTCGGCCTGGGTCTCGATCAGCCGCTTGTCGGCGGGATAGCGGAACAGGCTCACCAGGTTCCAGCTCGCGCGCACGCCCACGCCCGACCAGTTGTTGTTGTAGAGGAAGTCGTTGGAGTCGTAGTTGGTGCCGATGAAGGCACGCACGCTCGGCAGGTTGCGCAACAGCGCGACCGTGCCGTCGCTCTCGTTGATGCGCAGCCGGTAGGCGATCTCGCGCAGCTCGGAGCGGTTCTCCAGCGCCGCGCGCACCATCCCCTCGCCCGAGAGACAGAACTCGGTCGACAGCGCGCTGCGCTGCGGCACCACGAGCGAGAACTCGGTGCCGGGCGCGAGGTTCATGAGCGCGGCGAGCTGCGCCTTGGCGATCACCAGCTCGCGCTGCAGCGCCTGGATCTGGCGCTGCACGTCGATCAGGTCGCGCTGGTAGGTCAGCGCGGCCAGCGGGCTGGTGGTGCGCCGGCGCGCGATCTCCTCCGAGTCGCCGAGCGCGTTGTTGACGTCGCCCGACAGCTGCGTGAGCTTGCGGATCAGCCGCTCGGCGCTGATGGCGCGCCAGTAGGCGGTGCGCACGTCCTCCACCATGCGGTTGGCGACCTTGCGGCGGTTCTCGAGCGAGATCAGCCGCTGGTCGGCGGTCTGCTTGGCGCGCGCGTACGAAACGCCGAAGTCCAGCACGTCCCAGCTCAGGCTCAGGTCGGCCGCCGTGGTCTGGCGCTCCGACGAGGTCGAGGGCTCCAGCGATTGCCGCCCGGTCAGCAGCGAACGGCTGCTCGCGCCGCTGTCGTTGCTGCGCCCGTTGTAGCCGGCATTGGCCACCAGCTGCGGCAGCATGTCGAAGCGCGCCCGGTCGAGCTCGCGGCCGCGCACCGCCTCCTCCATCATCGCGACCTTGTAGTCGAGGTTGTACTTGAGCGCGCGCGCCATCGCCTCGTAGAGGCCGATCGCACCGCCCACCGGCTCCTGGTCGGCCGTCAGCGACTTGAGGTTGCGGTCCACGCGCAGCGTCAGCTCGGTCTTGGTCAGCGGCGCGGGCGTGACGCTGCAGCCCGCCAGCACGGCGATCGAGGCGGCGGCGAGAGCGGCGGCGCGCAGCCTCGACGTGGCGGCAGGAGCGGCGGCGCGTGGGCGGGTCGTGCGGGTCGTGCGTTGGATCGATGGCATGGCGGACGTCTTTCTTCGAGTTCGGTTTCTCAAGGGGTGATCTCCACAACCGGCTGCGCGCGCAGGGCGGCAGCCAGTTGCTCCGTTTCGGTGGCCGACTGGTTGACGTGGAAGGCGATCTGCTCGCTGAAGAGCAGCCCGCCCACGTCGCCCACCGGCAGCCCGGCCGCGCGCGGCGCCGGCGGTGCCAGGCGCTGCGGCGGCGTGCGCTCGTTGCCGATGCGCGGGTCGTTCGAGGCTTCCGAAGCCGCGGCGCCGAGCGCGCCGAGGCCCGACGCGCCGTCCGGCCGGTCCGCGGTGTCGCCGACCAGCAGCTCCTGGCCCGGGCGCATGGCCTCGAGCACCCGGACATCGCCCTGGCGCGAGAACATCGCGCGCGCCGGGTCGAGCACCACGAAGCGGCGCTGCAGGCTCTCGACCACATCGAGGATTGGCGTGCCGCTGTCGAGCCGCGGGATGCCGTCGAGCGGGCGGATGCCTTCGAGCGCGATGCGCAGCGGCTCCTTGCCGTCGAGGAACTGGATGCCGTAGAGCGGACGGATGGCATTGACCGCCTCGTCGATGTGCAGCGGCACCGCCATCGGCTTGAGCTCGTAGGCCTTGTAGCCCCACTCGGTGCGGATGTCCCAGCCCGCAGGCCAGTCGGGCTGGCCGAACTCGAGCAGTTGGCCGACGCTCGGCGGCACCTCGGCCAGCGGCGGGACGGGTGGCGGGGGTGGCGCCGGCGGCTGCGTGGCCGGCGAGACCGTGAGGCTCACCGTGCCGGTGGCGGTGGCGCCGTCGCGGTCGACCGCGGTGTAGGAGAAGCTCGGCGTGCCCGAGAAGCCTGGCAGCGGCACGAAGGTGAGCGTGCCGTCGGCATTGAGCGTGACCGTGCCGCCGTCCACCGCGACCGAGCCACCGACCGCGATCGGCACGCCGTTGATGTCGCGCACCGTGAGCGGTCCGCCCTCGGGGTCGCTGTCGTTGGCCAGCACGTCGATCGTGACCGGCGCGCCACCGGCCGAGACCGCGCTGTCGGGCCGCACCACCGGTGCGCCGTTGACCGGTGCGATGTCGATGGTGATGCGGTTGGGCGTGGCGTCGAAGGCACCGGCGGAGTCCTGCACCGAGAAGGTGAAGCTCGCATAGGCCGTGCCGCTGCCGTTGGCCGCGGGCACGAAGCTCAGCCGGCCGGCCGCGATATCGGCCGCCGAGATCACCTGGCCCGCCGTCACCGCCACGCCGTTCAGCAGCAAGGTGCCGTTGGCCGGCAGCGTGTCGATGCGCACGTTCGCCAGCGTCTGGCCCGCATCGGCATCGGTGAACGCGAAGTTCGCGCCGGTGAGCACGAGCGCCGTGTCCTCGGTGCCGCGGATCGTCGCGTCGGCGCTGTCCGGCGGCGTGTTGGCGCCGACATTGACCGTCAGGGTCGCGGTGGCGGTGCCGCCCTGGCCGTCGCTGACGGTGTAGCGGATGACGACCGGGCCGTTGAGGTTGGTGGCCGGCACGAAGTTCAGCGTGCCGTCGGGGTTCACCGTGACCGTGCCGAGCGCGGGGTTGTCCAGCACGGCGCCGGTCACCGTGAGGCTGTCGCCATCGACGTCGCTGTCGTTGGCCAGCACGGGGATGTTGTTCAGCGGCGTGTTGATCGGCGTGCTGGCGATGTCGTTGCCCGCGATTGGCGCGTCGTTCACGGCGGCGATATTGACGGTCACGGTGACCGTCGAGGTGCCGCCCTGGCCATCGCTCACGGTGTAAGTGAAGCTGGCCGGGCCGTTGTAGTTGGCGTTCGGGGTGAAGACGACATTGCCGCCGACGAGGCTGACCGTGCCGTTGGTCGCATCCTGCACGCTCACGATGGTCAGCGGATTGCCGTCGACGTCGGTGTCGTTGCCCAGCAAGGTGGCGGCCGGGATCGTCAGCGGCGTGTCCTCCACCGCGTTGACCGTGTCGGGGTTCGCCACCGGTGCGTCATTGACCGGCGCGATGTCGAAGCCGATGCGGTTCGGCGTGGTGTCGAAGGCGCCGGCCGAGTCCTGCACCGAGAAGGTGAAGCTCGCGTAGTTCGTGCCGTTGCCGTTCGCAGCAGGAACGAAGCTCAGGCGACCGGCGGCGATGTCGGCGGCCGAGATCACCTGGCCTGCGTTCACGGCCACGCCGTTGAGCAGTAAGGTGCCGTTGGCCGGCAGCGTGTCGACGCGAACGTTCGCCAGCGTCTGGCCTGCATCCGCATCGGTGAACGCGAAGTTGGCGCTGCCCAGAACGACCGGCGTGTCCTCGGTGCCCGTGATCGTCGCATCCGCGCTGTTCGGCGGCGTGTTCGCGCCGACATTGACCGTCAGCGTGGCCGTGTCCGTGCCACCCTTTCCGTCGCTCACCGTGTAGGTGATGACCACCGGCCCCGTCACGTTGGCGGCCGGCGTGAAGTTCAGCGTGCCATCGGCGTTGACCGTGACCGTGCCGCGCGCCGGATCGACGCTCGCGCCTGTCACCGTCAGCGGGTCGCCATCCACGTCGCTGTCGTTGGCCAGCACCGGGATGTTGGCCAGCGGCGTGTTGATCGGCGTGCTCGCGAGGTCGTCGCCCGCCACCGGTGCGTCGTTGACCGGCGTGACGACGATGGTCAGCGTCGCGATCGCGGTGGCGGTGCCGTCGCTCACGGTGTAGGTCGCCACGGGCACCGGGCCGTTGTAGTGGGCCGCGGGCGTGAAGACGTAGCTGCCGTCGGCATTGATCGCCAGCGTGCCCACGCCGGCGAGCGTGGCCGTCTGGCCGGCGGTGTAGCTGGCGCCGCCGACCGTGAAGCCCGTCACCGTCAGGCCGTCGCCGTCGAGATCGCTGTCGTTGCCCAGCACGTTGCCGGTGGCCGGCGTGTCCTCGGGCACGGTGTTCGTGTCGGCGTTCGCCACCGGTGCATCGTTGCTGCCGCTCACGGTGATCGTCAGCGTCGAGCTGTCGGTGCTCGAGCCGTCGGCCATCGCATAGGTGGCGACCGGCACCGGGCCGCTGTAGTTGGCCGCCGGCGTGAAGGTGTAGCTGCCGTCGGCGCGGATCGTCAGCGTGCCCACGCCCGCGATGCTGGCGGTCTGGCCCGCGGCATAGGCCGTGGCGTCCCCCGCCACCGTGAAGCCGGTGACCGTCACCGGGCCGTCGACGCTGCTGGTGCCCGCGAGCACGGTGCCGGAGATCGGCGTGTCCTCGGGCGTGCTCACGCTCTCGTCGGCGTCGGTGAAGGGGTCGTCCACCGGCGTGACCACGATGGTCAGCGTCGAGCTGTCGGTGATGCTGCCGTCGCTCAGGCGATAGGTCGCGACCGGCACCGGGCCGTTGTAGTTGGCCGCCGGCGTGAAGGTGTAGCTGCCGTCGGCATTGATCCTCAGCGTGCCCACGCCCGCGATGCTCGCGGTCTGGCCCGCGGCGTAGGCCGTGGCGTCGCCGGCCACGCTGAAGCCGGTGACCGTCACCGTGCCGTCGGGACTGCTGGTGCCCGCGAGCACCGAGCCCGAGATCGGCGTGTCCTCCGCCGTGCTCACGCTTTCGTCGCCATCGGAGAAACCGTCGGCCACCGGGGAGACGGCGAGCGTGAGCGTGGCGCTCGCGGTGGCCGTGCCGTCGCTGACGGTGTAGGTCGCCACCGGCACCGCGCCGTTGTAGTTGGCCGCCGGCGTGAAGACGTAGCTGCCGTCGGCGTTGATGACCAGCGTGCCCGCGCCCGCCAGCGTGGCGCTCTGCCCGGCCGTGTAGGTGCTGCCGTCGACCACGAACTGCGTTACCGTGAGCGTGTTGCCGTCGGCGTCGCTGTCGTTGCCCAGCACATTGCCCGTGGCGACCGTGTCCTCGGGAATGGTCTGCGCGTCCGGGTTCGCGACCGGCAGGTCGTTGACCGGTGCGATGTCAATGGTGATGCGGTTCGGCGCGGTGTCGAAGGCGCCGGCGGAGTCCTGTACCGAGAAGGTGAAGCTCGCGTAGGCGAAGCCGTTGCCGTTGGCCGCGGGCACGAAGCTCAGGCGGCCGGCGGCGATGTCGGCGGCGGAGATCAGCTGGCCCGAGGTGACGGCCACGCCGTCGAGCAGCAGCGTGCCGTTGGTCGGCAGCGTGTCGATGCGGACGTTGGCGAGGGTCTGGCCGGCGTCCGCGTCGGTGAACGCGAAGTTGGCGGTGGTCAGGACCAGCGGCGTGTCTTCGGTGCCGGCGAGGGTCGCGTCCGCGCTGTCGGGCGGCGTGTTGGTGCCGACGTTGACGGTCAGCGTGGCCGTCGCGGTGCCGCCCTTGCCGTCGCTCACCGTGTAAGTGATGACGACCGCGCCCGTCACATTGTTCGCCGGCGTGAAGTTCAGCGTGCCGTCGGCATTGACCGTCACCGTGCCCTGCGCCGGGTTGTTCAGCGTGGCGCTGGTGACCGTCAGCGAGTCGCCATCGACATCGCTGTCATTGGCCAGCACCGGGATGCTCGAGAGCGGCGTGTTGATCGGCGTGCTGGCGATGTCATTGCCGGCCACCGGCGCGTCGTTCACGGCGCCGACATTGACCGTCACGGTCGTGGTCGACGTCCCGCCCTGTCCGTCGCTGACAGTGTAGGTGAAGCTGGCCGGGCCGTTGTAGTTGGCGTTGGGCGTGAAGACCACGTTGCCGCCGACCAGGCTGACCGTGCCGTTGGTGGCGCCCTGAACGCTCACGAGGGTCAACGGGTTGCCGTCGACGTCGGTGTCGTTGCCGAGCAAGCTCGCGGCCGGGATCGTCAGCGGCGTGTCTTCCACCGCGTTGACGGTGTCGGGGTTCGCGACCGGTGCGTCGTTGACCGGCGCGATGTCGAAGCCGATGCGGTTCGGCGTGGAATCGAAGGCGCCGGCCGAGTCCTGCACCGAGAAGGTGAAGCTCGCGTAATTCGTGCCGTTGCCATTGGCCGAGGGCACGAAGCTCAGGCGACCGGCCGCGATATCGGCGGCCGAGATCACCTGGCCCGCGCTCACGGCCACGCCGTTGAGCAGCAGGGTGCCGTTGGCCGGCAGCGTGTCGATGCGCACGTTCGCCAGGGTCTGGCCGCTGTCGGCGTCGGTGAACGCGAAGTTCGCGCTCGTCAGCGTGATGGCGGTGTCTTCGGTGCCGGCGATCGTCGCGTCGGCGCTGTTCGGCGGCGTGTTCGCACCGACGTTGACCGTCAGGGTGGCGGTATCCGTGCCGCCCTTGCCGTCGCTCACCGTGTAGGTGATGACCACCGGCCCCGTCACGTTGGCGGCCGGCGCGAAGTTCAGCGTGCCGTCGGCATTGACCGTGACCGTGCCGAGCGCCGGATCCACCGTGGCGCTGGTGACGGTGAGCGGATCTCCGTCGACATCGCTGTCGTTCGCGAGCACCGGGATGTTCGTGAGCGGGGTGTTGATCGGCGTGCTCGCGATGTCATCGCCGGCCACCGGTGCATCGTTGGTCGCGCCCACATTGACCGTCACGGTCGTGGTCGAGGTCCCACCCTGGCCATCGCTCACCGTGTAGGTGAAGCTGGCCGGGCCGTTGTAGTTGGCGTTCGGCGTGAAGACCACACTGCCGTTCGCCAGGGTCACCGTGCCGTTGACGGCATCCTGCACGCTCACGATCGTCAGCGCGTCGCCGTCGGCATCGGTGTCGTTGCCCAGCAGCGTGCCCACGGGGATCGTCAGCGGCACATCCTCGCTCGCGCTCACCGTGTCGGGGTTTCCGACCGGTGCGTCATTGACCGGCGCGATATCGAAGGTGATGGTGTTCGGCGCGGTGTCGAAGGCACCGCCCGAGTCCTGCACCGAGAAGCTGAAGCTTGCGTAGGCCGGGCCATTGCCGTTGGCGGCCGGAGCGAAGCTCAGGCGACCCGCAGCGATGTCGGCGGCCGAGATCACTTGGCCGGCGGTGACGGCGACGCCATCGAGCAGCAGCGTGCCATTCGCGGGCAGCGTGTCGATGCGCACATTGGCGAGCGTCTGCCCGCCGTCGGCATCGGTGAACGCGAAGTTCGCGGTGCCCAGCACCACCGGCGTGTCTTCCGTGCCGGAGACCGTGGCGTCGGCGCTGTTCGGCGGGGTATTGCTGCCGACATTGACCGTCAGCGTGGCCGTCGCGGTGCCGCCCTTGCCATCGCTCACGGTGTAGCTGATGACGACGGCCCCGGTCACGTTGTTGGCCGGCGTGAAGCTCAGCGTGCCGTCGGCGTTGACCGTCACGCTGCCCTGCGCCGGGTTGTTCAGCGTCGCACCCGTGACCGTGAGCGGATCGCCATCGACGTCGCTGTCGTTCGCCAGCACCGGGATGTTGGTCAGCGGCGTGTTGATCGGCGTGCTCGCGATGTCGTTGCCCGCGACCGGTGCGTCATTGACCGCGCCGACATTGACGGTCACGGTGACCGTCGAGGTGCCGCCCTGCCCGTCGCTCACCGTGTAGGTGAAGCTGGCCGGCCCGTTGTAGTTGGCGGCCGGTGTGAACACCACATTGCCATTGACCAGGCTCACCGTGCCATTGGTCGCGTCCTGCACGCTCACGATGGTGAGCGGATCGCCATCCACATCGGTGTCATTGCCCAGCAGCGTTCCCGCAGGAATCGTCAGCGGCGTGTCCTCCACCGCATTGACGGTATCGGGGTTGCCCACCGGTGCATCGTTGACCGGCGCGATGTCGATGGTGATGCGGTTGGGGGCCGTGTCGAAGGCCCCGGCGGAGTCCTGCACAGAGAAGGTGAAGCTGGCGTAGCCCGTCCCATTGCCATTGGCCGCGGGCACGAAGCTCAGCCGTCCCGCCGCGATGTCGGCCGCCGAGATCACCTGGCCCGAAGTGACCGCCACGCCATTCAGCAGCAAGGTGCCATTGGCCGGCAGCGTGTCGATGCGAACGTTCGCGAGCGTCTGGCCCGCATCGGCATCGGTGAACGCGAAGTTGGCGCTGCCCAGAACGACCGGCGTGTCCTCGGTGCCCGAGATCGTTGCGTCGGCACTGTTGGGTGGGGTGTTCGTGCGGACGTTCACCGTCAGCGTGGCCGTGTCCGTGCCGCCCTTGCCATCGCTCACCGTGTAGCTGATGACGACCGGTCCCGTCACGTTGCTGGCCGGCGTGAAGTTCAAGGTGCCGTCGGCATTGACCGTGACCGAGCCGAGCGCCGGATTGACGCTTGCGCCCGTCACCGTGAGCGGATCGCCATCGACGTCGCTGTCGTTCGCCAGCACCGGGATATTCGTCAGCGGCGTGTTGATCGGCGTGCTCGCGATATCGTCGCCCGCCACCGGCGCGTCGTTCACGGCGCCGACATTGACCGTCACGGTCGTGGTCGAGGTGCCGCCCTTGCCGTCGCTCACGGTGTAGGTGAAGCTGGCCGGGCCGTTGTAATTGGCGTTGGGCGTGAACACCACGTTGCCGCCGACAAGGCTGACCGTGCCGTTGACCGCGTCCTGCACGCTCGTGATGGTCAGCGCATCGCCATCCACGTCGGTGTCGTTGGCCAGCAGATTGCCGGTGGGAATGGTCAGCGGCGTGTCCTCGGTGGCGGCCACCGCGTCCGGCGAGGCCACGGGCGCGTCGTTGGCGGCCGCGACGTTCACGCTCACCGTCACGGTCGAGCTGCCGCCATTGCCATCGCTCACCGTGTAGCTGAAGCTGGCCGGGCCGTTGTAGTTGGCGTTCGGCGTGAACACCACGTTGCCGCCCACCAGGCTGACCGTGCCATTGACCGCGCCCTGCACGCTCGTGATGCTCAGCGTGTCGCCATCGGCATCGCTGTCGTTGCCCAGCAATGCCGACGCGGGAATGGTCAGCGCTGTGTCCTCGACCGCATTGACGGTGTCGGGCGTACCGACCGGCGCATCGTTGACCGGCGCGATGTCGAAGCTGATGCGGTTCGGCGTCGTGTCGAAGGCTCCACCCGAGTCCTGCACCGAGAAGCTGAAGCTGGCGTAGCCCGTGCCGTTGCCATTGGCGGCCGGCACGAAGCTCAGCCGCCCCGCGGCGATATCGGCCGCCGAGATCACCTGCCCCGTGGTGACCGCCACGCCATCGAGCAGCAGCGTGCCATTGGCCGGCAGCGTGTCGATGCGCACATTCGCCAGCGCCTGGCCGGCATCCGCATCGGTGAACGCGAAGTTGGCCGTGGTCAGGACGACCGGGGTGTCTTCCGTGCCCGAGATCGTCGCGTCCGCGCTGTCGGGCGGCGTATTGGTGCCGACGTTGACCGTCAGGGTGGCGGTGTCCGAACCGCCCTTGCCGTCGCTCACCGTGTAGCTGATGACCACGGCGCCCGTCACGTTGGCGGCGGGCGTGAAGTTCAGCGTGCCGTCGGCGTTGATGGTCACCGTGCCTTGGGCCGGATTGTTCAGCGTGGCGCTGGTGACCGTGAGGCTGTCGCCATCGACATCGCTGTCGTTGGCCAGTACCGGGATGTTCGAGAGCGGCGTGTTGATCGGCGTGCTGGCGATGTCGTTGCCCGCGACCGGTGCGTCGTTGACCGCGCCCACGTTGACCGTGACGGTCACGGTCGAGCTGCCGCCCTGCCCGTCACTCACCGTGTAGGTAAAGCTGGCCGGGCCGTTGTAGTTGGCATTGGGCGTGAACACCACGTTGCCGCCGACCAGGCTCACGCTGCCATTGGTCGCGTCCTGCACGCTCACGATGGTCAGCGGGTTGCCGTCGGCATCGGAGTCGTTGCCCAGCAGTGTTCCCGCGGGAATCGTCAGCGGCGTGTCTTCCACCGCATCGACGGTGTCGGGGTTCGCCACCGGCGCGTCGTTGACCGGTGCAATGTCGAAGCTGATGCGGTTCGGCGTGGTGTCGAAGGCGCCGCCCGAATCCTGCACCGAGAAGGTGAAGCTCGCGTAGTTCGTGCCATTGCCGTTCGCGGCCGGCACGAAGCCCAGGTTGCCCGCCGCGATGTCGGCGGCCGAGATCACCTGGCCGGCCGTGACCGCCACGCCGTTGAGCAGCAGCGTGCCGTTGGCCGGAAGCGTATCGATGCGCACATTGGCGAGCGCCTGGCCCGAATCCGCGTCCGTGAAGGCGAAGTTCGCGGTGCCCAGAACGACGGGCGTGTCCTCGGTACCCAAGATCGTCGCATCGGCGCTGTTCGGCGGCGTATTGGTGCCGACGTTGACCGTCAAGGTCGCCGTGTCCACGCCACCCTTGCCGTCGCTCACCGTGTAGCTGATGACGACGGGACCGGTCACGTTGGCCGCGGGCGTGAAGTTCAACGTGCCGTCGGCATTGACCGTGACCGTCCCTTGGGCCGGGTTGTTCAGCGTCGCGTTGGTGACCGTGAGGCTGTCGCCATCGACATCGCTGTCGTTCGCCAGTACCGGGATATTGGTCAGCGGCGTGTTGATCGGCGTACTCGCGATGTCATCGCCCGCGACCGGCGCGTCGTTAACTGCGCCGACGTTCACCGTGACCGTCACGGTCGAAGTGCCACCCTGCCCGTCGCTCACGGTGTAGCTGAAGCTGGCCGGGCCGTTGTAGTTGGCAGCGGGCGTGAACACTACATTGCCGCCCACCAGGCTCACCGTGCCATTGGTCGCGTCCTGCACGCTCACGATGGTGAGCGGGTCGCCGTCCACGTCGGTGTCGTTGCCCAGCAGCGTGCCGACCGGAATGCTCAGCGGCGTGTCCTCGACCGCGTTGACGGTGTCGGGGTTGCCCACCGGCGCATCGTTGACCGGCGCGATGTCGAAGCTGATGCGATTCGGCGCCGTGTCGAAGGCACCACCCGAGTCCTGCACCGAGAAGGTGAAGCTCGCGTAGCCCGTGCCGTTGCCGTTCGCGCCCGGCACGAAGCTCAGCCGGCCCGCGGCGATATCGGCGGCGGAAATCACCTGGCCGGCGGTGACGGCCACGCCGTCGAGCAACAAGGTGCCGTTGGCCGGCAGCGTGTCGATGCGCACGTTCGCGAGCGTCTGGCCGGCATCCGCGTCGGTGAACGCGAAGTTGGCCGAGCCCAGCACGACCGGCGTGTCCTCGGTGCCGGACAGGGTCGCATCGGCGCTGTTCGGCGGGGAGTTCGTGCCGACATTGACCGTCAGGGTGGCCGTGTCCGTGCCGCCCTTGCCGTCGCTCACCGTGTAGCTGATGACCACCGCGCCCGTCACATTTGCCGCCGGGGTGAAGTTCAGCGTGCCATCGGCGTTGATGGTCACCGTGCCCTGTGCCGGGTTGTTCAGCGTGGCGCTGGTCACGGTGAGGCTGTCGCCGTCGACATCGCTGTCGTTCGCGAGCACCGGGATGTTGGTCAGCGGCGTGTTGATCGGCGTGCTGGCGATGTCGTTGCCCGCCACCGGCGCGTCGTTCACGGCGGCGACATTGACGGTCACGGTGACCGTCGAGCTGCCGCCCTGCCCGTCGCTCACGGTGTACGTGAAGCTGGCGGGGCCGTTGTAGTTGGCGGCCGGGATGAACACCACGTTGCCGCCGACCAGGCTCACGGTGCCAGTGGTCGCATCCTGGACGCTGACGATGGTCAGCGTGTCGCCATCCACGTCGCTGTCGTTGCCCAGCAGGCTGCCCACCGGGATGCTCAACGGCGTGTCCTCGACGGCCGCCACTGTGTCGGGCGCGGCCACGGGTGCGTCGTTGACCGCGGCGATGTCGATGGTGATGCGGTTCGGCGTGGTGTCGAACGCGCCGGCCGAGTCCTGCACCGAGAAGCCGAAGCTTGCGTAGGCGGTGCCGTTGCCGTTGGCGGCGGGCACGAAGCTCAGCCGGCCGGCGGCGATGTCGGCGGCGGAGATCACCTGGCCCGACGTGACGGCCACGCCATCGAGCAGCAGCGTGCCATTGGTCGGCAGCGTGTCGATGCGCACGTTCGCGAGCGTCTGGCCGCTGTCGGCATCGGTGAACGCGAAATTGGCCGTGGTCAGGACCAGTGGCGTGTCCTCGGTGCCCGAGAGCGTTGCATCGGCGCTGTTCGGCGGTGTGTTGGTGCCGACGTTGACGGTCAGCGTCGCGGTGTCCGTGCCGCCCTTGCCGTCGCTCACGGTGTAGGTGATGACGACCGCGCCCGTCACGTTGTTCGCCGGCGTGAAGTTCAGCGTGCCGTCGGCATTGACCGAGACCGTGCCTTGCGCCGGATTGTTCAGCGTGGCATTCGTGACCGTCAGCGAATCGCCATCGACGTCGCTGTCGTTGGCCAGTACCGGGATGTTCGCCAGCGGCGTATTGATCGGCGTGCTCGCGATGTCGTTGCCAGCCACCGGCGCGTCATTGACCGCGCCCACGTTGACGGTGACCGTCACGGTCGAGCTGCCGCCCTTTCCGTCGCTCACGGTGTAGGTGAAGCTGGCGGGGCCGTTGTAGTTGGCGGCCGGTGTGAAGACCACGTTGCCACCCACCAGGCTCACCGTGCCGTTGACGGCGTCCTGCACGCTGACGATCGCGAGCGTGTCGCCATCGACATCGGTGTCGTTGCCCAGCAGTGCTCCCGCGGGAATCGTCAGCGGCGTGTCTTCCACCGCGTTGACGGTGTCGGGGTTGCCCACCGGTGCATCGTTGACCGGCGCGATGTCGATGGTGATGCGGTTGGGAGCAGCGTCGAAGGCCCCGCCCGAGTCCTGTACCGAGAAGGTGAAGCTGGCGTAGCCCGTGCCGTTGCCATCGACCGCGGGAACGAAGCTCAGCCGGCCGGCCGCGATGTCGGCGGCGGAGACCACCTGGCCAGCAGTCACGGCGACGCCATCGAGCAGCAGCGTGCCATTGGTGGGCAGCGTGTCGATCCGGACGTTCGCAAGCGTCTGCCCGGCATCCGCGTCGGTGAAGGCGAAATTGGCCGTGATCAGGACCAGCGGCGTGTCCTCGGTGCCCGGGATCGTCGCATCGGCGCTGTTGGGCGGCGTGTTGGTGCCGACGTTGACCGTCAGGGTGGCCGTGTCCGTGCCACCCTTGCCGTCGCTCACGGTGTAGGTGATGACGACCGCGCCCGTGACGTTGGTAGCCGGGGTGAAGTTCAGCGTGCCGTCGGCGTTGACCGTCACGCTTCCCTGCGCCGGGTTGTTCAGCGTGGCGCCGGTGACCGTCAACGGATCGCCATCGATGTCGCTGTCATTGGCCAGGACCGGAATGTTGGTCAGCGGCGTGTTGATCGGCGTGCTCGCGATGTCATCGCCGGCCACCGGCGCATCGTTCACGGCGGCGACATTGACGGTCACGGTCGTGGTCGAGGTGCCGCCCTTGCCGTCGCTCACGGTATAGGTGAAGCTGGCCGGGCCGTTGTAGTTGGCCGTGGGCGTGAAGACCACGCTGCCATTGGCCAGCGTGACCGTCCCGTTGACGGCATCCTGCACGCTCACGATCGTCAGTGCGTCGCCGTCGGCATCGGTGTCGTTGCCCAGCAGCGTGCCCACGGGGATGGTCAGCGGCACATCCTCGCTCGCGCTCACCGTGTCGGGGTTTCCGACCGGGGCGTCGTTGACCGGCGCGATATCGAAGGTGATGGCGTTGGGCGTCGTGTCGAAAGCGCCGCCAGAGTCCTGCACCGAGAAGCTGAAGCTGGCGTAGGCCGGGCCATTGCCGTTGGCGGCCGGAGCGAAGCTCAGGCGGCCAGCCGCGATATCGGCGGCCGAGATGACCTGGCCGGCCGTCACGGCGACACCATCGAGCAGCAGCGTGCCGTTCGCAGGGAGCGTATCGATGCGCACATTGGCCAGCGTCTGACCGCTGTCGGCGTCGGTGAATGCGAAGTTCGCAGTGCCCAGCACCACCGGCGTGTCTTCGGTGCCGGAGACCGTGGCATCGGCGCTGTTCGGCGGGGTATTGCTGCCGACATTGACCGTCAGCGCGGCCGTCGCGGTGCCGCCGTTGCCATCGCTCACCGTGTAGGTGATGACCACGGCGCCCGTCACGTTGCTGGCGGGCGTGAAGTTCAGCGTGCCATCGACATTGACCGTGACCGTGCCCTGCGCTGGATTGTTCAGCGTGGCATTGGTGACCGTCAGCGAGTCGCCATCGACGTCGCTGTCGTTGGCGAGCACCGGGATGTTGGCCAACGGCGTGTTGATCGGCGTGCTCGCGATGTCGTTGCCAGCCACCGGCGCGTCGTTGACGGCGCCGATGTTCACCGTGACCGTCACGGTCGAGGTGCCGCCCTGCCCGTCGCTCACGGTGTAGCTGAAGCTCGCCGGCCCGTTGTAGTTGGCAGCGGGCGTGAACACCACGTTGCCATTGACCAGGCTGACCGTGCCGTTGGTGGCGTCCTGCACGCTCGTGAGGGTCAGCGGGTTGCCGTCCACGTCGGTGTCGTTGGCGAGCAGGGTCGCCACCGGAATTCTCAGCGGCGTGTCCTCGACCGCCGTCACCGTGTCGGGGTTCGCGACCGGTGCGTCGTTCACCGCCGCGATGTCGATGGTGATGCGGTTGGGCGTGGTGTCGAAGGCGCCAGCCGAGTCCTGCACCGAGAAAGTGAAGCTCGCGTAGCCCGTGCCGTTGCCGTTCGCGGCCGGCACGAAGCTCAGCCGTCCCGCGTCGATATCGGCCGCCGAGACCACCTGGCCGGCCGTCACGGCCACGCCATCGAGCAGCAGCGTGCCGTTGGTGGGCAGCGTGTCGATGCGGACGTTCGCCAGGGTCTGGCCGGCGTCCGCATCGGTGAAAGCGAAGTTGGCCGTGCCCAGGACGATCGGCGTGTCCTCGGTGCCGGACAGGGTCGCATCGGCGCTGTTCGGCGGGGTGTTGGTGCCGACATTGACCGTCAGCGTGGCCGTGTCGGTGCCGCCGTTGCCATCGCTGACCGTGTAGCTGATGACGACCGCGCCCGTCACATTGCTGGCCGGCGTGAAGTTCAGGGTGCCGTCGGCGTTGATCGAGACCGTGCCGCGCGCCGGGTCCACCGTGGCGCTGGTGACGGTGAGCGGGTCGCCATCCACGTCGCTGTCGTTCGCGAGCACCGGGATGTTGATCAGCGGTGTGTTGATCGGCGTGCTCGCGATGTCGTTGCCGGCGATCGGCGCGTCGTTGACCGCGCCCACATTGACCGTGACGGTCACCGTCGACGTACCACCCTGCCCGTCACTCACCGTGTAGGTGAAGCTCGCGGGCCCGTTGTAGTTGGCCGCCGGGGTGAAGACCACGTTGCCGCCGACCAGGCTGACCGTTCCATTGGAAGCGTCTTGCACGCTCACGATGCTCAGCGCATCGCCATCCACGTCGGTGTCGTTGCCCAGCAGCACGCTGCTCGGGATCGTCAGCGGCGTGTCCTCGGTGGCCGCCACCGTATCGGGCGAGGCCACGGGTGCGTCGTTGGCGGCCGCGACGTTCACGGTCACCGTCACCGTCGAGCTGCCGCCATTGCCATCGCTCACCGTGTAGCTGAAGCTGGCCGGGCCGTTGTAGTTGGCAGCCGGCGTGAACACCACGTTGCCGCCCACCAGGCTCACGGTGCCATTGACCGCGCCCTGCACGCTCGTGATGGTCAGCGCATCGCCATCGGCGTCGGTGTCGTTGCCCAGCAATGCCGAGGCGGGAATGGTCAGCGGTGTGTCTTCGACCGCATTGACGGTGTCGGGCGTGCCGACCGGCGCATCGTTGACCGCGGCAATATCGAAGGTGATGCGGTTCGGCGCGGTATCGAAAGCACCACCCGAGTCCTGCACCGAGAAGGTGAAGCTGGCATAGGCCGTGCCGTTGCCGTTGGCCGCGGAAACGAAGCTCAGCCGGCCAGCGGCGATGTCGGCCGCCGAGATCACCTGCCCCGTTGTGACCGCCACCCCATCGAGCAGCAGCGTGCCATTGGTCGGCAGCGTGTCGATGCGCACATTGGCCAGCGCCTGGCCGGCATCGGCATCGGTGAACGCGAAGTTCCCGGTGCCCAGCACGACCGGCGTGTCCTCGGTGCCAGAGATCGTCGCGTCGGCGCTGTCGGGCGGCGTGTTGGTGCCGACATTGACCGTGAGCGTGGCGGTCGCGCTGCCGCCCTTGCCGTCGCTCACGGTGTAGCTGATGGCGACCGGGCCCGTCACATTCGCCGCGGGGCTGAAGTTCAGCGTGCCGTCGGCGTTGATGCTGACCGTTCCCTGCGCAGGATTGTTGAGGCTGGCGCTGGTGACCGTGAGGCTGTCGCCGTCCACATCGCTGTCATTGGCCAGCACCGGGATGTTCGACAGCGGCGTGTTGATCGGCGTGCTGGCAATGTCGTTGCCGGCGACCGGCGCGTCGTTCACGGCGCCGACATTCACGGTGACCGTGACCGTCGAAGTGCCGCCCTGCCCGTCGCTCACGGTGTAGCTGAAGCTGGCCGGGCCGTTGTAGTTGGCCACGGGCGTGAAGACCACGTTGCCATTGACCAGGCTGACCGTGCCGTTCGTGGCGTTCTGCACGCTCGTGATGGTGAGCGGGTTGCCGTCGACGTCGGTGTCGTTCGCGAGCAGCGTGCCCACGGGGATCGTCAGCGGCGTGTCTTCGACGGCACCGATGGTGTCGGGATTCGCCACCGGCGCGTCGTTGACTGCGGCGATGTCGAAGGTGATCGTGTTCGGCGCGGTGTCGAAGGCGCCGCCCGAGTCCTGGACCGAGAAGCTGAAGCTTGCGTAGCCCGTGCCATTGCCGTCCGCGGCCGGCACGAAGCTCAGGTTGCCTGCGGCGATGTCGGCGGCCGAGATCACCTGCCCGGCCGTGACCGCCACGCCGTTGAGCAGCAGCGTGCCGTTGACAGGCAACGTATCGATGCGCACATTGGCCAGCGCCTGGCCCGAATCCGCGTCCGTGAACGCGAAGTTCGCAGTGCCAAGGACGACGGGCGTGTCCTCGGTGCCCGAGATCGTCGCATCGGCGCTGTTGGGCGGGGTATTGGTGCCGACGTTGACCGTCAGCGTCGCCGTATCCACACCACCCTTGCCGTCGCTCACCGTATAGCTGATGACGACGGGACCGGTCACGTTGGCCGCGGGCGTGAAGTTCAGCGTGCCGTCGGCATTGATGCTGACCGAGCCTTGCGCCGGATTGTTCAGCGTTGCGCTGGTGACCGTGAGGCTGTCGCCATCGACATCGCCGTCATTGGCCAGCACCGGAATATTGGTCAGCGGCGTGTTGATCGGCGTGCTCGCGATGTCATCGCCCGCAACCGGCGCGTCGTTGACCGCGCCGACGTTCACCGTGACCGTCACGGTCGACGTGCCGCCCTGTCCATCGCTCACGGTGTACGTGAAGCTGGCCGGCCCGTTGTAGTTGGCGGCCGGTGTGAACACCACATTGCCATTGACCAGGCTCACCGTGCCATTGGTCGCGTCCTGCACGCTCACGATGGTGAGCGGGTCGCCGTCAACGTCGGTGTCGTTGCCCAGCAGCGTGCCGACCGGAATGCTCAGCGGCGTGTCCTCCACGGCATTGACGGTTTCGGGGTTGCCCACCGGCGCATCGTTGACCGGCGCGATGTCGAAGGTGATGCGGTTTGGCGTCGTATCGAAGGCACCACCCGAGTCCTGCACCGAGAAAGTGAAGCTCGCGTAGCCCGTGCCGTTGCCGTTCGCGCCCGGCACGAAGCTCAGCCGGCCCGCGGCGATGTCGGCGGCGGAGACCACCTGGCCCGCGCTCACGGCCACGCCATCGAGCAACAAGGTGCCGTTGGCCGGCAGCGTGTCGATCCGTATGTTCGCCAGAGTCTGACCCGAGTCCGCGTCGCTGAACGCGAAGTTCGACGGATTCAGGATCACCGCGGTGTCTTCGCTGCCACCGATGGTGGTATCGGCGCTGTCGGGCGGCGTGTTGCCGCCGACATTGACGGTCAGCGTGGCCGTGGCGGTGCCGCCCTTGCCGTCGCTCACCGTGTAGCCGATGACCACCGCGCCGGTCACGTTGCTGGCGGGCGTGAAGTTCAGCGTGCCGTCGGCGTTGACCGTCACCGTGCCCTGCGACGGGTTGTTCAGCGTGGCGCCGGTCACGGTGAGGCTGTCGCCATCGACATCGCTGTCGTTCGCCAGCACCGCAATGTTGGTCAGCGGCGTATTGATCGGCGTGCTCGCGATGTCGTTGCCGGCCACCGGCGCGTCGTTGACCGCGGCGACGTTGACCGTCACGGTCGTGGTCGAGCTGCCGCCCTTGCCGTCGCTCACCGTGTAGGTGAAGCTGGCCGGGCCGTTGTAGTTGGCATTCGGCGTGAACACCACGTTGCCGCCGATCAGCGCCACCGTGCCATTGATGCCGTCCTGCACGCTGACGATGGCCAGCGTGTCGCCATCGACGTCGCTGTCGTTGCCCAGCAGGCTTCCCACCGGGATGCTCAGCGGCGTGTCCTCGACGGCCGCCACCGTGTCGGGCGCGGCCACCGGCGCGTCGTTGACCGCGGCGATGTCGATGGCGATGCGGTTCGGCGTCGTGTCGAACGCGCCGGCCGAGTCCTGCACCGAGAAGGTGAAGCTGGCGTAGCCCGTGCCGTTGCCGTCGGCACCGGGCAAGAAGCTCAGGCGCCCCGCGGCGATGTCGGCCGCCGAGATCACCTGGCCGGCGGTGACGGCGACGCCATCGAGCAGCAGCGTGCCGTTCGCGGGCAGCGTGTCGATGCGCACATTGGCCAGGGTCTGGCCCGCGTCGGCGTCGGTGAAGGCGAAGTTCGCGCTCGTGAGCACGAGCGGCGTGTCTTCCGTGCCGGAGAGGGTCGCGTCGGCGCTGTCGGGCGGCGTGTTGGTGCCGACGTTGACGGTCAGCGTGGCCGTCGCGGTGCCGCCCTTGCCGTCGCTCACGGTGTAGCTGATGACCACCGCGCCCGTGACGTTGCTGGCGGGCGTGAAGTTCAGCGTGCCGTCGGCATTGACCGTCACCGTACCTTGGGCCGGGTCGTTCAGCGTGGCGCTGGTGACCGTCAACGGGTCGCCATCGACGTCGCTGTCGTTGGCCAGCACCGGGATGCTCGAGAGCGGCGTGTTGATCGGCGTGCTCGCGATGTCGTTGCCGGCCACGGGGGCGTCGTTGACCGCCGCGACGTTGACGGTCACGGTGACCGTCGAACTGCTGCCTTGGCCATCGCTCACGGTATAGGTGAAGCTGGCCGGGCCGTTGTAGTTGGCCGCGGGCGTGAACACCACGTTGCCGTTCACCAGGCTGACCGTGCCGTTGGTGGCGTCCTGCACGCTCGTGATCGTCAGCGGGTTGCCGTCGACATCGGTGTCGTTGGCGAGCAGCGTGGATGCCGCAATGGTCAGCGGCGTGTCCTCGGTCGCGGCCACGGTATCGGGGTTCGCCACCGGCGCATCGTTGACCGGGGCGATGTCGAAGCCGATGCGGTTCGGCGTGGTGTCGAAGGCGCCGGCCGAGTCCTGCACCGAGAAGGTGAAGCTCGCGTAGTTCGTGCCGTTGCCGTCGGCTGCGGGCACGAAGCTCAGGCGGCCGGCCGCGATGTCGGCGGCGGAGATGACTTGACCTGCCGTGACAGCCACCCCGTCGAGCAGCAAGGTGCCATTGACCGGCAGCGTGTCGATCCGAACGTTCGCAAGCGTCTGGCCGGCATCCGCATCGGTGAAGGCGAAGTTGGCCGTGCCCAGGACGACTGGCGTGTCTTCGGTGCCGGCGACCGTTGCATCGGCGCTGTTCGGCGGCGTGTTGGTGCCGACATTGACCGTCAAGGTCGCGGTGTCGGTGCCACCTTGGCCATCGCTCACCGTGTAGGTGATGACTACGGCGCCCGTCACGTTGCTGGCCGGCGTGAAGTTCAGCGTGCCGTCGGCATTGACCGTGACCGTGCCGAACGCAGGATCCACCGTGGCGCTGGTGACGGTGAGCGGATCGCCGTCGACATCGCTGTCGTTCGCGAGCACCGGGATGTTCGTGAGCGGCGTGTTGATCGTCGTGCTGGCGATGTCGTCACCGGCCACCGGTGCATCGTTGATCGCGCCGACGTTGACCGTCACGGTCGTGGTCGAGGTGCCGCCCTTGCCGTCGCTCACCGTGTAGGTGAAGCTGGCCGGGCCGTTGTAGTTGGCCGCCGGTGTGAAGACCACGCTGCCGTTGGCCAGGGTCACCGTCCCGTTGACGGCATCCTGCACGCTCACGATCGTCAGTGCGTCGCCGTCGGCATCCGTGTCGTTGCCCAGCAACGTGCCCACGGGAATGGTCAGTGGCACGTCCTCGCTCGCGCTCACCGCGTCGGGGTTGCCGACGGGTGCATCGTTGACGGCGGCGATGTCGAAGGTGATGGTGTTGGGCGCGGTGTCGAAGGCGCCGCCCGAATCCTGTACCGAGAAGCTGAAGCTCGCGTAGGCCGGGCCATTGCCGTTGGCGGCCGGGGCGAAGCTCAGGCGACCAGCTGCGATGTCGGCGGCCGAGATGACCTGGCCGGCCGTGACGGCGACGCCATCGAGCAGCAGCGTGCCGTTCGCAGGCAGCGTATCGATGCGCACATTGGCCAAGGTCTGGCCCGAGTCGCTGTCCGTGAACGCGAAGTTGGCAGTGCCCAGCACCACCGGCGCGTCTTCCGTGCCGGAGATCGTGGCGTCGACACTGTTCGGCGGCGTGTTCGCCCCGACATTGACCGTCAGCGTGGCCGTCGCGGTACCGCCGTTGCCGTCGCTCACCGTGTAGGTGATGAACACCGCGCCCGTGACGTTGCTGGCGGGCGTGAAGTTCAGCGTGCCATCGGCATTGATGCTGACCGTGCCGCGGGCCGGGTCCACGGTCGCGGAGCTCACGGTCAGCGTATCGCCATCGCCGTCGCTGTCGTTGGCCAGCACCGGGATGTTGGTCAGCGGCGTGTTGATGGGGGTGCTGGCAATGTCGTTGCCGGCCACCGGGGCGTCGTTGACCGCGCCCACGTTGACCGTGACCGTGACGGTCGACGTACCGCCCTGCCCGTCGCTCACGGTGTACGTGAAGCTCGCCGGACCGTTGTAGTTGGCCACGGGTGTGAACACCACATTGCCATTGACCAGGCTCACCGTGCCGTTGGTCGCGTCCTGAACGCTCGTGATCGTCAGCGGGTTGCCGTCGACATCGGTGTCGTTGGCGAGCAAGGTCGCCACCGGAATGCTCAGCGGCGTGTCCTCGACGGCCGTCACCGTGTCAGGGTTCGCCATCGGCGCGTCGTTGACGGCCGCGATGTCGAAGCGGATCGTGTTCGGCGTCGCGTCGAAGGCGCCGGCCGAGTCCTGCACCGAGAACGTGAAGCTTGCGTAGCCCGTGCCGTTGCCATTGGCGCCCGGCACGAAGCTCAGGCGGCCGGCCGCGATGTCGGCCGCGGAAATGATCTGGCCGGCGCTGACCGCCACGCCATCGAGCAGCAGCGTGCCATTGGCCGGCAAGGTGTCGATGCGCACATTGGCGAGCGTCTGGCCCGCATCGCCATCGGTGAATTCGAAGTTCGCGGTGCCGAGCACCACCGGCGTGTCTTCCGTGCCGGCGATCGTGGCATCGGCACTGTTCGGCGGCGTGTTCGCGCCGACATTGACCGTCAGCGTGGCCGTGTCGGTGCCGCCGTTGCCATCGCTGACCGTGTAGCTGATGACGACCGCGCCCGTCACATTGCTGGCCGGCGTGAAGTTCAGGGTGCCGTCGGCGTTGATCGAGACCGTGCCGCGCGCCGGGTCCACCGTGGCGCTGGTGACGGTGAGCGGGTCGCCATCCACGTCGCTGTCGTTCGCGAGCACCGGGATGTTGATCAGCGGTGTGTTGATCGGCGTGCTCGCGATGTCGTTGCCGGCGATCGGCGCGTCGTTGACCGCGCCCACATTGACCGTGACGGTCACCGTCGACGTACCACCCTGCCCGTCACTCACCGTGTAGGTGAAGCTCGCGGGCCCGTTGTAGTTGGCCGCCGGGGTGAAGACCACGTTGCCGCCGACCAGGCTGACCGTTCCATTGGAAGCGTCTTGCACGCTCACGATGCTCAGCGCATCGCCATCCACGTCGGTGTCGTTGCCCAGCAGCACGCTGCTCGGGATCGTCAGCGGCGTGTCCTCGGTGGCCGCCACCGTATCGGGCGAGGCCACGGGTGCATCGTTGGCGGCCGCGACGTTCACGGTCACCGTCACCGTCGAGCTGCCGCCATTGCCATCGCTCACCGTGTAAGTGAAGCTGGCCGGGCCGTTGTAGTTGGCGTTCGGAGTGAACACCACGTTGCCGCCCACCAGGCTGACCGAGCCATTGACCGCACCCTGCACGCTCGTGATGGTCAGCGTGTCGCCATCGGCGTCGCTGTCGTTGCCCAGCAATGCCGAGGCGGGAATGGTCAGCGGTGTGTCCTCGACCGCATTGACGGTGTCGGGCGTGCCGACCGGTGCGTCATTGACCGCTGCAATATCGAAGGTGATGCGGTTCGGCGCAGCATCGAAGGCGCCGCCCGAATCCTGCACCGAGAAGGTGAAGCTGGCATAGGCCGTGCCATTGCCGTTGGCCGCGGGCACGAAGCTCAACCGACCAGCGGCGATGTCGGCCGCCGAGATCACCTGCCCCGTGGTGACCGCCACCCCATCGAGCAGCAGCGTGCCATTGGCCGGCAGCGTGTCGATGCGCGCATTGGCCAGCGCCTGGCCAGCATCGGCATCGGTGAACGCGAAGTTGGCCGTCGTCAGAACGACAGGCGTGTCCTCCGTGCCCGAGATCGTCGCGTCCGCGCTGTCGGGCGGCGTGTTCACGCCCACGTTGACTGTCAGCGTCGCGGTATCCGTGCCGCCCTTGCCGTCGCTCACGGTGTAGCTGATGACGACCGGGCCCGTCACGTTCGCCGCCGGCGTGAAGTTCAGCGTGCCGTCGGCGTTGACCGTCACCGTGCCCTGCGCCGGGTTGTTCAGCGAAGCACCGGTCACGGTCAGCGGATCGCCGTCCACGTCGGTGTCGTTGGCCAGCACCGGAATGTTCGCCAGCGGCGTGTTGATCGGGGTGGTCGCGATGTCGTTGCCCGCCACCGGTGCATCGTTGACCGCGCCCACGTTGACCGTGACGGTCACGGTCGAGCTGCCGCCCTGGCCGTCGCTCACGGTGTAGCTGAAGCTGGCCGGGCCGTTGAAGTTGGCGTTCGGCGTGAACACCACGTTGCCGCCGACCAGGCTCACCGTGCCATTGGTCGCGTCCTGCACGCTCGTGATGGTCAGCGGGTTGCCATCGACATCGGTGTCGTTCGCGAGCAATGTGCCCACGGGGATCGTCAGCGGCGTGTCCTCGACCGCACCGATGGTGTCGGGGTTGGCCACCGGCGCGTCGTTGACCGCGGCAATGTCGAAGGTGATGGTGTTCGGCGCGGTGTCGAAGGCGCCGCCCGAATCCTGAACCGAGAAGCTGAAGCTCGCGTAGCCCGTGCCGTTGCCGTTCGCGCCCGGCACGAAGCTCAGGTTGCCAGCTGCGATGTCGGCAGCCGAGATCACCTGACCGGCAGTGACGGCCACGCCATTGAGCAGCAGCGTGCCATTGGCCGGCAGCGTATCGATGCGCACATTGGCCAGCGCCTGGCCCGCATCGCCATCCGTGAAGGAGAAGTTCGCAGTGCCCAGAACGACCGGCGTGTCCTCGGTGCCCAAGATCGTCGCATCGGCGCTGTTCGGCGGCGTATTGGTGCCGACGTTGACCGTCAAGGTCGCCGTGTCCACGCCACCCTTGCCGTCGCTCACCGTGTAGCTGATGACGACCGGACCGGTCACGTTGGACGCCGGCGTGAAGTTCAAGGTGCCATCGGCATTGATGCTGACGGTCCCCTGCGCCGGATTGTTCAGCGTCGCGCTAGTCACGGTGAGGCTGTCGCCATCGACATCGCCATCATTGGCCAGCACCGGGATATTGATCAGCGGCGTATTGATCGGCGTGCTCGCGATGTCATCGCCCGCCACCGGCGCGTCGTTGACCGCGCCGACATTCACCGTGACCGTCACGGTCGAAGTACCACCCTGACCGTCGCTCACGGTGTAGCTGAAGCTGGCTGGCCCGTTGTAGTTGGCAGCGGGCGTGAACACCACATTGCCGCCCACCAGGCTCACGGTGCCATTGGTCGCATCCTGCACGCTCACGAGGGTCAGCGGGTTGCCATCCACGTCGGTGTCGTTCGAGAGCAGCGTGCCGACGGGAATCGTCAGCGCCGCGTCCTCGGTCGCGGTCACCGTGTCGGGATTCGCCACCGGCGCGTCGTTGACCGGCGCGATGTCGAAGCTGATGGTGTTCGGCGTGGCATCGAAGGCACCGGCCGAGTCCTGCACCGAGAAGGTGAAGCTCGCGTAGCCCGTGCCGTTGCCGTCGGCACCCGGCACGAAGCTCACCCGTCCGGCGGCGATGTCGGCCGCCGAGATCACCTGCCCCGCCGTCACCGCCATGCCATTGAGCAGCAGCGTGCCATTGGCCGGCAGCGTGTCGATGCGAACGTTCGCGAGCGTCTGGCCCGCATCGGCGTCGGTGAACGCGAAGCTCGAGGGGTCGAGCACGACCGGCGTGTCCTCGGTGCCGGCGACCGTGGCGTCGGCGCTGGTCGGCGGCGTGTTGGCGCCGACATTGACCGTCAGCGTGGCGGTCGCGGTGCCGCCCTTGCCGTCGCTCACCGTGTAGCTGATCACCACCGCGCCGGTCACGTTGGCCGCGGGCGTGAAGTTCAGCGTGCCGTCGGCATTGACCGTGACCGTTCCGCGCGCTGGATCGACCGTCGCGGCCGTCACCGTCAGCAGGTCGCCATCGACATCGCTGTCGTTGGCCAGCACCGGGATGTTGGCAAGCGGCGTGTTGATGGGCGTGCTCGCCACGTCGTTGCCGGCCACCGGCGCGTCGTTGACCGAAGCGACATTGACCGTGACCGCGACCGTCGACGTGCCGCCCTTGCCGTCGCTCACCGTGTAGGTGAAGCTGGCCGGCCCGTTGTAGTTGGCGTTCGGCGTGAACACCACGTTGCCGCCGATCAGCGCCACCGTGCCATTGACACCGTCCTGCACGCTGACGATGGCCAGCGTGTCGCCGTCGACGTCGCTGTCGTTGCCCAGCAAGGTGGCCACCGGGATGCTCAGCGGCGTGTCCTCGGTCGCGGCGACGGCATCGGGCACGCCCACGGGCGCGTCGTTGACCGCGGCGATGTCGAAGCGGATCGTGTTCGGCGTGGCATCGAAGGCGCCGGCCGAGTCCTGCACCGAGAAAGTGAAGCTCGCATAGCCCGTGCCGTTGCCGTCGGCGCCCGGCACGAAGCTCAAACGCCCGGCCGCGATGTCGGCGGCCGAGATCAACTGGCCCGGCGTGACGGCCACGCCGTCGAGCAGCAGCGTGCCGTTCGCGGGCAGCGTGTCGATGCGCACGTTGGCGAGCGTCTGGCCCGCGTCGGCATCGCTGAACGCGAAGTTGGCGGTCGTCAGGACGACCGGCGTGTCCTCGGTGCCCGAGACCGTGGCATCGGCGCTGGTGGGCGGCGTGTTCGCACCCACATTGACCGTCAGCGTGGCCGTGGCGGTGCCGCCCTTGCCGTCGCTCACCGTGTAGCTGATGACGACCGCGCCCGTGACATTGCTGGCGGGCGTGAAGTTCAGGCTGCCGTCGGCATTGATGCTGACCGAGCCCTGCGCCGGGTTATTGAGCGTCGCACTCGTGACGGTCAGCGAGTCGCCATCGACATCGCTGTCGTTCGCGAGCACCGGGATGTTCGCGAGCGGCGTGTTGATCGGCGTGCTCGCGATGTCGTTGCCGGCCACGGGCGCGTCGTTCACGGCGGCGACATTGACCGTCACGGTCACGGTCGAGCTGCCGCCCTGCCCGTCGCTCACGGTGTAAGTGAAGCTCGCCGGTCCGTTGTAGTTGGCAGCGGGCGTGAACACCACATTGCCATTGGCCAGGCTCACCGTACCGTTGGTCGCGTCCTGCACGCTGACGAGCGTCAGCGGGTTCCCATCCACGTCGGTGTCGTTGGCCAGCAGCGTGCCGACCGGGATGCTCAGCGGCGTGTCCTCGAGCGCGCTGACCGTCTCGGGGTTCGCCACCGGCGCGTCGTTGACCGCCGCGATGTCGAAGCGGATGGTGTTCGGCGTCGCATCGAAGGCGCCGCCCGAATCCTGCACCGAGAAAGTGAAGCTCGCATAGCCCGTGCCGTTGCCATTGGCATCGGGCACGAAGCTAAGACGACCGGCCGCGATGTCGGCCGCCGAGATCAGCTGGCCGGCCGTGACCGCCACGCCGTTGAGCAGCAGCGTGCCATCGGTGGGCAGCGTGTCGATGCGCACATTGGCCAGGGTCTGGCCCGCATCCGCGTCGGTGAACGTGAAGTTGGCGGTGCCCAGAACGACCGGCGTGTCCTCGGTACCGGCTACCGTTGCGTCGGCGCTGATCGGCGGCGTGTTCGCGCCGACGTTGACCGTCAGGGTCGCGGTGGCCGTGCCACCGTTGCCATCGCTCACGCTGTAGCGGATGACGACCGCGCCGCTGACGTTGGCCGCGGGCGTGAAGTTCAGCGTGCCGTCGGCATTGATGCTGACCGTGCCCTGCGCCGGGTTGTCGAGCGTCGCGCTCGTGACGGTCAGCGCGTCGCCATCGACATCGCTGTCGTTCGCGAGCACCGGGATGTTCGCGAGCGGCGTGTTGATCGGCGTGCTCGCCACGTCGTTGCCGGCCACCGGCGCATCGTTGACCGCGCCCACATTGACCGTGACCGTCACGGTCGATGTGCCGCCCTTCCCGTCGCTCACCGTGTAGGTGAAGCTGGCCGGGCCGTTGTAGTTGGCGTTCGGGGTGAAGACCACGTTGCCGCCATCGAGCCGCACGCTGCCGTTCACGGCGTCCTGCACGCTGACGATCGCGAGCGTGTCGCCATCGACGTCGCTGTCGTTGGCCAGCAAGGTGGCCACCGGGATCGACAGCGGCGTGTCCTCGGTCGCGCCCACGGTGTCGGCCGCGCCGGCCGGCGCATCGTTGACCGCCGCGATGTCGACGGTGAGGCGGTTCGGCGCGGTGTCGAAGGCGCCGCCCGAATCCTGCACCGAGAAGGTGAAGCTCGCGTAGCCCGTGCCGTTGCCGTTGGCGCCGGGCACGAAGCTCAGCCGGCCGGCCGCGATGTCGGCCGCCGAGATCACCTGGCCGGCCGTGACCGCCACGCCGTCGAGCAGCAGCGTGCCGTCGGCCGGCAGCGTGTCGATGCGCACGTTGGCCAGGGTCTGGCCCGCGTCGGCATCGCTGAAGGCGAAGTTCGAAGGCCCGAGGACCAGCGGCGTGTCCTCGGTGCCGGCCACGGTGGCGTCGGTGCTGTCGGGCGGCGTGTTGGTGCCGACGTTCACCGTCAGCGTCGCGCTGGCGCTGCCGCCCTGGCCGTCGCTGACCGTGTAGGTGATCGAGATCGGTCCGCTGACGTTGGCGGCCGGCGTGAAGTTCAGCGTGCCGTCGGCATTGACGCTGACGCTGCCCAGGGCCGGGTCGACGCTGGCGCCGGTGACCGTGAGGATGTCGCCGTCCACGTCGCTGTCGTTCGCGAGCACCGGGATGTTCGCGAGCGGCACGTTGATCGGCGTGCTCGCGATGTCGTTGCGGGCCACGGGTGCATCGTTGACCGCGCCGACATTGACCGTGACGGTCACCGTCGAGCTGCCGCCCTTGCCGTCGCTGACCGTGTAGCTGAAGCTGGCCGGGCCGTTGTAGTTGGCCGCGGGCGTGAAGACCACGTTGCCGCCCAGCAGGCTCACGCTGCCGTTGACCGCATCCTGCACGCTGGTGATGGTCAGGGTGTCGCCATCGGCGTCGCTGTCGTTGCCCAGCAGCGTGGCCGCGGGGATCGTGAGCGGCGTGTCCTCGGTCGCGGCCACCGTGTCGGGGGTCGCCACCGGCGCGTCGTTGACCGCGGCGATGTCGAAGCGGATGGTGTTCGGCGCCGTGTCGAAGGCGCCGGCCGAGTCCTGCACCGAGAACGTGAAGCTCGCATAGCCCGTGCCGTTGCCGTTGGCACCGGGCGCGAAGCTCAGGCGGCCCGCGGCGATGTCGGCGGCCGAGACGACCTGCCCCGCCGTCACCGCGACGCCGTTGAGCAGCAGCGTGCCGTCCGCCGGCAGCGTATCGATGCGCACCGCGGCCAGGGTCTGGCCGGCATCGGCGTCGGTGAACGCGAAGTTCGCGCTCGTCAGCACGACCGGCGTGTCCTCGGTGCCCGCGATCGTCGCGTCGGCACTGGTCGGCGGCGTATTGGCGCCGACATTGACGGTCAGCGTGGCCGTGGCCGTTCCACCGTTGCCGTCGCTCACGGTGTAGCTGATGACGACCGGGCCGCTGACGTTGGCCGCGGGCGTGAAGTTCAGCGTGCCGTCGGGGTTGACCGTCACCGTGCCCTGCGCCGGGTCGTTCAGCGTGGCGCTGGTCACGGTGAGGCTATCGCCATCGACATCGCTGTCGTTCGCGAGCACCGGGATGTTCGCGAGCGGCGTGTTGATCGGCGTGCTCGCGATGTCGTTGCCCGCGACTGGCGCATCGTTCACGGCGCCGACGTTCACGGTGACCGTGACCGTCGAGCTGCCGCCCTGACCGTCGCTCACGGTGTAGGTGAAGCTGGCCGGCCCGTTGTAGTTGGCGTTGGGCGTGAACACCACGTTGCCGCCGACCAGGCTGACCGTGCCATTGACCGCGCCCTGCACGCTCGTGATGCTCAGCGGGTTGCCGTCGACATCCGTGTCGTTGGCCAGCAGCGTGCCGACCGGGATGCTCAGCGGCGTGTCCTCGACGGCGGTCACCGTATCGGGGTTGGCCACCGGCGCGTCGTTGACCGCCGCGATGTCGAAGCTGATCGTGTTCGGCGCCGCGTCGAAGGCGCCTGCCGAGTCCTGCACCGAGAAGCTGAAGCTCGCATAGCCCGTGCCATTGCCGTTCGCGCCCGGCACGAAGCTCAGCCGCCCCGCGGCGATGTCGGTCGCCGAGACCACCTGGCCGGCCGTGACCGCCACGCCGTTCAGCAGCAGCGTGCCGTCCGCCGGCAAGGTGTCGATGCGCACGGCCGCCAGGCTCTGGCCGGCATCGGCGTCGCTGAAGGCGAAGTTGCCCAGGGCCAGCACCACCGGCGTGTCCTCGGTGCCAGCCACGGTGACATCCGCACTGGCCGGCGGCGTGTTGGCACCGACATTGACCGTGAGCGTCGCGGTGGCCGTGCCGCCCTTGCCGTCGCTGACGGTGTAGCTGATGACCACGGGGCCCGTCACGTTGCTCGCGGGCGTGAAGTTCAGCGTGCCGTCGACATTGACCTGGACCGTGCCCAGGGCCGGATCGACGCTGGCCGAGCTCACGGTGAGGATGTCGCCATCGACGTCGCTGTCGTTCGCCAGCACCGGGATGTTGGCCAGCGGCGTATTGATCGGCGTGCTCGCCGTGTCGTTGCCGGCCACGGGCGCGTCGTTGACGGCGCCCACGTTGAGCGTGACCGTGACGGTCGAGCTGCCGCCCTGGCCGTCGCTCACCGTATAAGTGAAGCTGGCCGGGCCGTTGTAGTTGGCATTCGGAGTGAACACCACGTTGCCGCCGACCAGGCTCACGGTACCGTTGGTGGCGTCCTGCACGCTCACGATGGTCAGCGGGTTGCCGTCGGCGTCCGTGTCGTTGTCCAGCAGCGTGCCGGCCGGAATCGTCAGCGGCGTGTCTTCCGTCGCATCGAGGGTGTCGGGGTTGGCCACCGGTGCGTCGTTGACCGCGGCGATGTCGAAGCGGATCGTGTTCGGCGTGGCGTCGAAGGCGCCGCCCGAGTCCTGCACCGAGAACGTGAAGCTCGCATAGCCCGTGCCGTTGCCATTGGCGGCCGGCGCGAAGCTCAGGCGGCCGGCGGCGATGTCGGCGGCCGATATGACCTGGCCGGCCGTCACGGCCACGCCATTCAGGAGCAGCGTGCCATTGGCTGGCACCGTGTCGATGCGCACCGCGGCCAGCGTTTGGCCGGCATCGGCGTCGGTGAAGGCGAAGTTCGCGCTCGTCAGGACGACAGGCGTGTCCTCGGTGCCGGCGATCGTCGCGTCGGCACTGGTCGGCGGCGTGTTCGCGCCGACGTTCACGGTCAGCGTCGCATTGGCGGTGCCGCCGTTGCCGTCGCCGATCGTGTAGCTGATGACGACCGGGCCGCTGACATTGCTGGCGGGCGTGAAGTTCAGCGTGCCGTCGGCGTTGATGCTGACCGTGCCCTGCGCCGGGTTGTTCAGCGTTGCGCTCGTGACTGTCAGCGAGTCGCCATCGACATCGCTGTCGTTCGCCAGCACCGGGATGTTCGTGAGCGGCGTGTTGATCGGCGTGCTCGCGATGTCGTTGCCGGCCACCGGCGCGTCGTTGACCGCGCCCACGTTCACGGTCACCGTGACCGTCGAGCTGCCGCCCTGCCCGTCGCTCACGGTGTAGCTGAAGCTCGCCGGGCCGTTGTAGTTGGCCGCGGGCGTGAACACCACGTTGCCGCCTACGAGGCTCACCGTGCCATTGGTCGCGTCCTGCACGCTGACGAGGGTCAGCGGATTGCCGTCGACGTCGGTGTCGTTCGCGAGCAGCGTCGCCACCGGAATGCTCAGCGGCGTGTCCTCGACCGCCGTCACCGTATCGGGGTTCGCGACCGGCGCATCGTTGACCGCCGCGATGTCGAAAGTGATGCGATTGGGCGTGGTGTCGAAAGCGCCTGCCGAGTCCTGCACCGAGAAGGTGAAGCTCGCATAGCCGGTGCCGTTGCCGTTCGCGCCCGGCACGAAGCTCAGCCGTCCCGCGGCGATATCGGCCGTCGAGACCACCTGCCCCGCCGTCACAGCGATGCCGTCGAGCAGCAGCGTGCCGTTGGCCGGCAGCGTGTCGACGCGCACATTGGCGAAGCTCTGGCCCGCGTCGGCGTCGCTGAAGGCGAAGTTGCCCAGGCCCAGCACCACGGGCGTGTCCTCGGTGCCCGATACCGTCGCGTCGGCGCTCTGCGGCGGCGTGTTGGCCGCCACGTTGACGGTGAGCGTGGCCGTGGCGGTGCCGCCGTTGCCGTCGCTGACCGTGTAGCGGATGACGACCGGGCCGGTCACGTTGCTGGCCGGCGTGAAGTTCAAGGTGCCGTCGGCATTGATCGACACCGTGCCCTGGGCCGGGTTGTCCAGCGTGGCGGTCGTGACCGTGAGGGAGTCGTTATCGACATCGCTGTCGTTGGCCAGCACCGGGATGTTCGCGAGCGGCACGTTGATCGGCGTGCTCGCGAGGTCGTTGCCGGCCACCGGCGCGTCGTTGACCGGCGTCACGGCGATGGTGAGGGTCGAGCTCGCGCTGGCGCTGCCGTCGCTCACGGTATAGGTCACGACCGGCACCGCGCCGTTGAAGTTCGCGGCCGGCGTGAAGCTGTAGGCGCCGTTGGCGCCGACGGTGATCGTGCCGACGCCGTCGAGGGTCGCGGTCTGCCCCGGCGCATAGGCGGCGCCGCCCACGCTGAAGCCCGTGACCGCGAGCGCGTCGCCGTCGGCATCGCTGTCGTTGCCCAGCAGGTTGCCCGACACCGCTGTGTCCTCGGCGGTGCTGGCGCTGTCGGGGTTGGCCACCGGGGCGTCGTTGACGGCGCTGACGTTCAGCGTCAGCGTCGCCGTGGCGGTGCCGCCGTTGCCGTCGCTCACGGTGTAGCTCACGACCGGCACCGGGCCGTTGTAGTTGGCCGCCGGCGTGAAGCTGTAGCTGCCGTCGGCGTTCATCGTCAGGCTGCCCGCGCCCGAGATCGTCGCGGTCTGGCCCGGCAGGTAGACCGTGGTGTCGCCCGCGATGCGGAAGCCCGTGACCGCGAGGGTGTCGCCGTCCACGTCGCTGTCGTTGGTCAGCACGTTGCCGCCGGCGGGCGTGTCCTCGGTCACGGTGGCGGTGTCGGCATTGGCCACCGGCGCGTCGTTGACCGCGGCGATGTCGAAGCGCAGCGTGTTCGGCGTGGCGTCGAAGGCGCCCGCGCTGTCCTGCACCGAGAAGCGCAGGTTCGCGTAGCCCGTGCCGTTGCCGTTGGCGCCGGGCACGAAGCTCAGGCGGCCCGCGGCGATGTCGGCGGCCGAGACGAGCTGGCCGGCCGTCACGGCCACGCCGTCGAGCAGCAGCGTGCCGTCGGCCGGCAGGGTGTCGATGCGCACCGCGGCCAGGGTCTGGCCCGCGTCGCCGTCGGTGAAGGGGAAGTTCGCCGTGCCCAGCACCACCGGCGTGTCCTCGGTGCCGGCGACCGTGGCGTCGGCGCTGGCCGGGGGCGTGTTGGCGCCCACGTTGACCGTCAGCGTCGCGGTGTCGGTGCCGCCGTTGCCGTCGCTCACGGTGTAGCGGATCGTGACCGCGCCGCTGACGTTGGCCGCGGGCGTGAAGTTGAGCGTGCCATCGGCGTTGATCGACACCGTGCCCTGCGCCGGGTTGTCCAGCGTCGCGCTCGTGACCGTCAGCGCGTCGCCGTCGACATCGCCGTCGTTCGCCAGCACCGGGATGTTCGCCAGCGGCGTGTTGATCGGCGTGCTCGCGATGTCGTCGCCGGCCACCGGTGCGTCGTTGACCGGCGTCACGCCGATCGTCAAGGTCGATGTCGCGCTCGCGCTGCCGTCGCTCACGGTGTAGCTGACGACCGGCACCGGGCCGTTGTAGTTGGCCGCGGGCGTGAAGACATAGCTGCCGTCGGCGCGGATCAGCAGGCTGCCGATGCCCGCGAGCGTGGCGGTGTCGCCGGCGGCATAGGCGGTGGCGTCGCCCGCGATGCTGAAGCCGGTGACGGCGAGCGTGTTGCCGTCCGGATCGCTGTCGTTGCCCAGCAGGTTGCCGGTGGCGGGCGTGTCCTCGGCCACGGTGGCGGTGTCGGGGCTGGCCACCGGCGCATCGTTGACAGGCGCGACCGCGAGGGTCAGCGTGGCCGTCGCGGTCGCGCTGCCGTCGCTGACGGTGTAGGTCGCGACCGGCACCGGCCCGTTGTAGTCGGCCGCGGGCGTGAAGACATAGCCGCCGTCGGCCGCGATGGTCAGCGTGCCGATGCCCGTGAGCGTGGCGGTCTGGCCGGCCGTGTAGGTGGTGCCGCCGATCGCGAACTGGGTGACCGTGAGCGTGTCGCCATCCGCGTCGGTGTCGTTGCCCAGCACGTTGCCGGTGGCGACCGTGTCCTCGGGCGTGGTGATGGCATCGGGCGCCGCCACGGGCGCGTCGTTGACCGCGGCGATGTCGAAGCGGATCGTGTTCGGCGCGGCGTCGAAGGCGCCACCCGAGTCCTGCACCGAGAAGGTGAAGCTCGCGTAGCCCGTGCCGTTGCCGTTGGCGCCGGGCACGAAGCTCAGGCGGCCCGCGGCGATGTCGGCGGCCGAGACGAGCTGGCCGGCCGTGACGGCCACGCCGTCGAGCAGCAGCGTGCCGTCGGCCGGCAAGGTGTCGATGCGCACCGCGGCCAGGGTCTGGCCGGCATCGGCGTCGGTGAAGGCGAAGTTCGCGCTCGTCAGGACGACGGGCGTGTCCTCGGTGCCGGCGATCGTCGCGTCGGCACTGGTCGGCGGCGTGTTGGCGCCGACATTGACCGTCAGCGTGGCCGTGGCCGTGCCACCGTTGCCGTCGCTCACGGTGTAGCTGATGACGACCGGGCCGCTCACATTGGCCGCGGGGGTGAAGTTCAGCGTGCCGTCGGCGTTGATGCCGACGCTGCCCTGCGCCGGATTGTTCAGCGTCGCGCTGGTCACGGTGAGGCTGTCGCCATCGACATCGCTGTCGTTGGCCAGCACCGGGATGTTCGTGAGCGGCACGTTGATCGGCGTGCTCGCGATGTCGTTGCCGGCCACCGGCGCGTCGTTCACCGCGCCCACGTTGACGGTCACCGTGACCGTCGAGGTGCCGCCCTGCCCGTCGCTCACGGTGTAGGTGAAGCTCGCCGGGCCGTTGTAGTTGGCGTTCGGCGTGAACACCACGTTGCCGCCGACCAGGCTGACCGTGCCGTTGGTGGCGTCCTGCACGCTCGTGAGGGTCAGCGGGTTGCCATCGACGTCCGTGTCGTTGGCCAGCAGCGTGCCGACCGGAATGCTCAGCGGCGTGTCCTCGACGGCCGTCACCGTGTCGGCGTTCGCCACCGGCGCGTCATTCACCGCCGCGATGTCGAAGCGGATCGTGTTCGGCGTCGCATCGAAGGCGCCGGCCGAGTCCTGCACCGAGAACGTGAAGCTCGCGTAGCCCGTGCCATTGCCGTTTGCACCGGGCACGAAGCTCAGACGGCCAGCCGCGATGTCCGCGGCGGAAATGACCTGGCCGGCACCGACAGCCACGCCATCGAGCAGCAGCGTGCCATTGGCCGGCAGCGTATCGATGCGCACGTTGGCGAGCGTCTGGCCCGCATCGCCGTCGGTGAACGCGAAATTGGCGGTGCCCAGCACCACCGGCGTGTCTTCGGTGCCGGCCACCGTGGCATCTGCGCTCGTGGGCGGCGTGTTCGCGCCCACGTTCACGGTCAGGGTGGCGTTCGCCGTGCCGCCCTTGCCGTCGCTCACGGCGTAGCCGATGACGACCGCGCCCGTCACGTTGGCGGCCGGTGTGAAGTTCAGCGTGCCGTCGGCGTTGATCGAGACCGTGCCGCGCGCCGGGTCCACCGTGGCGCTGGTGACGGTGAGCGGGTCGCCATCCACGTCGCTGTCGTTGGCCAGCACCGGGATGTTGGTCAGCGGCACGTTGATCGGCGTGCTCGCGACGTCGTTGCCGGCCACCGGCGCGTCGTTCACCGGCGTGACCGTGAGGCTCAGGGTCGCGGTGGCGCTGGCCGTGCCGTCGCTCAGCGTGTAGCTGGCCTCGGGCACCGGGCCGTTGTAGTTGGGCGCGGGCGTGAAGAGCCAGCTGCCGTCGGCATTGATCGCCAGCGTGCCCACGCCCGCGATGCTCGCGCTCTCGCCGGCCAGATAGCTGGTGCCGCCGATGCTGAAGCCGCTGACGCTGAGCGCATCGCCGTCGGGGTCGCTGTCGTTGGCCAGCACGTTGCCGCTGGCGCTGCCGTCCTCGGCCAGCGTGCCGGTGTCGGCATTGCCCACCGGCGCATCGTTGACCGCCGAGACGACGATCGACAGCGTCGAGCTCGAGACCAGGCTGCCGTCGCTCACCAGGTAGCTCGCGGCCGGCACCGGGCCGTTGTAATTGGCCGCCGGCGTGAAGCGCCAGCTGCCGTCGGCATTGATCACCAGCGCGCCGACGCCGGTCAGCGTGGCCGTGTCGCCCGCGGTGTAGGTGGTGCCGTCGATGGTGTATTCGGTCACCACCAGCGGCGTGCCCTCCACGTCGCTGTCGTTGGCCAGCACGTTGCCGGTGGCCACCGTGTCCTCGGGCACGGTCACGCTGTCGGGGTTGGCGACCGGCGCGTCGTTGACGGCCGCGACATTGACCGTGACGGTCACGGTCGAGCTGCCGCCCTGCCCGTCGCTCACGGTGTAGCTGAAGCTGGCCGGGCCGTTGTAGTTGGCGTTGGGCGTGAACACCACGTTGCCGCCGACCAGGCTCACCGTTCCGTTGGTGGCGTCCTGCACGCTCGTGATGGTCAGCGGGTTGCCGTCGACGTCGGTGTCGTTCGCGAGCAGCGTGCCCACGGGAATCGTCAGCGGCGTGTCCTCGGTCGCGGCCACCGTGTCGGGGTTGCCCACCGGCGCGTCGTTGACCGCCGCGATGTCGAAGCGGATCGTGTTCGGCGTCGCGTCGAAGGCGCCGGCCGAATCCTGCACCGAGAACGTGAAGCTCGCATAGCCCGTGCCGTTGCCGTCGGTACCGGGCACGAAGCTCAGGCGGCCCGCGGCGATGTCGGCGGCCGAGATCAGCTGCCCGGCCGTCACGGCCACGCCGTTGAGCAGCAGCGTGCCATTGGCCGGCAAGGTGTCGATGCGCACGTTGGCCAGGGTCTGGCCCGCGTCGCTGTCGGTGAACGCGAAGTTGGCCGTGGCCAGCACGACCGGCGTGTCCTCGGTGCCGGCGATCGTGGCGTCGGCGCTGGTCGGCGGCGTGTTGGCCCCCACGTTGACCGTGAGCGTCGCGGTGTCGGTGCCGCCCTTGCCGTCGCTGACGGTATAGGTGATGACCACCGGCCCGCTCAGGTTGCTGGCCGGCGTGAAGTTCAGGGTGCCGTCGCCGTTGACGCTGACCGTGCCCTGCGCGGGATCGTTCAGCGTGGCGCCGGTGACCGTGAGGCTGTCGCCGTCCACGTCGATGTCGTTCGCCAGCACCGGGATGTTGGCCAGCGGCGTGTTGATCGGCGTGCTCGCCACGTCGTTCGCGGCATCGGGCGCGTCGTTGACGGCCGCGACATTGACCGTGACGGTTACGGTCGAGCTGCCGCCGTTGCCGTCGCTCGCCGTGTAGGTGAAGCTGGCCGGACCGTTGTAGTTGGCGTTCGGGGTGAACACCACGTTGCCGCCCACCAGGCTCACCGTGCCGTTGACGGCACCCTGCACGCTGGTGATGGTCAGCGTGTCGCCGTCGGCATCGGTGTCGTTGCCCAGCAGGGTCGCGGCCGGGATCGTCAGCGGCGTGTCCTCGGTCGCACTCACGGTGTCGGGGTTGGCCACCGGCGCGTCGTTGTCGGGCGTGACGTCGAAGCGGAAGGTGTTGGGCACCGGGTCGGTGTTCTGGCCGCCGTTGGCCGTGCCGCCGTCGTCCACCACCTGGAAGCCGAACGCGCCGATGCCGCTGCCGTTCACGTTGGCGGCGGGGGTGAAGCGCAGCTGGCCCAGGCTGCCGGCCGGGATCACCTGGCCCTCGGTCACGGCCACGCCGTTGAGCGTGAGCACGCCCTCGGCGGCCGGCGGCAAGGTGGTGACGACCACCGCCTGCAGGCCGTTGGCCGGGCTGTCGGCGGCGTCGGTGAACGGGAAGTCGGCCACCGAGAAGGTGTAGCTGTCGTCCTCGCCGAGGGTGACCGTGCGGTCGACGCCCGAGGGCGCGTCGTTGACCGGCGCGATCGCGATCACCGCCGTGTCGGTGTCGGTGCGCGGACCGCCGGCGCCGGTGTTGCCGAGGTCGCTGGTGGTCATGGTCAGCACCACGTTGCCGTCGGCATTGGCCACCGGCCGGTAGTCGGGCCGCGCCGCGCCGGCCAGGTAGGCGTTGATGCTCGCGATCGAGCCCTCGAGCACCAGCTCGCCGGTGCCGCTGCCGGTCACGGTCACGCCGCCGCCCGAGGCGGCCGTCAGGGTGCCGCTGGGCACGCTCAGGGTGACGCGCACCGGCGCGCCGCCGGCATCCACGTCCGAGACCTGCAGGCCGGTCAGGCCCACGGGCGTGTCCTCGCTGGTGTTCCAGCCCGCGGGCAGCGTGTTGACCGGCGCGTCGTTGACGGCCCCGACGGTCAGCGTCAGGGTGGCGCTCGCGCTGGCCGTGCCGTCGCTGACCGTGTAGCTCGCCACCGGCACGCTGCCGTTGAAGTTGGCGGCCGGCGTGAAGCTGTAGCTGCCATCGGCCGCGATGGTCAGCGTGCCGACGCCCGCGAGGGTGGCGGTCTGGCCGGCCGAGTAGCTGGCGCCGTCGACGCTGAAGCCGGTGACGACCAGCGTGTCGCCGTCGACGTCCGTGTCGTTGGCCAGCACGTTGCCTGCGAGCGGCGTGTCCTCGGCCGTGCTGCCGGTGTCCGCGGCCGGCACGGGCGCGTCGTTGACCGCGGTGACGACGATGGTCAGCGTCGAGCTGTCGCCGCTCGAGCCGTCGGTCAGGGTGTAGCCGACGACCGGCACCGGGCCGTTGAAGTTGGCGGCCGGCGTGAAGGTGTAGCTGCCGTCGGCGGCGATGGTCAGCGTGCCGACACCCGCGATGGTGGCGGTGTCGCCCGCGGCATAGCTGGCCGCGCCGATCGCGAAGCCGGTGACCGTGACCGGGCCGTCGACGCTGCTGGTGCCCACGAGCACCGAGCCGGAGACCGGCGTGTCCTCGGGCGTGGTCACGCTCTCGTCGGCGTCCGAGAAGGCGTCGTCCACCGGGTCGACCACGATGGTCAGCGTCGAGCTGTCGCTGCTCGAGCCGTCGGTCAGGGTGTAGGTGACGACCGGCACCGCTCCGTTGTAGTTGGGCGCCGGCGTGAAGGTGTAGCTGCCGTTGGCGGCAATGGTCAGCGTGCCGACGCCCGCGAGGGTGGCGGTGTCGCCCGGGGCGTAGCTGGTGCTGCCGATGGTGAAGCCGGTGACCGTGACCGGGCCGTCGACGCTGCTGGTGCCGGTGAGCACCGAGCCCGTGAGCACCGAATCCTCGTTGACGCGCACGTTCTCGTCGGCGTCGGTGAAGGCGTCGTCGACCGGCGTCACCGCGATGGTGAGCGTCGAGCTGGCTGTGGCGCTGCCGTCGCTCACCGTGTAGGTGGCCACGGGCACCGGGCCGTTGTAGTCGGGCGCCGGCGTGAAGGTGTAGGCGCCGTTGGCGGCGATGGTCAGCGTGCCGACGCCGGCGAGGGTGGCGGTCTGGCCGGCCGTGTAGGTGGTGCCGCCGACCACGAACTGCGTCACCGAGAGCGGGTTGCCGTCGACGTCGCTGTCGTTGCCCAGCACGTTGCCGGTGGCGGTCGTGTCCTCGGCGATGGTGATGCTGTCGGGATTCGCCACCGGCGCGTCGTTGACCGCCGCGATGTCGAAGCGGATGGTGTTCGGCGTGGTGTCGAAGGCGCCGGCGCTGTCCTGCACCGAGAAGGTGAAGCTCGCATAGCCGGTGCCGTTGCCGTTGGCGCCCGGCACGAAGCTCAGCGCGCCGCTGGCGATGTCGGCGGCCGAGACCAGCTGGCCGGCCGTCACCGCCACGCCGTTGAGCAGCAGCGTGCCGTTGGCCGGCAGGCTGTCGATGCGCACGTTCGCGAGCCGCTGGCCGGCATCGGCATCGGTGAACGGGAAGTCGGCCGTGGTCAGGGTCAGCGGCGTGTCCTCGGTGCCGTCGACCGTGACGTTCGCGCTCTGCGGCGGCGTGTTGGCGCCGACGTTGATCGTCAGCGTCGCCGTGGCGGTGCCGCCGTTGCCGTCGCTCACCGTGTAGTTCACCAGCACCGCGCCCGTCACGTCGGTGGCGGGCGTGAAGCTCAGCGTGCCGTTCGGGTTGACCGTGACCGTGCCCTGCGCCGGGTTCGCGAGCGTGGCACTGGTGACCGTGAGCGCATCGCCGTCCACGTCGCTGTCGTTGGCCAGCACCGGGATGTTGGCCAGCGGCGTGTTGATCGGCGTGCTCGCCACGTCGTTGCCCGCGGTGGGCGCGTCGTTGACGCCCGCGACATTGACCGTCACGGTCGCGGTCGAGCTGCCGCCGTTGCCGTCGCTCACCGTGTAGCTGAAGCTCGCGGTGCCGTTGAAGTTGGGCGCGGGCGTGAACACCACGTTACCGCCGACCAGGCTCACCGTGCCGTTGACCGCGCCCTGCACGCTCGTGATGGTCAGGGTGTTGCCGTCGACGTCGGTGTCGTTGCCCAGCAGCGTGGCCGCGGGAATGGTCAGCGGCGTGTCCTCGGTGGCCGCGACCGTGTCGTTGCCGGCCACGGGCGCATCGTTGACCGCGGTGACGCTGATGGTCAGCGTCGAGCTGTCGGTGCTGGTGCCGTCGCTCACGGTGTAGCCGACGACCGGCACCGGGCCGTTGTAGTTGGGTGCCGGCGTGAAGGTGTAGCTGCCGTCGGCGCCGATGGTCAGCGTGCCGACGCCGGCGATGGTGGCGGTGTCGCCCGCCGCATAGCTGGTCGCGCCGATCGTGAAGCCCGTGACCGCGACCGGGCCGTCGACGCTGCTGGTGCCCGCGAGCACCGAGCCCGACAGCGGCGTGTCCTCGTTGGTCGAGACGCTCTCGCTCGCGTCGCTGAAGCCGTCGGCCACCGGCGTGACCTGCAGCGTGAGCGTCGCGGTCGAGGTGGCGGTGCCGTCGGTCACGGCATAGGTGGCGACCGGCACCGGGCCGTTGTAGTTGGCCACCGGCACGAAGGCGTAGCCGCCATCGGCGTCGATCCGCAGCGTGCCGACGCCCGCGATCACCGCGGTCTGGCCGGCGCCGTAGCTCACGCCGCCGATGCTGAACTGGGTCACCCGCAGCGTGTCGCCGTCGACGTCGCTGTCGTTGGCCAGCACGTTGCCGGTGGCGCTGCTTTCCTCGTCGAGGGTGGCGGTGTCGGCATTGGCCACCGGCGCGTCGTTGACCGCGGCGACGTTGACCGTCACGGTGGCGGTCGAGCTGCCGCCATTGCCGTCGCTGACCGTGTAGCTGAAGCTGGCCGGCCCGTTGTAGTTGGCGTTGGGCGTGAACACCACGTTGCCGCCGACCAGGCTCACCGTGCCGTTGACCGCGCCCTGCACGCTGGTGATGGTCAAGGTGTCGCCGTCGACGTCGGTGTCGTTGCCCAGCAGCGTGGCCGCGGGAATGGTCAGCGGCGTGTCCTCGGTGGCCGAGACCGTGTCGCTGCCGGCCACGGGCGCGTCGTTGACCGCGGTGACGGCGATGGTCAGCGTCGAGCTGTCGCTGCTCGAGCCGTCGGTCATCGTGTAGGTCACCACGGGCACGGGCCCGTTGAAGTTGGCGGCCGGCGTGAAGGTGTAGCTGCCGTCGGCATCGATGAACAGCGAACCGACGCCCGGGATGGCCGCGGTCTGGCCGGGCGTGAAGCTGCCGGCGATGCCCGCGATGCTGAAGCCGGTGACCGTGACCGGCCCGTCGACGCTGGTGGTGCCCGTGAGCACCGAGCCCGACAGCGGCGTGTCCTCGTTGGTCGAGACGTTCTCGCTGGCGTCGCTGAAGGCATCGTCGACCGGCGTGATCTGCAGCGTGAGGGTCGAGTTCGCGCTCGCGCTGCCGTCGCTCACCGTGTAGCCGACCACCGGCACCGGGCCGTTGTAGTTGGGCGCCGGCACGAAGCTGTAGCTGCCGTTGGCCGCCACCGTCAGGCTGCCCACGCCCGCCAGCGTGGCGGTCTGGCCCGGCGCGTAGCTGGTGCCGCCGAAGCTGAACTGCATGACCGTCAGCGTGTCGTTGTCGGCATCGAAGTCGTTGCCCAGCAGGTTGCCGGTGGCGGTCGTGTCCTCGTCGAAGGTGGCGGTGTCGGGGTTGGCCACCGGCGCGTCGTTGACCGGCGCGATGTTCACCGTGAGGGTGTTCGGCGCGGCATCGAAGGCGCCGGCCGAGTCCTGCACCGAGAAGCTGAAGCTGGCGTAGGCCGTGCCGTTGCCGTCGGCGCCCGGCACGAAGCTCAGGCGCCCGGCCTCGATGTCGGCGACCGTGATCACCTGGCCCGCGCTCACGGCGCTGCCGTTGAGCAGCAGCGTGCCGTTGGCCGGCAGCGTGTCGATGCGCACGTTGGCCAGGGTCTGGCCGGCATCGCTGTCGGTGAACGCGAAACTGGCGCGCGTGAGCACCAGCGGCGTGTCCTCGGTGCCCGAGACGGTGGCGTCGGCGCTGGCCGGCGGCGTGTTGGCGCCGACGTTGACCGTCAGCGTGGCCGTGGCGGTGCCGCCCTTGCCGTCGCTGATGGTGTAGCCGATCGCCACCGCGCCGCTCACGTTGTTCGCGGGCGTGAAGTTCAGCGTGCCGTCGGGGTTGATGCTCACGCTGCCCAGCGCCGGGTTCACCGTCGCGCTGGTGACCGTGAGCGGGTCGCCGTCCACGTCGGCGTCGTTCGCGAGCACCGGGATGCTGGTCAGCGGCGTGTTGATCGGCGTGCTCGCCACGTCGTTGCCCGCGGTCGGCGCGTCGTTGACCGCGGTGACGTTGAAGCTGAAGGTGTTCGGCGTCGGGTCGGTGTCCTGGCCGCCGCCGGCCGTGCCGCCGTCGTCCACCACCTGGAAGCCGAAGCTGCCGATGCCCGTGCCGTTGACGTTGGCCGCGGGTGTGAACCGGAGCTGGCCCAGGCTGCCCACGGGGATGCGCTGCCCGGCCGTGACGGCCACGCCGTCGAGCGTGAGCACGCCTTCGGCGGCCGGCGGCAGCGTGGTGATGACGACTGCCTGCAGCGCATTGGCGGGCGTGTCGCCGGCGTCGGTGATCGGAAAGTCGGCCGCAGAGAAGCTGTAGCTGCCGTCCTCGGCCAGCGTCACGGTGCGGTCGCTGCCCGAGGGCGCGTCGTTGATCGAGCCGATGGCGATGGTGGCCGTGTCGGTGTCGGTGCGCGGACCGCCGGCGCCGGTGCTGCCGAGGTCGCTGGTGGTCATGGTCAGCACCACGTTGCCGCTGGCGTCGGGCACGGGCTGGTAGGTGGGCCGCGAGGCGCCGGCCAGGTAGGCGTTGATGCTCGCGAGCGAGCCCTCGAGCACCAGCGTGCCGGTGCCGCTGCCGGTCACCGTCACGCCGCCGGCCGAGTTGCCCGTGAGCGTGCCCGCGGGCACCGAGAGCGTCACGCGCATCGCGCCGTTGCCGGCATCGACGTCGGAGATCTGCAGGCCCGTGAGCGGCAGCGGCGTGTCCTCGCCGGTGCTCCAGCTGGCGGGCAGCGTGTTGACGGGCGCGTCGTTGACCGCGGTGAGCGCGAGCGAGAGCGAGCCGCTGGCGCTGGCCGTGCCGTCGCTCACGGTGTAGGTGGCGACGGGCACCGCGCCGTTGTAGTTGGGCGCGGGCGTGAAGGTGTAGCTGCCGTCGGCCGCGATGGTCAGCGTGCCCACGCCGTCGATGCTGGCGAGCTGACCCGCGGCATAGGTGCTGCCGCCGAAGCTGAACTGCGTGACCGTCAGGGTGTCGCCGTCGAGGTCGGTGTCGTTGGCCAGCACGTTGCCGGTGGCGGGCACGTCCTCGGCCGTGGTGTTGCTGTCGTCGGTGGCGACCGGCGCATCGTTCACGCCCGTGACGGTGATCGCCAGCGTCGAGGTGTCGCCGCTCGAACCGTCGGTCATCGTGTAGGTGACCATCGGCACCGGGCCGTTGTAGTTGGCGGCCGGCGTGAAGGTGTAGCTGCCGTTGGCGTTGATCACCAGCGTGCCGATACCCGTAATGTTCGCGGTCTGGCCCGCGGCGAAGCTGCCGGTGACGCCGGCGATGCTGAAGCCCGTGACCGTGACGGGGCCGTCGACGCTGGTCGTGCCCGTGAGCACCGAACCGGTCAGCGTCGTGTCCTCGTTGGTGCTGACGGTTTCGTCGGCGTCGGTGAAGGGGTCGTCGACCGGCGTGACCGAGATGGTGAGCGTCGAGGTGTCGCCGCTCGAGCCATCGGTCATCGTGTAGGTGACGACGGGGACCGGGCCGTTGTAGTTCGCGGCCGGGGTGAAGGTGTAGCTGCCGTTGGCGTTGATCACCAGCGTGCCGACGCCCGCGATGTTCGCGGTCTGGCCAGCCGTGAAGCTGCCCGCGATGCCGTCGATGCTGAAGCCGGTGACGGTGACCGGGCCGTCGACGCTGCTGGTGCCCGTGAGCACCGAGCCCGTGAGCACCGTGTCCTCGTTGGTGCTGACGTTCTCGTCGGCATCGGTGAACGGGTCGTCCACGGGCGTGACCGAGATCGTGAGCGTCGAGGTATCGCCGCTCGAGCCATCGGTCATCGTGTAGGTGACGACGGGCACCGGGCCGTTGTAGTTGGCGGCCGGGGTGAAGGTGTAGCTGCCGTTGGCGTTGATCACCAGCGTGCCGACACCGGCGATGTTCGCGGTCTGCCCGGCCGTGAAACTGCCGGCGATGCCCGTGACGCTGAAACCCGTGACCGTGACCGGCCCATCGACGCTGGAGGTGCCCGTGAGCACCGAGCCCGTGAGCACGGTGTCCTCGTTGGTGCTGACGGTCTCGTCGGCATCGGTGAACGGATCGTCGACCGGATTGACCGTGATCGTGAGCGTCGAGGTGTCGCCACTCGACCCGTCGGTCATGCTGTAGCTGACCACCGGCACCGGGCCGTTGTAGTTGGGCGCCGGCGTGAAGGTGTAGCTGCCGTTGGCGTTGATCACCAGCGTGCCGACGCCGGCGATGTTCGCGGTCTGCCCCGCGAGGTAGGTCGTCGCGTTGCCGGCGAGCGTGAAGCTCGTGACCGTGACCGGGCCGTCGACGCTGGTGGTGCCGGTCAGCACCGAGCCGGTCAGCGTCGTGTCCTCGTTCACGCTGACGTTCTCGTCGGCGTCGGTGAACGGATCGTCCACCGGATTGACCGTGATCGTGAGCGTCGAGGTGTCGCCGCTCGAGCCGTCGGTCATCGTGTAGGTGACGACGGGCACCGGGCCGTTGTAGTTGGCGGCCGGCGTGAAGGTGTACGAGCCATTGGCGTTGATCACCAGCGTGCCGACGCCCGCGATGGTCGCGGTCTGCCCTGCCGTGAAGCTGCCGGCGATGCCCGCGACGCTGAAGCCCGTGACCGTGACGGGGCCGTCCACGCTGGTCGTGCCCGTGAGCACCGAACCGGTCAGCGTCGTGTCCTCGTTGGTGCTGACGGTCTCGTTGTCGTCGGTGAAGGGGTCGTCGACCGGCGTCACCGAGATGGTGAGCGTCGAGGTGTCGCCGCTCGAGCCGTCGGTCATCGTGTAGGTGACGACGGGGACCGGGCCGTTGTAGTTCGCGGCCGGGGTGAAGGTGTACGAGCCGTTGGCGTTGATCACCAGCGTGCCGATGCCCGCGATGTTCGCGGTCTGCCCTGCCGTGAAGCTGCCGGCGATGCCCGCGATGCTGAAACCGGTGACCGTGACCGGCCCGTCGACGCTGGAGGTTCCGGTGAGGACCGAACCGGTCAGCACCGTGTCCTCGTTGGTGCTGACGGTCTCGTTGTCGTCGGTGAACGGATCGTCGACCGGGTTGACCGTGATCGTGAGCGTCGAGGTATCGCCGCTCGAACCGTCGGTCATCGTGTAGGTGACGACGGGGACCGGGCCGTTGTAGTTGGCGGCCGGGGTGAAGGTGTACGAGCCGTTGGCGTTGATGACCAGCGTGCCGATGCCCGCGATGTTCGCTGTCTGGCCCGCGGTGAAGCTGCCGGCGATGCCCGCGACGCTGAAGCCAGTGACCGTGACCGGCCCGTCGACGCTGGAGGTTCCGGTGAGGACCGAACCGGTCAGCACCGTGTCCTCGTTGGTGCTGACGGTTTCGTCGGCATCGGTGAACGGGTCATCGACCGGAGTGACGGTGATCGTGAGCGTCGAGGTGTCGCCGCTCGAACCATCGGTCATCGTGTAGGTGACGACGGGCACCGGTCCGTTGTAGTTCGCGGCCGGCGTGAAGGTGTACGCGCCATTGGCATTGATCACCAGCGTGCCGACACCGGCGATGTTCGCGGTCTGGCCGGCCGTGAAGCTGCCGGCGATGCCCGCGATGCTGAAACCCGTGACCGTGACCGGGCCATCGACGCTGGAGGTGCCAGTCAGCACCGAACCGGTCAGCACCGTGTCTTCGTTGGTGCTGACCGTCTCGTCGGCATCGGTGAACGGATCGTCGACCGGGTTGACCGTGATCGTGAGCGTCGAGGTATCGCCGCTCGAGCCGTCGGTCATCGTGTAGGTGACGACGGGCACCGGCCCGTTGTAGTTGGGCGCCGGCGTGAAGGTGTAGCTGCCGTTGGCGTTGATCGTCAGCGTGCCCACGCCCGCGATGTTGGCGGTCTGGCCCGCGCTGTAGGCGGTGGCATCGCCGGCGATGCTGAAGCCGGTCACGGTCACCGGGCCGTCGACGCTGGTGGTGCCGGTCAGCACGGAGCCGGTCAGCGTCGTGTCCTCGTTCACGCTGACGTTCTCGTTGGCGTCGGTGAAGGGATCGTCGACCGGCGTCACGTTCAGCGTCAGCGTGGCGGTGGCGCTCGCGCTGCCGTCGCTCACGGTGTAGGTCGCCACCGGCACCGGACCGTTGTAGTTGGCAGCCGGCGAGAAGGTGTAGGCGCCGTTGGCCGCGATGGTCAGCGTGCCCACGCCCGCGAGGGTGGCGGTCTGGCCGGCCGTGTAGGTGGTGCCGTTAACCACGAACTGGGTCACGCTCAACGTGTCGCCGTCCACGTCGCTGTCGTTGGTCAGGACGTTGCCGGTGGCGGTCGTGTCCTCGGCGATGGTGTTGCTGTCGGCATTCGCCTGCGGCGCGTCGTTGACCGCGGCGATGTTGAAGGTGATGGTGTTCGGCGTGGTGTCGAAGGCGCCCGCGCTGTCCTGCACCGAGAAGTTGAAGCTCGCGTAGGTCGCGCCGTTGCCGTTGGCGGCCGGCACGAAGCTCAGCGCGCCGCTCGCGATGTCGGCCACGCTGATCACCTGGCCCGCGGTCACGGGCACGCCGTTGAGCCGCAGGCTGCCGTTGGCCGGCAGCGTGTCGATGCGCACGGCCGCGAGGCTCTGGCCGGCATCGGCGTCGCTGAAGAAGAAGTTCGACTGCGCCAGCGTGACCGTCGTGTCCTCGGTGCCCGCGACCACGGCGTTGGCGCTGTTCGGCGGCGTGTTCGAGCCGACGTTGACCGTGAGCGTCGCGCTGGCGGTGCCGCCGTTGCCGTCGCTCACGGTGTAGTTGATGACCACCGTGCCCGTCACGTTGCTGGCGGGCGTGAAGTTCAGCGTGCCGTTCGGATTGACCGTGACCGTGCCCTGCGCGGGGTTCGCGAGCGTGGCGCTGGTGACCGTGAGCGCATCGCCGTCGACGTCGGTGTCGTTCGCGAGCACCGGGATGTTGGCCAGCGGCGTGTTGATCGGCGTGCTCGCCACGTCGTTCGTGGCCACCGGCGCGTCGTTGACGGCCGCGACATTGACCGTCACGGTCGCGGTCGAGCTGCCGCCGTTGCCGTCGCTCACCGTGTAGGTGAAGCTCGCGGCGCCGTTGAAGTTGGCCGCGGGCGTGAACACGACATTGCCGCCGACCAGGCTCACCGTGCCGTTGACCGCGCCCTGCACGCTGGTGATGGTCAGCGTGTCGCCATCGGCATCGGTGTCGTTGCCCAGCAGCGTGGCCGCGGGGATGGTCAACGGCGTGTCCTCGGTCGCGGCGAGCGTGTCGTTGCTCGCGACCGGCGTGTCGTTGACCGCCGTGATGTTGAAGCTGAAGGTATTCGGGGTCGGGTCGGTGTTCTGGCCGCCGTTGGCGGTGCTGCCGCTGTCGACCACCTGGAAGGTGAAGCTGCCCAGGCCGTT